>Ga0307931_1003245_pt1 | contig 10016 bp, 8 predicted proteins | sample OrgLakmetageno47_FD_201816 | JGI IMG/M metagenome (GOLD analysis project Ga0307931, IMG submission 201816) | Saline water microbial communities from Organic Lake, Antarctica - #47 | ecosystem: Environmental > Aquatic > Non-marine Saline and Alkaline > Saline | place: Antarctica: Organic Lake... | reverse complement strand
CCCCTCTTCATGGGGGTGACTCTAACCCCACCTCTGCCACTGCTGACCACCACCTCGACCCGCACCACCGGGAACACGGATTAACCCTTCGAAAGGGGGGCGAGGAAGCGGAACAGCGTGGCTCTTCTTCCTCTGGAGCTGCTGGAGAGCCTCACCAGTCGCGCGGGCAACGGCTGATGGCTGGCGTGGCGTATTTGGGCGCAGCCGCTGCGCATCGCTTAGCAGCAGCCGGCGAAAGCGTGTTGTTTGACGAAGGAGACTTCCGAGCGGGCGGTGCCGACCCGAAAAAAGACTTCTTTGGCATTCTGGACCATGACCTTGTGGTGAGAGGTTTACTTGGAGGGGCAAATTCGTTGTTGATTTATAATTATTTTATTTTTTGAAAATACTGCTTGAACGTTACTTCATTTAAAGAAGGCCAAGTGTTGGGTGTGTTTTTTAGACATGGTAAAGTGCGGACACCTCTAATCTTATGAATCCTCATTCGCTCCGTTGCTCGTTTCATCCCACACATTTGAAAAGGTGTGGGCTGGGGACCTGAACTACGCGTTGCACGAATCTGTGGATGGCATCGAATGCCGCGCCGAGCTCGAGTCCAAGGGGCTCGGGAACGCCCCTTCGAGTCATGTCGAAGGCTTAGGCTCAACCTTTCGGTCGCAGTGGGCCGCCGCTGACCAGCTGAGCGCTGTGCGGGCTGCGGTAAATAGCAATCCATGAGAGAGCGATACGTAGCATTTATAGCACAATAAGAGGAGGCTTCCGCATGCCACGAGGAGACATAGGAGGAGGTTTCTGCATGTTCCCAATACATGTTGCTTGCATTTACGGTGCAGGATATGCATTGAGAAAGAACGCATTTATGTCACCCTCCGCCCCTTCCCCCACTATTTTTCTGCTCTTTGTCTACAGGGCAGGGCCTTTGTTGGCTTTGACGAAGCGCCCCTGCAATTCCGGCCTACTTACCGCGTCATGGTGCGTGTGTGAAGGGAGAAGAGGGTTAAAAAAAGGGGGGGTGAGTAAAGGTGGACAGTTGTTAACGACAATGCCATCGAACAGCTTCATACTTTAGACACACTTGTTACATTGGTTATTGTACTCATGCGTTCCATTCATTCAACGTGTACTACATGTAAGGTGGGCGACGACGTCTATGACCCCAAGCGCTGCCCAGCCTGGACTGACCGCGTCCTGTGGCGCGATCGGGCCAAGCACCAACCGTGGGTCCAACAGCAACAAGGCAGCAACAGCAGCAGCAGCAGCAGCAGCAGCGCGCACGCCAAGACGGTGGAATGCGTCGCGTACAGTTGCAGTTGGGCGTGCCGTTTGTCGGACCATAAGCCCGTGTACGCCATGCTCGACGTTCAGGTGGGTGGGTGGGAGTGACAGGGGTGGTGGTAAATTGTAGGCGTAGTGGGAAGTAGTGGTGAGAGTGGTTGGTGGTATGGGTTGTGGCAGCGTAGGTGGAGCTAGTGGAGATATGAATTGTTTTAACTGAGAGGATAATAGGTTTGAGATGACGAGAAAGAACTCACGACTGCACAGAAGGTGTGCGTGTAAGTTCCAGATTTCATGTTGTTTCGAAGTGGTAGATAAACTTGCGCGAAAGGCTATTTTCTTTTTGACCGAAGTATGTTGATAGCCCCTTGTACCGTAAAGTCTTTGGTCTTTTGTGGTGATGTTTCTTGATTTTCTCCAGGTGAACCGTCTCAAGGCCCTCGAAGTCCCCAAGAAAGTTGGGTCAAGAATGCACAAGCAAATGTCTATGGATGACCCCCCGCCTCATGTAGCGCCCCCGCCCTACAGCCCTTGATTGAGGTCTGCTCTCTATCGAGAGGGACAGAGAGGTAAATTCCCTCGATATTTAGCCCGCCTCTGCCGTAAAAGAATGAAAAGCAGACGACGCACGGCGAGAAAGAAGGCGAATTTCATTGGAAGGCACCTCTCTAGTCAGCAATTTGAGATACAAATGAGAACAGCACGAGCAGCTGAAGCATAATATGTATAGAAGAAGGGCAATTTAGAATGCCTTCAAGAAAGTGAGGCCCCAAGAAAAGTAATGCCCTTGTGTTTCCCGCACTCCACCTTATGATCAAGAAGCGCGAATTATAATTTATTAAAAACTCGAAAATTAGTAATCAAAAATGAAGAATAAGGAGTTCAGTTCCCATAATTACAGGGGGAAATCCGGTTTTATAGCCACCTCTTTTTAGGAGCTTTCTATCTCAGAGTCTAGTCTAGTTAATACACTCCCAAAAACAAAGAAAGGCAAGTACACAGCAGTCACAGAGGCACATAAAGAATGCACTTGAGCTGCAAATGCGCTAGCGAATTCGCTCTCAGAGATATATGGATGACTTAGATATTTTATCTCTAGCCGCATACTGCATACTAACCGCTATCCGCACGGCCAAAAGTATGTCGCCCTATTCAGAATCCAGGTCGCAGGAAACTTGTGGCCCTATAAAGCTCAAGAGTTTATTCATCTACGGCGGAGTCCAAGCCTGCTTGCTCTACGGGAGCCACCCCGCGGGCTTCTCTGGTTGAGGAAAACGGGTAATTCCATAGTAGTAGTCGTGTTGTTTCGGCACCACGGCGGTAGTGGCAATTTCATTGCAGCGTATTCGCTCGCAGCTACGGCACAAAGGACACGCACGTCACTCCACGAAGGCCGAAAAGAATGCTTCATGGTGTTCCTGCTTTGGTGCAGATGTAAAGGCTCACTCGGCATGGGCGCTAAACCAAAGCCGTCCAAATTATGCAGCGCCATCGACACATCGTCGATGCTCCCCGTGTACGTTGGCATTGTTCCTTCAAGGTCTCTACAAGACACGTCTCGTGGTCGGAAATGTGGGTTCAGGATCCCTGCAAGCCCGTTAGATTGCGACAAGTGCAACTAATCGACGAAGTCTCGAAAAGGCAAGCACGGGAGCTTGGTAGCGTTGCCATTCAGTTGCAACAAATCACGAACCAGTGCTCCCGCGTCGTTCGTGTCCTCCATACAGGGCCTCAAAGGGGGAACTCCGCTCGAGCAGCATTTCACTTTTGAGTGGTACGCAGATACGTATCTCTCAAGCGGATCGCGGGTTACCCACAGCCCATGCTGGCGTGGAGTGCGAGGATTCGACTGTTCTGAGAGCAAATTCGATCGCCCGCCGCGCCACTTCCACCACTCGTGCACGTAGGGCCTACCGGTGTGGTTGTACGGGTGCCCAACTATGCCTTGGTATAAACTATGCATGATTGACGTTGAACCACATCTAGGAAAGGCAAAATCCGAATAATACATGGGGTTGTCACGGCGGTAGTATGAATCTATACCAACCAATTACCAACCCAAAACACCAATAACAGGAAGTCATTATTAACAGCACAATTAAAAGAATTTGAAAACAAAAACGTCATGTTAAACAATTATATTGATAAAGACACATACAACTTAAAAGAAAATGGAGAAGAGCAAAGATAGGCATAACGAAAAATAAAATGAATCATACAGTAGTACAGTATGATTGTCTCTTGGCTTCTTAGATGTTAAATCACGTACTTGGCGCATACACAAAGTGTGAAGGATTGATTGCCAGCTGGAGCAGTGCATGTAAATCGAGCCCCTGCCGCGTATGAAACGAGCAAAAGGAGCAGAAGGTTCTGCAGTCGCATTCGCATATAATAAGCAGAACGCAGCGTGATTGCTGTGGCCTATTTCGTTTGCATCGGCTTCGATGCATGCGAAGACGTCGATATGGAGAATCCTAGGGGTAGGTTGCTTAAGTATTACACCTAAGACTCTGAGATCTTCCGAGAACGTATATGTCCAGTGCAGCGCGTGGGGCGTGGGGCGTGGGGCGTGGGGTAGAGGTTCGGGATTATCATCTCTGTCATTGTTCTAACTCTTCCTACTTACTGTCGTCATCATTATTTTGAGGTTAGCACGTTAGCACTCACTACAGGGAGAACAAACCACCAGTCAGAGATCGATGGCTTTGTTTTGTTCTGTACGTATGAACGTATGGGGAATCAAGTCTGGGCTCCCCTCCACCTCCACTGAAGTCGATGTGCATCTGCCTTTGAATTCGCCGTGATTATTTTGAGATGAGTATACGCAGAGAGATGGGATTAAGGCGGCCGTGTTCATGCACAATAACTGCGCACATTGGACTACTTTAACGCCTGATCAAAGTAAGAAAGCGAAATCGTACGAACATCTTCTCGATAATTTTCTCAAACAAACCAACACCGTGTGGTGGCCTGTCAATTCCCTCTTTAGGCGCATTAATAAGGCCAGAACTAGACCTCTAAGAGGGCATGGGTAAATGTAGATCTTGATGGAATTGGGTGTAGTCAAGTCTGAGTCCAATTAGCGAGGTAGCGACGAAGCGACGAAGTAAGAACAAAAACAAAGAATCGCCAAACAACACACAAGCCCTTTCTTTTGACTCAGCAGCTCCCAAAGGATAAAAGAATTGGCGCATGGGCCCTTAGTCTTGTCGCTACTGGACCTAAAAGAAAACATACTACAACCGATTTGGGTAGGCCCAATGAATAAGGAAGAGGAAGTGAAGGGCAAAGGAGGTAGAAGCGACTAATTGGATTACCGGCAAGCGAGTTGCACGGGAAGTCTAGAGTTACACATGCCCCAAAGGACCTTCAAAGAGGTACAAATCGGGTGAAGATCCACGTGTTCGTATGGCCATATAAGATAAAAGCAAGAAAGTGGAGAAGTGATGTCAGCGGTCCAAATAGGCCCGCTCTTCCGTGCCACGAGAGTTTGCTAAAGAGCCAAGTTTCCACCCGCATAGGGCAATTAAGCAGCCGCCAAAGAAGGGCTAGAATGCGCTTGAGCTTCACATGCACCAGGAAAAGCGCTCCAGAAGAAGGCCAAATAAGGCTCCATCTCTAGCTGGTGTCTTTCCTTTGAACAAGTCGGCCGTGTTGAGTGTTGTGTGTTGTGTGTTGAGTGGCCGTGGGATTGTGCGGTGACAGCTGTGCGGTGAGGGGTTTATGTTTATGTTTATGAGGGGATGCGGATGGGGGTGGTACTAGAATTAAACTAGAGATCTCTGCACTTTATTCATGCCGTTTTAGAGCCCGAGGTCTAGCCGAGTTCTCCGAGGCAGAGACACTAAGATAAGACACCGAAGTTGCTTTTCGCTTTTCCCTCTTCTTCGTATTTCGTATATAGTATATCAACTCTAAACTCTTCAAGCTTCAAAGCATTGTGAGTTATGACCAGAACGAATCAAAAACGCCAGTACTAAAGAGGGAAGTCTTCTATCTGAATTACGTCTTCAAGAACATTTCAGTTCTCCGTCCCAGTTAGCCCAGGCCGCTTCAAGTCGACTCCTATTCTTCTGCCCTAAGATTCGTGGGCGGCACTTCCGCAGGCGCTCCAGTCACTGGCACAGGCGCTGCTGTTGGTGATACTCTCGATGTTGCGCTGCACTCCACGTTGCTTACTCTGGCCGAGCTCGCTACAGCAGTGTCCGCAGTACTCGCACCGACACTGGCGCTGGCAGCGGTAGCAGCGGCTTCAGTCTCCTTAGCGATTGAATTCCGGCTCGCCGCGAGATGGGAGTCCCACTCGGGCGCTCGAGCCGCGTTCCACCACACGTCCCGCTGCGCCATCAAGAAATTGCACCAGCGGCCCCACAGATCTTCGTGAATGTACGCGAGGGGCAGCGAGGCCCGCGAGTCGGCCACCATCACCAGGTGACGGTCGGCGTTCAAGAGCAGGGCAACCACTTCGAAATTGGGGTCAGGCGTCCAGCACGCATCTGAAAATGACAGAAGCATGCGCACGGGGGAGAAAAGCGCAAAAGAATGAGAACTTTGTTTTAGATGATAGAAGGAAAACTAGGCGAGGCGTTTGATGCCATTCAAAAAAGGGCCTCGTGTTGCCCCAAAGAGGATATTGCGAGCACAACAAGTGCAGAAGCTATTCATTCTCAGTGCGCCCGCGCGTACCGTGCAAAGGCGTGCGGCCAAAGTCGTCGCTGATGTTCACGCCCAGACCACAGTCGTGGGTCAAGAACTGCACCATTTCCGTGCTGCCGCGGCGACAGGCCATGTGCAGCACCGACTCCCCGAAGCGGTTGCACGCGTCCATGCTGCGCCCCTCGCGCTTGAGCTTGCCCAGTCGCTCGAATTCAGAGGACCGCACGGCGCGCACGATCTCCATGTCGTACGCCGCGATCTGAAAAAAAACAAGCAGTGAGCGTAAACTTCAAGATTAGTCATGAACAAAATGAAGGCCAAGGTTAATGCTCGAAAGGTGTGACATGAGATCGAGTAAACCAAAACAGCGCAAGACCAGAAAAAGGGCGAAGAGCGCACTGCCAATGGCTCACCTGCTCAGGAGTGGGTTTGCGGTGATAATAAGACCCCGAGGTGTTCAAGCTGCAGACCAGCCCCACGTCGTAGCGGTGGAGCACTAGGATGCGCCTCAAAAACTCGACTGGGGGCATCGGGGGCATTTTCACGCCACCATGTACCACCACGTCAGCGCACTTCGGCACTATCGGCACAGGCGGCTTCCTGCCGCCGCTCCCGCCGCCACTGGATTCGTTCGAATCAGTGCTCGAAGAACCGTCGTCTTCGCAGTTTGATCTCCTCTTGCTTCGTCCTGCGGTGGCGGCGGGGCTCCCAGAAAGAGTTCTCGTGTTCGTTGCCTGGGCGGCCTCCGATACTGACGGCGTGTTTTGAAACGCGGCCACACCACTGCGACTCCCACTTCCAGTCCTGCTACCGTTACCACTATTTCTCGCAGCGTCTGAATTGGAAGCACTTGACACTCCGTGCAGCACTACTCCCTGGACGGGCCCCCCGCGGTGCGAGGGGGCGCTGTGAGCAACGCCTCCGCCAAACACGCTGGCGGTTTTACCCACAGGTTGCGGTTGAGCGCGCTTCAAAGATGAAGCAATAGCTGAAGCCTGGCCAGCAGACATACGCTCAAATGTCACAGGGCGTGCACCTGGGATAGGAAAGAAGAGTGGTCATTTTAAGAAGTACTTCCTTCACGAAAAAGAGTGAAACACCGATATAATTGAGAGCGCGACGGTTTGGAAATCTACTGAAGGATGTAGACACCAAGGAAGAAACAGCAAAAACACGTTTGTCCACAAAAGTACTTGAATAGAAAGTAGAATTGCAGCTAGGTGTACTTACCGATGAGGGCTGCGCGCGAATGTACAGGGCCTGAGGTAACACATGACGCTGGGGGAACTGATGCATGCGTTGGTGAGGTTGATGCATTATTGGCTGGGGTTGAATCTGGAACAGACTGCATAAACAACCCTTAAGAAAAGGAGCTATTCGAGTGCACAAGGATTTACAGCTTCTGTGAGGTGTTCGAGGAACTCGTGAAAAGGGATTCGCTGATCACCGACAAATGAATGACAAGTGATGGTAACGACGACTACTCGCAGCCAACTTCTAGTGACTCATAGACGGCGAAGCCAAATTAGTAAAGCAGTGCGCGTATCTCGGCGTCGAGTTCGCAGCCAATTAAATCGAAGTGAAGTACTTTAGACTTGGTCGGTGACGATGTATGGATAGCTGACGCGAAGTTTAAGTTGCGTCTGAGTAGTTAATTGCAATTCCAACAACGTCGAGTCAGCATTCGATTATTGACCTCCGTGACGTGGATGCAACACTCTTCTGTGCTTCGTATTCTTCATGTTCTTCTGTTCTTTCAGAAATTTGACTGTACCCAAAAGACAGAACGACAACCTTTTCCCCTTCTGATCTTCTGATGCATCTTGTGAATATTTATTTCGACGCTTCACGCGACACGCAACGCTCTCGCTGTATGAGTAGAAGCATTAACAAACAAACCTCTATCTTAATAAACACTTGCGGAAGCCAAAGTTCACAAGGTTCTAGCTTGCATTGATAAAAATGGGTGGCGATGGTGGATGTCATCCTAATGGGAGGCAGTACATGCAGGGCACTATGGAATGCTCGAAGTATGAAAAGGAGCAGAGGGCAGAACCGGACAAGCGCGAACAGGCCTTGATTCGCACGCGCACTTGCTGCTTGACGAATACTCCGTTGGAAGCGGACACGCTGGTTGTAGCAGATGAACTAGGCTCACTCTTCGCAAAAGAAGGGTTGCTTAAGGTAATGACCTCGCAACATCGCTTTTTTTTTTCGCCTACCCCAATCTCTACATCCCGTTCACTTTGCTAGAATGATTATTAGGCATGCGTACAATTAGATTCGCAAAGGCCAACACTTCCGAGTATACATTGGTCAGGTAACTGTTTCAATGATACTATTCTCCTGTTAAACGTATATTGATTCATTCGGCACTATTTTTTCCTCAATTCTCTTCTGCCCCTTGCTTCTCTTCTGTTCGGTGCTGCAGGCGCTGGTGGACAAGACTCTCCCGCCTGAGTTCCACCACATCCGAGGCTTGCGGGATGTCATTGATTGCCGTTTCTTCCCTAACCCTGCACCGCGTCCTGGCCGAGACGATTTAGTTGGGCTGGAAACGTGGGCGCCCTTTAGCTGCCCCGTGGCTGGTGTTGAAATGAACGGCCGGCACCCGTTTGTAGTGCTGCGGCGCACAGGTATCCAACAGGGCGACGAGCGGGTCACGGCGCTCTCGGAGAAGGCCATCAAGCAAGTAGGGCTAGACGCACTGCAGGAAGAGTACGGCCCCGTGACCGCCGAAGACATCATCAAGCTCGTGCCGGGAGACGAGGAGCGGAAGCGCATGGTAACTGAACTCGACACGCGCCGGGCCCTGGAGCGAGCGGCGAAAGCAGAAGCGAAAGCGGCGAAGGCCAGCGCGAAAGCGGAGGCCAAGTCGAACGGCAAGGACAAGCGCAAAGCTGATCAGGACTCAGGGGAAGCGCAAGAAGGTGGCAACGGCGTCGACGAAAGGCGTGCAGCGAAAAGAGCGGCGAAAGCTGCCAGAGAAGCCCAGCGCCAGGCAGCGGCGCACCATGGGGCCAGTGTGGGAGAAGCAAGGACAGCAGCGCTCACGGGCATAGTGAAGAGCGAGGTGGCGGCTTCTCTCAAGGCAGCGGAAGCACAGAACCCTTCCTTAAAGGCTCTTTTCCATGGGGCTGGCAGCCAGAAACCTGAGAGTTCCCAGTTTCAATTCATTTGCCAGGCAGGAAAGAAAATGGGCGGCTCTTGTTCTTAAGAATATTTTCATCAGGCATACTTGCTCTACAATGGACTTGGGAATACGTGGATGCATTCACTTGGCGTCGCTGTTGATGCGAATGCGCGTCGCTTCATCACTATTTTACAGATCCCTTGCCGTGCGTTGCTGTTGTTGTAAATTCTAAATGTATTATTTAATTACTATGAACTGTCTTCGGAGTTTAAAAAAACAGATGCATTAGGGTTCCTTGAATTGAAAGGAAGTCTGCGATTATATGTCCCTCTTACTTCCATTTTACTGTCCTTCTCGCTGCTCTATTTGCCTGAGCCTGAGCCTTAGCCAGCAATCTTTGACTGTTACATGGGGTCGGACTTCAAAGAAGGCTTTAAAGCGCAAAGGACTACCGGCCAACTTCAAGGAATGGCGTGTTATAGCAGAGGATAGGTCGGAGTGGAGATCGCGGACGTACTCGAAACCTATGTCTCCTTCCGAGAATTGATCCTATGCAGGGTTCATGAGAGTAAAGATGAAAATTGCATTACGCAAATGGACACTCAGCCCAGTCAGACTTGTTCTCGAGGATTTATCAAAACGCAGCTTTGTGCTATTTGTTGTTGTTTCTTTGCAATTGGGGAGTATAATCTAATCTAATCTACTGTATTGTCGCCGACTCGAACTCGAACTAATACAAACCCAAATGGCACAGAAGCCAATGCTGCGGGCAGAAGTGGGAATGCGCGTGCGTTGCGCAAACAAAGCAAGTGCGGAATGATTCAGGAGGGAGAGGGGCATTGGCCAAATTCCTCGAAAAATTTGCAAAAAGCGAGGAATTTGTGGGTGTTGCGCACTCCGCAGGACAATAAAGAGGAAGGCGCGCGAGCAAAGAAGCTCGTGACATGCGGAA
>Ga0307931_1003243_pt1 | contig 10020 bp, 5 predicted proteins | sample OrgLakmetageno47_FD_201816 | JGI IMG/M metagenome (GOLD analysis project Ga0307931, IMG submission 201816) | Saline water microbial communities from Organic Lake, Antarctica - #47 | ecosystem: Environmental > Aquatic > Non-marine Saline and Alkaline > Saline | place: Antarctica: Organic Lake... | reverse complement strand
CTCATTGGATCTTTTGTGTTTTTGGCTCGTGTTAGCAAAACTCTCAATTCCACCCTGTAGTCTTCAACCTCTTTGCTCGATGTAGAAACCAAGATGTGGCAGCAAGCTTTACCGCATCTACAATTATGCACTTTGAAGAGTTGCTCGTCAAAGAACACGTCGTTATTTTTGCCCATCTTCTGTTCTATGACTTTAGCACATGTACTGTAATTTAAGATCATAAAGGGGGGCTAAATTAAGCCCATATTTAAACTTAAATTGAGCCCTTGTTTAAGATTAAGTCATGTCCTTACTTAAGCTTTATTAGATTAAGCCCTTTTTTTAGCCTTAAATTAAGCCCCCTCCCCTTTCTACTGAACTTCGACTACAGCACATGAAATTAAGGGGGCTTCATTAAACCCTAATTAAGGCCTTGTTGAATAAGGCCCTTATTTTAGCCTCAAATTAGCCCTTCTCCCCCTTCTTCTGAACTTCTACTACAGCACATAAGATTTATGCCAATTCAATGGGGGGTAAATTAAGCCCTAATTTAGGGTTAAATTAAGCTCTGCCTTGAATAGGATTCATTCATTTTGAGCTTAATGAAGCGATTTCTAAGGGCTGAATTTATTTAAGCTCCACTAGAGTACCAAGAGCGCGATTTACGTACACGCGTAATTTACGCGCCTCGGGCTTATTTTTTACTTCGCGCGCAATTTATAATTTACGTGTTCCACACACGCGGTAAACATCATTGAAATGCGGGCTCTTTGTATTCCTTTGTGGTGCTGTGCCCTTCCGAACTCCCTTCCCTACTTCTTTCTTCACTTTCAGTAGCTCGCTGCCTTTCTGCCCGTGTGCGATTTGCTCTTCTTTTTCCACACCCTTCGTGATGGGCGTGGTCTCTGGAAGAGATAAGTGCTACGCTTTTCCGAATACCAATCAGAAGAGTCCACCACGATGAGTGGTTTTGCTGATGAGTTACGCCCAAGAGATTCAGCAAGATTCTACGGTGACGTCACCACAGTATGCGCGGGATTTTGTGACGTAATTTACATCTGATTGGTAAAAATTACTTCCCCGCGTAATTTACGCGCAATTTGCGTCGCAAATCGTTACCTAGTAGTCTAGTCTGGTCTAGTCTAGATGATACTCCCCCAAAAACAAAGAAAGGCAAGTACACAGCAGTCACAGAGGCACATAAAGAATGCACTTGAGCTGCAAATGCGCTAGCGAATTCGCTCCAGAAGGCCAATTAAAGCTCCCACTGGCGCCTTTCCTCCGAACAAGTCGGCGGGACTGAGTGCTCGTTCGTGTGTCACGTCCCAGGTCCACGAGGCAATTCTATGGGCTATATTTGCCCCAGCAGGGCATTGTCTCAATGTTTTTCTCAGGCGTCGGGCGCCAGCCGATCTCAGCATCGCCTGTCCTCTTTCTTGCTAACGAAGGATGGATCACGTGGCTGTAATGCTGTAGGCCGTGCGAACACGAATGAACACAGGCCTCGTAGAGTACATTTTATTACGTGAAAGGACTATCAGCCCAGTCAGACTTCTTCTGAAGGTCACATTTTTCTGTTGTTATATGCCACAGTTGTGTTTCTTTGTATTTTTGGGGAGTATTAACTAGACTAGACTAAACTAGACTAGGGGCACTCTCGTTTGATGGAACCCAGGATTAGATTAGTTTAGCTAAGACAAAACACCCCAATCGCAAAAAAGCATCAACAAATAGAAAAAATTGCGTATTGGTGAATTCTCCAGAACATGTCTGACTGGGCTGAATGTCCTTTTGCGTAATGCATTGTATATCTTTGCTCTCACGGACACTGCACGGTCGATTCTCGGAAGGAGGCATAGACTTCGAGTACGTCCGCGATCTCCATTCCGACCTACCTTCCACTATAGCACGCCATTCCTTGAAGTTAACCGGAATCCCTTTGCACTTTAGCGACCTTTTCAATTTTCGACCCCGTGTCATCTCTAGGCGAAGTTTCTTTTGAATTGCTTTGACCTAGTTGCAGAATTATATTAAGGCCAGACCAATAAAAGAAAGCGCATGCACCTAAACGCCTAATTGACGAGGTGCCGAGGAGGCCAGGCGCACAGAGCGAGTAGCGGGAAAAGTGTCCGCTTCGTGAATTGCGCAAGCTAATCGCACCAATGTAGTATTCGAGTCTTCGGCTTCGGCTGCACTGCTGCCGCTGCCCGAATGAAAAATACTATGCTCTACCATAGAGTTGTCATTGCATCGCCAAAATACGTACTCACGCTCGGCAGGAGGACACAACACGCCGCCAGAGCTGCACTTGGCGACACTGCTACCATCGAGATGAGTGCTACTGCTGCTGCTCACACTTCGAGCAGAAGGTGCACTTGAGCCCATATCTAGTGAAGCCGTGTTCACAGTTTGAGGTGAATCGTCCGCAAGTGGGCCAGAAGCTGCCTCTGGTGTGCTGCGGTCTTGACCTTGGGCATTGCGGTGCTGTTCATCGAGGAAATTGAATACTGTTGCCCGGGCTGTCGCGCAGCTACTAATACTTGCCTCACGTGACGCATGAGCACCACTGCTGCTGCTGCCATGGGAGCGATTCAAGTGTGCAGGTTGGCCATCAATGAGGTTTGCCTCTGCGCATCGGTCAAGGCCACCACTCATCCGGTGACCAAGAGCTAATGCGCGTGACGCCCGTCTCTCCACTCTTGCGAGCTCGATAGTGTAAGCATCGACGGCAGTTAGCGCGGCAGCAATTGACTCCCTTCTTGATGCGTTCATAGATAGATGAGATTGAGGCTCCACAAACTCTTCGCTATAAACTGAGGATTGAGAATGGGCTACATTGGTTACACTACTGTCTTCGTTATCGTTGCCGTCGTCAACAGCAGCAAGAGCAGCAACTGCTTGCTGAGCCAACAAGTCCAATTTTGCAACAGATGCCTCTAGCGTTACTGCATTCGACTTCGTTGGTGGTTGAGCCAGTGCCTCCTCGGGTGATTGAGCCAGTGGAGGTGCAGCATGGCGAAGGTCAAGCAACGCAGCTGTGAGGGCAAAGTGTGTTGCTGGCACTAGAGCTAGAAGCAACTGATTTCGCGCATCGAATGAAGGAAGTAGCAAGCGAATATATGCTTGAGCGTTTTCGCGGGAGATGAAAAAATATAATAAAAATACGATAACTCCATTGGGAACTAGGGTGAGAGATGAGATAAGCGAGTGAGCCAATGCCATTCTGTAACCTTTTTCCATCCTAAACCGACAAAATTACTCTCTTCTTTTGCTCGCACCTGCAAGAGCACGTGGCTTGCGGTCGCCGTTTCGAAGGAATGCAATGCTTTTTCGGCCTCGGACGCGACGGCAAAGAGTGGCTTCGACTTCCCTCTCTCACTTTCAGGGGAAAAGTTGCACTCGTCCCAGAGCGCTTCGAGCTCCGATGGCGGAAGTGCCCAAAGGTGTCTGGAATCTCCGTTACTGCTGCTGCTACTGCTTCCAAGGTCAGCAAACGTTTCGAATGAGGCTTCGTCATCTGGAGAGTACCATGCACGAAATGCTTGAAGAGAAGCTCGAGGCCTCGCTCGTCGAAAAGCTTTCATGTCTGCTCGAACCACTGCCAGTTTCAGCCCTTGTGCCAAACCACCGCCGCTTCCTCCGGTCTTTGGAGTGCTACTGCTGATGGAATTGACAGTACTACTATTGTCAACTCCTTCACATAGTCCCTCGCTCGATTCTTCACCCACGATCTTATCAAATCCTTTATTGCCATCATCTGCTTCATCGTCAGCTTGCTGAGCAGCACGAAGCATCGCTCGGCGCTGCGTCACCATATCGGAGGTCAACGGCAAGAGTCGTTCCAATACCACCTTGGCATCGGCCTCGTCTTTAATGTCATCTGTGACACCAACAGCACTTGGTGCTAACTCCTCCAGAGGTTCCAAGCTTCCTGAGCGCCCTTCTTCACCGCTGCCATCCGCAGATGCGTCATCGATGAGGCCTGCAGGTGCTCCTCCATGTATGCCTTCAAGCTCGCTGCCTGAGAGGTCATTGTCTTCAAAATCCTGGTCACTTTCACTGCTGCCTTCACAAGAACCGAAAGACTCGTCATTGTCCTGAGCATGAGGGCTCGGCATCATTGGAGCATATACTATAGACTCTCTCGGCTCATCCAAAGCTGCAGTCTTTGGATCTTCATTTGCCTCAAATGATGCACTACTCGTGCTAGTACTTGCAGAGGTTGAATTATCAGCTGATGCGCCAGCAGCGCCTCTGTCTTGGTTTACATCTTGACGATCGTCCACCAAAGAACGCACTCCCGTAATTTTAAGGCTTGAAGCCCGCATACGACCTCGTAACAACATCGCCTCTCGTGCAGCTAAGGTCTTCTGCACGGCTACAGCTCGCCTTGCTGCTTCGACTACTGCTGCCTCTTTATCAACCTCTTCTGCTGTGGTCCCTGCTATCACATTGACCCCATCGGTAGATTCTGCAATATTGAGCGGAGATTCAATCACACTGCTTGTGTCGTTAGAATCTGCATCTGCCCACACTTCCTCCTCTGCCATAGTTACTTCAACATCAGTGCTAATATTAGCATTGAATTGTAACGAAGTATTCAGGGACTCCTCTGGTTTATCTTGAGGAAACAGAAAAGGAGATGCATGCAAGGCTGGAGATGAATCCGACGTAATTATATCTGCATTGGTAATGCTAGCAGCAGCAGCGGCAGCGGTAGTCCCGGTCGTATGCTGAGGGCTACGAGAAGAGCTGCTCTCAACGATTTTGAGGTTGCGTTTCTTCACCATGAAGAGCGCTTGAAAATCCACCACGATCTCTGTTTCGACTTCGTACCTTCCCGCTTCTTCGGACCAGCCGACCACTTTGCCACGCACTCCGTTCAGCGCTGGCTTTGCCAACAGGCCATGCAGCACCACGCGCGCACCTACGATGGGGTCAACTGAAGGACCGCCGCCTGACCAGTCCCACGAGTGCGGAGAGGAGTTGGTCGGTGATGACGATGCCCGGGCCAAATCTGCTGCCGAAGGTTTTGGAATGGAAATGGGTGCAACGCTGTGAGAATTGCTGCTATCGGAATAGCTGTCGTGGTCTTTCTCGTCTTCGATGGCACAACGAATGCAAGCGTCCAGAAACTGCAACTTTTGGCTCAATAAACCCAGGCGCCGATCAGGTGCCGTTGCTCCTGGTGGCAGTGGTACAGCCAAGTGTTGAGGCCGGCTGTAGAAGCCGCCATCATCAATGTTTTCATCTTGGTGTTGGTCTTTGTCACTGTTATTACCACTTTTGCACTTGCGGCTTGTAGATAACTCCGTCAGTCCAATGTCAGCACCCTGTAAATCAACCCCCAAGTGGGGAATTGGGCGACGACTCTCCCAGTGCTCCCGCAAGGCAGCGCAAAATTCAGCCCAGCCGCTGGCGATGCCACCTGAGCCACCAAGACCGCCACTTAAGGTACCACCAGAGCCACTGCTGCTGCTGCTGCTGCTGCTGCTGGTGTTGCTGCTTGTGCTACCACTGCGGCTACTGCTTTTGCTGGTGTGGCTGTCGCCGAGGTTGCTGAGCCAAAGGGCCAAGCAACTCGTGAGCCGACCCACGGGAGCGCTGCCGTCGCCACTCCAGAGCCACAGGGGGCGAGAAGCCCAATCCACTAAAAGGTCATCGTCGTCAAGATCATCGCCTTCATTGCCTTCATTTCGAGTGCTGGCACCAGGGTTACCGCGGCCGTGCCTAGGATCTTGATCATTCACTGGTGCTGTATCACTGTCGCCGTCCGCACTCTCGTCTTGGTAACCGTTACCATCGATGTCAGGTCTTAGAAGCCATTCGACGGCTGCTGCCATCTCGCTGCTTGTTTGTGGTGATGTGTCGCCAAGTCGCCGATAGGTGCGCACCGAAGCTCTTGCCTGAATCGACAGTGAGGAGGCAAGGGCATCAGCGGTCTCGAAACCGTTAAGCTGCGAGTCTCGCCCTTTAATACTGGGTGACTCCGCGGTTCCCCGACCCTCTCCAACTACATCTCTGCCCTTGGTGCCACCGCTGCCGTTGTTGCTAAGTTCCTCGTAAGCGTGAGCTAGATCTGGAAATCGGCACAAATCAGCCATTACTACCACAGATGACGGGCTGCACGATGGGGCTTGTGCTCCATGGGGAGTGGCTGACTCTTCAAGGGCGATAGCGTGGCACCAGGCACCCAACAGAGCCCACATTTTAGCAGCCAATGGAGGCGCATGACGCAGAGCACGAGCGCCTTCGGAGCGCAATGAGCTTTTACCTTGAAGCGGCTGAGGCAAGCGAGATGGATACTTACTGTCGCTGTAATAGCTGTCCTCTGACTCTCCACCAAAACTTCTTTCACTGCCACCGTAATCATTGCCTATTCCGTCGCTCTCAATCATAGAACTGGCTGACGTATGAGGATCGTTCGTGTCAAGAGAATCGGTTGATGGTGAAAGCTTGAAATTACCACCATCACTACCACCACTACTCCTGCTGGCACCACCACCGCTGCTGTTGTTGTCCTCACTGCCATTACTGTAGCCATCGTGGTGGTCGGCCCAGATCGCTTGTACGCGTACCATCGGGCACTCGCGAGGCCGCAAGGTAGTGTGGCTAGGGGTCTCCATCCAACTTCCACCCGCTGTAAACCTTTGGGACAATGTATAGTACACATACCGTGTGTAGTTGAATGCGCGCGCATCAAATAAAAGCATGTTAGAGGGTCCGGAAGAATCAACGCAGCTAGGAAAGTAAAAGAAAAATGAACGAGTCAGCAGCAAGCATGGCGCGCACGAGTGCAAAGCGAATCCACGAATCCACATACTTGTGAGTATATATGTGCTTTTCTCACCCAGGCCAGCACGCAGTTACTTCCAGGGCCTTCAACGGATCTCTTGCGTCGCCGAGCAGTGTCCAGCGCTGGCCCGGTATGCCTGAAGATTGGTTGCTACCCTGGAAAGAATTACCTGCAGCACTGTTGCTACTATCGCTGTTGTTGCTCTTGCATTCATTTGGAGCATTTAAAGTAGCGCTACTCCTGTTGCTGCTGCTCTGAATGCTTGTTGCTTGAGGCAAACACTTGAGCCTTGCTTGCATGCGCCGATATCCGCGCCACCTGCGCTTTATTATAATCTTCTGCATTGCCATGTCGTGATTGGAGCTTTTACCACGCTTTTCCTGCCTCCTCATTTCCTTTTTAATGAGTTCACCCATCCAGAAGGAGTCCTTAGTAGTGTTGCGGTAAGGCCAAGCGCGCCACGCTACGAGGCCGCTGGAATCTGCCCCGACCCACGCATGCCACAGGCTCTGTTCCCAACGCCATGAGAAACGCACCGAACACCGCGTAACCGTACGGCTACTTGCAATGGCCGAAGCCGTACTTTTACTCGTGGCGGTAGCCGTACTTGAGGGCGGTTGACTGCGGCCCTGGCTGTTGCGGCGACGAGGGCTGCCAGCTGCACCAGCTGATCCACCGCCGCTGCCGCTGCCCAGAACTCGGTCGGCGTGAGCGTTGAAGACCTCAAGAAGGCCGTTGAGGCGCCGCAGCGCAGCACTAGGCTGGTTGCGCTGCTCAGCTTCAAAGACAAAGACATCGCCACTGGTGGACGAACCTTCTCGTTGACCCATTGGTGGTGCCATAGGATTGCTATTGTCTGGAAGCATGTAGCCAGTCAACACATCACAGGCTCCGAAACGGTGGCGCTGAGGAGCTACTGCCGCACTTGCACTAGTGGTGCTGGTGGTAACAGTGACAGGTCTCGTTGCACTAGTGGTGGTGGTGGTCGCAGCACAAGAGGTGCTGCTGCTAGGCACAACGACAGCGGCAAAAAGAGGCAACCCACCTAAATTCCCTATATTACCACAGGCGACTATCAGAGCCCCAAGCGCAGACTTGCAGCGAGCGCGGTCCGTTGAGGTAGGCTCATTGCCCCAGCCGGCCAGCACGGAAGTTGAGCGAGGCAAGAAAAGAGTGACACAGCGCCGCACCGCAAACCTAAGGACGAACGAATTCCAAAAAGAACAGAAATAAGTGAGAGACCATAGACACATAAGGCGGCAAGGTAAAGAAGAATATAATAGACAAGAGACAGCTACTATTGTACCATTCTGCGAGGCCAGGAGCGTCCGCACCGCAACGGTCACACGCCCATCGGTTTCCTAACGCTTTGACGTCATCAGCTTCGTTGAGTTGCCACGCTGCTGCCGCTGCTGAATCTGCTACTGCTTCGCCTTCCGTGGTCGAGGTCCGCGACGGTGGCAGCACGAGAAATTCCACGCGAATCTAGACGAAAAGAACAACACGTAAGAACCATAAAGAGGAATGCTGAGAAGTTGAAGGGGCGAGGGAGGTGGGCATCAAGTGACTAGGAGAAGTAGAGAACAAGGTCGAAATAAAACACACAGCCGTAAGTTAAGCTCATATGCCAAGCACCATACAACCAAAGTTTACATATTACTCCTCACTATCAGTCATAATACCTTAGGGTTGCTTTCCCCAGGTAGGCCTAGCAGCGGGCACCCTATCTCTGCCACTTCCCACACTCCTCCGGGGGATGCGAACGAGGTGCCCTCCAGCTGGCCGTCAAAGTCGTGTGCAGTATCGTGAGTGTGGCTCCTTTCTATGGTCTCCTTCACGCGCCACCGCTTCAGCAACTGCTCGAGCTCGTTTGTAAATTGTTCCAGAGGTGTGACACAACTGGAACATGTGCAAAGAAGCATGTATGATTACAAACAGGAGATGTCCATGCCCTGAAAAGTCGCCCCATTTCACGGCAGCTAGAACAAGCCTAGCTAGTATCCATACATAGATAGTGTTTACTGCATGCATATGCGTGGAGCTATAAATACATCATCATAATTGAACCTGTAGTCTGTGTATCGGCTGCGCATATCTTCTTCGACATCACGCCGAGCCATCTCTGGAGGTGTAGAACTAAATTTGAAGTCTTGAAACTGTACCTGTACCAATCGAAATCGCCTTTTTGTAATGATAATGACAATCAAAATCACCTCAGTCTACCAGAGCCTTTTCTTAAATGAAGCCATGTACATTTCCTGAGTAGGCTCAAGTTCTAAGTAAGTTGTTCTGAAGTTACATTACTACAGTGTCTTCTGCTTACTGCTTACTGCTTACTTACTATACTGCTGCTTTTTTGCTTCGCTGGCTTCACAGCTTCACAGCGGTGCTGTGGACTTTTGCCCCTACGGGGCAACAGCAAACATGCTTAACTCACGAAGAAGAGATAGATATTGCTCTACTCACGTTATTACAAACAAAAATTCAACTAATTCAATATGATCTGAATATCCTTCGCGTTTAATAGAGCTAGCTTATCTTTTATGAAGCACCGATTCGTCCGCTTGTGTTTTATCAATCACGAAGCGATGAAGCCTCTGTATCTTCTGCTGTAGAAGTGATTACTACTGGTTGCTGTTCACAGTATCGCACGCCACCACTGTCGCTGAACTAGACCAAAAGTTATTGGCGATGTTACTGCAAGTAAGTTCCCTGTTGCTCTCAATCGCTGCCAACTTTGATAAAGTTGCTATCTTGTGCCACAAAGAGGGCTGCGATGGGATGCTCGACCGTTGGCCGCTAGACTTTCAAAGCCGTGTTCACGTATTCGATGGGGCGCAAATTGATCCAATGTTTACGGACCAAGTTGACAATGTAAGGAAGACGAACAAGGTTCACGAATTCTTAGTGACAATGTCGCACGTTCACGTAGCTAACACATTATTCACAAATTTCACCGATGACGAAACAAGCTCGTACCTATTCCTCGAAGAAGACTATGAAGTCGTCCAGCCAAAAGAAGATTCAGGGATGTCGCTCAATAATTCAGCATCGAACATTGCTCGATTTGTGGAGAATGATGAGTCGTGGCAATTTCTGCGGCTAGGCTACAATCCGGCAAATTGGCAAACTAGAACAGAAGCTCTACGCTGTAAAAGCTCATGCGTGTGCCAGACTGTTTTCGATGGAATCTGTTCCATAACACCTGGGAAGTTTGGCAACAAAGCATTGTGCTGGGTTGGATC
>Ga0307931_1003239_pt1 | contig 10035 bp, 3 predicted proteins | sample OrgLakmetageno47_FD_201816 | JGI IMG/M metagenome (GOLD analysis project Ga0307931, IMG submission 201816) | Saline water microbial communities from Organic Lake, Antarctica - #47 | ecosystem: Environmental > Aquatic > Non-marine Saline and Alkaline > Saline | place: Antarctica: Organic Lake... | reverse complement strand
ATGTCTTCTTCCTCAGCCAGATCATCCCACGCATCGTCGTCATTGTCGTCAAATCCCAAAGCCCCTTCATCTTCTGTGGCATGGGCACTTCCTCCTCCGTAGCCATAGGCAGCAGCAAGAGGCGCTGAGTGCGAAAAGCGGCACTCGCTGCCCTTGGTGCACCTACCCTGCAAGAAAAAGGTACACGGGGGGCGATGGTCTCGATGGCCTCGGGTGCCGGCAGCATTGGCAGCGGCTACCGCTGCAGCAGCCGCAGACGCTTGCGCTGCGTTTTGCTCCGCATGGCGCTGGCGCAAGATCTTGCGAAGCGTAGAAATACGGGCGGGGCCAAGGACATCACTGGGTTTCCCGCTGCTAGCTCCAACCCACCCGCGAGGCTCATAGGGTAAGCGGTCACCGTTCTGAGCGCTGACCATGTTAGCGCAACTACTCGAATCTTCGGCTTCCCGCTGGGCTCGTGCGGCCAGATTTGCAAAGCGCACGCTATAGGACTGCTCCGAGAATGACCACCGTGGATGCGTGGGCGTGTAAAGAAGAACAAGAGAGCAAAAAAAGGACATCCATTGAATAAATTGACTGAAAAATAAACTAGCGCAATGCTTAGGGGCCCTGAAAGACACCCCACCCTTCGTTTATGCATCTATAAATGCATTTATCAACCTCTCACCGGATTGAGATCGTCGCTCAGGAGAGCGGCTTCCACACAAGCAGCGCAATCAGCCACGGCTGCCAGACTCACGCTCGATAACCCTCCCTGCAAGCACCACACGGCCTCGCTGTACAATGCGCCTTCCTCCGCGCTGCCTTCTTCATTGTCGCCATCTTCCCGCGCACTTCCGGCTGCTGATCTTCGTGGGCTAGCAGCAGCGCTAGCATTCTCGCTCTCGTGACTCGTGGCCTTTTCTTCTACTTCTTCTTCCTCAGCTGTGGCAGCTCGAAGGCGATCGGCGTGGGTCGCTCTCGCATTTGGATCAGCGCACCTGAGCGCGTCAGCCCACTGGCAGTGTGCCATCACTGCACCCAAGTGGGCCTCCAGCACCTGGTCCGGGTCTGCAAAGGCCTTAGTATTCCCCCCTGTATGTCCACCGCCTCCGCCATAAGGTGAAGGAGGCGGTGACCTGGAGAAGAGCTCCGTTCCCCCGAAATGCCTCAGTCGTCGGTCGAGCACTGAAGGATCCTTGAACGCGCTCTCAATGGGTAAAGGCGTGGTGCACATGAGGGCTGCTAGGGTGGCGCCCTCTCTCAAAAGGCCTTGCTTGGCGCAGGCAATCGCGAGCATCCCTGCGTTGAGATGCACCGGCAAACAGGTCAAAAGGCGCCCTAATACAGTAGGCTCTAAACTCCCAGGGGACAAGTTGACGGCATCCAGCGACGACGAAGAAGACGAAGAGGTGGATTTGAGCATTTTCACGCTGAGCAAGTGACGGAGGGCGTGGGATAGGATGGCTGGGTCGGGAGGGTCTAAACAGCCGGCGAACAGGGCAGCAGGGTTCTTGGTGGCTTTCGACCTGTGTTGGGATAGAACGGCAGGAGTGAAGGAAGCGATACTACTGTGTGCACCTGCATGAGCACGAAGGACGAAGAACGGAAGGTACTCTCGTGTACCGGTGGATCAAAGCATAATATGCTAACGAGTACCATACATTTAACACAAGAGGCTATACACTGACACAACGCGACGCGTGCAAACACACGCATGAGTAATCAAGCAAGCACGCACTAACCGGGAACACAGCGCCGCGAGGGCTTCTTCTCTCAGCGACCCCCTCTGTAAAGCAGGCGGTTCGTAGGCCGGCAGACCGTTCATGGCAAAGGACGAAGGCACCAGGGTGTAAGCTACCCCCACACATGTGCGGCCCGTGCGGCCTCGCCTCTGCTCGCAGGCATCCTGCGACGCCCACTCCAGCCGCGCAAAGCTCGTGCGCCGTTCCGCGTCCCAAAACACGCGATTGGCCCGCGCAAGGTCGATCACCACGGCTAGATTAGGGATGGTGACGCTGGACTCGGCAATGGACGTGGCGAGAAACACGCGCCGGCTGCCATAGGGAGTGGAACCACCATCACTATGACTGGAAGCAGCCGCTGCTGCGGCACCACCGATACCGTCCTCCTCACCTGTGCTAGCACCTGGCTGCTGCCCGAGGGCCTCAAGGCTCAGGGCTTCAACATCGAGGGAGCTGTGCAACACATGCACCGCTAGTGCAGAGTCCACCGTGGCGCTCCAGTGGTTGTCCTGCTTGGCAGCAGCTAATTCTGCACGGCAAGAGCTGTATTCGCGCTCCCTCGCCGCCGCCTCGTCCTTCGACCTCTTGCCGTTTCCCCCCAAAGAGAAGTCTTTGAGGGAATCAAGCTCTGCAATCATAGCACTCAAACGCTGCTCGATGGCAGCCACTCGCAAGGCGTGCCGCTGTTCGAAGCGACGAGTGAAACTGACTTTGCAGTCGTCGAGCGCGGAGTGAACCAGCTCAATGGCGCGATAAGTGGGGCAAAACACTAAGATGGCAAGGCTGTTGGGTGGTAATTGCTCCGCTGTCTCGATGGCACTCAACTCGCGGCATTGGGCCATGACTAAATCACCGGTCAACTTCAAGAGGTCGGACCCAATCACTGCAGACGCGCTGCCCGAAGTGGGGTGAGAGTGCAGGCAGCGAGTGCGGCTCGCCTCGTCACCACTTGAATCGACCTGTCCTAACAAATGCACCGCTTGCTCTAAGTAACACTTCTTGATGCGGGGCCCCGACGAAGGAGAAGACCCAGTGCCACCAAAACCTTCGTTGGAAGGGATGAGCACCACGTTTACGCCCGCCTCGGGCACTGCGGCGAAATAAGCCCTGTACTTGTCGCGCTCAAAAGTCGCTGACATCACCACCAAGTTCACTTTCTGTAGACAGGCGAGGAAAAGGGGCGCGTGACGACTTGATAGGGTTTCGCAAGATGATGAAACAAAATCAAACTTGCGTGGCTATCTCAGGCATGCAATGGACTCGGCCTTTAGAGTCAAGGCAAAAGTGTCCAATACTAATAAAAGGACCATACCTGCAGGATTTTGGCCTCTGCAGAGTTCCGTTTACGGCTCGCAAAGATGAGCATTTGCCTTAGAGTGGCAAGCAAGAGATCGTTCTCCACTGAGCGCTCGTGTACTTCGTCGATTATCACGTAGCTAGAGCAAAGAGAAGACCGAGTAAATGCCATCGTTCAATATAATAACAGGAGTAAGCGGAAATCAAATCAGAGAAACAAACAAAGCTCCATGTATAAGCATCCGGTTGTAGTTGGCATGTGATTAAATTCACACATTATTTTTCAGTCTAGGCTTCTAGGCGCCCATCCTGATGGTAGTGATTATGTGTTTAACCCGCGTACCGGACGCCGGTGAGGGCGGATTCCCCTTTGGTGCGCAGCCGCTCGAGCAGTGATCCCGCCGTAGTGAACTGCAGCCGCGTCGCATTCCCGCCGCTCAGCATCGACCGCTGCCCTATGACGTAGCCCACTTCGCTACCGAGAGTGCAGCCGCGCTCCGACGCCACTCGTTCGGCGATGGTGACCACTGCGAGTCTGCGTGGTTGTGTGCATATCACGGTGCGAGGATCACGCTTAGCGGACAGCGCATCCAACAGCACCTGCGGAACCTTGGTGGATTTCCCGCACCTGAAATAAAGTTACCAAACAGATATCTTGATGGAGTGCATGTGCAGATGAATCGATAGTGCCAGAGCAGCACACACTCCGGGTCTCCGCAGCTACTGTACTCTGTGAATCATTTCACCGAGCTCGAGTCCAGCAAAATACGAGCAGTAGTTTAATTTGCGCACCCGGTTTGGCCGTGGATGATTGTCACACGGAATTCGTGGCATTGGCGCGCAATTTCGGCCTGTACGCTCTGAGGTAAGCTAACTGAAGGCATCGTGGGAGATGTAAGGGACGCCATTGTCGAGGAGTGGAGGAAGAACTTTTTAAGAAAACCTACAGGGAGGGGTGACTCGATGCAAGCAAAACTCAGAACTCCTCGATGATGGCATGACCCTGGCACCCCTCATCATTCGTATTCGTAAACCTACGTCCCAAGCTTCCTGCGGTCTAATTATCCTGCGGTCTAATTATAATTAGACCGCAGGAAGCTTGGGACGTAGGTTTACGAATACGAATGATGAGGAGTGCGATGATGGGTGAAAGAATCCTTTCGGTAGAGTGGGTTTGACCTCGGACTTGGGGGAGTGGAATTCGGTTCAGGATGAGCGGTGAGAATCCCCCAACAAACTCAGATAGCAAGTGATTCTGAGCCTGAGCACAATCGAATCTTCGTTCAACCTCGCTAAGTGCGGCTTCTTGAGCGGAGAAGAAACTCCTGGTGACCCATAGCCTACAGCATTACAGCCACGTGACCCATACTTCGCTATCAAGAGAGAGAACAGGCGATGCTTAGATCGGCTGGCGCTCGGTGCCTGAGAAAAACATTGAGACGATGCCCTGCTGGGGCAAATAGCCCAGAGAATTGCCTCGTGGACCTGGGACGTGACACACGAACGAGCACTCAGTCCCGCCTACTTGTTCGGAGGAAAGGCGCCAGTTGGAGCCTTAATTGGCCTTCTGGAGCAAATTCGCTAGCGCATGTGCAGCTCAAGTAAATTCTTTATGTGCCGCTGTGACTGCTGTGTACTTGCCTTTCTTTGTTTTTGAGACAGGCCCCGAAGGGCCGGAATTAGAAGACTAACAGGTAGAGAAGAAAAGCAAAGCAGCGCAAACTAGACCTAAGAAGCTAATCAGGCGCACATGCCCGAGTGGCCATGGATTCTTTGTTTTTGGGAGAGTGCTAACTAGACTAGACAATTTCTTCATATTTATACCTAGAATGAATTAGTCGTGCAGATAATAGTAGCTAATTTTCACCTCTTCATCACGTTCGAGGCGTCAATTCTTGACGCAGCATCCACCGCACGGGCTTGTAGTCGCGTCGCCTTGAAGTGTAACGCGGCACGCCTTTCCGCTAACACGTTTAAATTAACCCCGTACATGAGTTTTTGTCTGTGAGTGGTTGTCCAGGAATATTTCGAGAACAGTATGGACTGCAAACTCCGACGGAACTCTGATACCGGAGCTCATGGCTGTGAATCCAGAATCGCATCGTAGGACTTCAAAAGTGGCGACAATATCCCACGGTCCGTCTGTGAGACACAGTCATGCACGTGGGCATCAGGGGATTCAGGGGAGGGAACGGATTCCTAGGAACTTCGGGCCACCGACAGATGATGAACCCTTCCGTTATGAAAAACTGGCATGTGCCTGATTAGTCCCTCTGCAATGAAAGAGCTGGTGATATGCGGATGCGACATAATAACTAAACTAATTGGTATTTGAGGGCTAAAATTAAAAACTATAAGGCAACAGTGCAGGTTTCCGTCTGGTCGGAGTCAAAAAGTATCCAGCATTGAAGTTGAAGCTTGGCTGGGGCTTCACACGACTATCGCATGCGACCCCTTCGTCTTTTTCCTACAACCCATCGTCGATTGCATCTTCGCGGTCTTCCCAGTCCTCGACGTCTGCCTCTGATTCGATAACTACTTGAGCCAACGCTTCAGCGGCTTCAGCTGCTTCCGCAGCCAACTCGGCTTGTGCTTGCGCTGACTCCACTGCCAATCGACCCGCAACGAGATTGCTCGCAAACATTCGACCTTCCCATCCCTCAAATAGGTACTTGTCCGCCCCATCAGCGCTCCACTGGCCCAAGTGCTTCGTCAAGTAGGTTCTAACTTCGGACCGAAGTTGCCTCAAAAGCGCTCGGTCCTGCGATGCAGCACCAGCAGCGTCAAGTGACACGCGCATCCACGCTTCCAGCACTGCCCCTTGTGAGGCATTTGGAAACTGGCTATTGGGCGGGCGGTGGTGCGTCTTGTCAATATTAAAGTACTTCAAGTCGCGAGTGTAGTTATCCGGCACCGCACACGCCCACGGGTTACGCAGCTTCGTCTCTGGCAGCCGATTGATGTCCACCGTAACAACTCCTGGGGCCAGGTGCCGCGGCCGGCCACTGCTTTGGAATTTAGATACCATGGCGCGGGCCGTAGCTTCGGTGAAGCCTCGTTTTTGGAGCATGAGAGGGGGGCCAAAGACATCGCTGTACCGGTGGAGCTGGTTTAAGACCTTGCGTTCGTCGGCATCGTCTGTCAACCCTTGAACTACAAAGTGGCCCTTGACCTCCAGAACAGTCGCCCAAAATTTGGGTGGTGATTTCATGGCGGCAGCAGCAGCAGCGGCTGCGTGTGGTTTGCGAAAAGTAACGGGAACTCGAACAGGCAGGCCTTGGGCGTCGACGAACAAAAAGTCCGGGGTGCACCATTCGTAACCAAGCGCTTTTAGCTGGTGTGCTCGTAGGTCGTTCTCAGTCACATAATACACAGGCTCCACGGAAGGCGCTCCAGTCGCATCTAAGTTATCAGGCTGCGCGGCAACCGACCAGCGGCGCACGCCTTGGGCCTCCAGCCACAATCGACAGCGGTCTTCCAACCAATCTCCGTGAGCCTTCAAAAGCTTCTCCAAAGCAGGCCTCTCATCGTCAGATCGTAATGCGTCTAGATTCACGTTAACAAAGATACTTTTGACTTTGTGATGAAGTGGCTGTCTTAAGAGAACCAAGCTGTGTGCGCGGTCGCTTGTTTGGCCAAGTTTGGCGGATAAAGCTTGGTCCATTAAGGCGCATGATGCAGACTCCGCGAGTGAGTATACTGCTTCTTTGGCTTCGTCGGTGTGGGCTAATTCTGCTGACGCAATCCATTTCGTCAGCTGTGCGTCATGCTTTCGAAGCACAGGCTTGCATATTCCTTGGAGGAGGGCCACGTTCTTTTGAACGATGTTGTTTTTTATCGTGAAGTGAATGCTTGTGTTGTCCATGGCGGTGTTGGCCTTCTCCATGATTTCAAATATCTTGATGGGCGGACGGTGAACCATTCGTGGCTCTGGGACAACACGCGCGCGTGGGCTGATGTTCCACCAGGGCAATTGAGCCGGTTTGCAATTTTCAAGGCTTCCTGCTGCAAAGTGCCCGGCTCCTTCATGAACGCCGCCTTCCCCACGCTTGACACCATAAGTTACCTTTTCCATTTTAGATATATAAAGACTGGCTATGCCTACTTCGAAGCTTAAGTCCGCGCTAAGTTAGCGTGCGCAATGACAGTGTGTTGCAGCGAGCAAAAGTAGTAAAGCGAGTGTAATAAACACGAGAACTCCTGGTGTTGATGTATTTCTTCCATCGTAAGGTTAGTAAATAAAAGTGCTGGCAACGTTCGCGGAACTCGTCGGAAGACTCGAAGAACGTTCTCACGGTTGTTCAAGGAACTTACTTGTGTAAGATAAACTTGAAAGGAGCGTGCCACTTTGGACCGCTATAATCACCTCCATGGCCACTTGGGAATGTGTACCTGATTAACTTCCTAAATCCTGCACCTTATTTTTTCTCTACCTATACGCATTCTAAATCCGGCCCCTCGGGGCCTGTGTTATGAACTGTAAGAATGTGTCTATGTGGCCGTACTTACTAGAAATAATTTTCAAATTTATCCGCATCCTACTGTACTTAAGTGCATACTTGGAATCACTTTATCTGAGCCCATCCTTCCGAGTTGACGTCCGCAAATTTGAAGTTCAATCGAATCGAGCTTGCATTTAAGTTACCTATTTCGAGCTCGTGAGCCCATCCGAGATGGGACTGGAATAAGCGACATAAGAGAATGCCTTCTATTACCAGCTGGCGCTAGTAATGGCCTGTTCTTCATGGCCGTTTCGAGCTCGGCGGTGCTCGGGGATGCTGGGAGGGGGGGGGGGGGAGGGAGCTCCCGGGGGACTTCTTTCGGGCAAGGACTTTCGGGCGCATTGCGGGCGCCATTTCCTCCGAGCCCGAGGTCGACTACATTCCAAAACAATGCTGCAAGATTTCTACCATCATAATTCACCAAAGGCCCCGAGGTGCAGGTATTCCGGAAATCGAAGGAAAGTCACTGGCTTACATCCAAGTATCTCATTCCAATCCAATATATAATCCTCTACATCAAGAAAAACTGGCATGTGCCTGATTAGTCCCTCTACAATGAAAGAGCTGGTGATATGCGGATGCGACGTAATAACTAAACTAATTGCTAATTGAGGGCTAAATCTAAAAACTATAAGGCAACAGAGCAGGGTTCCGTCTGGTCGGAGTCAAAAAGTATCCAGCATTGAAGTTGAAGCTTGGCTGGGGCTTCACACGACTATCGCATGCGACCCCTTCGTCTTTTTCCTACAACCCATCGTCGATTGCATCTTCGCGGTCTTCCCAGTCCTCGACGTCTGCCTCTGATTCGATAACTACTTGAGCCAACGCTTCAGCGGCTTCAGCTGCTTCCGCAGCCAACTCGGCTTGTGCTTGCGCTGACTCCACTGCCAATCGACCCGCAACGAGATTGCTCGCAAACATTCGACCTTCCCATCCCTCAAATAGGTACTTGTCCGCCCCATCAGCGCTCCACTGGCCCAAGTGCTTCGTCAAGTAGGTTCTAACTTCGGACCGAAGTTGCCTCAAAAGCGCTCGGTCCTGCGATGCAGCACCAGCAGCGTCAAGTGACACGCGCATCCACGCTTCCAGCACTGCCCCTTGTGAGGCATTTGGAAACTGGCTATTGGGCGGGCGGTGGTGCGTCTTGTCAATATTAAAGTACTTCAAGTCGCGAGTGTAGTTATCCGGCACCGCACACGCCCACGGGTTACGCAGCTTCGTCTCTGGCAGCCGATTGATGTCCACCGTAACAACTCCTGGGGCCAGGTGCCGCGGCCGGCCACTGCTTTGGAATTTAGATACCATGGCGCGGGCCGTAGCTTCGGTGAAGCCTCGTTTTTGGAGCATGAGAGGGGGGCCAAAGACATCGCTGTACCGGTGGAGCTGGTTTAAGACCTTGCGTTCGTCGGCATCGTCTGTCAACCCTTGAACTACAAAGTGGCCCTTGACCTCCAGAACAGTCGCCCAAAATTTGGGTGGTGATTTCATGGCGGCAGCAGCAGCAGCGGCTGCGTGTGGTTTGCGAAAAGTAACGGGAACTCGAACAGGCAGGCCTTGGGCGTCGACGAACAAAAAGTCCGGGGTGCACCATTCGTAACCAAGCGCTTTTAGCTGGTGTGCTCGTAGGTCGTTCTCAGTCACATAATACACAGGCTCCACGGAAGGCGCTCCAGTCGCATCTAAGTTATCAGGCTGCGCGGCAACCGACCAGCGGCGCACGCCTTGGGCCTCCAGCCACAATCGACAGCGGTCTTCCAACCAATCTCCGTGAGCCTTCAAAAGCTTCTCCAAAGCAGGCCTCTCATCGTCAGATCGTAATGCGTCTAGATTCACGTTAACAAAGATACTTTTGACTTTGTGATGAAGTGGCTGTCTTAAGAGAACCAAGCTGTGTGCGCGGTCGCTTGTTTGGCCAAGTTTGGCGGATAAAGCTTGGTCCATTAAGGCGCATGATGCAGACTCCGCGAGTGAGTATACTGCTTCTTTGGCTTCGTCGGTGTGGGCTAATTCTGCTGACGCAATCCATTTCGTCAGCTGTGCGTCATGCTTTCGAAGCACAGGCTTGCATATTCCTTGGAGGAGGGCCACGTTCTTTTGAACGATGTTGTTTTTTATCGTGAAGTGAATGCTTGTGTTGTCCATGGCGGTGTTGGCCTTCTCCATGATTTCAAATATCTTGATGGGCGGACGGTGAACCATTCGTGGCTCTGGGACAACACGCGCGCGTGGGCTGATGTTCCACCAGGGCAATTGAGCCGGTTTGCAATTTTCAAGGCTTCCTGCTGCAAAGTGCCCGGCTCCTTCATGAACGCCGCCTTCCCCACGCTTGACACCATAAGTTACCTTTTCCATTTTAGATATATAAAGACTGGCTATGCCTACTTCGAAGCTTAAGTCCGCGCTAAGTTAGCGTGCGCAATGACAGTGTGTTGCAGCGAGCAAAAGTAGTAAAGCGAGTGTAATAAACACGAGAACTCCTGGTGAAGACAAAAAAAACCTCGCAACTAGGGTCG
>Ga0307931_1003237_pt1 | contig 10042 bp, 7 predicted proteins | sample OrgLakmetageno47_FD_201816 | JGI IMG/M metagenome (GOLD analysis project Ga0307931, IMG submission 201816) | Saline water microbial communities from Organic Lake, Antarctica - #47 | ecosystem: Environmental > Aquatic > Non-marine Saline and Alkaline > Saline | place: Antarctica: Organic Lake... | reverse complement strand
CCAAAATAAATCAATCCTCCATTGTGCCTGCCTTTGATCAAACGAGAGTCCCACGGATAATTCAAGTACCAAGCGGTGCTGCAAATTCATAACGGAAGGGTTCATCATCTGTCGGTGGCCCGAAGTAAAAAGAAATCCAATGGACTAGAGATTATAACTTCAAAGAGGAATGGAATATTGGGGAAGCATTTGAAATAAACACATGTATAGAGTTATAAATTCACATTACCAATGATATCATAACTAATGAAGCTGTCTCGGGTCCTTGGTTTGCAGCCAGAAAATAAGACGCCAGTGCGGGTGCTGCTTTCGTGGCAAAGACATACCCACACAAAAGGAAAGCCATTCCAGAAAAGAGCCGTTTTGTGGTATTCGCATCCACTTTATCCGCTTGCCGCGATCCTATGAGAGCACCAGCCGCTGTAGCTGCAGAAAACGGCACCACGAGGGCCCAGTGGATCGGCACGTCAGCGGCTAGGTTCCCGCAAAAAGCAGTGGCTGAATTCAAGCAAATCACAAGCAGCGCGCTGGTCACTGCTTCCTTGATCGGCATGCGCCCGAGCAAAGTAAGCGCTGGTACGATCACAAACCCACCACCAGCACCAATCAGGGAAGTTAGAACACCTATTCCAGTGGCCTGAGCTGCCATCGCGGGTGGGAACGTCGGCTGAGACTCCGTCTGATCAGAAGAAGGGTCTAAATGCGTTGACAATGAGTCATCCACCACAGACTTCTTCTCAGCTGCTGATGACCACATATTTAATGCTGACACGAATGCGAAAGCGAGGAAGAGCCCCAGTCTAATGGGTTCCGGCACTGTGCCTGCTGCTTTTGCCGTAAGAAACGAAGAGCCCATGGTGCAGATCACAAAAGGTATCAACACAGCAAAGTTTATGTAAGACTTAGCTTTAGACAAGAACCCAGCTAGCGAACCGATGCATACAATGACAAGGGATTCAGCTATAGCTGAATTCGTGGGCTCGTGGAATAGGTAGATGAGCGACGGGAGGGCTATGATTGAGCCACCTCCACCGAGCAATCCCAAAGTGAAACCAATCGATAGGCCAATCACTAGCACGAGAGGGTTCGCAAGTGCCGTTTCTGGACCAGCGTTTAAAGAAACTTGCGCAGCGCCAACTAAACTAGGAGCAACGGCGAGATTTGCTTCTGAAACGACGGTCAGCCGCTGTGTTACCATGCGTGAATTTCGGCGGGCAGCATGGCGTGAATTGCTCGTAGTTTTCAATGACTGAGGGAGCAAGAGCGAGGCAACATTTCGTATGCACAGTAAGTGAAAAGCGACAAATGCTAAGATCTTCATCGTACGATGGCTACATCGTGGCCATTTCTACAGCATTAGCATTGCACATGGCTGCGCTTGCATCTTGCTTCTTTGTTCTGACGTTCTGACTCGTCTCATCGTCTTACCAGGTACCGAGAAACCGAGAACAGCCAGCAGCCAGCCAGTTGCGGGTGACAAGAAAGCAGGGAAACGGCCGGCCCCCTCATTTCTTAGGCCGTCCTCATTTCTTAGGCCGTTTCTTAGATTCCTGCGTGATACCCCCTCAGTTTCATAGGCGACCGGCAAACAGTTTTCAGAAACCGGAGCCAACACCCCACATAGCCCCGACGGACCCAAAATGTCGATTTTTCAATCGCTTCCGATTGCAATTTTAACTCTTGAGATGGATTCTTTGGACCACGGAAAGAGGAGAACAGGCACGATTTCATCCAAAACGGCCCGTATAAGCACCTAAAAGGAGCTATCAAAGATGAAAATTTTCTAGAGCTACGGTTTTAAAAAATATTAGCTCTAATATAATAAATTTACACTGCAGAACAAAAATATCAAGGTCGGATTCAACGCAAGCTACGCCTTTGCTCCGCGAGGAATGCGCCATATCTCCTGGATGAGCCGCTAGCAAAGTAACCAAGCGTGTTAGAAATTGCCACAAAGACTAACTTAATTATTGAGAAGGTGCAGCGCTTCCGATAGATCGAAGTATGAAGAGCTAAGAAGGCCTCAGTCCACGTCGAAGCCTACATAATCACACCCGCATGAGCATCGACGTCTTCGTTACAGCCCACAGGAGGAATATTCCCTTGTGTGAAGCTCCGCCTGCAAAGTATCGAATGTGAGAAGCTATTCTAGTGGTTTGTTTTGGCACATTATGAAAATCATACCGTCTTTATGAGGTTTGGGAGCCCCTGGAGCTCTTGCTGATTTTTTGCACCTAGAAAGCCCACTGCACAAGTACCATAGTTTTTGTGGGCTTGGAACCAAACACCTTCAGAGTTGAGGTAATGATCTTCTGATTAAACCGATGTAGAACCTAAGCTTTTTTCGTTTACTTTGCGCATTCTCTGCGGTGGCTAGCAGGAGCACGAAGAGCTAATGGATGGGACGGCTGTCACTCCGTTAACAAGCGCAGTGGCGAATAATGATGGACGAAGTGTCTAGAACGCACTCAAATTCTTTGCAGCAACTAAAAGCAGGTAGTAGCAACTGCGGGTTTATCTGTTACCTTGTGGGCCTCAGTGGTGTTGCGATTGCGAATCGACGCCGTAGCGCCAACTCAGCGAAGAAGTGAGATGGTAGTCTTCGTGCTGAAGTTCACGAAAACCTAGCTCAGAGCTATTGGCAGCTGGAGTTGACCTAATGTTCTTCAAATGGCACGGACAGATATCTTCACTTTGTTTCGCTGCAAACGCTGCTGTGGCTAGCAGGCTCACCGGGCATCGATGCACGCCGCAGCTCGTAATGAGTCTACGAGGCAAGTGACGAACAGTGGAGGACACAGCACCAAAAATACAGTCGTGCTCTGAATCAGAGCCAGAATTTGACAGCACACTTAAATGTGGATAGCGCACATGGCGGAACGCACTTGAATTGCGTTTTCTGGACGGGTTGCTGTCGTTTGCAGCTCAGTGAGGTACGAGAGACAATGGGGCCACGGGACACTGCGATTGAATCAGTGCTGCCGAAGCACCAGTAATACAAGAAGCGCAATAAAGGCACACATCTCATTATACTGGCATTCAATTTATATTTGAGACAGGTCTTGAAGGGCCGGAATTAGAAGGCTAAAATTTCTTCTTTGTAAGTTCTGGTCCACGTACTTACCTTATGGAATTGGAATCTGAGAATAAAGGATAATACGGGATGGGAATGCGAGTGACCTCCAGTGATGAACAATGAACACTTCCTCTGATGAGATATAGCCGAATAACTATCCGTCAGCTCTTACCTGAACTTAGGCTGGACTAAGGCCAGGAAGTGGAGGCATTTCTTTTGGTGCACATACATACCTTCTTATATATACAGGTGGGCAATCCAGGGGTCCAGCCCCCGGCCCCAGGCCTCTTGGCTCTGGGGGAGGGAGGGAATGATATCCACAAAACAGGATATCAAGGAAGACTTCATCGGTGTGGTGCTCCATTGTATTGCATCTGTTGTGGTTCCTCAAAATACTTAGCATATAACAACCAGAATCTTCTGGCTCAATTGTATTTGTATAGGATTCTGTGCTAAACCCATATTTCTGACTTCCTTCGCTTTTTGGAGCTCGCTCGCTAATTCTTATGGCTCAATGCTTTGATCAGGATTAATTGGCAATAACATCTCGGCTCGAGAAAGGGCTGGAGTCACCACTGCGGTAATCGCCGCTGTGGTAGTTGCCTTGACTGGCTGCGTACTACTTACCACGATGCCGCAGCGACATAAGCTGCTATTCTGGTTAGCGGCCGCTGCACGACAGGCGATTCTTCTTCACTTCAGAACTAGCTCTTCTTCTGAGAAAAAAAGAATGCATGGAAAAGAAATTCTGGCACAGGGCGGCGCGACTTTGGTTCTCAGCTGCCAAATAAGTTCCGCCCTTGGTCCCAGTGGTAGAGGAAGCTAGTGCGCCTCGAGGCCAGCAAGTTCGAGCTCACCACAGCGTATTAGAACAATTCTTAAGTAAATATAGTACGTAGACTTCATTCGGCACACCAAGCTGAGGTAATAATCGTGAAGTAGTGCCACAGACTGCAAAGTGCTGGTTTCTCCATCGTGCCGGAGGTTAGCTTCTCAGGAGAAAGTCACGGTTTGAGCTTCGCAGAATGCCTCCATGCTACAAAAAAACAGCTAGCTTCGTCCAAAAATTAGCATCAATTAGCTTGAATACTTGAAGGCGTGCATATCTACGCAATACTATTCGTTCTATCGCCTAAATGATGAAAGAGAGAGGCAAGGGTAATGGGCAAAAAATGGACAAATCCACAAAGGGCCGTAGGTAAACAAGAGCAAGGAGCTCATCTAAGGACATCGATGCAAAGATGCATTAAGTTAGAAGACATTTAGGAACTCGCCGTTCCTGGTTTTCTGTATTTCGGCTCTCCAGTGCGCGCCATGTGGGCATCCGAGAGAAAATTAAAAACGGTTTACTTCGGGACATCCGTGTGCAAAGCCACGACAAGCAAAAGACCTGGGGACAAAATGAACAGAACCAGAAAGACTTCCACTTTGAATATCATTCATTTCGGAAGCAGTTCAATTGAGTTTGTGTGCGGCCCTCTTTCCTTGAAGGCACTGCCCGTGAGGGCTGCATTCAAGTACTGTTGAAAAAATTACTTCGTGCAAACCGATGAAAAATCGGTGGACCATCTCGACAGGAAAACACCCCCCTCTGTAACCCGAATCCGTCGGGGCTACCCCACAATTTCATTTAGAATAACTACTAATTTTGAGACAGGCCCCGAAGGGCCGGAATTAGAAGACTAACAGTTAGAGAAGAAAAGCAAAGCAGCAAATTTTACCCCTCAAATTCTCAGGTGGGCGTTTCTTTTCACCCGCAACTGGCAACTGGATGTAGTCTAGTCTTCTTCTTCTTGAACAAGAACAAACAAGCAGAAAGCGCTAACAGATGAAGAAGAACTATGCGCCTTACACCTTGCTAGGTTAAGATTCACGCACGTAATTACGCGGGAATCACGCGGAAAGTGAAATTTTCACCAATCAGACGTGATTTCCGTCACGGGAATCGGCTCAGAATAGAGTGACGTCATCATGGAATCTCCTCGAAATTTTCAGTAACATTTCGCACTTGTCTGTATGCGCATAACCATGGTCCATGGCGATGAACACTGCAGCTGAAGGCGCACGCACAAGGCGGGAGGAAAGGGCGCGAAGAGAAAAAGGGAGAATGAAGAGAAAGGCAAGCGCACCAAGCACGAGACTTGAAGACACGACGACCCCCCACCACCAAAAAGAACACCGAATCCCCCGTATTTACCGTATATTTAAGGATATTACCGTACATATACCGCACGTGATTCCCACGTAAATACCGCGTAAATACCGCGTGAAGTGAATTTTTAGGACCTCGCGCGTGATTCCCGCGGGTACGTAAATCGCACCCTTGACACCTTGACCACCACCTTTTGACTTTTGAAGTGCGACCTGCGCCAACAACAGGAATTACCGGGGGCCATTTTTGAGACAGGCCCCGAAGGGCCGGAATTAGAAGACTAACAGGTAGAGAAGAAAAGCAAAGCAGTGCAAACTAGACCTAAGAAGCTAATCAGGCGCACATGCCCGAGTGGCCATGGAAGTGATGGTAGCGGTCCAAAGTGGCACGCTCCTCCATGCTCTGAGAGTGCCGCTCAAAAGAAGAGTTTCCGCCCGCAGAGGAGGGGACTACAACGAAGTCCCTCAGGCGATCCAGAAGAAGAGTCGCCCATCCCCGAGCAATTGCGTGACCCCATTTGCGTGAAAGCTTCTTGATAATAATAAGATTCCGCCTAGAGGTGGAATTAATATACTTCCTTTACTAACCCACCAAATGCCAGATCGAGGTGGTGACTTGTGACTAGCCATACAGTAGCCATTCAGCGGGATGACACCACATCCAATTCATTATTTCCATTACCGAATCAATCATCACTTCCTCCTGAGTCCATAAGCCCATATCCGTAAAAAAAACACATTTTCTTTCTGAACCGCGATAATTCTTTAATCCCATTTCTCGAGTAAGCTCCTGGTATCCTCAAATGGATTCTTCCCTGCGGCTGAGCATGCCTGGGTCAAGGAGGAAGAGGTAAAGAGAAGCCTTGGCACGAAGGTCGCTGAACCCAAATGGCGAGAGGGAGCCGAGATGTTCTCCAGAGGCACCCACCTGCGACAGGACCAAAGCGTGCATGGGTTGAGTTGTCGAAAAACATGACACAACTGCGAAACTTAACAGAAACGAAAAGAAAATAGGCATACAAGAAGGCGAAACGAGACGCGTGCATCTATGATCCATGGCGGAAGTGTGCAACAACCCAGAAATTTTCAAAAATGCTCGATATGAGCACTTTACGGTGAATTCCTTTTCAAGATGTGGGCATTTATGCTTCCCACCAAAGTGCCGTCGCGGTGAATTTCGGCTACCGTTGCGCCGGTGGCGTCGCACAGGGTTCCGCGGCCGAGATGAACGGAGCCGCACACTTCGCCGGACGCGTCTTCAATCACCACTTCGTCGCCCGAGAGCTGTTGTAGTGTAGAGATTGCCATGGGAGAGAAATCGGAGATAATATTTCGATGGCACAGTTCAGTGTTAGACACCAAAGCTTGAAAATAGCAATTTCACCCCTATTCTCAAGTCTTTTTGAAAATGTCCTTGGGTGCCAATTCAAGGCGATTGCAATCCTCTTAGGAGAGAAGGCTCATTCCCAGAATGGAAATTATGCGACAGTCCAACGTAAGGCATCACCTGAACGACGGCTTTGCCCAAATAGTCTTCGCTTGAAGTGCCCGCAGTCGCGTCATTGGCGTTCACGAACCCAATCAACTGATTTCGGTTGTTGAAGCACCTGCCGTCTGCCAGCATACAGCCGCGGTACTCCGAGTACCTATATACCCAGTTGCAGAAATAACAAAGCGCAGAGACTCATAAGGATTGAATCGTTGAGGGTTCTTGATGGATCAACCATAGAAATGAAAATCGAGACAAAGAAGGGAAGCAAGAGCGCTATTCCTACTTTCTTCGCCTCTCTAATTATTAATTGTGTTTGCTTCATTCCGTTGTACCGGTCAATCACGACAACGGAACCCACACCGGCAAAACTTGGCGGCGCTGACTCCAGAGCACAACGGTTGGAATTTGGCGCCAGCTGGCCAGCGTAGTTGCCGTCGGCTCTTGCTTCAGCGACTTTGTCCCAATAGGGGGCATCAACGTCTTGATAGTCGCTGCTTTCGTTATTGTCGCTGCTACCATTGCTGCTATCACTGGTAGTGGTAGTAGTTGAGGTGTGCCGTGGTGCTACCGGAGGCGCCGTGGGCAGAAAGCTGACAAAGCCGAAAGCGGGGCGGTCACTCTGGGGGCGCAGCCACGTAGAGATGGTGGCTTCTTCGCCGCTGACGCGCCCTCGTTTTGTGGATGGCAAGTCTTCGGTTTCCATTCCAGGAGATTGCACCACCTCAGCTGCTGCTGCGTCATCTTCGGCTGTGCTCTTCTCCCCCTCATGGCTCAACTTGCTTCGAGGCCGGCTCGAGCGGCGCTGGCGGGGCGATGGAAACAGTGCTCCGAGCGGCAGCTGTGCAGACCCTCCTTCGCCAGGAGACGCACATTGAGTTTTTTGTGCATTTGCTGAGCGCTCGCGAACTGGAGTCACATTCTTGGCTGATTCTGACACGTTTGGATTGGGAAGTGTTGTGTCGCCGCTACCGTTTCGAGCCACACACTGGTACGTAGAACATGCAAGATACAAACGCGTCAGATGCCAATTATGAAGGGGGGGGTTTAACACACATGTGCGCGCGCTGACAACAACTACGTCAAAATGTAGTGCTTGTGGCTTGACTTGCGGTGACATTTGTACATTATAAGGTGTGCGCGTGTCTTGGTGTGTGTGTGTTCTTGTGTGCCTGCATGGCGTGGAGCCGCGCTGACGTGGCCTGAAGGTCGCCGAACGCGTCGAGCAATCGAGCTGTCAAGCTGCCCCCTTTCGATGCAGCTAGCGCAGGCACTGCTTTCATACCACCATCAGCTGATCCTCCCTCTTTCACTTCTTCCATAGTTGGTTGCTGATTGTTGCTATTGCCACTCTTGTGGCTCCCGCCCGTCGGGGCGCTGCTCAGATGGTCGAGGTGGTCTTGGAGTTCGGCGAGCTCACGCTTCAAGCGTCCCTCGCTGGACAGTGCTGCAGCTTTCGCCTATGGATACAACAAAGAGCAGAAGAAATAAAAGAGAAAGGGGCAAAACGAATAAAGCAGGGGAAGGCGCACGCACGTGCAATAGCTTAGACTGTGTTGTACCTCTTGCACTTCAGTCGTAAGGAGCACTGCGTCTTCTTGTGCAGCTTCTAGTTGTTCCGAGAGCTGCTGCCGCGACGCTTCATTCGCCCGCAGAGACGACTCCAAGCGTTCCACTGATTCCTGTTGTATACATGGATAGATAGTGAACAATGCAGCGTTTTGAAGTTGAAATTGCACGAGTATTATATGGTACGTGTTGTAAATTTGCAATATCGTAAGCTTCCTGCATTCCTCATTACACTAGCATGACTCGTGTCGCTGACCTTTCCTTCATCCCATTCAACGCAAGTTCAAAATGTAGCACTTATTTTAGTACCCAGGGCTTTAATCATACCTCAAGACGCTGTTTTTCGGCCACGAGCTCCGCGTTGCTGTGTTTGAGCGCCGTGAGCTCGTCGAGTGCGGTGCCGAGTGACGCTTGCGACTCCTGTGCTTTGTCCCGAGAGGCTCCAAGGTCACGCTGCAGCTTCGCGTTTTCACCCTCAAGTTCGTTGACACGTAATGTTAGCTCATCTTCTGTTTCTTTCGAGATCGCGGTGTATTCTTCGAACTCTTCTTGAAGAGCCTTTAGTTCAGCTTCGGGATTTGATGCCATATTTTGCGTTTGACAGATACTTTTACACAAGCTAGCTTGCTACCGGTGGCTAGATTTCGGATCTGAGTGACAAAAATGGGAATACTACTAAGCCTGAGCTAGTTTTAATTTCGCACACGAGCAAAAAGAGAAGTGAAGCAAAATGTGCGAACTTCTACTTATGCTTTGGGGACGGACTACAGTAGCTACTTATGTACTGTAGAGCTAGCGAATAATTTGTAACTGTCAGTTTTGAGGATGACGACGCGACGACGGCGTGGATACAGGTAGTTTCGGGTGTTAAGAGGTTGTCACGTTAAGAGACTGAGGCTCAAAATTTGGCCTTTTTGCTAAGAGCGCGAGGGTTCTCGAAGTCGCCTCCTTGTCCGTAGTACTTCATCGATCCGCGAGCGTAAGTGCAGCTAGGAACACACCGCGCCTCGCAAATAAGAGCCTGAGGGTTCCGCGCAAAAACTTAAGGGACAATCTAAGAGCGCGAGGGTTGAGAGCAAATTTTGCCCATCTTATTACCCGAAACTACCTGTATTCTCCGAAGGAAGCTTGAGACGTAGGTTTACGAATGATGAGGGGTGGTGGAATACGGGAAACTGTGACCAAGGGTATCTACACTTGCTGTGACTGTGACGACGAGTGACGAGATGATGAGATGCACTCCAGATGCACTCCAGATGCATTCCCTATCATTCGCACTGTAAACCTAAAGTACGTCAATATTTTTTTTATGATTACGAATGATAGGGAGTGCTGAGCACGCGGACGATGTTATTATTTATTATTCCAGTACCAGTACTGCATGTCATTAAAGCCCTACACTTATAAAATGTTTCAGAGGGCAGTTCATAGTGGCTTGCGGTATACTTAAAGAAGTTTTAATCAGGCGCACATTCTTAAGCTAATAACCGACTAGTCGTATACGTAAGTAATTTCGATTGCATATAGAAGCCGGTTTGCCTGGTCAACCTGTGCCCTGCTGGTATGTGTATAATCAGGCCTACTGCCTTGGATTATAAATCAATGAAGGTTCTTTGAAATTGTTTCTTAATTGAATGCTTCAGCACAGAGAACAGTGCGTTGAAACAAAAGCGTTCCGAATGTGCCTGGTACATCAGCCCGGGTTTTGAGTTTTGAAGTGCGAGGGTCTGATGCTAGATGTGGTCAGCGATGTCCAT
>Ga0307931_1003235_pt1 | contig 10046 bp, 8 predicted proteins | sample OrgLakmetageno47_FD_201816 | JGI IMG/M metagenome (GOLD analysis project Ga0307931, IMG submission 201816) | Saline water microbial communities from Organic Lake, Antarctica - #47 | ecosystem: Environmental > Aquatic > Non-marine Saline and Alkaline > Saline | place: Antarctica: Organic Lake... | reverse complement strand
TTCGGAAAGCTGCGCCATCATGTCGTCGACCCAATTGTCTCCCTGTAAATTGCGGCCGGTGCGGAGCATCGCCGACTTGGCGGCGTCCACTCGGGCCCGGATCAGCTCTTCCAGGTACTGGTCTTCGCTGCGCTCTTCCGCCCGAGCGGCAGCGTCGGCTTTCGCGTCGGCCCGAGCGTTCTTGAAGTACGCGGTCTCGCCGAAATCTACGCCATCGCCGTCGCCGTCGCCATTGCCCGTGGAGGTGAAGGCACTCATGCTGTCGCCGAAATTGGTGTAGATGTTCTCGTCGTCATCCAGGCGCAACGAATCGTCTTCCTCCTCTTCTTCTTCGTCACTGGAGTCCGGGCGTTCGGGGTAGTCATACCCAAAGGCAGCGTTCCCGCCCCCCCACATGATCCCCAGCAAAGCTTGGTAGGAAGGGGTGTCCCTTGCCACCGGCAAAGCCCCGGAGTGCTCGATGCGCCGCAGCACCCGCCGCTGTTTGGCCAAGTCCATGTCTTCGAACACCGTGAGCACTTCCGCGAGCATGGTGTAGGCCCAGTCTGAGCTTTCTTCGTCGTCGTCGTCAGCTTCGGAGCCAGTGATGTCAAAGGCCCCTGAAGTAGTGTGTGGAGGTTGAGAGAGAGGGAAGAGGTGAGAAAAGCAGAAGCGCAAGTTTTGAACAACGAGTTCGTTTGAGGTGTTGAGATAATGGGAGAATTAAATAAATACGGCGAAAGTAATCAAAAGCAAGCATTAGAGTAGTACCAAATTGCTTCATCTCCTTTTGCTTTAACTTACCCATGTTGACGTTGAGGAGGCAGAGCAGGGAAAAGATGTAATCGTGGCGCGAGACAAAGGACTTCATGCGAAGGAGCGACGCAGTGGGGTTGAATTTTTGCAGCAACTGAAACATCATCCTCGTCCGAGGAGCCCGAAAACTGTCGAAAAATAAAAGTGAAAGGAGTTTGATGAAAATTAGGCTGTACTAAGAGGAAAGTTCGAACAAGTAAGGGGAGAGGTAAGTATAGTAGAAAGACGAGTAAAGGATAAGAAGAAACATGAAAACATGTGTGCTTTTCACACCTGGCAATGATGAGGGTGCGGAGCGTGGCTTCAACGCCAGCCACTAGTTCCGGGTAATCCAGAGACGAATCCGACACTTCGGCGACGAGGTCCAGGACGTCGGGCAAGTCGCCAAAACCCGCAAAATCAGCGAGGGCAGCTTTGCTGGCGGCCGCTCGGCGGCTCAGCACTGCTGCGTGGTACACGCACGCCTCCAAGTACGGGATCACGACTTGGGGCACCAGCAAAGTGTCGGTCAAGAGGTACGCGCGGAACGTTTCGGTTTCCCCGCACCCGTACAAGTACATGTTTTCGATGAACGAATTCACCGCTGCAATCGCCTGGTGATCCTGGGTGGCCAGCACGGTGCCGCTGGAGAAGAGCTCGCGGTTCAGGGCTTTGGCCAGCTTTTCCACGAGTTTGGTTTCCATGGTGAGGTGCAGCACCATGTCAATTTCCACGCCGAATTGGTCGATGCAGTACTCCGGCAGCTCCAAGCCCGCTTCCATGTAGTAGAAACCGTCTTCCAAGCTCGAAAAGTACGACTCGGCGCGCGTGAAGCCCTGCAAGAGCTCGCACATTTGCAGCACCAGCTCCTTTTCGTGCTTGATCACGGCCGCTTTCTCTTCCCACTGGCCCCGTTTGCCATCTTGCGGCCGCGCCTTTTGCGCGATTTCCGTGACGGTGACTTCCCCGTCTTCCAACACCCCCACGCACGACTCCAGGGCAATCGCGCGGTTGCCCCCCGTCAATTCCAAGAGGTCTTCCGTCTTGAGCTTGTATTCGAACGCGCGGGCTAGCAGCACTAGCATGGCCTTGTGGAGCTCGGGGTCTGGTTTCATTTCACCGCTCGGCGTCGCCTTCTTCTCCTGCTCGCAGTACTTCTCAAACCACGTAGAGACACCTGTTGGGCGGGAGTTAACACGTCAGTAGAACTCTCAACCTCATTCTTGTGGTGTCTTTGATTCCCATTTTTGGTAGGTATTTCACGCCCACGCACAAACTGCCTCTCTCTCCGTAAGATATCCGATATATTTTAAAGGATTTTGATTTACCTGCAAGGACCTTCTTGACTTTCTCCCGTGCAAATTCGTCGCCATACAAGCACAAATTGCCGAAAATGAGCACGACGTCGAGCCTCGTAGCTTTGTCAATACGAGTGGAGGTGTCTGGCGCGTTGAGCACTTTCGCCACCATTTGGTTCAAGAGGCCAAATTCTTCCAGAATCGCCTGAGGATGATCCCGGCTCATGGTCACGAGCGCAGAGAGGTCCACGGGAGCTGTAATCATCGCTGAGTTGAAGAGCCAGCCCGGCGTCAGGGTTGGTTTCGGGGAGCTTGCTGCGGCCTTCGATTTCGCTGACTTCGGTGTTGGCGACGCATTTTCCTTGTCCACCATAGACGAACCAATTTCCCTGGCCAAGAAGAAAAATAAGAGAAGATTTTATGAAGCCATAGGACTGGATTGTAAGGCGCAAAGTTAATTCTGAGAGTATAGTTCGACGCTATTTGCAAGAGGAGGCTCGACAATAAAGCAAAATCGAGTGATATACTTTGGGGAAGCAGTGGGAAATCAAGTGTTAAAATTGCTTACCAATTCGAACCTCCGACTTCCGAGAGCATGTTGCTAGTGAAATCTAGACCTCCCGGGCGTGCAGTAGACTGTTGCTGTCGTGCTTGTGCGTGCTTCAAAGCTCTTGCGTAAGTAGGATAATCCTCAACTGCCGGGATTATTTTTTCGACAAGCAACAGGAAGAGTAACGGTAAAAAAGGTGTGCCGAATTATATATTCTCCACACCCTGTAGTGTATGCTGTGTCAAATCATTTCTTAGCTCTAAAAATGGCATACATTGCCGTGACAAGGCTATTCATGGCTCATTCATCAGTCAATTATTTACAATAGCCTGCACGCGGTTCTCTAAGTGGTCAATTTGAGCTCCTTCTCCGGCAATAAATCATCGTAGATTCAGACTCGGATTTAATCATGAGAGGGATAATGACAAATCCTCTTAGCCGTCACGGGTCGCAGAACAAATACAATGGTCTCGCTAGCGACTCCGACTACGTTTTGCGCGATGAGGCATCAAGTTCTATACCTGCTGAGAACAGTAGTAACGGTGTCGCTGACACGGTAATTGTCCTTCCCGAAAACTCGTCCGCCGACTTCAGCGCACCTACTATAGAGCGTATTAGAGCCGATTCCGCTGCAACTCCTAGTCGTAAGTGGGTGAAGCCATTACGGCTACGGTCGAAGTTTCATCACCGTAAAGCAGTGGAAGAATACTGCCTGTGGACCATGTGTCTCTATGCCGGGGTGGGCTCCATCTTTCTCGTATGTATGATCATCGCTTACTTTGAAGGCTGGGGCTTCCTCGATGGCGTCTACTTCGGCGCGGTGCGTCTTCGTAGCAGTGGGGCTTTCTGCTTCTTGTCATCTTGAAAATACTACAAGCTAGAAATGTTTTATCATGCGTGCAGGAATTGCGAAATCCGTTCGGCTTTTTTATATACGACGGTCTCTTTAGCATTGTATCACATTCCAAGTCCAACTCTCTCCACTAGGTCACTCTCACTACCGTAGGCTACGGTGACTTAACCCCGCGCACGGACACCACCAAAGTCCTCACCTGTGGCCTCATTGCGAGCTCAGTGGTGCTCTTTTCCATCGTCTTTGCGCGCACGCAGCACGCGATTGTAGTGCGAGTCGCGGCGCGAGCCAGCAGCAGCAGTGGCAGCAGTGGCAGTAGTGGGAATGGGCGCCGCAGCAGCAGCAGAGCCAGTATCGCAGCGCTAGGAACACCAAAGGGGCGCCTAGTGGCCGCTGCCGCGCTGCTGGTCGTCGTTGGCAGCAGTGCCGCAGTCAGCTTCCTGTTCCTGGAAGGTGATTGGTCGGGCGTGGACGCGCTGTACTTCGTCGTGGTCACCGCAGCTACAGTGGGGTTCGGCGACGTGACGCCGCGCACCCGTGGAGGGAAAGTGCTGGCGGCTTTGCTCGTAGTGATAGGGCCGTGGCTGCTGGGCCGGGCCATTGCGGCCTTCGTAGAGTTGTCGGCGGACTCGATGCACGCGCTCGACGACGCCAAAGACGCCCGAGACATTCGCCGCGCCGCAGCCTTGGCAGCCGCCGAAAGAATAGAAGCCTTAAGCATGGAAGATCCTCGAGTTAGCAGTCACAACGGCTGTAGTGGTAGTAGCAGCAACGGCAGTAGTAGTAATAGCAACCCTAGTGGCTTTATCAACGGATTTGAGGGGCACAGTAGCCAACACAGAGGTGATGCATTCGACGTGGCTTTGGAATCAAGCCATGCATCGGAGGAAAGGCACTCGGAAGCATCAGCCTTTGCGACGCCCTCTTCTACGAGTGCCCCACCTCCTCCTCCTGTATCGTCGTATTCTACCACCTCGTCCGATTCGTTCGAAGGCACTCAACAGCACGAGGAGCTCCGTGCATGGGCTACCTCGGCGGCGCACCTGTGCTCAGCAGAAGGGTGCACCGACGCCCTCCCGGCCGACTTTTGCGTGGGCTTCCTTCTGGCGGCAGGCGCGGTGGACGACGCAGACGTTGCTCGAGCGGCAGCGGCCTGGTCGGACTCGCGCCGGCGGCCTCCCTTGTCGCACGTAGCGGGGCACCACAGCCGGGGAGCTATGGCTCCACCGCCATCTTCTTCGTCGTCGTCGTCGTCTTCCTTGCCAACTACGCCTCCTGGACCTCCTCGTCGTTCGAATTCGTTTTCAGCTGCACCCTTGTTGCCAACTCACCGCAGTCAAGGCGACGTTGGCCCATTCTCAGATTTGGCTCAAGGTCATGGTGGTAGCGATGACGAGCACGACGACGACGGCAGTGCTGGCAACAACGACGGCGGTATAGGCCTAACGCCGACGGTGCGTGAGGCTGCACTTGAAGCCGCGACCATGGCGAGCGCTGACAGCAACAATCCCTTGAGAAGAGGAGGAGGTGAAGGCGCAATAGGCGGTAGTACTTGTAGCACTAGTAGTAGTCAAGCGCGGCGAAGCAGCAGCAGTGGCAGCAGCAGTGGCAGTGGGCCTTACGGCCCAGCGTGGCGGCTGCAAGTGATGTCCGCGGGGAAAGCTGGCTTGCAGCGCGCCGTGCGCCAAGCGCAACGGCAACAGAAGTTGAGGCGAGTGCAGTGGCGTGCGGTGGCCAAGAAGCAGTTGCGGGACCAACAAAAGCGAGAGGAAGAGGAAGAAGGGGGGCTGTGAGGAGGGCCCCTGTAAGGGCGGGGTGCGTGAGGCCGCGATGCCTGGTTCCCATCTGCTCGGCGGGTGTTGACTGCCACAGCCTCCATAATTTTTGATCGGTGTTAGCTTCTTTCATTGGCGATCAAGGAGTGCAATAACGGCTTACGCCTTAAAGTCCTAAAACGCTCCGATGTCAATTGTAATTTGCGTGGCCGACTTTTTCCCTTCCTCTCGAAAATTCCTGAAGTCAATATCCAATATGCAATATGCAATATTCATGTGCGAGTTAACGTGTGTTCACATCTTGACCCGAAGATGTACCTAAGTCCACAAGAAATTCGCGGAAACACGTCCCGGTAGTCCTAGGTTCTATAGTGCTCGCTTAATGTGAAGGTCTCCTATCCTTATCCGCCCACCTCGCCTTACTCCTCCTCCTCCTCCGAGCTGTGCTCCGCGAACACTGCCGCGCTTTTACTCCTCTTTCTGGCATGCTGATCTGCGTTGCTGCCAGAGCCCGCTTCTTGCTTGTTCTTCAGTTCCTGAATTTTCTCTTTGAACTCAGTTTCATCGTAGAATCCAATTTCCTTGAGCTCTTTCAGGGCATTGACTTCTTTTAAGAGCTCCTGCGCACTCATTTCTGATGCACGGTTGCTCGGTCGCTTTTTGCTCGCTTCCTTTGATTCCGCCACGGCCGCTTTTGACTGAGCTCCTGACACTTCGCCGCTCGCAGAGGCAACGAGTTTCTTGGAAGGGGCCAACGTCATATCATCTCCGAACAAGCTCCGCAACATGTTCCACATCGCATGCGACACCATCCACTTCCTTACTGTCTCTCCTTCTCGGGCAATCGGGTGCTTCGCGCCACTCGTGCCCATTTTCTCGATGGTTTTCGTGTGCGTCCTCTTCATGCGACTGTACCATGCCTCGAGCTGCGCCTGGCTCTTATCGGCGTTCAGGCCGCCGCGCGCGGCGAGCAATTCGTGCACGCCTGCTGCGATCACACTTATGGTTTTGACGCTGTAGTTCTTATCATTTACGACCTCGAGCCAGGCGTTGCCGATGTGAATATTTTCGTCCTCGGTCCATTCCTTTTGGCGCCCGCCGCGAGGCGGCGACGTCAGCATAACGGATGCCTAACAGAAACATGACATGGAAAGATATGCACGCGTGGTTAGCATACAAAACACAAGGATCAACAGCAACATAGACTTGATCAAAAAGTAAGCCGCGTGTCTTCGGCCACCGTGGTTGCCGCAGGAGCCGGCGCGGTGGCATTTGTGGGCGCAGCTGTAGCGGATGCCAAGGCTAGCGTGGCCGTCGAGGCAGGTGTGGCTAGCGAGGCAGCAGCAGCAGTAGCAGTAGCGGGAACAGCAGGCACGCTGCCCACGGTGTGGCGCGATTTGGGCATACCGAATAAAGTGTTTCAAGTTTGGATCGCGTCGTGTAACTCGCTTGGCTCGACGATCCACACTCTGCTACACAGTAAAAAATATCATGAGACAGCGTGTACATACCTAAGCAAAGAGAATACGAGTGTGTGTCTAACGCGTGCGCGCCTCCACTCCTCTTACCGCGCATTTACACTTTCTCCCACTCCTCTTTCTATTGAGAGAAGTGTTCGCGCAAGAACTATGCTGCGGCTGATACGGCAGGACCAATATTTCTTAATGAAAAATTCAGTGATATCAAGGACTGGCTAGCATTGAAGAGCGTCTCGTTCTGATCAAATTGATGCCTAACACACCTTAAGAAGTTACGGTCTTCTTGAGCTACAAGCTTGCAAAGTTTAAATTGATAGAGCTACAACGCCTGTATAGTGCAACCGTCGACTGCCAACTGCTATTTTCAAAAGCTTGCAACGCAGAGAGACGTTCACAGGATCGCTGCACGCAGGATGACGAGCTCCACAAAGCTGGGAATCTGGCGCTACAACATTTGCTGGGTTTGTTTTTGAATTTCGATCTGTAAGAAAAGTACGATATTCCACGACGGGATTCCAGGTTTAAAAAGTACGACAAGACGACAAGCTACAAGCAAGGGTATCTACATCTGGGTGCCAGCTACTCTAATAGATATTGACGAATACCAATCGGATCACCGCATCCGCACATCCGACGGCATCCTATGTGTGTCCGCATCCCTCTTCACGTCTCGTGTTTTGAAGTGATGCATCGATGTATCTCACTTTTCACTGGGCACGGCGTCACCACACGTCAAGCGCCGTGTCCGCACTCTTTGCAATACGGCAGCGAACGCACCAGACCCTTACTCGTAAGCTCGTAAGACTTCCTGAAGCGACGCCGGCGATTGGTGCCCTGCTGTTAGAAAGCTGAGTTCGAGTCCATGTAAGGGAGTACCTTACAAAAGCTGCACTTGAAAAAATTGGAGGCATTGACAGACACCGAGGAATATTTTGATGACAGCTTTATACGAAATATTATCCTGCAAGTCGCGAGTCTTGGGATAGACTGGGGTGGTGATGAAGATATCGTCGGTACGTTTTGATGCATGTTCGACGAGAACAACTACGGTAGTCGTTATTTGCTTACATACGCGCCCTCTGCTGTCAATATTCCAAATTGGTCGACGACAGCGTCGAGGCAATTTTGGCTCGGCCGGGAAAGCAGACAGTACTAAATGACAGGCTCTCAGTTCTGACCGCCTGGCACGAAGCTATGATGGAAAAACGAAGTAGCGACTTGAGCGAGTGGGAAGCTTTTGACCTTTTCCGGCACTACCAAGGCGAGCTAGACAAAGACTGGGTTATCGCTATCGGTCTAAGCTCGTTGAAAGAGATTATTCAAGTCGATGTGTGGGCTGAAATTGATCGGCGCAGAATGACTGAAGTACAGAATGGATTGCCAGATATCTGTCTTCGGTCTGATGAAGCAGAGACTGTATACTACATTGCTGGGGCAATTCTTCGTCGTGCCCGGAAGCATTACAATCGCAAGGACTTTACAGAGAGTGCACGTACTGCCGTAGCCATTCGTTTTTTAAACTTCAGTTCAATTGGTCAGGACAGTGCTAGCGCAGAAAACTTGTGTTGCCGATTGGCCTCATGCGTGACAGAGAAAAGGTGAACCTCGTGTACGTCAGCGCGAAATTCTTTCGCTGGGTCGTCGCTCTGGAGCTCTGGAGGCCAGTTTCGGTTTAACTTATGTGGGATGTACTTAATTAGATATAGCTGGAATGTCTACTCGCTTTATGTTCAAAACTGAATTGAACTAGGGGTCACAACAGAATTATTCAGGGGTTAGCAATCTCTACGTACTTGTACTCTACTAAAAAGACTAAGGATGGCAAAGCCGCGGGTTGTCTATCATCTTCCGGTATAAATAGACTTCTTCTTCTTCTTCTTTGGGCTGGCCAGTGGCCTGCCTTATTTTGTATTTCCTTTTTTGGCCTGCTGGCTCTCTACTCCTTAATTGAACTCTAATTGCTAATTGGGAGAGCACACCCGCACACCCCAGTGGCGCTTAAATTCAAATAAGAATAATTACTCATTTTAGGCCGCATGTACTCGAATTCAGACAAAAATAAACACCAACCTTTAACCATACCCTACCCTGTAAACTCAACTTAAGCCAAAATTAGTTCGACTTGGATGTGGTGTGCTAATTGGCATTGACTAACTATGGTCCTTTGACCTTTGGGAGTTCGGGGCCTGTCTTATTGATTATGGCTTATGGCTTACAGATGGGAATCAGAATTAGGAACCGCACCGCGTGCATATGCACTAGAACTAGCACTAAAACAAGAAGAGAGAGAAGCTGCCCTTATTTTTGGAATTTAAACGCAAAGAGCGATTCCCTTTTGCTTATGCCTGGGACTTGCTCAGGGGTGCCGAAAGACCGATGTTCGTCGTTATTGTCATCCGCATTATCTGGGGAGCCCCCACTGTTCCCCGCTGTGTCACGAAAAAGCCGGAGGATGGTTGCATGGCGAGTGGCGGCGCAGCACTTTTGGGCTGAGGGACTGGTGTTGTCGCCAGCGGCGCCGCGCACATTCCTGAAGTGGTGCTCGATAGCGTTATCATTAACCCGCCACTGAGGATTGCCTCATTGGGAAACTTTCCGATGTAAAACCGGCACATGGCAGTGAAACCTAGTATGGACTGCCGCAAGTTCGAATGCGTTGTCGTTGCCAAGTACTTTATTGGGAAGCCAGCGTCCCAAGTTTCGGTCTTCCAATCGAGAAACTCAGCAAATATCTCCTCCAGCCGATTCAAAGGCGCCATGTTACTTGCGCTGATGGCACCCAGTCGAGTTTGCCGAGTCGAGCGGTCTCAGTGACCCTAGCCACCAATTCCAACTGAGAATTTGTCAACCAAGTTATGCCATGAAGATTTACAGGAATCGCGCGAAGTGCTTCTAAGATTCTTTCGTCTGAAAGGTCACCCGAGGCCATTTCCTAAGCCGCACCTGCTGCCAAAAAGGGAGGCAGGCACGAGGTTGGGAAAATGAGGCTTAAATTTGAAACGTGTGCTGTCGCGCACATGGCAGCCTCTTCAAATATATATATAGGAATCATTATTTAACGAGAGTGACAACTGAATATCAAAGACCAAGGAGCTGTAGGCCACCCGGTTGCGCTCAAAGGGAAATTTTGGTGTCGCCCACAGCCACCATGACACAGCAGAACCCCGAAAGAATTTGAAGATTTAAAAAACCTCATATGATGGGGTAAGAACCTTTGAAGCGGATTCGATGGCTTGATCGCCAGCGCCGCGCTGCGCTAGCGTGTTTTGAGGACGTTTTGGTGACCTTCGGAATGGGCCCACAATGAATGATGGTAAA
>Ga0307931_1003234_pt1 | contig 10047 bp, 9 predicted proteins | sample OrgLakmetageno47_FD_201816 | JGI IMG/M metagenome (GOLD analysis project Ga0307931, IMG submission 201816) | Saline water microbial communities from Organic Lake, Antarctica - #47 | ecosystem: Environmental > Aquatic > Non-marine Saline and Alkaline > Saline | place: Antarctica: Organic Lake... | reverse complement strand
AGCATTGCGTCATCGGTATGCATCATGTGAAGTCCCTCGATGCATCTATCAGTGTCTTGCACCGCGTTTATGATGCTCGGGGCCGGCATAATGGCTCAATTCAGCTGGTTTGGTGCACCCACCTGCCGGATCTGACCTCCCAGGTTGGACCACTGCCCGACATGAATGGGGCAGATTGCACCTCTGACAAGCATTGCGTCATCGGTATGCATCATGTGAAGTCCCTCGATGCATCTATCAGCGTCTTGCACCGCGTTTATGATGCTTGGGGCCGGCATAATGGCTCAATTCAGCTGGTTTGGTGCACCCACCTGCCGGATCTGACTTCCCAGGTTGGACCAGTGTCCGACATGAATGGGGCAGATTGCACCTCTAACAAGCACTGCTTTGCTCTATGTGCTTGCGCCTTTAATCTGCATGGTATTCCTTTGGAACCTTTTGCTTAGTTGAGTTTTCATTTGTTTCCAGTGTTACCTACTGTTACTTTACCCTTACGGTTATGCGTTTATCGTCATTTTGTCATTTATTGTCCTCTTACTTGTCTTGCACTGCGCTATTGTATTTGTGTCACCGTTTCCTTCAGGATAGTTCAATTCAATGTTGGTTAATCGATAAACATGATCTTTCTTTGTTCTTTTAAGCTCTTTTCGCTTCAATGGTCTTCCTGGCTCAAAGTCTTTCGTTCAAGGATGGTTAGCTATGTGTCAACGCGACCCTTGAGCCAGGTGCCACGTGAACCTTGATCACTTCACGCCTGTTAAGTTCTAGCCTCTTAGGGGTCGACAAGCTTGTTATAAGAAGTACTTAAAAGAACCTTGTATCTTACGGTCATCATGCTTCACCTTCTCGTCGTTTTCGCCCGCTGCCCTCGATAACCATCTCTTGTCGTAGCAGTTACTCATATAAACTCAGCTCAAACGGTGCAGTGAAGGTGAGAGGGCTGCCTGTAGAGCTTGGATATTGATCGAGGGCATAAAATCATGTGTGCAAAGTGTACTGCTGACCGAGCTTAACAGCACACTAAGGTGACCAGGGTTGCACTCTCTGAGCACAAATATTGGCAACGAAATATTAAATAAAAAACACTCACATTTTTGGCGCGCGTTCCTAGATCGCATAGCCACTGCTTGCAAAGGGCCCGAAGCAAAAAGGTAGGGCATGCCAGACGACGAGGGCATCACATAACCTCGACTTACTGAAGTCGAACGACCTTGGCACAAAGACCCAATGATCAGTGGCAACTACACAACCATATCACTTCAAATCCTGCTCCAAAGAGGTTAGATATTAGCCTTTTTGCCATTCATGAGCTCCATGGAGGTGAAAGTACTCCGGTTACGAGGACGACTTTCGTGACAGTTGGCATAGATCCCAGAGTGAATGAAAATTATAGGCGGGCGGTTGGTATGCTCATGAGTACTATAAGGCAACAGCTGAGAAGTATATGTGTAGATTACTTATGAAATGGCTACGTTCTTAGGCTTTAACATCTCCGTGGAGCTACCACCATTTTGTGGTGAAAGTGCTCAAAAAGCAACTTCCCGTGAACAAGTCGGAAAAGGACTGGGTAAATGCATTTTCAGAAATGGTCTATACCTGCAGCATGACAGTACAGTGATACTGCATTAGAGCACGTCAACCTTTTTAGGTGTGCTTTTTACTTCTTACTACAGTAGCTAACTTAGTACTCAGACACTAGTCTTACTAGTTCGTCGAATATCAAGATGTCAAGCCAAAGGACCTAGCCAAAAGCTAATTATTTCAGCTTTAACTTTAGCGCTGCTGTATGCTGAACGTATCGCGCAGAACAATCTTCACCATTCTTTGGTATAACACTATTGCAGATGCCTTCAAAAGTTCCAGCGGTGCGTGGTTGAGGTTTCGGAATACAGCTCGTCCATTCTCTGAGGCAAATTGTAGGTTAGCCGCAGTACCAGGCTTCATTGAACTTGACTTACGCACAGAGCTTTTGCAGCGCTTCGTCGGCGACTTTGACAATTTTGCCCAAGTTCAACGAGATCGCGATGAAGGGCTTGTGCCGCGCGAAGGGGGCGGGCATGAACACATTCATTGCTGCGTGCGCCACTTCGCACTGCCTGCTGCCCTATCTGGCAACTTCAAAGACGACGCGCTGCTAGCGATGTACTACTTTGAGGGCGATCCTTCGAAACTTTTTCGCGTGCGATGCTACACGCTACACGGTGGAATAGGAAGCGAAGACACTTCGCTTGAAATGCGCCTATGGCGAGTCCCACCAGGGGTGGTTGCTGCTGCATCCGCTGCAGCTCCCAGTGGTGCGGAGGCTGCTTCTGCCGCTGCCACTGCTGCCTTGCTAGAAGCGGGGCTTGACGCGTGCACAGCTCTTGACGGTTGCGAAGTGTTTTGGGCCTTTGAAAATAGCACGCCTCAGGAAGGTGACGTACGAAGGCTTCGATCGTTAGTTGCTACTATGGAGGGCGGCGGCTGTTTGGTCGAATCGGAGCGCGAGCCTGGGCGCTTCATACGAGTAGAAGACGACCTCGTTTTGACTCCACCTACAATCGCCACCGACAGCAATGAAGCTCCTTCAAGGGCGACTTTGCAAATCAATGACCGCGGCTACGACTCGTGCTCGGGTGAAATGGTTTACGGGAATTGGCGTGGGGTGCCGTACGCATTGGAGCGCGTAGAGCTTGAGAATGAACTGGCGTGGACTCTTGGATAATCGAGACCCAAACGTAGTGCATCACCTGTTGATTGAGTTACCTCGGGACTGCTATTGCTACTCCACTAATAGCCCATTCGCCAGTACTTCGAAGTGTTTATCGGATGTCCAAATCTGAATGAAGTGCATCACCTGTTGATTGAGTTGCTTCGGGACTGCTATTGCTACTCCACTATTAGCCCATTCGCCAATACTTCGAAGTGTTTATCGGAAGCAGCAACAGTGCAACAGTGTCTGATTTCTTGACTAAACCCACTGCCTGCTCTGGCTTTCTAAAATACATCGGAACTTATCGTCTTTAGATAATAGATAACGCTTATACCTCTACCAGCAGCCAGTGGGATCGCAATTAAGCCATTGAGCCCAGCGCGGCAGCGTCAGTGAGCGTCAGATGTTGTCCCTCGTCTCGAATTAAGCCTATACCACCTTCAGTTTAGTTGTGAGTCCAGTAGTAGTACAGTAGTAAAGTTTTAGGTAGAGACTACTTCTACGTACTGTAGCTAGCTATCTGTAGAAGCCGAGTAACAAGTTGCTTCGTTTTAACCCGGATGGTTGATTAGCTTGCTGCTTGGCTAGGAGCGCGATCCTTAATTGCGGCATAGCTGTTGTCTCGCCTAAAGGAGTATTATAGCTTGTAAAGTAATCGTTGATTTACTAGGCAGGACTTGGACTCTCGGCAGCGTGTAGACTCTTGTACTTACATTGGCAGCACCGCACACGCTATAACGCGGCAAAGTATTTGTAGACGCGGATGAGCCGCTATGCTCTTCTAGTTTTGGCTCTTTCACTATTAGGACTGAGTTCGACGAATGCTCTCGCGACTCCAGCAGCTGCAGTGATATTTCTGCATGGTTCTGGGGACACGGGCGCCGGTGCAGAGCGCATGATGAACTATGTGTGGGATGGCCAATTTATCACTGAAATGGCTGAACACAAAATCAGTGTCGAGTACCCGACTGCTCCGCCAATTCCGTACACGATTGCCCAGGGCCAAGTCATGAACGTTTGGTTTGACCGAAAGAGTTTGTCGCCCAAAGCTCCTGAACAGGTTAGTTGCGGCTTTCAGTTAAGCCTACTGAACTAAGGCTGCCACGATTAAGGTACTTCTTGCACAACCTAGTGATCTCAACGACGTACCACGTGTGAGACTGTAATAAAATATGATCATTTCTCAATGTATCTTCGAATAACTTTGGAACAGGAAGCGAGTATAGCAGCCTCGTGTGCCCGCATTGAAAAAGTTGCGGATCGCCTAGTCAAGCGTGGCGTGCCAGCCAGCCGCATTGCCATTGGCGGGTTCAGCATGGGCGGTGGGATTGCTTTGCAGGCAGCCCTGCGCTCCAAGCGGCGGTTCGCGGGGGTGTTTGCTCTGTCCTCGTACCTCTGCGAAAATGCGGCCGTCTATGGAAGGCTAGCAGCGGCTCAAGACCGCCTTACAGTTGCAGCGTCAGATGACGAAGATGCCGCGCTGTTGTCGTTGCCGATCTTCATGCGCCACGGTGCTGCTGACAAGTTTATTTTGCCAGCATGGGGGGGCGCAACCGCAGCTCAGCTGGCAACCTTGGGCTTAAGCGTCAATGCAGATGTGGTACCAGGATTAGCACACGACCTGGCTGATAAAGAAGTAGTAGAGCTCACGGCCTGGCTGATTCGAATATTGACAGATGATGTTATAGCTCAAAGGGGTGACGTGCTTGCTTACTATGACTAGGGATTTCATTACGCAAAAGGGCTCTCTACCAAGTCTTGGGTGCAAAACCAATAATTTCCGAACCCAAGGCTTGTGCGCCTGATTAGCTTCTTAGGTCTAGTTTGCGCTGCTTTGCTTTTCTTCTCTACCTGTTAGTCTTCTAATTCCGGTCCTTCGGGGCCTGTCTCAAAACTTAGTGGCCCGAAACAATTTATTTTTCGTAACGTAGTCCAAGTCCCGTAAGACTTCGGGGGCTTGGGCTAACGGGCTAATTACAATACAGCCCGCTTGTTGTGCTACGGGCAAGCTACTTAGATTCATGAACCCTGTAAGATCAATTTCGGAAGGAGGCATAGACTTCGTCTCGAAATTAGAAAGTAGGGGAAATTTGACTGGGTGGCTTGGTACTATTGTTAGCAAAGCAGTGCGGGCCCTAGCGGCCCGTTTGGTGAAACCTCAGAACATTTTTGGTGACAACCCGCGGTGGTTGTGTCTTTTGGTGCCTTGTCTTTTCGGCAAGTACACTCTATTGTGCATGTATTAGTGCTCTCTCTGGCAGCATTACTCTTGTGTGTAATGTAAATTTTCTCTTGGAACTTACCGAAGTCCCATTGTTTGAGCCCGTGGCTGGTGGCTTGGTCTGTTCGCGTTCGCATCCAGCTCGCCGTGCGAGCGTCGGCCGCAATTCGGAATCGGATTCCGACACTCCGGGTGCTTCCTCTATCTCCATTCCGATCCACCCTATGATATAGAACGCCATTCCTAAAAGTTAATCTAAAGTACCTTCTCTTTATACTTTTATGATTGGTCTTTTTAGAGAGCCCTCTATTCAAAATTCAACATTCAATGCCTGACCCCATGTTATCTCAGGGAACCCATTCGGCCGAGCGAGGGTGTGCTAGAGCCTCGCCAATGTATTCGAACTTATCTTAGGAAAGTACACTTCGCACCTTCTAAGTAAAACGCAGAGAGCTCTTCAATTTACAGGAACTTCAATTCGTTGGTTTACGGTATAGTTTTTGCTACGTCTCTACTTCTTCGCGTCTTTGCTTTTATCCTCGCCTTGCTTTGCTTGGCTCTGCTGCAGCACCAGTTGAATGCGTGGGTCTGAGGGGTCAACGCCAGGAAGAGACGCAAGAAGGCCATTCATAAAACTCCGATCGTGCAGAGGGGCGCCACTTGCAGCAGTTAAATGTTCTGGTGCCGCTGCAGCCGGTGCCGATGTAAAAGCAAGCGCCGCTAGGGGCTGTGCCGACGACTGAGAGGCGCCAAGCTCCGTGGACATCGATAGGGCTTGCTGCATCTGAAATGGAGAAAGATCAAAATAAAGATATATGCGATGAGGGTTTTGAATTAGACCCAACCCTTTGCGCTTCAGATGAAATTAGGATACCAGTTCTCACCTCATCATCAAGCTTGCCTGCACCTTCTGCGTTGTCATTCATGGAAAGAGCGTGCGCTTGTTGAAGGAGCGCATCGTCATCCATTTCATCGTCTCCACTTGATGCGTCAACAGCCGCAGGGGCAGCTACAGGCGTCGCCGCGGGGCAGCATCGGTAGGCGCCGCCACAGCAGAGGCAGCATCAAGGGCTTCTGAGACGGTAGAGAGTGGCTCCGGCGCCGGCAGAGCCTCGGAGTCTTGGCGGGCATGCTGCTCCTCCATCGACACACGAAGCGCCATGGCCAGCTCGGGGTCCATGTTCGGATCATCACCGCCGAATTTGCCCGCTGCCGCACCGGCCGCACCTGCAGGAGCAGCTCCGAAGCCCTCCTTAATCGCGAGGGCGCGGCGGTAGAGTGGCTCCGCTTCGTCACACTTGCCCTGACCCTCGAGCAAAGCCGCCAAGTTAACGAGCGTGACGGCCACCTCCGGGTGGTCTGGTCCATGAACCGCCTCCTCAATCACGAGGGCGCGGCGGTAGAGTGGCTCCGCTTCGTCGTACTTGCCCTGACCCTCGAGCAAACCCGCCAAGTTAACGAGCGTGACGGCCACCTCCGGGTGGTCTGGTCCATGAACCGCCTCCTTAATCGCGAGGGCGCGGCGGTAGAGTGGCTCCGCTTCGTCGTACTTGCCCTGCCCTTCGAGCAAGATCGCCAAGTTGTGGAGCGTGCTGGCCACCTCCGGGTGGTCTGGTCCATGAACCGCCTCCTCAATCGCGAGGGCGCGACGGTAGAGTGGCTCCGCTTCGTCACACTTGCCCTGACCCTCGAGCAAAGCCGCCAAGTTGTTGAGCGCGACGGCCACATCTGGGTGGTCTGGCCCATGAACCACCTCGTCAATCGCGAGGGCGCGGCGGTAGAGTGGCTCCGCTTCGTCGTACTTGCCCTGCGCCTTGAGCAAACCCGCCAAGTTGTTGAGTGTGCTGGCCACCTCCGGGTGGTCTGGTCCATGAACCGCCTCCTCAATGGCGAGGGCGCGGCGGTAGAGCGGCTCTGCTTCGTCGTACTTGCCCTGCGCCTCGAGCAAACCCGCCAAGTTGTTGAGCGTGCTGGCCACCTCCGGGTGGTCTGGTCCATGAACCGCCTCCTTAATCGCGAGGGCGCGGCGGTAGAGTGGCTCCGCTTCGTCGTACTTGCCCTGACCCATGAGCAAGATCGCCAAGTTGTTGAGCGTGCTGGCCACCTCCGGGTGGTCTGGTCCATGAACCGCCTCCTCAATCGCGAGGGCACGGCGGTAGTGTGGCTCCGCTTCGTCGTACTTGCCCTGCGCCTCGAGCAAAGCCGCCAAGTTGTTGAGCGTGACGGCCACATCTGGGTGGTCTGGCCCATGAACCGCCTCGTCAATCGCGAGGGCACGGCGGTAGAGTGGCTCCGTTTCGTCGTAGTTGCCCTGCGCCTCGAGCAAGATCGCCAAGTTGTTGAGCGTGCTGGCCACCTCCGGGTGGTCTGGTCCATGAACCGCCTCCTTAATCGCGAGGGCGCGGCGGTAGAGAGGCTCCACTTCGTCACACTTGCCCTGACCCTCGAGCAAAGCCGCCAAGTTGTTGAGCGCGACGGCCACATCTGGGTGGTCTGGCCCATGAACCGCCTCCTCAATCGCGAGGGCGCGGCGGTAGAGTGGCTCCGCTTCGTCGTACTTGCCCTGCGCCTTGAGCAAACCCGCCAAGTTGTTAAGTGTGCTGGCCACCTCCGGGTGGTCTGGTCCATGAACCGCCTCCTCAATGGCGAGGGCGCGGCGGTAGAGTGGCTCCGCTTCGTTGTAGTTGCCCTGCGCCTTGAGCAAACCCGCCAAGTTAACGAGCGTGACGGCCACCTTCGGGTGGTCCGGCCCATGAACCGCCTCCTTAATCGCGAGGGCGCGGCGAAAAAGTGGCTCCGCTTCGTCGTACTTGCCCTGGCCCTTGAGCAATACCGCCAAGTTGTTGACCGTGCTGGCCACCTCCGGGCGGTCTGGTCCATGAACCGCCTCCTCAATCGCGAGGGCGCGGCGGTAGAGTGGCTCCGCTTCGTTGTACTTGCCCTGCGCCTCGAGCAAAGCCGCCAAGTTAACGAGCGTGCTGGCCACCTCCGGGTGGTCTGGCCCATGAACCGCCTCGTCAATCGCGAGGGCGCGGCGGTAGAGTAGCTCCGCTTCGTCGTACTTGCCCTGACCCTGGAGCAATACCGCCAAGTTGTTGAGCATGCTGGCCACAGAAGGGTGGTCTGGCCCATGAACCGCCTCCTTAATCACGAGGGCGCGGCGGTAGAGTGGCTCAGCTTCTTTAAATCTAGCTAGATTTTTCAACAGGCGCCCTACCGATACGAGGAGGTCAGCATCTTCTTCGCTTTCCTTGGCAAACTTAGCGCCAGTCTCGGCCATCCATGCTCGCATTCCACCGCATACAATGTCGTCGAGCTGTTTAAACCCGTTGGCACCGAGTTCGGCGTGTATCCAGCCAAAGATCTTCATTCGACCTTCTTCAAATGTCGCCTCAGCATTCTCGCTCTTAATGGAGGAAAACATCGTCACGATGCGATCAAAGTTATTTGATATAAGTTTTTTCAAATCCTCACGATCTGATGCGCTCAGCCCCACAAACAACTTTTTTCCATGCACAATGGTCTTCATTATCTCATACAAACACCATGCCCGCGAGAGCGCCGAGGGCAGAAGAAGTGGAGACGCGTAGAAGACAGTACGAACACATGCGCGGATGACTTCATCAAACTTGTTGCAATCGACCGCATTTGGGCACGTTCCGTCGGGCCGGATACCCCGGTGCTGAGCACACACAAGCACGTCAAGGAAAACCGCACAATCCGCCTGAAGAAGGGAAGACAAAGAGAAGCTATCGTAAGACGAGGTTGCAATTCTTTTGCGTTAAATGTTGCATCTTACCCCAATTCCATCAGCGAAGAGCGCGTCTTCAACAGACGCAACGAGGGCGCCCAAGGAGGCACTTGGTCCACGCCACGTGTAGCTGACGAAAGTGTCGATGTCCGCGAAATAAGCCTCGCCAGTAACTGGGTCCTTGGTCATTCCCGCGAGCATCATTGTCTCCACGAAACTCAAACCCGTGTGCAGGCAGCACGCCTTCCCTGAGTATTCATCGCGGTCGCGGCTGAATTCTTTGTAGTCTGTGGCCGAGTCATGTGTGTGTATACCGTTCAGAAACTGGCCGCTGTTGATATCGTCACGCTCAAGCTCCTTCAAGTCAGAAAGTAGATTCCGCAACATCACGAGCTTTACCCCCCGTTTAATCATAGGTACGCGTTTATCTTCATCGGGTGCAACGACAGCAATAGTGTTGCTCCCTGGATGTTTTTGACGACTGATTTCTGCAAGCTTTTTGATGATCAAGGACATATTTCCTGTAACGGAAGTGATGGATTTGGGTGTCAGAAGGCAACCACAAGCCGCGCAGCCAGGACTTGTTAGGGCCTACTGCAGCCTACAACGGCACCGGGCTCCGGGACTGCTATGCTGTACTGCGCGATCGGCCACCGACGACTATCGTAAAAGGGTCGCAGAAATGGGGGTTTGGAGACTAAGAATAAGCAAATAATAGAAGCGAATGAGTTTCCGCCTGTCTTCTCCTCCCAATAGTAGGCAACTCGCCTGTGGGCACGGGAGTTGAAGATCAGGCGCCAGGCGCAAGCTAAAGGTTGGATTGTCGCGTTGCTACTGTACCTGTAATTAATTAACTTCGCTCACGTCAACGCTGATTGGCCCTGGAGAAAACGATACTGTACAAGTTCAGGTGCCCGTGCGCTGCACGGTTTCGGGGCATTGTATTTGCTTCATTACTACAGCAGCAACCAGCAACCAGGACTTCGTTGTAGTCCCCTCCTCTGCGGGCGGGAACTATTCTTTTGAGCTGCACTCTCAGAGCACAGAGGAGCGTATCACTTTGGACCGCTACCATCACTTCCATGGCCACTCGGGCATGTGCGCCTGATTAGCTTCTTAGGTTTAGTTTTGCGCTGCTTTGATTTTCTTCTCTACCTGTTAGCCTATTAATTCCGGCCCTTCGGGGCCTGTCTCATAACCCACGAGGCTGCTGGGTTTTCCCTCAGCGCGAAAAGTAATTGCCGGGTCTTCCGCTGAGTCGAACTCGAACTCGAACTAATACAAACCCAAATGGCACAGAAGCCAATGCTGCGGGCAGAAGTGGGAATGCGCGTGCGTTGCGCAAACAAAGCAAGTGCGGAATGATTCAGGAGGGAGAGGGGC
>Ga0307931_1003232_pt1 | contig 10052 bp, 8 predicted proteins | sample OrgLakmetageno47_FD_201816 | JGI IMG/M metagenome (GOLD analysis project Ga0307931, IMG submission 201816) | Saline water microbial communities from Organic Lake, Antarctica - #47 | ecosystem: Environmental > Aquatic > Non-marine Saline and Alkaline > Saline | place: Antarctica: Organic Lake... | reverse complement strand
CACTACACGGGGAACTTATCCACGGGCACCTCAAGGCCGCGCACTGAGGTGCTAAGAACACGCACCTACTCCTCCGCAGCAAACACACTGCTCCGAAGCCGCGCATCGCGCGGGCACCTGAACTTGTGTACTTTTATTTATGTTCTCCTCGTGTCTCGAGATCTTCCCCACAATGGATGGAAGCAATCACAACAATGGCACAGACCGAAAAGAATTGATGAAGTAGTCAATCCAACGAGAGTGGAATAATTCTGAACAGCTCTGCGCTCCTATTCTATCGGGAGGAAATCTTCTGCGCATAAATCGAGTTCTCAGTAAACTGCTGAAACCCAGACTACGCTACTGTAGTCCGTAGCTAGGCCATAATAACCTACTGTACATTAGAATAAGGAGGCACTTCCTACCTGCCGATGGATCCGTCCATTGGGATGCATGCTACAGTAGAAGCCTACCTTCGTTCACTTTTAACATTAGGAGCTGGTGGTGGATCAATGATTCTACCAACGGATTACACAGCCGTGGACTCAACGGAGGCTGAACGGGCGGCGCTTGGGATGAGCTTGCTAGAGGTCTCAGTAGATTGGAAGCGCATCATTTCGCCCATGCTCACCTATGCAGTCGCACAAGATGCACTTGTTCTGGTGCATAGAGAGTCTCTGCTTCTGTTATCTCCCAGTAGCCGAGAAACTAGTGTAGGCAGTGACCATAGTCCACCAATGGGCCTACGGAATGCGCTGACGCCTGCGCGCAAGGAGCTCTTTGGCGAATTGCTAGCAGCGCTGAAGTCGTTGCCTGAGGCTCAGCGGGCATTATTGTTGCAGCGGCACGAGACTTGGGTTGACGAAGTGCGCGAGCAAGTGGACTTGGTCTCGAATGGCAAGGCAGAAGGTCCGAAGCGTGTGGTGCATGCAGGCGAGCTTGAAGATATGCTCAAGCTTGGCCGCCAAATGAAGGCTGCAGGCAACGAGTCCTTTGACGCCAAAGACTACCACATGGCTGTGGTGCGCTACGGCCAAGTTGAGCAGCTTTTGCAAAGTGTACGTTGCTTACATGTGCCGGCGCAGAGCCAAGCCGACGACCTGCGCGCTGTTAGCGTGCGAAACGCTTCCCTCGCAGCATTGAAGGCCTGGGAATGGCGCGCTTGCTTGCGAGCTTGTGAGATTGTGCTTGCGGCGAAGATCGATGACCATGTAGTAATGCTCCGACGAGCAGAAGCGCAGCACCAGCTGGGTCGCACTGAAGACGCTCTGAGAGATGTTCGGACGGTGCTTGCTGCTGCATCTATACCGCCTACCACCGCCAGCAATCAGCCAACTGCTACTGGAGGAACGGATGTGCCACCTACAAAGGAATCTGATACATTTGCGGTGGCACATAATGAAGCAGAATTGACTGCAGTACCTGCGGTGGCGGTGGTGCGCAAGGCACGTAGGATGTTGGCAGATATGTCAGCGCGTCAGCGACGGAGCAACAGTGAGCTCCAGGGGGCCATGACCAAAGGGTTGAGCCGCGGCACTTTTAGCGACACTAGACAACCAGCTCTTAGTAGTGAAGATAAGGCAGAGGCTGCAGTAGCAGGATTGCCGCCAGTTCCTCCCAAAGGAGTAGATGAACCTTTAAGAGTGAAGATCCTTCGAGAGCAGGCGTTGCAACGGGCCAAGGCTGAAGACAACAGCGTGGAACGTAAATCGAGCGAGGTTGCGAGTCCAAGTAGGCCACAGCCAAATCGACGTGATACTGCTATTCAAGGTGGAGTAGCGCACAAAAGTGCAGAAAGACGACTGAGTCAAAGTGAGGTTGCCAAGGTTCAGGAAGCAATGGCTGCGTGCTTTGATGCACCTCAAGTGCGAGAAGAGCTCAATCAAATGCGCATTGACGCGGATTTCGAAGAGCAGCGCTTCCTTTATAGGCTCAAACCCCTCAAAGCTCGTGTGTTGGCACCCGTGCTAGACGCTCATGGATTTCCGAGCGGGGAAGCAGGCGTGCGAGAGATGGAGCGGGCGGTGTACGCATGGATGGCAGATAATCCATCTGTTGGAGCGCGAGGTAAAGCACTTACGATGGCCCTCATGGGGGCCATCTGGGGTGAGGAAGCTTCTTAGTTCTATGCTTCATGTACCTACCATTCGCTACATCACAGGCGGGCACAACTCTGAAGTAATTATTCAAGGCTGAACTATACGAAGCCACCTAGTTATATGACTAGTAACTGTAACTAGAGCCAACAATGCTGCCTCTTGCCTGCCTGAATCGTGATTTACTCGTATTTACGCGTGATTCACGTGCGCTACACGCGCGGAAAAAATACGGTCTATATGGTGCTATATGGCCATCTGGCATATGATTCATGGTTGTATGGCGGTGTGTGGTGTCTGTTGTCTGAGGTGTCGTGTGCGCGCGGGTTTCTTAATTATTTCCTTTCTCTCCTTCCCTACTCCTTAGTGTTCCTCTTCGAATTTTTGTAAGCCACTTGCCCTGGTTTTGCCACATCCCTCGAAAGGGGCGTGGTTTCTTTCCAAAGGGCACTGGCACTCTTCGCCGCCATGGGCGCCGTTCAAATGGATATAAATAGTTTGCTATTGCACTCGGCAGATTCGTATAGATTTCATGGTGACGTCACTATAATATTAGCGGTGTCACGTGACGTGATTCACTTTTATTGGTGCAATTTTCGCTTTTCCCGTGATTCAAGCGTGATTTACGGCGTAAATCCTAACCTAGACTCAGCACTCAGTTCCGCCGACTTGTTCGGAGGAAAGGCGCCAGTTGGAGCTTTAATTGGCCTTCTGGGGCGAATTTGCTAGCGCATGTGCAGCTCAATTACATTCTTTATGTGCCTCTGTGACTACTGTGCACGTGCCTTTCTTTGTTTTTGGGAGAGTATTAACTAGACGCTAGACCAGACTAGACATGTGACATGTGACGCGGCCCTCGGCCCTCTATCCTCCAGGTTCGACTTTTACGTCTTCGGACTGAGGACTATCAGAAAATCGACAGCAAATGTACCTGTGCTTCATGCAAATACAAGGTTCTTGGCTCATAGTCATCAGTGAACTTCAGCCTCCATGTATCGGCGTTAGTTTATGTGTATTCGTACTTACCGAGTACCGAGTACAGTTAAGACGTTGAACGGAACAAAACTCCCGACACGCCGACACGTTGCACGTTGCGCGCTCGCTTCACTAACCGTCTACTTGTTGTATTTTGCGCTACACGTGGCCTAATAATTGGGTTTATCCCAGCTTGCCTAGCATTGTGCATTCGAAGTCCGCTTATCGTCTTTCTTAGCTAGCCTGATGAAGTTAGTATTACTTTTCTTGCTCGTAACGTTATCAGCGCTCGGAGTCTTAGCATCTGATGGTGCGGCCATTTCAATTTCCATAGAAGGACCTCTACCACTGGCCACGCAGCTGACACAGCTCGAAGACATGAAAGTGCGCGGCGTGTTGGATGATAATACGTTTGCAGCTGCAATTTACGAGTCTACTGTAGTGGGGCCACTCATTAATTCGCTCGCGGTCTTGGGAGCATTGCATTCGAGAGGAAGTGTTTCCGATGAAGAGTTTGCAGCTGCTAAGGGCGTCGCTTTCTCTCGACACGTGGCTGGCTCGGCTGCAGCCCGCAAAGGAATCACGGCTCAGCCTGCGGGTGAGAAAGCAGCAGCTGCTGCAGACGCAGCGTCGGAGATAAATGCGTTGACCGCGCTGCTTGAAAGTGGCCAAATAACCGACGAAGAGTTCAGCATGATGAAAAGCGCTGCGATTTGGAGGCACATTGGGTCGCGTGTGGAAGACCGTAAAAGAGCGTCTGCATCACGGCCTCCGAGCGAGGCTACCAATAATGTCAGCAGCAAAGAAAGCCCAATTGCTAGATCTAAGCCTGCAGAAGGTATCGTGCCTAGCAACGACGAAGCTCGTGAAGCTTCAGACGCAACGACACCGGAAAGCGAGAAGGAAGAAGTGAAGCAGCAAGTTGCTGAGTATACTTCAGACAATTCCGAGAATGTAGACTCTGCGGGAGATGAAATAAACACTGCAGGTGTAATTGAGGAAGATGCTGCTGGCGCAGCAAAGCAGACTGATGAAACCAACACTGAGGAGCATCATCAAGGCAACATATCTGAAGCAAATGCAACTGAGGAGGGAGTTTCAAAGACAGGTCAGAACGAAAACGAACAAAACCCCGAGTCTGATGTAAGTGGAGATTCAACTAGTGAAGCTACACCCATGGAGGCCATCTCTGCTGAAACGAACATTCTTGGTGATGAAAAAGCTGAAGAGATGACAGTTGAAGGAGAAGCCGCTACAATCAATGATATTGACGACTCTGCCGAGACAAACGCTTCTCGAGATGAAAGCGCTAACGATTCTTCAGAAGTGAGCAATGCCAAAGATGGTAGTATTGAGGCGAAGGTAGCTCAGGATGAAGCCTCTAATGCTCAAGAGGAAGTGGCTGAGGCTGAAGGAGATAGAAGCATCGAAGAAGCAGGGCAAAACGATTCTGCTGCGGCTCAACCTACCACTGTGGAGCCGACTGAAAACGACGATGCCACGTCAACTTCTGAAGAAGAATCCGGGGGAAGTAGTGAGGTTTTTGCTGAGAAGGAGGTCGCCACAACACCAGAAGCTGGGGCTGAAGTAGATGAAAAAGCCTCAGAAGTAGAAAATGCTGAGAGTAGTGAGGCCTCGGGGGATGGCGCACGCGAAGATGAAGCAAATGTCGAAAACGATTCAGAAGTGGTAGTGGAGAATATCGTAACAGAAGAAGAACCAGAACCAAAAGTAGCAGGCGTTGACGAGAACAATTTGGAGAATGCTGAGGATGCGGAACAAGCAACCAAGACGGAGACTCCAGAGAAATCCGAAGATCAGCCAACTTCCGACGAAGGTCAAGACACGAGTTGTGTGGGTTGGCGGCAGACCGGAGGTTGCACACCTGAAGGCCCACGAGAAGCGCACAGCGACCGGGAATGCAACGACGAAGTGCCTGCCGGTGCGTCCGGCTACTGCGAGTGTAGCGGTGGCGGAAGGCGCGTGGCGGAGTCGACTTGCGACCACGGGCCTTTCAATTGTGCAGCCATGTGCGCTGGCACATGTGCAGGGTGGCGGCAGACAGGCGGGTGCACGCCTACTGGTCCCCGCGAAGACCACAGCGATTTGCCGTGTGATGCTGAAGTGCCTGCCGGCGCATCCGGGTACTGCGAGTGTAGCGGTGGAAGGCGCGCCGCTGAGTCAGACTGCGACCACGGTCCCTTCATGTGCGCAATGAAGTGTGCGGAGTAACGAGCTGTTTACTTCTCTCTTCTTTCTCTAGGTAACTGCTTGGCTTGCATGGCTATGTGTACGATTTTACTGATCGACTTGTTGTCTAGCCTGGCGCTAGTAGCTCCCGAATTAAATATACGAATTTTTCTCGCGGATCGTAATTCAGTCAACTAAGTATTATACACGAGGGCCATGTGCCATTGCCATTAGCCACTGCCAATACCAATAGCCAATAGGCGCCATCTGAAGTGCAAAGCATCTAGTAATCCAGGATTTGGAATTTTGGAAATGGCTTCTGACTACTGTATTTCTATTTTGAAGTGGAAGTTGGAACTGAAACGGAGGTACATTAGTGCAGTAGTGAAGTCTAGCTACTAGAACTGAGGTAGTAACTAGTAACAGTAACAGCCATCAGCCAACAGCCGAATCGCGCGGAGCGTAAAGTGCAGGGTGCGGGGTGCGGGCGAAAAAATTTTTTGATTCATATCCCCCATCCCCATCCCCCTGCTGGCTTCCCATATTTTTATTTTCCGTTAATTGACAGTTTTAAAAGTTAGAAAAATAAGCTTAAACTTGAACTTGGTGACCCCAATAACAAATATTCATATTTTTGTTATAATTTTAATTGAAAATAAATAAAAGGAATTCCCGATAAATGTTTTGCGTTTTATTAAGAAACCCCATATCGGTTTGATTCCACAATTATCGCCACATAGCAATAACATGAAGAGGTTTGGCGGGGAAGTCACAAAAATTGGAGAAGGCACCCTTGCATGTCCTTTTTAAACGGCGATTTCCAGAGTGTTTGTCTCAGCGTCTGAGGGCCTTGGCGGCTTCCTCGGAGGTTTCTTGGGGGGAGGAGCAGGCAAGCCAGGGCACCAAATCGTGTGCCAGGGCCCGCTCGCCAGGGCCGTCACCGGACCGCGCGCGGGGGGCAGCAGCACCGCTACATGTGACGGGCTCACTTGGGTGTGGCCCGGCGGCAGCAGGTCGTCTTTCCCAGCCGAGGAAGATGACGAGGAAGGCGCTTGAGGGGACTTGAGGGACCCGAGCACGTGGACAGTTTGTGCCATGAGGTCGTTGTCCAAGCTCTGCGCTGCTTCGATCGCCGTGGTGTGCCGCCACCCGCAGGCCACTGCTGCGTACGCGAGGTTGTCAGGCACGCGCCGTGGGGTGGCAACGACCACTTCTTCGCCGTCGTTGTTGGAGGTGGCGGAGCTCGTCACGTTCCCAGAGCTTGAAGGTGACACCGTCGAGGGCGTTACGCTATATCCCAGCTGGCCATGGGTGCCGCTGCCCCAAGTGTAGAGCGCCCCGTCTTCCAGTACTGCTGCGGTGTGCCACAAACCACAGGCAACGGCTGCTAAGCCCGTACCGCGGCCGCACAACAAGTTTGGGCCCACTTTTTGGGGCAGCTCGAGCACCCGTCGCGGCGCCCACTCGTCTCGTAAAGGAGATCCATGCCCCAGCTGGCCTCGCCCACCGGCCCCGAAGGTAAAGAGGCGGCCTTCTGAGTCTACACAAGCTGCATGATAGGGGCCGCAGCTCATGTGGGTCGGACCAGGGCTAGGGGGCGCGTCAGAGAGGAGCCAGGCAGTGGCAGCGTCAGCGGCAGCAATGGCCGCGGCCGACCGCAGGGAAGGATCCGAGGAATGCGAGGACATGCCCGGGTACTTGGGCGGCGGCTTCGGCGGAGGCTCGACTTGGGCTGGGAAACTAACTTTCTGGGGCACGCAGCTGACGTTAAACACGGAGGGCAGAGCAGCGCGTTGCAGCAAGGCCGCGTGCCGCCGCGCTCGAGCTTGAGCTGGGGTCTCGCCTGCTGCGGCTTCAGAGGACACTTCTGAGAGACTACCACCTGAGCGGAAGCCCGGGGACACGTTGCGAGCAAAGAATTCTTCAGCTTCTGCCTCTGCCTCCGCATGGGCTAAACCTAGGCCCAACTGCCCGCTTTCACCGTTGCCCCAGGTGTACAGGGCCGTGCCACTGTCGCCTTCTCGGACAATCGCTGCACTGAACATGTGCCCCGCCGCTACTGAGACCACTTCTTTGTGGCGTAAGCCAACGACCCACCACGTTCGCTCACCTGCTCGCACCGGTAATCCGCCACTACTGTCTGCGTGCTCGCCTTCTGCACTGCTAGAGGCAATACACTCCGCATCCACCTTGCTACGCTTCCTACCATAGCCTGCACATGCGCAGCACAGGGGATCAAGGCAGCCTCCCAGACCAAGAGTTTGTAGTCGTAGGCCGGTAAGACTCGATTCGAGAGGCTGTTCTAGAATCCCTGCGCCCCAGCAGAGCACACCGCCGCCGCCTACAGCTGCGAGAACGTGGCCGCCACCACACGCCACTGACACCAAAGGAAGTCGACCACCGCGCAAGAAAAGAGGTGGGGGCATCAGGGGTAGGGCGGCTTTTTCATCATCGTTGCAGTCTTCCAAACGTTTCGCGCCTTCTGGATGCTTAGATGGTTGGAGCTGTACTTCTCCACAGAGCCCCTGACCCCATTCGACACTGCGGCCATCAGCTACAAACGCAATGCCATACGACTGGTTCGTACACACCATAACCACGGGGGTAGGCTCGTCCTTCATCACTTTTAAAGCTTCTGCACTTGGCAACGGAGGTCGACAACCGAAGCGGTTGCCGCCCACGCTGGCGAAACGCGGCATTTTCGAAAGATGGGGATAGCTTGAGCTTTACTTCGCATGCAAACCGAAAAAGATTCACTGGATGGGTAATTACGTGGAATTCGGAATTACGTCACCGACACTTTCAGAAAAGAACCAATCGTAGACATTTCAAAATAACTGGCGTATTGGCGTATTCTGTGAAGATCACGGCGGGATAGTGTTGCTGAGCGCCAAAGCGCACTGTGCCAGCAAGCAGTAAGGTGTGGAACGATAACACTGGCCGCACAGCTGGAGTAGCGGCGTGGGCCACTTGAGACAGCTGAGAAATCGATGCGCCGAAAAACGCATTTAGGCGCAGAGCCAAGACGAGAAGAGAAGACGAAGACGAACTTCTAATTCCGGCCCTTCGGGGCCTGTCTCAGAAACGAGAAGGAAAGTTACTATTTCCATTCCCCGCTAAAGAGGAATGATACTTGCCTGATTTCGTGTTTAATGATATTCATTTCAAGTGCGGCACCGGTTCGACTCCTTGCCTCCGTGGTGGCTCTCGCGCTCTTACCCTATGGAAGTCAACCAGAGCGACTAAGATAAAAATAATACGGCAATACCAGAGAGGCAATACTCATGGTGGGGATGGAAGCCCCAACCACCAATACACACAGCGTCCCATGAGGCGGGGCGTGTGCTTAAGGCAGGGCATAGAGACCGCACCAAAGCAGTTGGTGAATGAGGTTGTGATCTTCTTCTTCAAACAGAACAATGATACAGGATTGGGCGACTTCTGGAGCGAATTTGCTAGCGCATATGCAGCTCAAGTGCATTCTTTATGTGCCTCTGTGACTGCTGTGTACTTGCCTTTCTTTGTTTTTGGGAGAGTGTTAACTAGACTAGACTAGACCACGTCAGTACCTTGCGATGTCCACACGAATTTAGTACACCACTGAAGGCACCCATCGACCGAGTCGCGTTAGAATACCACATGTGCACATAAGGCCTATTGAAAACAGCCTGTGAAGCTCTTGTTGTACTTGTTTAACCTGATGAAGCACCATCAATTTCTGTCTTTTGGCTTTTACCGAAGCAAATAAGCACGGAGAAAACAGGAAATGAAAAGCTTCGGAAGATGGCATAACGTAGTACTGGCTTCTGCTACGTCTGCGTCATTCAGATTTTCTGAGCCCCTCCCCCCAAGGGGGACTGAGTATAGTAATTAAGAGGCAGGCTGCCATCTCGGCGGCATCAATAGGGTCTCCCGGGCCAGACTAAAAGCCAGGCTCGAGTTTCATATTTTTAAGAGCGCGAGTCTGAGTACGAATTCAAGGACACGGATTATATTGCGATGCCGGATATATCCCTTCGGGTAACTGATTGACCGTGTGCCCGTGCTGCCTCACTCATTTACTTGGTCTTCAGGGAGTGCACTTCTGACCTCCTGATCGAACTAGAAGTCCCACGGAAATTTTCCTGTAATTCCTTCCATTGTAAAGACCTCTTTGCGGCTTATCTCCTATTTGCTTCGCACCTTATTTGCTTCGCACTCCCGTGTTCTGCTTCCACTAAGTAGTAAGTACGAAACTAACTGAGCCTAGCTTTGACGCGGTCCCCGAGCAGGGAAATAAAAGCAATGCAGCTTATACTGGGAGAGGGACCAATAGTAGATGAGAAGAAAATCAGATAGACACCCCGGGTGGCTATGGAAGTGATTTTGGCGTTCCAACAGTCGATGGGTACCTTCAGTGGTGTACTACATTCGTACGAACAGCGCAAGGCACATACGGGCATTAGCCCAATCCTTAATTTGTTCCTGGTGAACAACTCTACAACCCGATTCTTCGCTAATTCAGCTCACACAGAATTATTATCGTGCCCATGGAGACAGCGCGCCGCTTACTCGAACTCGAACTAATACAAACCCAAATGACACAGAAGCCAGTGCTGTGGGCAGAAGTGTACGCGCGTGCGTTGCGCGCAAGTCAAAATCGTAAAGAGGATAGTGTGTAGAGGGCAGGAAGCATAATACTTCCATCCCCTTCTAAAGTGGAAACTGTTCATGAAATAATTTTGAAACCGGACTTAAGTCGTTTCTGCGTCTGTTTCTGCATTGAAGAGAGCGCGCCGTTGTTCAGTCTCTTGGGCACGCCGCGCCAGGAAG
>Ga0307931_1003226_pt1 | contig 10063 bp, 9 predicted proteins | sample OrgLakmetageno47_FD_201816 | JGI IMG/M metagenome (GOLD analysis project Ga0307931, IMG submission 201816) | Saline water microbial communities from Organic Lake, Antarctica - #47 | ecosystem: Environmental > Aquatic > Non-marine Saline and Alkaline > Saline | place: Antarctica: Organic Lake... | reverse complement strand
GCCATCCCAAGTGGTGCTGGAGAAGAACTTCAAAAATAAGTCACAGGTCTATGGCCGCGCTGGTCCGAGCCTTCAGAGGCACTAATCTAAGACTACTCACGGTGCACGTGTGGTCGTCAGTGTGAAATTGAAAGCACGGGCGGTGGTTGTCACTCCGGTAGCGACGAATCAGCACGGACGCAATCACCATTTCAGCAGCAGCAGACAAAGAAATATTTATTGTTGGCTCGTCAGTGGCAGTGCTGCTGCTTTTCGTTGCACCGTCTCTGAGCTCCTCATTGCTAACACCTTCGCTTACACCTTCCTCGCGATCGGTCTCATCCTCTGAGGCTTCGTACAGGTATTGTGGCAAAGCCATCAAGACAGCTACGGCAGCCGGCGGCAGCACATTGGCGAGGTCGCTGCGTTGGCCAGTGACGTCATTCAAAACGACTGCGTCATCCCCTACCCCCCCTGTATCTTTGACGGCACACCTTTTGCACCGCGCGTGTCCATGGGATAACAGTAATCAGCGCATACATGTCTCTGCAAACACATGCGAAAGTTCAATACTAACACAGGTCCTAAAGCGGTGGTAAGTATCTAACAGGCTCTTCCGATAGGCCACATGTAACTACTGCAGTACACGAGTAAGTAGAAAGTGGCTAAGCACGCACCTGGCATCACAGTAGTCACGCAACGCTTCGCATTCTGCAGCGCTCAGGACGTTGTTGACTGACATAAGGCTGACATTTTGGTAAAGTAGGATGCAGGAAATGGGCGATATGGTGTTTGCGGTGAGAAGGAGGAGTAAGAAGAGGACAGCGATCAGGACGAGAGGCTAAAATTATAAAAGCACGTGCTCATGAAGCCAAATCTTTCATACGAAGAGAAAAACCACCAACTCTATGAGCAAAATCATACCCCAAGATATAAAATGCACCTCTAGCGGAAAATGCATACCTGTTTGGGTCAGCCAGAGCAGCACAGCTCTCTTCAAATGAAGCATCATCGGCGCGAAAGATCTCTTTGAGGAGGCCGACAGGATCCTCATCCTAAGTATAGTTCATAGGATGTTGGGTTGCAAATTGAAGAATTGTCAGAGAGTATCAAAACGTGTGGCTTTTGACATTGATATTACATCACTTAGAATGCTGACTGAGGTGCTGAATGGCTAAATCCTTGTGCCAATGCATTCTTGTTGATAGCTCCACGCTCCACACATGGTATGTACTACGGTTGCTACTTAGTCAGGGTCGGATGTACGTGCGCGCGTGCTTGCACTAGGATGAAGTTACCGCAAGCTCGCAGTGGCGATTGAACCGCTCTTCAGCTAACGCTGCTTCACGGGCAGGTGAATCTGGCAAGAATACAGCTAGGCGAGAACCTCTTCTAACTGAGCGGGCTAAGCTTCCAAACCCAAGAGCTTGAGGAGAGGATAATGAGGTTGCTACTAGTAATACAATAAATCGGCAATTCAAACACCCCATGTCAGTCAAATCTTGAAATGATTCCTAAACCGTACAGCTATTGCCTCCTTTCCAAGTTGTGCAAATTGCTGAGGACTGAGGACCTAACGACTTATGACTACTCGTCGTACTCGTACTTGCTACTGCGCATTCTGGCATCCACTTCATTCAGTGGTGTCACTCACCATGATCAACACAAGCTAGTACAGGGTGTCAAGCTATTTAGCAAGATTATTCTGTACAGTATGATGCTTTTTCTTGCTTCATCGTTTCATGTTGTCGATGTCGAATGCCAACAGATCGAGCGAGCGCAGCTATCTTTTCAGCGAAGTAAAGCTTCTCGTCTTGTGGAGCGACGACAACATGCGAGCTATATTTTGAGTGTATCATTCGATTGAAGAAAATATTAATGCTCTAGCTACAATAGTGCTATAACTTCCTAGGTCTATAAAAGGTTTGTGATGTGCTGAGCGTGTTAGCAAGGGTGTTAGGGTCTCGTGATAAGCGAAGCTAGCTAGTGACTACTGCAGCAAATCCTACCACGCGTAGCTATTCAAAATTATTGCAGTTGATATATTTGTAAAATGGTCGAGCTCACTCTTGATGTAGGCGACTCTACTGGACCATACGAGGTACAAAAGACTCCATACTTAGGCTTGGCGTATTACATATGCGTTATAACTGTATTCATATTTTCAATACTTGGTTCCTAAAATCACACCAGGATATGTCATGGGAGCCGCGTCTTTCATTATCCGTATCAATCGCATGTGCGAAAGGTTTACGCCACGGTACGTGTTGTATAGCACTAATGATCACTAGGCACACCAAGATTCATATCGATCATGGCATTGTTTACAACTCTTTTCCAGGTACCCTAGTCAACGTCACATGCGAAGGCAGCTCAAGCGGCAGTTGCGAGGGCAAACTTTTCTCAGCACCAGCGAGTGTATTAGCACGCGTGCGAGTAGTTGGTAGCCCTAGCCGTCAACCAGGCTCAGTTCCAAGCGCTCCTGTGCGTCACAGCGCCGACGGGACCCTAGCCTGGAGCGGCTTCTCTCACGGGAAACTCCATTTTCTCGAGGGAAATGCTGGTGGTGCTACTGCCTACAAGAGTAGCGAAGGTACTCACAGGCGCCGTTGTATTGTGGTGGCGGCGCCATCTACGGTGGAAAGCTGGGGTGCAGTGCGCGTGACAGTGAAGCGAGGTGACGCGCTCCATGGTTTGATGCCAAAAAGCGCAGCAATGACCAGTTCTGACCACGATGCCCATCAGAACAGTGAGGATACTAACCTAGAACCTGGAATAAGTAGAAAGCGCAATGCTCGGCAGCCTTGTGCAGTGCCAGCCAGTTGGGTGGTGGCCTCGCTTCAAGGCAAATGTTTGCCGGCCACGTGCTGTCTGGTTTTAGCACCAGGTGTAGTGGCAGACGTGTGCTGCGAAGTGGCATTTTCAAATTATGGATCATCACCGTCATCATTGACAACGACAAATACGTCGCCTCTGGTTGGCTCTGAGACTGCTTGGGGCACGGTGCTATCCTCCGCTAATGTTGTAGTGACTGAGCAAGCTACGCGTTGGTCGACGAGTGCTGATGTCACATTGACGCCAGATTCGGACACGGACAATGACTCTCGTATTATCACAGCTACCAAAGAAAAAGAGCTATTGGACAATGGTAGTATTAATTTGTATCAAACAGGAAACATGGCTCCTGTCAGTGCTCGACTTAGTGCTTCCCATAGGATAGTTGCCACCCCTGGTGTACACCTAGGCGCTGGTGAATTGCATTTGGAGCGTATTTTGATGCGGGCGCTTGCGCCATTAAAAAGTGCAGCAAGAGAAAGGGCCAAGGAAGGAATGACCGAGGACGTAACGACAGCGTTGGTTTCGGCATCCACAACTGAAGTAGTGACTTTAGAATCAACGGCAGCAACACCATTAGCACTAGCAACACCAAGTGCACCAACACTGCCGTCATCCCTGTCGTTACCACGAGAATCTCCATCTATGACGGCGCTGCTGCCAGCGCTCGTGCTTGTGCCGTGCGCTACTTCTACTGCAGCAGAAGCTGCTGCGACCAACATTTTTGCGGTGCTTCAGAATATCAATGCTCAACATCGTCGTGGTGAGAATGCCAAGGTCAACAATAACAAAGATCGTGTTGATCTCTGGGTAGAAGTGTTCGATCCTTCGTTGACGTTTCTGGAAGTAAGTCAGGCGAGTTCAGGGAGTGGCAGGCCTGGCGTAGGCAGCGGTGGCGCGGATTGCGAATTGGGCCCACCGTTCAAAGATGCCCTCGACCGGTGTTTTCACGCGGCGGTAAGCGTAGAGTTCTTTGCCTTTTCTTTGTGTAATTTTACACTGTCAAGGGATTATTTTTTAAGGCTTCGTCTATCATAAATCCTTTTCAAATTGCGTGTGCAGTTTCACTTGACCTCTTCCTTTCGCAATTCTGTTTTTTTCTTCTTTTTTTTTGCAGGCATGTGGCCAGCCTGCTGTGTTGATCGTTCCACGCGATGCAGACTTGGTGTTCCCTGACACAGCGTTAGCCCCCGATGCGGACGGCACTGTTGATAGAGCAGCCGCCCTACAGTTAGGAGCGGCGCGCAGGAAACTTCTCCTGGGTGGCAATGGTGGCAGCGGTAGCTTCGCTGCACAGGTGACAAGTGACAACCAATTATATGATTTTCATTTCTGCACATGCTATTATCTCGCTCCCTCAGTCCTCATTTTCTTGGCTCTCGCACTTGTGTCTCATCAATATTGCTTCAAAATCCATCAAAAGGTCGCCGTCATCGCCATCACAAGCCGGCGGGCTGAAGTTTCTCCAGAAGCGCTTCGCTGCTTCTCGCATGAGCTCACCAATTTGCCGACTCCGAATCCGCGCCCAGCTCGTCTTCGAAGTTTAACCAAGCATGTAACCAAGTTCTTATTTAGCAGCAACTCTATTGATGCTTCAGACGCTGCTACCACACCAGTACCCTCAACAATGAATGCAGGCACAGCAGACCCGACGGTAACGAAAACAAAGACGCCTCATGGGAACCTATCATTGCTACCACCGTCAGAGTTTCGTGCGATCATAGAAACGGAAGCTTCCGCCAATTCCACCGGAAATGCGTCCTTTTCAGGGGCTGAGCCAGTGTGTTTGCCGCTAGCAGAACTGCTGGCATTACCGCAATGTTCAGGAGCACACCTTGAACAAGTAGCCCGACTTGCTGCTCTTCAGATTACTGGAATAATCAATGAAAGTACCTTTTGGAGAAGTAGCGTAGATACTCCTTTGAATTCGAGCGCACCACTTTCGAAACCTGCTGTAGATTATATGGATACCAACCATACGACTGCTTCAAATTCAGCGAAGTTCTCGCAACTGAAATGTGCTCTCGGGCCAGCGCTACAGTGGGCAGCTGCAGTAGTATCACAGCGCGAGCCAATTCTCAGCGGTAGTTCAACGGCATCTTCTCGTAACTTTCGTTCCGCTAACAAAAGTGATGAAGGAGATAATTCTGGTGCGAATGAATCGACTCGAGATGAAGAAGCAACAACAGCCGCGGCTGCAACTACTGCCCCTGCTTCTCATCTAGCTGGTGCTCCATCTGCTGGATTGCCTAACGAAGGCACACCTTCTCCTGAGGAAACTCCTCGTAGTGAAGCCCCAGCAAAAGGGTGGAACAGCGTAGTGGGCTTAAACTCGGCCAAAGCAGCTCTGGTAGAATCCCTCGAATGGCCAACGAAACACCGCCGCCTGCTGCAACATTTCCTTGGCCTCAAAGGGTACGTGTGCGTTAGATTATTATAAGTTCAATTTAGAAGAGCACACTTGGAAGTACTACAGTCTATAGTTCTTAGTCGCACTGCGTGCAATTTTTCTTTTTCTCTCCCTGACCTTTCGATTTATTTCTCTCCGTATATATTTTGTCTTCTTCTTGGTCTCATTTTCATCGTTTTTCTCAACAGGGGTGCTGCTTTCAGTGGCGGATCAGTCTTGCTTTACGGGCCTCCGGGCACGGGTAAAACTACATTAGGGCGCGCCTGCGCCAAAGCTACAGGGGCGACTTTGATTGAATTGCGGGCCACTGACGTAGTGCACGGCACTGGTGAGACAATACACAAAATAGAAGTATTGAATCAATCTCATCACTTTTGATAGGCATACTTTTAATTTCACTGCCTAATTATCCCCCTTTTTTAAAATTCATTTTTTTGTTATGCTTCAGTGGGCACCTCGGAGCGAGCTCTTGAAGCGTCTTTTGAAACAGCAAGACGCATCGCGAACCATCCTCTCAAGTGCGAAAAAGTCACCAAATTACTTCTGCTATTATTCACTATGCAGATGAGCTCACTGTTCTGTTTTTAAAAAAAATCCAGCTGTTCTTTCGATCGATAACTCACCCCTATTTTTACCTGTAGCTTCCTCGTTTCTGACTGTGTCTATGTGCACACTCCCCGTCAGGACTTGCTTTTTGTTCATCGACGAGTTTCAGTCCATTTTTGGGTCTCGTCAACCTGGTGGGGCCACCTCAGGCCTGGCGTCTCTGCTCTTGCAACTGATGGACGCGGCGTCCCGCGCTCAAGCTCCAAACGCACTCCTCGAGAAAGACCACAACAATGAAAGCGCCAACAATAGCGCCAACCATGGCAGCAGCGGTGGCGGAGGAGGGAGAGGAGGGCGCGTGGTGGTGGTGGCAGCAACGAACTCGCCGGAAGCAATTGATTCAGCGTTCCTGCGCCCAGGCCGCTTCGACCACCTGGTTCGTGGAGTAGTCCTATTTTATGTTGTAAGGCATATCCATACTAGAACTTCGAAAATGGCTTCATTTAGCAGCACATCATTTGTTTACGCATTGATTCGAGATTCCGGCAACAATAGACCTATCTTTCCTTGAACATCGCCCACTCAAGCACTGCAGCGTGCAAGTGCTTGCAAGTGTAATGTTCTTTTAAGTTCGTCAACACAAATGCGTACATGTGTTTGGTAGGTGTATTGCCCACCGCCCACCGCGGTGGACCGCGCAGTTGCGTTTGAGCAACAGCGCCATTCACTCCCCTGGGGTGGTTTACCGTTCGCACACCCAGGCCTAGGAAACAAAGACACGGCAGCAGCTGGAGCAGCGCTACCAGACCTATCAACACCTTTACCAATGCCATCACTAGCACCAACATCAGCGCTACGACCACTACCAGCAGCACTTGCAATAGCAGCAGCACCAGCGCCAGCAGGACTGGCAGAGCCACCTGAGGTCTCCTGGCTGGTAGCGCAAACGGAGGGGTACACTGTGGCAGACTTGGGGCATCTTGGCAGAGCAGCGCTCTATGCAGCAGCTGCGCGCCGCCGTTGCGAGCGCCAACAGGAACGGCATCAGCTGAAGGCAAGCACCACAAATGGCCATGTACCACTCAAAGAAGCTGCGGACAAGATAAAACTCACTGTGTTGCGCTGCGACTACGAAATTGCGCTGGCGAAAGTTCAGCCGTCGGTGCCTTCTCACGTGCGCCATCGGTACGAGGCTTGGCGGCCGCCTTCTTGAGCTTGAACTTGAGGAGACTGCAGTACCAATGAAATGACGCGTGTGTTCACTAGGGGCAGACTACTTCATTTTTGCTTTTATTTCTTGCCCTACTTAAGTCAGTTGAGACGGTGATTTGGCCCATTCAATTATTTGCTCTGGAAGCGCCATAGTCCCGTCATTGCCCTTGAAGCCAAAATATCTGTGTGGTTTCACAGTTTAAGCTCCTTGAGGGCGCGGGAGTAAATCGCAAATTCGTTTTAAAAAAAACTCGAGCTTTGGCTCTATTGAACCGAAGCGTGCTCCTCTTCTTGAGGGCTAAGGGATTGGGTTTCTCGCAATGCAGTCGCCGCAATGGCTTTTTATCGCCCTGCTTCCAGAATGATGATGAGAGGGCTAAACCTTAGACAGGAAATATGGGAATCTTCCTGCGCTCTGAGCACGTAATCGTAACGATTTTGACGTGCACGCACCGAATGATTTTGACGTGCGCGCACCGCACGCGCGCACCGCACGCGCGCACATTTCTGCCCGTATTATTGGCTTCTCTGTCTCTGCCATCCGGGTTTGTACATCTGAAGTACGATTTCGCATTCGAGGACAACAATTAACTGTAGACCGCTACCATCACTTCCATGGCCATTTGGGCATGTGCGCCTGAGTAGCTTCTTAGGTTTAGTTTGCGCTGCTTTGCTTTTCTTCTCTACATGTTAGCCTTCTAATTCCAGCCCTTCGGGGCCTGTCTCAATAATTCAAAAAGGCATTTTCATCGAAATAGGGAGCTCGTACTTCGGACAGAGCGACAATTGGTGCAGGTAGGTTTCGTAAAGTATTCCAGATCCGTAATTAGGATAGGATTGGCTAGTTCTGCCCGGGCTATCTTGATCTAAAGACCAGCTGCCTCCAGGACAGATCCGATTGCCCGATTGAAATCAAGCACCAGTCCTAGGTTAGGATTCTCCCGCGGGAAATTCCGCGGAATTCCCGCAAAAAGGGAATTTTACCCATCAGACGTGATTTCCGCGACGGGAATGTGGCAGTGCCTTTATGACCACGGCTCGGAAAACTCGCGGAGAACTCGCGGAAATACCACGTAAAGTGAAATTTTTAGCCATCATACGGAAATTCCGCGGAGACGGGAATCGCAACTCTGCACCGGCCTGCACCGAGGGGTACCAAATAGAAAGAAATCGTGTGTTTACGCCAGAGAAATGGGTACGTTTTTATTGCGGTTCAGAAGCCGAAATAGATGAGGCATGTCGGCGATTTCGGCCCTAAGTATAACTGGCCTTTCCTCGGAAAATTCCTGAGACCTGGCATGGTCGTCTCTTTCTCTTTTCACCGTCGAAAAGTTTATTTCGAATGTCAAGGCAGGACCGAATTCCTGGTGCCAGGCCTCAAGGAAATAGTGGGTTCATCGGAAATCGAGATGAGAGGGAAGCTCTATGACCGTATGAGTCGCTCGGCCTCCCGACTCACTAGTCAAAACGTAAGTGGACTTTACACACTTCCTATTTACGATTTTTACTTGCGCGCAACGCACGCGCGTGCACTTCTGCCCGCAGCATTGGCTCCTGTGTCATTTGGGTTTGTATTAGTTCGAGTTCGGGAATCGAGACTTGATTCGGGAATTACGCCAGGAAATGGTTAGCTGAAGGGCAATAACTACAGCCAGTTGCGGGTGAAAAGAAACACCTACGTTAAGAAATTGAGAGGTAAAATTTAGTGATTTTTAAAAGAAACTGAGGGGTGTTGGCTCGTTGGCTCCGGTTTCTAGAAACGAGGGCCTTTCTGCCCTGCCTGCCCGCTGGTCGCCTAAGAAACTGAGGGGGGCTCACGCGGAAATCTAAGAAATTTCCTAAGAAACAAGGGGGTTGGCCGTTTTCCTGCTTTCTTATCACCCGCAACTGGCTGTAGGCGAAACCCCAGTATTTGCGTCTTCGGGACTGGCGCATGTCCGTAGAAATGCGTCTTATTTTCCTGTAAGTAAACTTGCCTATTATTTTTTTATTTGAGCCCCCCTCATTATAGGACTGCGGCTGATTTGGCCGTAAAACAGCTAAACAACTCGAACTCGAACTAAAATACAAACCCAAATGACGCAGAAGCCAATGCTGCGGGCAGACAAACCGGGAGGAAATTGTCTTATTTTCGTCGATTCCGGGAATCAAGAAATGGCAAATTCCGACCAGGAATTCGGTCCTGCCGTCCCACGTTCGACGATTTGGCCAGAAAGTGGACATTCCTTAAAGGACTGGGTGTACGATTTCGGAACCTGTTCTGGTCGTAAATCGTGAAATTAGCTCACCATGCAGCTTCCGGCGGCGATATACCTTATTGAATAGATAAAGCCTTGTGAGCAATATTAGTGGACAGAGCGCATATAGATGGAAGCAGTATAGCCGGCTTAACAGCGGAGCTGATGACTTTTGAACTCACGCCTGCTAATTTGTTGCACCTACTACATATTCTTCCACCATCTTTCAGCACGATTGTAATCGTCGCGCGCCGGGAATTCTCCAGAAGGACCCTATGCAGGCCATATCCCCATTAGCATATGTGAAAAGGTTCATGCCGTGAGGAAAAATATAAGTCGGAGTGGGGATATGGCCTGCATAGGGTCCTTTGAGGGAGGTCGTTGAAGTTGACGCTTCTTTAGTGGGTTCTTATCGCACTCATCGCTTCCAAAATGGAGTAGAAGTCGCCACCAGTGTCAAACCTGATTGATATTTTGATTACTGGAAGGGAGTACAAGTGTTAGGTGCAAGAAACCCTCGTTTTTAGTGAGGGGTGGCTTGTGCGAAAAGTTGCTCGGTATCCTTTGTGCTGGCGCCGTCTTTTTGTACCTCCGGTGCATCAACGCGCATTAACGATGGCTCTATTTACCCATGAAGGCATCAAGAGGAGAAAATAACTCCACGTATAGCCCCATTATGATGTATATTTATAACTAATTCCCAGTGGTCAATTCGGTGGGGAGGATATAATACTTGTTATCCATAAACACAGCACATCCAGCTTAGCTATCAACGAGCTACTAGCTAATTAGTAGCCACCTCCGTCTCCACCCCCCGCTCCCGCGCCAGCACCAGGATCGCCGC
>Ga0307931_1003224_pt1 | contig 10067 bp, 9 predicted proteins | sample OrgLakmetageno47_FD_201816 | JGI IMG/M metagenome (GOLD analysis project Ga0307931, IMG submission 201816) | Saline water microbial communities from Organic Lake, Antarctica - #47 | ecosystem: Environmental > Aquatic > Non-marine Saline and Alkaline > Saline | place: Antarctica: Organic Lake... | reverse complement strand
GCCCCTCTCCCTCCTGAATCATTCCGCACTTGCTTTGTTTGCGCAACGCACGCGCATTCCCACTTCTGCCCGCAGCATTGGCTTCTGTGCCATTTGGGTTTGTATTAGTTCGAGTTCGAGTTCGGCTTTTATTTGTAGTCTCTGGTCTGGTCTCTGAACTCTCCTGATATCTGGCCTAGTTATGATCAAGCTACGAGTAGCTACTACCTGTACAGGCACATGCCGCCTTAGATGGTGCTCTTCCCTGTATAGTTTCCCTTTTGTTGTTGGTTGTTGGGGATAGGGTAGTGATAAAAAAGGAGGAACTTTTTTTCAGGGCCCCCAAGAAAAAAAAAGGTGCATAAAAGGAGCCCAACGGACAAACCCGGAGTCCAACGGACATATTCGTAGTCCAACGGACAAATTAAGATACGCCCAACGGACATATCCGAGGCCATTTACGGGATTGTGTACATAAAAATATGCATAATACGTACAAATCCGTTGGGCTCCTTTTGTTCCTCCTTTTTTAAGGTCTCCGAACTCCTTTTTTATCACTAGCCTAGTTGGGGATATATATCGCACGATGGCACCATGGCACCAAGGGACACCCTTGGTGGCACCATAGCATACCAGCAAGGGACCAGGCCAGGGGTCACCTATTCGTTCGAAGAGGTTAGAGCTAGAGGGTTAGAGGGTGACACCTGATGGCACGAAAAATAGTCATGAAAGCCTGTCCAGCTCGAGGAACACACACATTCTACTAATAGAACTTAGAAGTTAGCTAGCTTTGGCACTAGACAACCAATTCCTACTTTTTACCTGATAGATTTCTCCTAGCTGTATTAACGCGTACTCGCTTTGTCGGAAGCGACTTTGCAGGCAGTAGTGATTCCTGTATGGCTAGCTCGAGATCTAAGCGTAGGCGCGACGAGGAGTGCAACTTGTTGAAATCGGAGGGCACCAAGGCAGCAATCAATTCAACAGCTGAAGCGGCTACCCTAAATTCTTCAGCAGTTGAAATATCATTTAAAGCTGAGCTTAAGGCAGCGGGAATTTTGGCGACATGCAGAACAGCCTTGATTGAGAGTCCGGCTGCATCACACGTTGCCCTTGCTAGACATCGGGCATCTATAAATGACGCCCTCGCGGATGCCCTCGAAGTTGTCGGATGCCAAAATTTATGCGTAAGCGTTACCGCATAATACACTATACCTTTCTTTCTATCTGTTATATTCATTTGGCTTAAATTGAAGAGTTAAGCATTTTATTTTCCCGTTGTATACCGGTGTCTTATCGCAGCATGGGATACTTACACCGCTCCTCAAGTCTGTAGAGGATGAAGACGCAGCAACAACAAAAGCACTCATCGCTGCTGGCGCGGCTACACAATATCCGAGTCATTATGCTGGAAGATCCGTTGAGCCCGCAGTAGACGAAACAATCCGCGAACTTTTCGAGCACTACACGAAGGTCTTCATGACTCTCACCGCGAACCCGGCAGCTCTCGTCTCCGCTGCACTTGCTCACTGCAACTCGCTTGCTGCGCCTGAAATTGCAGATCACGCAATGCCCTTAACCCTCCGCGCATATCATCTTGAGCCACCTTTTCTATGGGCCCCACCTGCCGCTCGCGTTGCAGTTCAAGCTTGGGCACGTGATGCTTTTATCGTACAGCTTGCAGCTAAAACCGATCCTTTTCCTGAGTTGCCTGACGACTGCGCTGGAGATGTTTTGGAGTATCTTGAGTTAACGATGCCTCGTGAAGATATGGTGTATGTTGTAACACACTGCTCGTCGCCAGAGGCGCATTCTTGGGTGCGTACAGTCATTGCAGCGGCAATTGCGGTAAGCTTATAACTTTTCATGAAAGAGCTTGTACCTTGATCCTCTAATGCGTTATCTTTTGCTTTCATTTATCGCAATCATCCATGGGCTTTAGACGGAGGCAGCAGCTCAGCTATTGCCTGCAGCCAAAAGGGGAGACATCGCGACCGTACAGAAGTGCCTTAAGAATGGGGCCGACATTGACATGCGCTTCAAGGTGCTCTTGTGTTTAAAAACCTCTTTGATACAGTAGCAATCATACCATTGACTTCTTACATCACTAACATCAGAGTAGAACAGGTATTAGTTGGGACGCCAATTTAAATTTACCTTCATGCATTTACGGCTTATTAGACTTTAACACATATTTTATTACATATATGAATACAATCTCTTCACGTCCTAAAATCCATGTACTCCTCTCTTCTATCTTCTGGGATCTGTCTCATTGACAACGTTTTCTTTACCTCCTAAAATCCATGTACTCCTCTCTTCTATCTTCTGGGATCTGTCTCATTGACAACGTTATCAAAGGATTGTCGCGCCGACATTGTAAGTCGTTCTTTCATTATTAACCATCTCCTTGATCCCTATCTCGTCATAAATTTAAATTTACGTGCGCGATTTTCCGATATCTTTGATTTTGATAACATCTTCGTGTGTGCATGACTGTGTATGCTCTATGGCGCAGTTCGACTCAACAGCACTAATTGAGGCCTCGCACGAAGGTTACTATCACTTGGTGGACTATCTCCTCAAAGCTGGCGCCAATAAAGAGGCCGTGGATGGAGTGAGTCAGTTCATCACGAATTACACTAGTATAGTGCATTTAAGTCGAGTTCGCTTGACGCTTTAGCCTTCTCAACTTATTGCACACCTCTGTGCGTTTGTCGCCACAACCTCTTACTCTTCAATTAATCTTTTTCGTTCCTTCTTCGTGGAACAGCATGGCCTCACAGCACTCATCCAGGCCTCCAGCAGAGGCCACGACGTTGTTGTGGAGCGTCTTCTTGAAGCAGGCGTCGAGTTAAATGCCAAGAAACCAGTAAGACGCGCAATCATTACTTCACTTGAATGCACCTAGAAGCCAATACAATTTGAAGAGGGCTATTCATTTGATGATTTGATAATTAGTCTATGAATTGTTTTTAAATTCAAACTATTTTTTTATCCTTGTCTGTCGTGCTATTTTATTTCCTCTTAATCTTTGATTTTTTATTGTGGGTTCGATTCGGGATTTAATTCGGAGTCAGAATCATTTGAAAATACACTAATTCATTTGTTGCACTTCCCTTCTTTTCCAGCCCTTTTACTTGCTTGTATCTACATGTGATGTGCGCGGTAGGCTGGCGCCACAGCACTTAGAAAGGCCGCATACCAGGGCCGCTCCCGGGTCGTAAAACTTCTCATCGAAGCAGGCGCTGATTTAGAGGCCAAGGACAAGGTAGCAACAATCATACGTTTCTCACGTACCGCACCGTCATCACTCACATTCTATCTCTATCTATCATATTCAGTTTATCTGCTACCCCAGTCTCCCTCGCTTCTTTCAACTATAGCGTGCATTTTTTCTTTTTCTTTTTTTATTTTTTCTCCAATCTTTCACTTTTCAATATCTTTCTTCGCCTACTTTTCGACGCAGTACGGTGTCACAGCTCTACACGATGCTGCAACTTACGGAGAAGTCAATGCCGTAAAGCTCCTTCTTGAGGCAGGCGCGGATTTGGAGGTTAAATCCATACCGGAGCGTGATTATTTTAGACCAGTTTTGTGTTGGGACAGATAGTATAGTGATTCTTTTTTTAGTCACCCTACCGTTCACTTTTCAGTGTTGTGTCGCTCATGTATTCGTCGGGATCTTCCAATTGCGCAGGAGGGCGACACAGCTCTCATCAGTGCTTCAAGAAATGGCCACCTCTCCATTGTGAAGCTTTTACTCGAAGCAGGCGCCGATTTAGGACCGAAAAATAGCGTGAGTTTCAATAATTACAAAAGGAGAAGTAGTTTTTTTTTGAAGTTTCTCCGTTTTTTTTATATTATCGTATACGTCGTAACTTATACAACAACTGAATTGACTTTGCGCTCTTTCTAATCTTTTGTGTGCTGCTGCGGCCTTTATAGGGTAACAAAACGGCCTTGGATTGCGCCATTGCGAAGAGACATACAGATGTGATTGCCCTCCTCCAAAAATAATTTCCTCCATTTGATGAGTATATCATTGAATGTACTTGTGAGCTGGAGTTTATCTGCTCCAGATAAGAGGAAGCAAATAGCGCGGCCAGAAATTCAAGGGCAAGAAATTCTTCAATTTCATGGCCCGCGCACGAACCCTGAACCGGCTCAGTGTAACGCACGGCAAAGGAACTAGCTACACCAGGCCACAGGCCGTAAGTTTTACTGCGGTGCTTTTTATAAAAGCGGCCAATTCATACTTGGTTGAACATATGGCTGTTTCATTTATAGAAATTAATAGGGCGAGTAATATAGCTTTTCTTATATCTTTCGTTTCCGCATATTTTAAGCCAAAAAACGTACTAGTATATGACACACGAACGAGCACTCAGTCCCGCCGACTTGTTCGGAGGAAAGGCGCCAGTTGGAGCCTTTATTGGCCTTCTGGAGCGAATTCGCTAGCGCATTTGCAGCTCAAGTGAATTCTTTATGTGCCTCTGTGACTGCTGTGTACTTGTCTTTCTTTGTTTTTGGGAGAGTATTAACTAGATTAGACTGGACTAGAATATAAAAAAGAAGCCATGGCTGCGGAAGGAACTAAAAGGAATTCTTTTTGTAACACGTCATCGCACATGATTACTACTACAGTGTCTGTAGTAAGTAGTTGGGCTAGACCTGAATTTACGCTGCATCGCAACTGCATTTATCTAAGCTCCCTAAAACAACAAAAAATACAATAGTAGTAAGAGAGGGACATCTTTTTCAATACGAGCCAAAAGTCAGGTCGCGACTTCGCATCAGAATACAGCCTCGTTCCATTTCATGAGGTCCTTGACTGCCTCGCAGAACACAAGCCAATCCAACTCGACTAAGCCTGCGCCATTTAGTCCAGCGGTATTGTCTATAGTTATAGGGTTCTCTCCTCTGCCGCTGCTGCTGCTGCTGCTGCTGATGTTACCTCCGCTGCTGCTGCTGCTGCTAGCCACAAGACTAGCCCCGCCGCTACTGCTGCCGCTGCCGCTTAACGTGAGCAGTGCGTCTCGCAGCGGTGGCGTCGCCTGCAATTTTTGTAAAACGGCTGACTGGGTGAACAGCAAATACGCCTGAGCCTTGGTCTCTTTACGGTCAGCGGAGGATCCTGTCTTGGTACCGGACTCGTTTCCGCTAGTAGAAGGGCCAGCGACTGCGTCTGTATCAGCGAGCAAAGCTGCTTGAGTGTCTAGCGCAGCTAGCAAGACAGATGCCATCACCGTCGTCGTAGGTGCCTCTTCAGTCTCTTCCTTTTCCTCGAGCTTCTTTGCGTCTTTTGCATCGTTCACATTTGACGCCTTGGCGCATTCTTCGAAGAACGACTGAGCGAGGTCTTCTTCGCTTGGGCCCTCGGAACTAGCGTTCGCTGCAGCCATTCCCTTGACGCGCGACAGCATAGCACCGAGCGCTGCAGAAGCGGCTATTGTGTCAGCATTCTCGTCTTTTTCATCTTCATCGTCTTCTTCCTTTCCATCGCCGACACCGCCGCCGCCATTACCGTCGCCTCCCTCAAGCAACGGCGTAGTTTCCAAGGCAGGCGCCTGAGTCAGGCGTGCAAGGTCACTGAGCTGAGTTCGTGGAACAGCACTGGCAGTGCGATCGCGGGTCAAACCGAAGCCAGTCGCTCCGGGAGTGCCGTTGCCGGCGCGCCGGGCGTCCACCGCTTTTTGGAAGGTGTCTCCCTGTACGGCCAGCGCGGGGAGGCACATCCGCTGCGACGTCCCGTGGAACCGGGGCAAGTGTTCGAGGGGCACCGGCGGCAAGCCAGCGGGCTCGAACCTGTTTTTGTGTTTGGGGAGAATAAATGTGAGTGAAAGGAGGTGTATTCAGATGCGCGCTTTTTACTCTTCATGAGAAGAAGAGCCGATTTCAAAAGGAATTAATTCAGACATTCAAATTTATTACGCATCATGGATCGTGCAGCATAAGATGAAATGCCTTACTCGTCGATTGAACCAGGAGCAGTGAAATGGCCGAGCGAAGGCTGCGTGGGCCATCGGTATTTTAACACTTCGCTGGTGGCTTCGAAGGCCTGGGTTGTTCACATGGGGTGACGAGAAAAGATTCCCAACAATAGTGGAGAGGGCTTACAAAAAAAAAAGACCATAGTGTCAAGGAACTAATGAGAGGAGATGATTTTACGCACTGGTTGAATGGAGATGAAACGCGCTCTCTGCCGAAAATCTCTGGGGATCATCAATCCCTATGTATTTTACCTGAAAGGAAGTGAGGTAAGCACGCCGAGCCTCTTCTTCGACTACCTAAATTATGAAGACGAGCGAAGACGAGTAGCGTTAACGAACACTCAACTGCATGAAGACGCTAACATAGAACAATGAGGTTACCTCATTTGTCGATGTTGTCAGCATTGCTGATAACTCGTAAGGCTAAGATTCACTGTAGATTGTAAAATTCCAAATCCTAGCCACTAGCCAGAGCAAAATCAGACTGGAGCTCACACCAAAGCACGCTGCTCAGAGATATATTCTATCTTAGAAATAATTGATACAACCAGCAGAAAGCTGAAATCTAGGATAGCTGTCTAATTTTAGATCTTCAAAAGTTCGTATCACCACGGCTGCACGAACTACTTACTTAGCACGAAATCTCTTTAGCACAGCCAGAGAAGAAGTTCAAAAGGAAGTACTAGCTAATGCTTATTGCTTACTACACTTCAAGCACTTGCTACAACAATTACTCTGATGTTGAACCAACCAGAGGTCGTAGTGATTGCTGATATGGCAGGGCACGGCGCTGCAGCATATGTATTTCAGCAACACAAGACGAAGTAAAAAAAAGCGCAGCGCAACGAACACGCAAACAAGAGAGATCGTTTCAGATATTATATTGGAGACTCTTAACAAATCTTCGGTCTATCTTGGATATTGGTGTTGCTTGTGATCTTGTGATTGACGCATTGTTGCAGCGGAGGGTGCCGCGGTGAGCGTTGAGGTGTCGCTGCAGCGGTGGACAATACCAGCAGCAGTTTTTACACGTGTTCTTCAAAGCTGTTATGAAAGAGCGTTTGGCTCTAGCCTTGTTTTTATGGTCTTTTCACCAGTCAAAGGCCTTAATTTTGAACCATGTAACACACGATAGGACTGGCTTCCGCCGTAGCTACAAAAAGACGACTAGTAGGAGTCGTAGGCTCATCAGCACCGATGACTCAGTAAGTAGACTTCTCCTCTGGAGTGTTCCTCACGAGACGCACAGCAACACTGTCGCCTCGTTAACCTCAAAGGGTGTAGCCGCAGATGAAGCTTTTGTCACTGACGCTGACGCCGGCATTGAAGTTACAAAGCACCATGCTGATACAACCTCAGAGAACATGGTTCGACTGGAGGCCCAAAAATTGGAGCTAGAACTAGAGCTGCTTACAACACGACATCAACTCACAGCTAGCCGTGCCGCTCAGGCAAAGCTGAATCAAAGTGCTGAAGCTGCTGCTGCTCGATTCGCGAACCGTGAGTCTTTACTAACACTCGAGTTGGAGACAGCACGGATTGAGCTGGGTCAGAGCCAGGTAAAGCATGCACGAGTTCCTAGTGATGCTAGCGAGGACAATGCCCTAGCTGAATCGAAGTTGAAAGCGCCTTCAAAGGTAGAAGAACTCCAGGAGCAGCTTCGTGAGCTGCAGCAAGATCGAGACAAGCTCCAGAGCCGAACAGAGTTGCTCGCTCTCGAGTTGCAACAGGCACGTCTAGAAATCGACGTGGTTCAGAAGAAAGCTGACGCTACTGATGCCCTGAAGCAGCGCGTAGACGAATCGGAAAGTGCACGAGATCAAGCAATGGCCCGTGTGAACCTCCTCGCAGCTCTCCTGCAACAGAAGACGGCTCTCTTAGAAGTTACGCAAGGTGCACTGGACGAAGAAAGAGAAACGGATGATAAACATAGCAGCGTATCTGATAATGTTGCTGCTATTCAAGCAGAATTATCGGAGGCTCATCAAAAAATAGCTGCAGCAGAAGCGGCGAGAGCATCTGCGGCACAAGAAGCAGGTCGATGGAAGAAGCGCGGTGATCTTGCTCTACTTTCCCTACAAGTGAGATACTGTTTGTACACAATCATCACGCAACGCATTTTATAATATTACAGACATTTAATCTATGAGCGTGGTTTTTCAATCAGACATTTTCATTGTTCAACATGCACTTTTTGTGCCTGTTGACATTAGCAGGAAGCACGGATTACGAGCGTGTCCGCTTCTGAAGATGATTTGAGTGCTGAATTGCATGAACTCCGAGCAAAATTAGCAGCGGCTCAGGTAGATGCAGCAGCTGGAGAAGAGGCAAAGGCTAAATTGGTTGATCTTCGCGCACAGTTAGTAGCGACTCAGGCAGATGCAACAGCAGCAGCGGCAGCAGGAGATGGTATGAAGGCTGAATTGAATGAGCTTCGCGCACAGGTAGCAGCGGCTCAAGCAGATGCAGCAGCGGGAGATGATGCAGCAGCTGAATTGAATGAGCTTCGCGCACAGGTAGCAGCGGCTCAAGCAGATGCAGCAGCGGGAGATGAGGCAGCAGCTGAATTGAATGAGCTTCGCGCACAGGTAGCAGCGGCTCAAGCAGATGCAGCAGCGGGAGATGAGGCAGCAGCTGAATTGAATGAGCTTCGCGCACAGTTAGCGTCAGCTCAAGCAGATGCAGCAGCGGAAGAAGGGGCAGCGGTTGAATTGAATGAGCTTCGCGCACGGTTAGCGTCAGCTCAAGCAGATGCAGCAGCAGGGTCAGCTCAAGCTGAAGCTACGATAGCTCTTCTCCGCATAGAAGTACTAGCTGCAGCTCAGGCAGATGCTCAGACGAGTCGAAGTGAAGATGTGCGACTTTTACGTGAATCGAGTGTGTCAGAACTAATGCCGTTAAGTGGCGACCAAAAGCAGCTGGAATCAGATGGGACCAATTCCTCAGAGCTCGACACCAATGGTGTACCGACTTCTGTCGCTGCAGAAGGCGAATCATCAAGCTGGAGCAGTCAAGGACCTCTTTCAACTCAAGAAGTACCTGCCATGGTGCTTTTAGAAACTCGGAAGCGTCGTCGCGATGCTCCTTTGCGGTTGCTTCATGCTACCAGACGAGTCGTAGGTCGTGCTGCGATAAAAATGAAGTGCGTTGTGAATTCAGTGACACATCGAGCACGTTGATTGTCGGACAATTATGCATAATTAGTTCAGATATCGACACCGATGAGATTCTAGTTGTGCACTATTGCTGTCGAGTAGAAGGTATGTATGAGGAATTAAAATTGAGGTTTTTCAACCACACCAGCACTGCATGCTGACGTGTTGACGTCTTCTTGTAATTGGAGGATGCACCATGTATCATTGATAACCCAGTCACGAGTCATGAGTACCACACGAGCACGAGCTGGTGTTGCGCTGGTACTGCGATCGAAATACATTACGGGGCCTGTCTCAAATATACGTATATAGTACCATTGAACGACCTCGTGAAGTACTGATGCACAGGGCTGGAGAAGCAATCACCGATGTTAGACGGCGTTAAGCCGCACCATATGACGACGTGATCCATAATTGGCCCTATGCAGCAAGAAAGAGGACAGGCGATGCTGAGAGCGGCTGGCGCCCGCCGCCTGACAAGAACATTGAGCCGGTGCCCTACTGGGGCAAAAAAATAGCCCGGAGAAATGCCTTGTGTACCTGGGACGTGAAGCACATTGGGCACTCAGACCCCGCCGACTTGATCGGAGGGAAGAGGCCAGATAGAGCCTTCTGGAACGCGCAGATACATGCCACAAGTGCAAATACAGATCACCTCTGAGAGCGTGCTATTTCTGCCCTTGTCTTTCTTCACACTGGGGGAGTATAATCTAATCTAATAATCTATCAACTATTCACCAATCAGAAGAGAAATTATCTACAGATCTGTACACGTATCTGCAGTACAGTTGCTTATTATATCGTGCCTTTCGCTATTTTGAGACAGGCCCCGAAGGGCCGGAATTAGAAGACTAACAGGTAGAGAAGAAAAGCAAAGCAGCGCAAACTAAACCTAAGAAGCTAATCAGGCGCACATGCCCGAGTGGCCATGGAAGTGATG
>Ga0307931_1003222_pt1 | contig 10068 bp, 3 predicted proteins | sample OrgLakmetageno47_FD_201816 | JGI IMG/M metagenome (GOLD analysis project Ga0307931, IMG submission 201816) | Saline water microbial communities from Organic Lake, Antarctica - #47 | ecosystem: Environmental > Aquatic > Non-marine Saline and Alkaline > Saline | place: Antarctica: Organic Lake... | reverse complement strand
TAAACGACCGGCGATACTCTAAACACCTTACCTCACTAAGTTTGAGATCCCGGTTGCACTCGAAGCGTTTATAGCTTCGAAGGAGGTGCTGGTCCGCCGCCCAGCACCTCCCGGCATTCGCCCATTATAAACATACGATGTGCGCTCCTATTACTGTTACTTGACCCACGAAGGACCACGAAGCACGAACGAGGGCCGGTAGTCGATATTAAGAACGAATTACTGCAAGAAGAAGTTTATAAGCAGCTGCTGTAACGGAGTATTTTGTTTGAAGTGACCTTCTAACTTTCAGATTAGTATAATACACTGCCCCTAACCGGGGCGTATCTAGGGCGCATCTAGGTGTGCTGCGAGAAAATGGGACAATCCTTTTCTTAAGCACCACAATTTCCCCTGAAGTAAGTTGGTGGTGCAATTTATTCATGCTCACTCAAGTATCGACGAAGACGGCGAATTTCGGGTTTCTTGAAGCCCGCACGGAGAAGGTCTGAATCGTCTGCGTCGGCAAGATCGTCCACTTCCTCGTAGCCTTCTTCCCGCAGCGTCGCCTCGTGCTGGCTCAATTTCGCGAGGGTCAAAAACACGGTCAAGTTGCTCGCGCTTGGCTCGTCTGCGTCCTCCTCGTCGTCGTCATTATCATTGACTGAGCCGTGCCCTTGATCATAAGGACCGCCACTCCTGCTGCCACTGTTGCTTCGATGCTGCGATCCGCGGCTTGACCCAGGGCTGCTCCGAGCATGCGCCGCTTGCCGCTGCTCACGTTCACTGAAAGAGCCGTTGCCACTGCCCGAGCGGCGCAGAAGGTCGCTGCTGTGAGGGGACACGGCAGTAGCCGCCATCGCCGCCGAAGCAGCTAGTGCAGCCGCGCTGGGTGGCGAGTCTCTCCGAGCGCCTCGGTTGCTGTTACCACTGCTTCGGTCGCCGCTGCTTCGGCCACTGCCCCTGCTGCTGAGGCTACTAGTGCTGCCGGGTGACACAGTAGCGGGTGCGTTCGAATGACTAGGCTGTGGCTGTGGATCCCCTCTAGAGGACCGGTGTTGCAAAGTTCGCTCTCCCGTGGGCGGTGCGTAGCCAGCTGGCAGCTGCCGCGGCGGGGCTTCTAAGCCACACGCAGTGCGCAAAGCGTGCGCATACCTCGAGCGACAGTCGTGCAGTCGAGGCGCGAGTGGCAGCACCCCCCACTCCACTGAGAGCCGCCGCAGCAATTGAGTCCCCACGTGCGACTGCCGCGGCTCCACGCTCCATTGCTCGAGCGGTCGGGACGCAACCACCTCCACTGCGGAAGCTCCTCTACCTTCCCCTCCTCCAGTTGTGCTGCCCTTGGCTGCAACGGCTGCAGCTCTGCTGGTTCCAGCGCTACGGTTGAACGAAGGCTGCAAGAACACGAAGGCTCCCAACGGCAAGTAGGCCGCTCCGCCAGGCTTCACCAGCTCATGAAAGCGCGGGCTGTACTTGCCGATCCGCCGCAGTTGCAAGGCCTCCGCTGCGGTGAGCTGACCTGGAGGTTTGGGTGGAGACGCCAGCAGGCGTGGAACGAGATCGTGGCCAAACACGAAACTTTGCAGCGGACTAGGACCGACGCCAATACTAGAAGAATTGGCAGTAGCCTCAGCTGAAGACGATGCAGAAGAAGCAGAATTGTCGACTGAGGGCATGAACAGCGGCGCCACACACTCAAGCGGGTCGCTGTACACCACTTGAGGGGCTCCATACACTGCGCACCGCGCTTCCGCACACGCCAAGGCCCAGCTTCCGGTGTCGTCGTTTCGCCGTCGACCATTCCGCCGATCACCTGCCTGGTTCCTGCCACGACTGTTGCCGCTTTCATCGCCGTGCATTTCACGGCAGCCTGCGCGAAGCAAGAGCTGGAAGAGTTGTGCGTAGGCGCCGCCCAAACCATGACCCGTGCACCAGACGCTCTCTGCATCATTGTCATTTTGAACATCACCGTCATCGCCTTCGTCGTTCTGGGCCTCTAGCCTCGACGCCTCCATGAAACCGTAGTGCGCGTCTTGAATCGCGCTCATGAGGTGTGGAAGCTCCTGAGCAAGTTTCGTGAGCCAAGGTCCGTGCAAGGAGACGTCAAGTAAGCGATCTGCTGCATTGCCCCACACATCACGCGCTGCTGTCAAGTTGGCTTCACTCTCCCCGCTAGCAGCACTTCTGCTGCCGTGAATATCTTCGTCGTCGACATGGCTTGAACCCCAGACATCACCTAAGCCCGATAGGGTACAGGGCTCGTCTTTTCCTTCGAACAAATCGCTCAGCCAATCGGGATTGCCAGCGGCTCCCCCGTAGTCGCAGCCTCGGAAACACACCACCAGAAAACTGTGCCCGGGACCACATCCGCCACTGCTGTTGTCACCGCTAGGATCACTGTTGCTGCTGTTGCCGCTGCTGCTGCCGCGGTGGTGATGACTATTATGCCCCTGGAGGTCCTGCAGCTGAAGCGGCCGCCGCACCCGAAACAGCGCCCATTCTGGCAAGCCTGCGCCTGAAGTGGTTGCCGAATTGGGTGCTTGGCTATGACTGCCATTGCTGCTGCTGCTGCCACCTAACGCGAGGCAAGTGGCATGGAAAGCTCCAGGCAAGAGCTGAGGTGGTGGCAAAGGTGGAGATGGTGATGAAGGCGATGAAGGATCAGCAGTTGGCCAGGCGTCGATCAGTGAAGCACAAAGCCACGCCAACGCTGCTGTCCACGCGCTTGCACCACCACCGCTGCTGCTGCTGCTAGTAGCGTTTGCTCCTGTGCCAGAAGCACTGCCTTCAGATCCTGCACCTGCTGTTCCGTGAGCATTGGCTGGCGCAAAGCCTGGAGGTGGCACGTGGGCCAGATCTGTAATGGCAGCGCCAATCGCCTCGAGGCTGTTCAAGGAGCGACTCTTGCCGTCCAATGCCGAGGCATCAAATGCGCTGGCCACGCCTCGAGCTGTGGAGAGCTTGCGGCTAGCTGCTTTGAGCCGGCTGAGCCCTCCACCACCGCTGCTGCTGCTTGAGGGCTCTTTCTCGCTCGCAGCTCCTGCAGTACCAATTCCGGCTGTACTATGGTTGCGAGGCAAAAGCGATGCAGTGATAGCAGCCGCAAGCTTGTGCTCGTTTCGGCGAAAGAGAGTCTCGTCCAAAGGGGTCGTTGTGTTTGCGAGTGGTGCCAGAGTGGGGAACATGTGCGCGGCAAGAGCTTCGAAGGAAAAGCGAGGCGCGAGGGCGACTAGCACTGCCACTTCTGGATCGTGTATGCTCGGAGCGCTGCTGTTGCTCTTGCTGTCGGCTAGAAGAGAGCCAGCCTTGGCCGCTGCTGTTGCTCTTTCCTCTGCTGCTGGTGCAGCATTCGGGAAGAGTTTCTGCGCTGCTTTGCCGTTGGCCCAACGCACAAGTAAAGTAAGAGCACGACGGCGCATCACCTGCGTTTCCTTCAAAGCACTCGGTAAATTCCGTTGGTCCAGTCCGCGAATAGCTTCCAACACCGAGCGCGCAGCCGCTACAGCGAGGGTCAATTCTTGCAAGACCCTGCTCAGCAAACTCGAGAGCTTGAAGGAGGCACCGCTAGCCGCATCGGTGGCTACTAAGCCCACAGCAGAGCTCAACGTTTGCAGTGTAGTACTTTTCTCGGCTTCTAAGCTTTGGTAGTAAGCTTCAACGGGATCTCCTCCCTGGGCGCCACTGAACCGGTTGCCAGCCGCAGATGCCGCTACAGTTGCCGACGCTACAGCACCGCTATTCCCATTATCATCGGTATTATTTGCATCGAGGTCAACTGGTAATCGGGTCAGTGCGTCCGCCAGCAGACGCTTAGCTAAGCTAGGTGGTTGCAACGCAGCCGCAGTGAGGTCGCGGCTGTACCCGCCGCTCTTTTTGCTGTCTTCGCTCTCAGGATCGAAGAGGTTGGGAGAAGTCACGTCGAGAGCAAGTGCGTCTAAAGTAATGCGGCGCAGCACTAGCGCATTCGCACCATCGTCAGGTCCGTCGCCTGAGCTGCCAGTCACTGCTTGCCCAGGCAAACGAGCCAAAAACTTGGCAGCCGATGCTGCCACCGTCCACAGTTTTTCCATCGCTGCTTCAAGGTGCACCGAGGCACCGCTTGCGCCTTCCGCAACGGCATTGGACTGCGCCACGAGCACTGAGGCCAGTGTCTTTCGAGCGCCACCTCGCAGCCAAGCGTCCAGGCTAGCTTCGAAATCCGAGCGGCAAGTCGCGGCATCCAACAACGCAAAGCTACCGCTGCCGCTACTGCTAATAAGGCTGCTGTCAGTGGAGCTCTGAGGCCGCATGTGGTCCAGGACGCCAGTCAGGTGCTGAGCGCACGCATGCGTTAACAGCGGCTCTACGGTGGCCACTACTTCTTGCATGTCACGTTTCAGCTGCAAGAGCACAGCGTCTGCAGCTCCCACCCCGTAGCCATCTAAGCCCGCCCATAGACCAGGGGTGTTACGGCTCGGCAGTAAAGCTTCGCGCAGCCGCAGGGCGTCGAGGGCATGCAGCAGGGATCGCCCGAGCGCTTTGCGGCATGTGCGCGTCTCAGCAGTTTCTTTGTTGGGGTCTAGCCGCTCTCCTGCCATCCACCGCGCTTCTTCGTCTTCGAGCTCTTCTTCGACCGACAGTTGTCTCGGGGGCAACGGTGGCGATGGCAGCGGCATGGCAGTTATAACGCTGCTGCTGCTGCTACTTTCCTCAAGAGAGCTCCCCTTCACAGCGGCATTAGTTGCAACAGCAACAGGAGCTGCAAACACACTATTTACCTGAAGGCTGTCTCGAAGCGCGGATTCCCCACCACACAGTGACCTCAACTCGGACGGCTCGTTGTCTGGAGCACCGGTGGCTTCACGCAAGGCCCGCCAGGCAGCGGCATGAAACCGCAATTGAATGCTGTTGTTGCTGGTATTGCTGCTACCACGCCACCAAGGGTCGGCGAGAACCCGCGCGCAAACTCCTTCGAGCAGCGGATACAAACCACCACCTCCTTCACCACTGCTGCTGCCACTGCCGTTCGCCTCGAGCGAGGATGGTGGCGGCGGCAAGAGGAGGAAGAAGTGCGCTACAGGGAGGTCAGGACGGTTGGCGAGTGCTTGTTCCCACACGGACAGCAACACGGCGCTCGCTGCTGCTTGAGCGCTATCTGCCGCTGAAGTGGAGCCATTTCGCCTTGTCCCAGCAGTGGCAGCACTGCCACCGTTACGGCCATTACCAGAGCTTCTTAAGGCATACATGGCCGCTGGACTCGTGATAGCACCTCCAGGACCCGTAGGAGATTCGCCGAGCCAAGCTGCAAGTACTGTAGCGAGGCGGCAAGTGCCAAAAGGCAAGGCGCCACTGCTTCCACCGCCACTCGAAGACGCCATGGAGCCTGGGGACGAAAATATGAGGTCACGCACGGCTTGGAGAGGATCCAGGCCTCGACCGTTGCTGCTGCTGCTGCTGCTGCTGCTGCTGATGCTCGCCCTGAGCGCTGCGCGAATGGCAGCAACCAGCACGGGCGTCAAAGCATCGCAAGGCCCATCGATGTACACTTGCCCCACAGGCTCGAGCGGTGCCATGGCTGCGACAAGCTCCTGCCTCCCTACAGTAGGGCTGCGCACGAGCGCAGACGCCCAGGTCACTAATGGGCTTGCTTCATTAGTATCTTGCCCGGAAATACTGCTCCCACTGCTGCTGTTATCTGTGTCGTCGTTCGCTCGGAAAGACCCCAGATGAGTCGGCACACCCGGTCGTAATTTGTTGAGTCCGAGCTCGAGGGCGCCCACAGCAGCGGTGGCTGCCGCCACGGCGAGCGCAGCAAAGGCCGAAGTTGTTGGCGGCTGGTCGGCAAAACGCAGCAGTGTTGCTGTAACGCGCAAGGCCGCCCATTGCAGCGGTGGGCAATTGCTAGAAGCCAGCGCCAAAGGCAAGCACCGCGCCAGGGCACCGAGGCCGCCGCTCCTCTGCCTCCCGCGAGAATTACCTTCGCTGCGGGCTACAGCACCAGAGCCGCCAGCAATGCCAGTACCACTGCCCTCGTCACCGCTGTCGTCGCTTGCTTCGTTTGGATCGTCGCTAACCGAGCGCTTTCTTGCCCACTCACGCCACCACGGCCGCACCACCAGATTGGCCGCTAATGCCAAGAGCAACTCTGCGGTTGCCCAATCGGACGCACCAATCGCTGCCTCGACCGCAGCTGCCAATTCACTGAGCGCGGTGTCCTCCGCGATCTGCTCCGCTGCACCTTTCGAGATCTCATCAGAGACACGGGCAGGGAAAGTCAAGTCTTCTAGAGACGCCCAAAACACATCGTTGGCCAAAGCACCCACGGCCGCTGTCTCGGGTGCCACAGTGGTGCCTGACGCTGCTACGGATCCAACGGCATTGGCAACAAGCTGTTCTCTGCTTGACTTCGATCCTGGCGTTGCGCACTTTTTCCCGTGCGCGAACACGGTTTGAATGTCCACGCAGCACACAAGCACATGATCGTCGCTCAGTGACCGATTCTGACTGACATCTGCCTCCCCCTTTTCGCGAAAACTGGCGCTTCGAAAACTGGTGCCACGGAAACTAGCGCTGCTTCGTAAGTTCGGTATTCGCACAGAAGCCGCCCGCGCTAACCCCTGGGGAGTATCAGACGCTACTCTTGTGGTCGCTGCAGGCGGTGGCGCTGCAAGCACCAGCACTACATGCCGATCGCTGAACGCATATGGTTCGGCGCGGTACGTGTCGAACTGAACCACTGGCTTGGCGGCAGACATCGCGGGCGGCGCTTGCGGGCGACGCAAAATGGCTCCGTCGCGAAGCGCCGCCCCAAACCGAAACGCACTGCGAAGCGGCATGGGCGCCTTGTGCACCAAAGACATGAGGGAGTTCGCGGTGCGCCGCAGCAGGTCAGGCGCAATGCGGCTGAAGTTGAGCCACGGCTGCTCGAAGGCTTCGCGCTCGGCCATTTCGTCGTCGTCTTCTTCCTCTTCCGCGTCAAGGTCGTCGTCGCCAAAGTTGTCAGAAGCGTCGCCCTCGAAGCGGTCGTCTTCTTCATCTTCGTCGTCACTGAGGCCTCGAACGGCGCGGCGCTCGGCGAGGGCGTGCGCGCGCACTGCTGCCCGCCTTGCGGCACGACCTTCCCGCATCTCGTCGTCCGTCAATGAGTCACCGAGTACAGGCCGAAGAAGCTGCTCAAAAGGGTCCCAAGCATCTTCCTTATCGCTATCGGAGCATTTCAGAAGCACTGAGACGACTGCTCGCCCGTGGGGCACGTTCGCAAGCTCATCGGTCGCGTCGGTGTCCTGCATAGCATTTGCGCTCTTTCCATCACCGAGTAAGTCACGTAAAAGAGAATCCGCATCAGTGGAGCTTCCTGAACTACTTAAACCTGGCGTCAGAGATAGCGCAGAGGCTGTGGTAGACTCTGAACGTTTTAACCCAAAGCCATTCATGCTTCCCGCACCATTCTTTTTGCCGAAATTGTCCAAGAGATGATCTCGAAGGTCTCTCGAAGTCCACATGTGCAGAGGCATATCAGAAAGGTATTTCTCTCGAAGCTCCTGTTTCTTTTCTTCCGTGAGAAGCGCACATACAGTCCCTGAGAAAGAAAAGCGTTCGACGAACGCTGAAATATCATCCGGTACAGATGCACCATGAGCAAGGAGCAATTCAAGAGTCTCCACGTTGCCATTTTTTGCCGCGAGCAATGCAGGAGTTGCGCCATCCCTAGTTTTGGTATCGATTGGGCAACCTAATGAAAGCATAGCCCGTAGCGCTGCAGTCTGACCATTGGCTGAGGCAATATGCGCAGGTGTAATGCCATCAAAAGTCGGTGTCTCTAAACTAGCACCAAGCGCAAAGAGTGTATTGATGCTGAACACTTGGTTGTTAGCTGCTGCGATAAACATGGGCGTTGCACCGTGCTCTTCACGTGCATCCAAGTTCGCACTGGAGTCATTGAGTGCCCTAAGGGCAAACGCATTTCCACAGAAAGCTGCAATATGAATGGGGCCTACACCCTTTCGATTTGGCTTGTCAAGATCTGCCCCAAGCGTTCCTAGGATACGCACTACACTTACGCGGCCAACTTTCGCTGCGATACAGGCAGGAGTAGCACCGTCGACGGTCGCGGCATTGAGATCAGCACCGAGCGCACCAAGTGCAGTTAAGACGGCAGTCTGGCCTTCTTGAGCAGCTATACACGCTGGCGTGGCACTGTCATCATCAGCTGCATTGAGGTCCGCCCCGAGTTCACCAAGAACATGGAGTGATTCGACTTGCCCCTCTTGAGCGGCGATGAAGGCTGGAGTGGCACCATCTTTGGTGGGCTTGTCCAAATCGGCACCAATTTGCTTCAAGATACGCAATGCTTCAACTTGCCCCGACGCGGCAGCAATGAAAGCAGGCGTGGCGCCATCATTCATGGGTTTGTTAATGTCTGCCTTGATGTCGTCCAGCGCTCTCAACACGTCCACAAAACCGTAAAAGGCCGCGATGTACGCAGGAGTGGCACCATCAAAAGTCGGCAAATTTATGTCAGCCTCGAGTTCGTCGAGTAGATAAATGGTGTCGACTTCATTGCGGCTTGCTGCTACATACATCAGTGAGGCGCCGTGCTCTTCGCGTGCATTTACGTCTGCGCCAAGTTCCTCAACGAGTACCTTAAAAATAACACGAAACGTAAATATGATAATGCACATAAATGGAGGAACTTGGCGCAGCTCTACCTAAATATGGCAAAATTCAAACTATATCAGCCAGCTTAATTGAGGGAGTCTATGGTAACAGAGGGTAATTCAATCACCTTAAGAGCTTCTAACTGGCCCTCTTCCACGGCAATATGCGCCGCTGTCCGGCCGCGTTCGTCGCATCCGTTAATGTTCGCGCCAGGCAATTTGCCTAGTCGCTTCAGTTCGCGAACATTGCCAGTGGCTGCTGCAGTCGATAAGTAAATTTCAGTGATGTGTCCTAGGCTAATTTCTGCGTTTTGCAGCAGGTGGTTGATACCACGGGCTGCACCACCACGCATCTCTTCGCGGCCTTTAGATTTTTTACGACTAGGGACGGACCGCCCAGCTTCAAGGTTGCTCATGGAAGCCTGCTTGTTCTTGGCACGCAGTACACCTTTGGCAGCAAGAGCACGACGCTTCCGAGGTTCTACCGCTGAGAGCATACGCTCATCCAACGAACGCCCACGCTCCATGATCATCAGAGTACAGGAAGGGTCGTCGAGCGGATCGGTGACATCGCCACTCTGCGGGTTGCGAGTCGTTAAGGGTGGCTCCATGCTCCGATTCAACTTGATGAAATGCGAGTGTTTGACCCTGAACACGCAATGAGAAGCTTTGGCTATGACGCTCCTATTCTGCTTTGTGTCGTAGAAGGTGCAATGTAAGCAGTAGTACTACGCGGACGGAGCGGCGGCAGTGCGGCATTTCAGTTCGGGATTTTTTTTATCAATGCTCTAACATGATATTATCCTATATATTAAATGGAATTTGGTGGTTCGTGGTCGTCGTTTTTATGTACCTACAGTACTGTACTGTGGTACAGATTTGCTGTACATGTGCAGTAAACAAAAACACAAGGCTGACCACGGGCACAAGAAGGGACACGCACCACGGGCACAAGAAGGGCACTCATCCGCGGGCATCTCAAGACCGCGCACTGAGGTGCTAAGAACACGCGCCTACTTCGCTCCGCAGCAAACACATTGCTCCGAAGCCGCGCATCGCGCGGGCACCTGAACTTGTGTATTGTCAAATACGTGATCAAAGAGTCGGTCGCTCAGTCGCTCAGGAGTCGCTCTCCACTTTTTTACTTTTTTGAGACAGGCCCCGAAGGGCCGGAATAAGAAGACTAACAGGTAGAGAAGAAAAGCAAAGCAGCGCAAACTCAACCCAAGAAGCCAATCAGGCGCACGTGCCCGAGTGGCCATGGAAGTGACGATGGTAGCGGTCCAAAGTGGCACGCTCCTCCATGCTCTGAGAGTGCCGCTCAAAAGAAGAGTTTCCGCCCGCAGAGGAGGGGACTACAACGAAGTCCCTCAGGCGATCCAGAAGAAGAGTCGCCCATCCCCGAGCAATTGCGTGACCCCATTTGCGTGAAAGCTTCTGTCTGAACAAGGCT
>Ga0307931_1003218_pt1 | contig 10070 bp, 9 predicted proteins | sample OrgLakmetageno47_FD_201816 | JGI IMG/M metagenome (GOLD analysis project Ga0307931, IMG submission 201816) | Saline water microbial communities from Organic Lake, Antarctica - #47 | ecosystem: Environmental > Aquatic > Non-marine Saline and Alkaline > Saline | place: Antarctica: Organic Lake... | reverse complement strand
GACAGGTTAGTGACAGGGTGACGGGTTAGTGACAAGGTTATTCCATTATTTTTATTAATATGATCCATATATATGTGATAGAATATTTACATCATTGATTGATATAAATATTTACGTTGATCTACGTAAAATCGATTGTGATGATTACAGAGAAAGATTACGGCAAAGTCGCTGGGATTATTTTAGTTATGGCGGTTATGACTATTCCGTTTCAATTTTCGTTCTTGTTATGAATATATGAGAGCAGATATGCTGACGATTTGGAGGTGCGTGTCGCCGTCCATACCGGACCATAACTATAGTTATGGTCCGGTATGGACGGCGACATATAATCCTTAATTCAGAAGAATTTCATGGAGTTTCTTTTAAGGCCTCATTGATAAGATAGACAAATGTACGATGCACTTTTCAACTGTGTATTCTTCGCTGCGTACTTTCGCTCATTCACTACTCATTACCCAGTTTCACGGAAATCATTACGTTGCCATTTGTGCAGTGGCTTCCCACTTGGCAAGAAATCCAGTACTAACCTACATTGATCAAGGTCGCTGTCGCACCACTGGCGCTGCACTCTTCAGTATTCGTGGCACTGCAGCCATACTTCCCGTAAACCATACTTCTTTGTGCTTATCATAATTCCTGTTGCAAACCATCTTGTCGCCAACACGAACCATCAACTTGGGCCCGTTTTCCTGGTGGTCCAAAACCTTCAACTTCGAAGCGTGATCCAGGATATAGAATACGCACGAAGGAGTCCCAGGAGAGCAAAGAGAGTAGAAAAGGGTTCAGAAAATTTGAATTATTGCATGTATAGTCCGCAATAAAGGCTGGTACTGTTTCAGCTGCAGATATCTCCAATGGCGCTGTATGTGGTGCGATCTCTGATCCTACCGTAGGTGTGACCGATGGTGCCATCGCCGGTGTTTGGAGCTGATGATACCAATGCTACCGTTGATGCGTTGATACTTTTGCTTACAGTGTACATGTCAGTGGCGTCGTCTGTCACTGTATTGTTGTTGGCGTTACAGTTAGTTGGCGCACCGACGATGATACTGCCGGTAGTGCAGGAGATAATGTCAGTGTCTCTGTCAGCGCTCTCAACACTCACTGTTATAATTTCATTCGGTAGTACTGCAGAAGGCAATGGCCTAGGCGCTGGAGTCAACTTTCGTATCGATACAATAATCGGCAATAGCTTTGGAGTTGGAGTGAATTATCGTGCCGGCGTCGGTGTTGGCTCTGGAGTTGGGACTATACAGTAGTAGTGTCAGTAGTTGTATACGGCACAATCTTCCTCTTCAGGAAACAGCCTGATGAATTATTATTCGTTTAGTGGCAGGTGCTGGAATGGTTATGCCTATGAACGAGAATTTTTTTCACGGGGTTGTGGGCGTGTGAGTTGTTATAGGGAACGCACACTTTGTTTTGTAGATGATTGCAGTTTCTGTTGCGGAGTTTTAAGAATGCCGACAAACTGACAACACAATAAATATGACCAAATAATCTACCTAAAAGAATAGATGCAAATGCTCACACATATTTCTCAGTGCATTACTGGTCAACGTGATTATACGTAGAAGAATGAATCACAATTTTGCCTCTATCCATACTCCTTTTCTTTTTTTTCTTTTACTATCATTATCTATATCTTATTTAACAAAGGCTAACAGAGGGGGGGGGGGGGCGTGCTTTTGTACTTGTTTTACATTTTAGATTTTTAACTTTTATCATGCAGTCGTCATTTTCCTCGAGTAAAGAATTAGCGGAGCACTTCCTCTTCTAATATGGACTCGTCATTGATTGAGACATACAAGCTGAATTCGAACATTATATTAGTCTTAGAATATTGCCATCTCCCTAAAATTCCATCAATGCCGTATTACTATTATCTGTGATTTTGGAGATACCTCATCGAATTGATAAACTATATTTACTAATTGATGGGCAGTAGAGCATAAATCAAACATGTTACATAAGAGCAGCAGTTTCGCGAACGATCGATTCAAATTGCTGGAATGCGTCCATTCTTGAAGTCCCACTATCGAGGTGACTGCTCAGCTTCAGCGTTTCGCCCTCGTCGATATCCGCAGCGTAGCGTAAGAGCGCAGCAGCTCTATCAACTCCGCGACGTAAGGCCAAAAAGCGTGCTGGGTCATCAATGGGCATCCGAGATAGCTCCAAAATGAGGTCCTTTCCGCCAGTACTGCTGACTTCAGCACTAGGGCCCGCCGCTGAAGATGTGAGGTAATGTCGCACTACTGTCGAAGCATTCACTACCACGGCGAAGTCCTCGTACCGCAAGCCATCATCACGCCAAGCCCACCCTGTTTTGACACTACTCGGGTAGTCAGGGAGCCTACCGTCGAACAACACAGGCACGCAGCCCGAGAGCACCGCAGCGTACATGTGACTTCGCGTTGGGGTATCCCCTGCAGGCTCCAAACAAAACGACGACGTCACTAACTTTTCCCATAGCGTCGTTGGTGCCGCTCCACTATCCTGCGCCAGAGGCCAACCACAAGCCACCACAGTGGCTGAATCCTCGGTTTGAACATTTGGTAAGATGGCTGAGATGCTGTGGTTGTGACAAAGACCACAAGTGTCTCCATGGCAGGTGCCGCCAGCTTCTAATAAACGGTCTCGCACAGCACCACGCACCCAATTCTGCTTACCTCCTTGCCCTTTGCGACTAAGACTGGCATCCAGCAAGATCGTGACAGGGCGGCGACGATACGGATCATAATTGTTATGATTCGCCTCAAAGGAGCCTAACTTTGAGTTCTTGGACATACTTTTTGAGGTATTGCTGCCACTGCTGTTGTCACTGAGAAATGAATTCTCCTCCACAGGAGGCGCAAACGATGTAGTTGTCACGAGGCTTAGCCCAGTAGGATAGGGGAGTGCTACAAGCAGCGGTCGGCCCATGGCACCAACCCCCGCAGTGTCCCCCGCAAAGGCTCGGGCCGCTGCTGCGTTCATGAGATGAATACTGTCATTCACAGTAACGCTGAGATGGCTGCTCAGTGGAAGAGGGGTAAAAGTAGCAGCTCTTCCAGCAGTGGCAGCATCATCATGGGCAGCGCGTCGAGCTCTCAGTCCACTTGTGAAGCTATGGGCAGCGAGTGGAAGGAGGGTATCGAGCCCGAGGTTCGCAACAGGAAGCTTGAAGTTGGTTTCCAAGCACGCCACGACAACGCGGTCGACAAAAGCTTTTGGTTGCTCAAGCAAGGTGCGCAGCACGAGTGCAAAGTTAGGGATGTCCCAAGTAAAACTATGGTGCACTACTATCAAAGGAGGCTTCATTGCGATGCGGCCGCTGCTGTTTCTCTCTCCAACCCTTCTCAATCCTCTGAGCGTATAGGGTGCGAAATGTACTTTGCGTACCAGGTCCCAGTAGTGTCGGTGCAGACCTACGTTGCCGTAGCCTTTGCCCATACACAATTCAGCTTGCGTAAACTTTGACTCCATGCATTCTTTTGGTAGCATGAGGTTCCAAGCTAAGTGGCCGTGCCACCGCTGTTCCTGCAGGTGCATTATAAGCGAAGGCACCACTGCTATCTCGGTGGTGTGCCATGGTTGCTCCCCACTTAGAGCACTTTTTGACGCGACACGCTGCCTGTGAGCAAAGTCGCACACCAAGCATGACAAGAAAAAAAATCGCTGCATGAGGGCATGCATTTGGGCTTGCAACCGAGATTAAAATATCTTACTACTCAGCATGACGAGTTCAACCCTAAAAGAACTAACGGTGGACCTCACACCTACATTAATAAGTAGGCACAGTGATCACTGGCTGGACATAAAACCCCGTCTGATTGGCTTGACCAGTACTGTAAGAAATTTCAACAGCATTCCCTCAAAGCATAAGTTCGTTGTGCATTATACCTACCATTTGGCGAGGCAAATGCGTTCGAGCGCGAACTGGTCGTACTTGAGCGGCATACCCTCTCTTTTCACCTGAGCATGCAATGCAGCATCGTACTTGGAGTCGTAGCGCGGCTTCGATACACTTGCCCATTCCTGCACTACGCGGGACTTCCATGGCCACCACCATTCGGCTCCAATCACCCGCGTAAGATCTTTCGGATGAACTCCGTGTAAACAGTAACTTTCAGGCGCATAGCCAATGCGACTTATGAATGCTGGATCGCCGGAACATCTTGGATGTTTTAAGTCATACATTTCGTCCATTGATGGGATTACTTCAGCTGATGAATGATTGAACACATTTATGAAGCCTACAGTCACGTGCATCCCGTCACCCATGGTCGTCGCGGCAACGCTCGATAAAAGCACTACGACTCGAACAAAGAGCCCATATACAACTTTTCTGGCACCGATCTCTTTGATTCCAATACGACACATTGCTCACAAATTCAAAAAAAAAAACTTTAGAAACACAGTGTGTACAGCAAAGTCAAGGATAACTTCTGTAACGTCCGTTTTTTCCCGGGCTGGGTGTGGGTGTGGGTCAGAAACCAGTCACTGTGGAAGGTTGCAAGCAGCACTCGGTTCTCGAATTCTCGAGGCAAATAATTCCTACACGTCGACTTACTCTAATTACCCTCGAGACTGCGACGGTCATGTTCTTCAAGTCACTTTTAAAATCTAAATTAGTTTTCGCTTTCCTTCCGCCAGCACTTCGCAGAACTATTGGTTTTATCATAGGAGGGTAAGTAGCACAGCGGTCCAAACAGCGGTTCATCTCGTATCTTGATTGGCTAATAAACCTCTGCAGCGGTTCAAATGCGTACATGATTGTCTCCTCGAACAACTTGATATAAAAATGGAGCCGCACTTGTACTCCTGCTATTTCTTTTGGCCCTCAGAGAATACAAAGAACAGTTGCAGGCTAGACCAAGGGTGGTAAATGTAGAGAAGTCGATTAATTTTACGGGTGGATACGTTCCGCTAAGCTTCAAGTCAAATCTAGACAATCAATCTTACGTGTCAATTTGTGCTGTTTGGTATTGGGTTTTTATGCTATCAGAAGTTATGTCGATTCATGGTATCTTCTAGCGAGAGCTAACTGCATGTCAGGAGAGAATATGCTCGCATCAGGTGAATTATCGAATTGCAGTATGCGCGATTACTCAATCTTCTTATCGACGAAATTGAAGAGACTACTGCCTTCCTATCATATACATTTGATTATCAGCTTTTCTCTCTCTTTCTCGTGGAATATCTCGCTGCTGCCCTATTCAACAGTTACGGACATCAACATGCCCTGTGAGCAATGGTTTCCAACTTGGCATGAAAACCAGTACGTCCCTGCAGTATCGAAGGTGACTGTCGTGCCGCTCGTGTCGCCCACTTCAGTAATCGTGTCGCTGCAGTCATTGCTGTTCATTGACCAAACATTATGATTACCAGTAGTCCAGGTCCACTCCACTGTCTCACCAGCGTTTACCGTCAAGTTTGGGCCTGCGTTGTTCGTATTCCAATCTTCTACTTGGATACTGTGATTCAACGCATAATATGATATGATACGACACGACTCAAGTTCAGAGATGCAACGGCGCAACGGGGAAAAGTATCATTCAAAGAACGACTTACTTGCTGGACGTCGGTGGTTCTGCTGTTGTCGCTGTGGGCACGTACGACGGCGCTGCCGTCGGTGTTAATGTTGGGACCACGATAGGCTCTGCTGTTGGGATGTGCGACGGTGCAAATGTCGGCTCCACCGTGGGCACTGCTGTCTGTAAGGCTGTCGGTACTGGCGATATCGTAGGTGCTGTGGTCGGTACATTCGTATTTACTGTCGGTGATGTAGTGGGGAGTTGAGATGGTGCTCCAGATGGAAGAGCCGTTAATGATGCCGACGGTTCGTCGTTATTTTTCTTGTCTCTTTTATTCTTCTTGCCTTTTTTCTTCTTGTCTTTTTCCTTGTTGTCGTCGGCACTCTTATCATTTTTCTTGCTGCCATCATTTTTCTTTTTGTCACCTTTACTTCCGAGTTCGCGAGCTTCATGATTCATCATACGATTTCCATTATTGGGCTTTAGTTTCGGGGCGTGATCTTTCACATGACTATGAGCGCGAAGCACGGCTATTGAACAGTAAAGAGGAAGGTTGAAGGTTACAAATGGATTTGTGATGGGGCAGATAAGACAGAAAAGCGAAGCCAAAATGATATTAGAGGTGTGTGCAATGGCATACGAAAGATCTATCTGCTCTCAAAGCATTAGGCATAAAGATAATCAGAAAACTGCTGCGAACTTGTGGAGTGTATGATAGCTGGGTCTGCTGAAGTGGTGCCGACGAGCAAAAGCGCAAGTGAGAAGACGATGGAGTACGTTTGCATCATCGTAGTTGTTTGTTGCACTAACCTTCAGATCATGCAGAAGAGAGTGAGGTAAATGATTGAGTAGACAGGAACTCCTGAGAAACATAAACAACAAAAAGAAAAAGTTCGAGAACTATGAGGTTCAATGCGCGAAGTCACAGTGCTTACCTGAGTGCGGATTATAACAAGTTGTAGGAATCTTCATTTTGTTCTGAGTTGCAAAATGACACATTGACTACCGGTCAAAAAACTATCGATGTAGAAAATCATTGAAAGACACCACATTATAGAAGCTAAGTTTAGCACTACTGTAGCACTACTAATTATTTGGGAATTATAACAAAAAGACACGATGACAGTTCTGTACTTGGTCTAATCCTCAACAAGTCAGCAAACGATTTACATGTCGCGAGAGTTGCTTGATTGCTTGATGATTTTATGTTCGCCATTTCGCCGTCTTTCTGTAGTAATGGATCAACGTAGTTTGATGTTTAGTACCGGTAGTACCGGCATCTCAAAACTGCTCTCACTGAAAAATGTCTGTGTGTGTGTCACATCACATTTTTATCTGGGTACATTAAATCATCGTCGTCGGGTTTTTATCTGGGTAGTCAACTTTGCTGAGTACAATGGTGCAAGCTTGTAGACGAGCAGCCTTCTTCATTGTTCTGACACGTTGCCACGTCACTGAAATCAACTACGTTGATCGTGGCGCGGCGGCGCGCGCGCCGCTGCAGTATGTAATAGATCAACGTAGAGTTGATGTTTTACCGGCCACGATCAAAAAGTGCCTACCAAAGGAAAATGTCTGTGTGTCTGTCTGTGTGTCACATCACATTCTTATCTGGGTACATATGTTCTGACACCTTACGTAACTTATGTTCTGACACGTTGTCACGTCACTGACATCAACCATGTTCTGACACGTTGTCACGTCACTGAAATCAACTACGTTGATCGTGGCGCGGCGGCGCGCGCGCCGCTGCAGTTATAATTACTGTAGTACGTAGTAGGTACGATACATACTACAGACGATGTACAGAGGGGGGACAATAATAGAGTGTTCTGAAAAGGTAGCCGTTCGCTGAAAATTCTTGGCGAATTTCGGCTGATGAGTTGAGTTGTCTTCGATGATCATTTTTGAGGACAGCATCGTAGCTTCATCAAATCTTTTGCGCTCAGCGCCGGCAATAGTTCCATGAAACCCCGCGTCGACACCGGTGCGCGCTTCGAATGACTTCTTCTTGATTTTATGAGGCCATGTTGTTTGGCACTCTACATTCGAGGAAAACTTTTGTGTCTCAGCCGCGGGAGCTATAATCTCACGACCACACGTATGTTCGGACGAATGGAAGGCTCCGGACATATCCTTGACACCCATGTTATTCAGTTACAATAGGATTTTATCAATAATATTGGTCGTCTTTAACTTTCTCCATTTTTCGCTGTGGTTCTAGCTTCGCGCGGTTTTGCCTAGGCACACTGCTTTCGTGAAAGCCCAAGAAATGCCGCCCCGAGCGCGAAGGGCCCGACCGCCCGGCCTCTCCCTCTCCCAATATAAGTATATGCGAGCCGCAAGCGGATACTGATTCTTTTTGAGTTCGGTATAGCATGATTTATGGCGCCTCGGCTAGTGCAAGTATTGGTGTGGTTTGTTGGCATCTTGTGAGGTAACAGCAGCGTACGCAATGCATGCAAAAAGGCCCACCACCCTTGCGCCCGAGGCTCGCTAAATCCGTATTGATCATATGAGAAATCATGAAAAAAGAATCTCATTTTTCTAGCCGCTCGTGGACCATTAGGAGGCTATTTCGGGAAATTGCGCGCGAAGAAGCCTGTGAGACCGCTTTGACGTTGACCACATATAAGCGCAAATCAACGGGCTGTTTGCTAGAATACCACACCGCAGTGACTACGTATTCGGAAATTTACTTTCAAACTGACTAAGTGTTTAGCTGTGAGACTCTTGAAAGGCATTGTCGGCCGAAAGTAGTGGCCGGAAGCTTGGTCTTCCGCCCTCATGGTCTTCCTCACCACCACCGTCGCCGACGTGAAAGCGCGCCCCGCGGAGCTAGATGCCGCTGCCACTGCCTCTGGGGATTCTTCGTTGAGTGGGGTAATTCACAATAATGAGAAGTGAAGAACCGGTGGAGGTTAATTGATTGTGCTTAGGCCATTAAAAGGGTTGAAGGAGCAAAAATCGGGTTGTCCGTGGCATACAGGCAGTTTACAGGGGGGTGACCATTGGTGACGATTTAGGGTAACAAGATCGACCTATGGAGCAAGTTTGAGTCCACCAGTGTGTCCGCAAGGCCCGCATTGCCCCTGCATGTATTAATTAGGGCCGCTAGGCCAATATTCTGCGCTGTAGATAATTAAAATGGGCTAGAATTTTCTTTTATTGTCCCCCCTCTGTAGTATGTACCGTATGCATGAAGTAGTGTACGACATGACGACATGACACCGTCCTGTATCTAAGGGTGGTAGTTGCACTTCTACTAGAGGTCGCAGTCACAAGCAGGGCTCGTGCACTTGAAAGCTCCTATTTACAAACCCGTTGCTTCAAAAAGAAGAAAGGCTCCTTATTGCTAGCCATATTAGCTTTAGCGTAGACTCGGGCGTTCCATACTGCAGAACTGAAGACCAATTACTACTACCCGTACTACTTAGTACCTACTAGGAAACTTCAAGCAATGTCAACCAGAGCTATTCTTATGGGACTTGTTCTTCTGGTGAACGTGAACGTCGGAATAGGGTTCGTTCAAAACAGCTTCAATTACAACTACCTCACTGCCAAGTCACCAGCGCGCTCATTACCGACCTCAATCCACGAAAGGCGAGCTAGCTCTGAACGAGGCTTAGGCATGAGGCCATGGTCGTTAAAAACGAGCAGACCCACCTCGTCAACCAGATGTACGCACACGAAATTGAGCAGCCTGTTGGACCCCAGTGACGCATGGGCGTTGCGAGCCACGGTGACGGCTGCTGCCGCAGCAGGGCTGAGCTTAGGCCAGACGTCGTTCGGCAAAGCGGTTCGACGTTGTTGCATACTCACTCTTCCTTTTGCATAGCATCATTTTTTTAAAATGGAATGATTGCATGAAGCATTGCACACTAACAGATAAAACGAGCACTAAGAGGTATCGTGAGTGCTACCTAGCTTCTGATGCCACGATTCTTTCTTATAATTCCACGTGTTTTTTATTGATGTATCAATCTATGCAAAAAGGTGTCGCCGCCGGTGTGCGCCATGGGCATCACTTTTTTACTCAGCAACATTGGCGTCTTGCCTCCGAGTGGATCCGTCCACGTTACAGAACTCCAGGTAAGGAAGGAGCTGAGAATAGGAGGACACCGCAATGTAAAACCTCGTTTCTTTCATCGGAATTACGATTTCGACTACTTTAGATTTCTCAGCGTGGATCTGAATACGTACGTGCTCGTGCTCGTTCCTAGTTACATACCTTGCCTTCTTTTATTGATTTTTATTAATCAAATGGCGCATTGGCACACGCACGCACGTACGACGCCCTTCTCTTGCCCACCAGGGCATCTGCGTGCGCTTGTGTGCTCCATTGCTATTGTTTGGCGCCAATTTAAGAACCTTGCGAAGCAGCGCAGGCAAACTCTTGCCGGCTTTCGGAATCGGTAATTAGCCGAAGCAAAATATCTTTTTGTAGGTAGTTGTGTTAAGGAATGGTAGGACAAGTGAGCTTGCTACTGGCATACATCTACCTACGCAAAAAAGAATCCTATCGATTCTCTCCTAGGTGTGCATTTGCGT
>Ga0307931_1003213_pt1 | contig 10079 bp, 7 predicted proteins | sample OrgLakmetageno47_FD_201816 | JGI IMG/M metagenome (GOLD analysis project Ga0307931, IMG submission 201816) | Saline water microbial communities from Organic Lake, Antarctica - #47 | ecosystem: Environmental > Aquatic > Non-marine Saline and Alkaline > Saline | place: Antarctica: Organic Lake... | reverse complement strand
ACACTGTATTCTGCCAGCAATGGTGAACCTGCGGATCTGAGCGTTACCGCCAGCCCTGCCGAAAGCCTGTTAACCGAGGCCTACATCACTGCCCGGCCACTATTATTGGAAAACCGCAAACCCAGCGTTCTTGACCGGCAGCTTATGAACCTTTTGCACGCGCCTTCGCTGGTGGCTTTGCCGGTAAGCGGGCTAGACCGCTGCGCCGGCGTTTTCGTGGTGGGTACTGATTCTGAAGGTGCCCGACACGCGGAAGAAATTGGCAGTCTTTTTTGCACCCAGCTGTCCCGCGCCCTGACCGACATCCAGACCAGCACCGACAATAAGCAGGACGCCATGGCCGACGAACTGGCCCAGCAGGCTATTCGACGCCAGGTTCATGAGGTCAGCAATCCACTGACCATTATTCGCCAGTATATCTATCAACTGCAGAACCGACTGGAAGACACCGAAGTACACCAGCAGCTCGACGTCATTCGCGAAGAACTGGACCGCGCGGGCGATCTGCTGCTACAAATTGGTAAAAGTTGGCAGAGCATGAGCGATGAGCCGACAGAAGATTGCAATCTTAATGACGAACTGAAGCTACTTCGGGATCTTCTGGAAGACGGCCTGTTCAGCGGCGAAAGAAAGACTTTGAGCGTACAACTGTGCGAAGATTCCACAACGATTGCAGCGCCCGCAGCGATTATCCGTCAGATTGTCATTAATCTGGTGCGCAACGCGGCGGAATGTCTTAGCGATGGTGGTGACGTAACCATTCGCAGTGTGGCACCTGTCTGGCAGGGTGGCCGCACCTGGGTGGAATTGGAAGTATCAGATACCGGGGACGGGCTTCCGCCCGAGATACAGAAACATCTTTTTTCACCCGTTAAAAGCACCAAAGGCCGTGGCCATGGGGGGCTGGGCCTGAGTGTTGTAAAACAACTTGTAGATGACATGGAGGGCATCATTAACTGCCGCACAGGAAGTGCCGGAACCGCATTCAGAGTGCTGCTCCCAATGGCAGAAAATAACAAAATAACAAACGACTGACGAGCAGACAGCGAGCGAACTGACATGATACCTGCGAGCACTGACAAAACTCCTGGCGAACGGCAGGCTGCACGAATCCTGGTGGTTGACGACGACCCGAGGATTCTGGCCAGCCTCTCTTCCCTGCTAAAGCAGGAAGGCCACGAGATCACAGAAGCCGAAGGCGGCAGAGCTGCACTCAGGGCGATCGATGATCACCGGTTCGATCTTGCAATGCTTGACCTTCGAATGCCGGAGGTGGACGGCTTTGAGGTGATGGAAAAGTTGTCCAAAATCCAACCGGACTGCGGTGCCATTGTTGTCAGTGGGGAAAGCTCATTCACGGCTGTCAGCCGCGCTCTGCGCCGCGGTGCACTCGACTATATCCGCAAACCATTTGACCCTGAAGAACTGCTGGCGATCGTGCGCAGCGTTCTCGCCAAACGCTCCCTCATGCTCGCCCATGAAAACATCAGCATGCGGCTGGAAAATCCGAAGAGCTGCACCGGTATATCGTCAATAGCTCACCGGACATCGTTTTCATGCTGGATGACCAAGGCAAATTCTGCTTTGTGAACAGCAAGGTTGAGAGCCTGCTGGGATATCAGCAGACTGAACTGCTGGGCCGTCACTTCCGTCATATTCTGGATAATCGCGATCTGGCCCGGGGAACCTATGCGCTCACCGGTCCGAACATATCAGCCCACAATCCCCGCACTTTGGAAGTCAGACTGAAAACCCGTGGCAACCGCAAGGCCACCCGACATTTTGAAATCACTGCCTTTCCGGTTGACGCCGAGACCTGGCCCCAGGACGACGGCAAAACCAGCCACGGTGGCGAGGCCCGTTATTACGGTACCGCGCGGGATGTCACCGAGCGCAAAGAGGCCGAAGCGTTTATCAACTTTCAGGCCTATCATGACTTGCTGACGCGGCTTCCAAACCGGGCCCTGTTCAAAGACCGGCTGGACCTTGCCATCACCCACGCCCGCCGAAGCGAGCAGAAACTGGCCGTGATGTTCCTGGATCTCGATCGTTTCAAAGTCATCAATGACACCCTGGGCCATGCCATGGGCGACCGACTTTTGCAGGCCGTCACTCATCGTCTGGAGCAGTGTCTGCGCAAGGGCGATACCCTATCCCGGTTCGGGGGAGATGAATTCACTCTGCTGCTGCCATCCATCAACAACCACGAAGACGCCCGCCAGATCTCCAAAAAACTGATCAAAGCATTGCGAGAGCCTTTCCAGCTCGGCAGCCACGAGGTGTTTGTCGGCGTCAGTATCGGCATTGCGACCTACCCCGAGGCCGGAGAGTCCATGGATCAGTTGATCCAGAATGCGGACTTAGCCATGTACCACGTCAAGGCAAGGGGTAAGGACGGTTACCGGTTCTTCTCCGAAACCATGAGCGTGGACACCGCTGACCGTCTGAACCTTGAACGGGATCTGCGCCTGGCACTGGACCGTGACGAACTGCGGGTCTTTTACCAGCCCCAGGTGTGCTCTTCCACAAACCGCGTGGTAGGGCTGGAAGCACTCGTACGGTGGGAACATCCGCAACAGGGACTGCTCTACCCCAGAGATTTTCTGCCCCTGGCCGAAGAAACCAAACTGATCGGACGACTCAGCGAGCGGGTTCTGGGTATTGCTTGCAGAGATGTCGGCCAATGGATACGGGACGGCCACAAGGATCTGCGGCTTGCGGTCAACCTGTCACCACTGCAGGTCGAGCACCCCCGGTTTGTCAGCACCCTGATGAACCAGCTGCATGACCATAATTTTCCGCCGGGCAACCTGGAAATCGAAATCACTGAAAACGTAATCATGAAAGACCTGGAGCACATCAGCCAGAAACTGAGGGAACTGGCTGACCTGGATGTGCGCATCGCCATCGATGATTTTGGCACCGGCTATTCATCACTGAATTATATTCATCGCCTGCCAATCCATACCCTGAAGGTAGACCAGTCCTTTGTCAGGGACATTCGCAGTGGCGAAGACGAAGCCTGCGTTGTGAATGCCATCGTTGCCATGGCCCACGGCCTGCGGCTGGAAATTGTAGCGGAAGGAGTGGAAACCGAAGAGCAGCTTGCCTACCTCAAGAACCTGGGATGCCACCAAGTACAGGGATTCTATTACGGCCCCGCGCGTCCGAAAGAAATGATTGAAAAATCTCTGGGTCAGGTCCCCGCTCGCGCCGCCTCTTTCTGATTCAGAACATCCTCGCCTTACCCACCACCTTCAAGCACACACGCTCAGTTTTTCGATAATCCATTGTCGGACAGTCTGATTCAAATTGTTGATCTGGTTTGCAAAATGTTGCGAAGCGTTACTTTGTGTATCCGGAAATGCGCGGTACTGCACATAATTGGATCTGTCACTTCTCTAAGCTCAAATCCATCAAGCGCTTTAATCCAGAAAGCTCCGAATCGATCTGAACAGGCAGAAGTGATCATGCGCGACAAATATAAATACATCGGACCGGTTTACGATTTCCTCAGCAATCTCTACAGCGGCAAGAATATTCATCGCTGCAAAACCGCCATGCTGGATGTAGAAACCGTCAAACCCGGTGACCGCATTCTGTTCGCCGGTGTTGGCCACGGCCGCGATGCCATTCGCGCTGCTGAACTGGGCGCTGACGTCACCGTTGTTGACCTGTCTGAAACCATGCTTCGCAAGTTTGCCGATGCCCAGAAGCAGGAAGCTCCAAACCTGACGATTCACCGCATCCACAGCGACATCATGAAAGTGGAAGACTTTGACCATTACGACATGGTGGTTGCCAACTTTTTCCTGAATGTGTTTGACGAGGACGTGATGGTGCGGGTTCTTGAGCACCTGATCCGCCTGGGTAAGCCGGAAGCCCGCATTGTTGTCGGCGATTTCTGCTACCCCACCGGCAATATCTTCGCACGGATGTTCAAGAAGCTTTACTGGTATATGGCCGTGTTCACTTTCTGGCTGATGGCCAACAACGCCTTCCACAAAATCTACAACTACCCCGAGCACATGCAGCGCCTGGGTCTGGATGTCACCGAAAAAAAGCACTTCAAACTGCTTAACATGAACTGCTACTGGTCAATTCTCGGGCAAAAGCGTGCCTGACAGGGGAGAATTCACAATGACGGATCAGATTCTATCGCTGGACGGCATACGATCAACCGATGCGGGTGCATTTACCCATTCCGAGCGAGTCAGCTTTCTTAAAAAGCACGGTGCACATTCCCAGTCGTTCTCGACCCTGCAGCCGGGCATGTCGTATTTTGATGTGCCGGGCATCGGTTATATTGCTTATATGCGCAAATGGGGCAGTATTTTCGTACTGTCCGATCCGGTCGCGGATCCCGAGCAATTCGAGGTCATTCTGGAGAAATTCCACCAGCGCTTCCCCAGTGCCTGCTACATCCAGGTTTCCAAGCCAGTGGTCGACTTTCTGTATCGTCGTTTTGGCCTTTACGGCACCCAGTTCGGCAGCGAATCCCGTATTAACCTGAAAAACTGGTCTCTGTCGGGTAAAAAGAAGCAAATTCTGAGAACGGCACTGAACCAGGCCGAGAAAAACAACATCACAGTGCAAGAGCGCTTCAGTGACGATCACACCCGGGAAATTTCCGATGCGTGGATTCGTACCCGCAAATGCAAGAGCAAGGAAATCCGCTTTCTGATTCGCCCGATGGAAATGGAATACCGGGAGAATGAACGTCACTTCTACGCGTATCAGGATGGCAAAGCGGTGGGCTTTATTTATTTCGACCCCATCTATCGCAACAACGAAATCGTCAGCTACGTGCCAAACATCTCACGGGCAAATGCCGACTTTCGTCAGGGAATCTTCTACACCCTGATGGCGCACGCCATGGAGGTTTTCAAGGAAGAAGGCGTGCCTTTTCTGGATCTGGGGCTGGTTCCACTATCCCTGCATCAGGAAACCGAGCATCAGGAAAGCCGGCTGCTCAAACGGATCATGCACGGAGTGTATGAGAAAGGAAACTTCCTGTATAACTTCAAGGGACTGGAGTTCACCAAGTCACGATTCCGCGGTGATGTGTTCAAAACCTATTGCTGTCATCGCCGGGCACTTCCCGCACTGGAATTCTTTTTCATGTTCAAGCTGACCCGGCTGATCTGACCCCTTCTGTGGCCGGCCAGTTACCCTGTAGCTGACCGGCACTCAGCCCCAGGTCTGACAAAAAACCGGCGACTCCCGCCGGCAACGGGCCGGTAAACAGTACCTGTTCCAAGGGCTGTGCCGAGACTGGCCTTTCGAGGCTAGCGGGATCAAGCCCGGCCTGATCGAGCAGCCAGACCACCCGCCGGGCAATGGCGTCTCCGGAATCCACCCAGTATGAAACCTCAGGCAGCAGCGCTTTCAATAGCGGCGTCACCAGTGGGTAATGGGTGCAGCCCAGAACCACAGTATCCACCCGGGCATCCCTGAAGGGTTGAAGTGCTTCACTCAGTGCCTCAGAAGGCAAGTTCTCACCGGATAGCTGACGCTCGATCCAGCACACCAGCTCGGGATGGCCGATGCGCTCAATGAAACAATCACTGGCAAACGTCTGAACCAACTCTGCCAGATAAGGCCGGGTAACCGTGGCCGGCGTGGCCAGAATCCCGATTCGACGGTTCCGCGATACGGCTGCCGCCGGTTTGATGGCCGGCACCACGCCTATCACCGGCGTAGCCGTCATCGCCCGAAGCGCGGGCAGAACGACTGTACTGGCGGTGTTGCAGGCCACCACCACAATGTCGCAGGGGAAGGCTGCAAGTGCCTCGCCGATCAGTTTTTTGCTGCGCTCAACAACCACCGATTCGGGCTGTCCGCCGTACGGGAAGCCTGCACTGTCCGCCAGGTAAACCAGTTGCACTGACGGCAATACTCGGTGAATGCAGCCAGCAATACTGAGCCCGCCGATGCCTGAGTCAAACACCAGCACCCGGGGACCTACTTGAAGGCGCCCTTGGGAGCAAGTCACGAGGTTTTCTCCGATGCCAGAATCTCCTGCTCCATCGACCGGATCAACTGCCCTGCGATGGTGGTCACCGGCGGCACTGGCGGTAAGTCGCCCGGCCAGTACCAGTCTGCCTCCGCCAGTTCATCGGCCTGCAACACGAGGTCGCCCCCGGCATAGTCGGCAAAGAAGCCCAGCATTAACTGGTGGGGAAACGGCCAGGGCTGCGACCGCTGATAGCGAATGCCGGTGACATCTAGACCGGTTTCCTCTTTCACCTCCCGCGCAACCGCCGCCTCAATGCTTTCACCCGGCTCCACAAAGCCGGCGATCAGACTGAAGAAATGCCGCTTGATCCGCGAAGAACGGGCCAGCAGCAGCCTGTCGTCACGTCGGATCACCACAATGACGCAGGGAGCAAGCCGTGGATACCAGGGAATGGAACAACGGTCGCACCAGCGGGCTCTCTCCTGCGGGTGACTTTCGGTCAGTGACCCACACCGGCCGCAAAACTGGTGATCGTGCCACCACTGCAACACCTGAAAACCGGTGCTCAGCAATTCCGCGGGCGCGGCGTCCATCAGAATCAGGGCATCGCGAAGGCCCACGATCCCGGAACCCGCATCCATCGAGTGGGCAGACACTTCAGTCGCATAGACCGGGCAGTCATTAAGCTGCCCCACATAAACCGGCCCCAAACCACCCGTGGTTGAGGGCTCGACAGCGGCCCAGGCATGCAGCCAGCCTTCCTGGGGGCGAACGATCTGGCCATCGGCAATGGCCAATACCAGGTCCGAAGGATCCGGTTTGCTGGATGACCAACCGGGAGTCCATTGCGTCATAATCCACGTCCCGTGCGGGTGAAAGAGTAAAGTCTGAAATGTACCACACCCACACACCCCTGCTGAACGCGAACACGACTTTCAGCGCCCCGCGCAAGCGAGTAAACTTAGCGCCTGTTTTGGTGAACCGGGGCCATTGTTTATGCGATTTTTTCAGGGTGTTTACAGCCTGATCCTGACGTTTCTGCGCAAAATCCTGTTTCTTTGGGTGAGAACAGACGTCAGCGGCAATGACCTGGAGGCGCTGGGAATTGATCCTGACAAGCCGGTTTGCTACGTCCTTCAGTACGCTTCCCTGTCCAGCCGCCTGGTTCTGGAGCAGGAAGTACTGAGCGCTGAGCTACCAGGTGCAGAATCCTCGCTGCCAGTGAAAAATGGCCCCAACCACTCGTTTTTCTTTCTCTATGGCCGCACCGGCGGACGATTGCGGCATCGCCGCACACCGGCTCAGACCAGAGAGTTCAAAGCGCTGGTTCATCACGGCCTGGAGCATCCGGAGCAGGATGTGCAGATTGTGCCTGTGTCTCTGTTCTGGGGACGCTCTCCGGACAAGGAGAAATCCCTGGTTAAACTGGTGTTGTCCGATAGCTGGTCCGTGGCAGGTCGTTTACAGAAATTGCTGATCATTCTGCTTCATGGCCGCAGCACCTACGTGCAATTCAACGCTCCACTGTTGCTGCAGCAGGTGGTGTCTGAGTACCGCCACAGTGAAGAGCGCGCCAATCGCAAGCTGGCTCGCATTCTGCGCACCCATTTCCGCCGGGTACGCCAGGCCGTACTCGGCCCCGACTTATCTCATCGCCGCACATTGGTCGGGGGACTTATCCGCACCCCGGCGGTCAAAGAGGCCATTCGGGAGATGGCCGCCGAGCAGGACATGAAGCCGGAGAAGGTCCGGGTGAAGGCGTACAAATACGCCGACGAAATTGCCGCCAGCATGTCGATTGTCACCATCCGGCTTATGGAGGTTTTGCTCTCGCGGTTATGGAACCGCATTTATAAGGGCATTGCCGTCAACAATATTCATGTGGCGAAAGAGGCTGCCCAGGATAATGCCGTGGTTTATGTGCCCTGCCACCGATCTCATATTGATTACCTGCTGCTGTCCTATGTGCTTTATAAAAACGGCCTGATGCCGCCCCACGTTGCCGCAGGCATCAACCTGAACATGCCGATTATCGGCCCCATTCTCCGGCGCGGCGGCGCGTTCTTCATGCGTCGCAGCTTCAAGGACAACCCCCTGTACGCCACGGTATTCAACGAGTACATGCACGTCATGTTCTCCCGGGGCTACTCGGTCGAATATTTTATCGAAGGCAGCCGCAGCCGCACCGGGCGAATGCTTCAGCCACGCTCCGGCATGCTGTCGATGACCGTCCGCAGCTTCCTGCGGAATCACCGCAAGCCCATCGTCTTTGTGCCCGTCTATTTCGGTTACGAGAAAGTGATGGAAGGGCGCTCTTACCTGGGCGAGCTTCGCGGCAAGAAGAAAGAGAAGGAAAGCATCTTTACCCTGGCCAAGACCGCCCGCAAACTAAGCAATTCCTTCGGCAAGGTGGCGGTTAACTTTGGCGAGGCGATTCCGCTGGCAGAGGTGCTGGATGAAGTTCGCCCGACCTGGCGCAAGGAAGCCTACGATTCAGAGTACCGCCCGCGCTGGCTGCACGATGCGGTCAGCGAGCTTTCCAGCCGCGTCGCGTCCAACATTAATGCCTCGGTCGACGTCAATCCGATCGGACTCACGGCAACGGCGCTTCTGGGCGCAGAACGCCTGGCGATGGACGAAGGCCAGCTTATCCGCCTGATGAATCAGTACGCCGATCTGCTCGCAACCTATCCTTATGCTGAAACCGTCACCCTGCCCAAGGGCGAAGGCAAGGACTGGGTAGCCTATTGCGAGAACATGGGGCTGATTACCCGCCAGCCCCAGAAGCTGGGCGACATCATTGCGCTGGAAGGCACAAATGCGATTCTGATGACCTACTACCGCAACAATATCCAGCACCTGTTCGCCCTGCCCTCGCTGATTGCCAGCTTGTTTGAAAACAAGCAGTCACTGAACCGCGACAAAATCGAGTTTCTGGCGAGCGTGGCTTATCCATACCTTAAGTCTGAACTCTTCCTCAAATACCACACCGATGAGATTGCTGATGTGATCAATCGCTGGGTGGATGTGCTGGTGGATAAAGGACTGCTGCTCGAGGAGGCTAACGGCCAGATTAGCCGCCCCGAAGAGGGAACCGACGCCATGCTGCGCCTGCGGGTGCTCTCCCGCTTTATTATCCAGACTCTGGAGCGATACCACATTGCGATCGGCATTCTGCGCCGGTACGGGTCCGGCAAGGTCACGGCCGAAGAGCTGGAAGAGCAGTGCACCCTGCTGGCCGAACGAATGTCGATTCTGTTTGGCTTGAACGCGCCAGAATTTTTCGACAAGACCCTGTTCCGGAATTTCATTACCAGCCTGCAAAGCAACGGCGTTGTTGCAAAGGATGAAAACGGCCTGCTGTGCTACAGCGATGCACTGGATGACGTGGCAGAAGATGCGCGTCTGGTTCTGAGCGTGGAAAAGCGGCAGGCCATCCAGCAGGTGACTATGCTAGGCGCATGAAATGCTCGGTGTCTGAGACCGCTTAATCGCCGGTTGGCAGTGCTTTGAGGGAATAAACATCGTACCGGCTGCTTTTGCCCTCAACCCGTGTTGTTACCGGCGGTCCGTTGAGCGGTTCTGCTTTCCGCGGGCGCTTGACCACCACGCGGTATCGGGCAATAGCGAGCGCGGCCTCAAGCAAGGCATCCGAGTCGTCATCATCACCGACCACCTGCCGGAAAACCTGCATTTCTTTTTTCACCAGGGCCGACTTATCGCGGTGGGGAAACATCGGGTCCAGGTAGATGACATCCACCGAATCGGGATCACTCCTCTGAAGCCAATCAAGGCTGTCACCCGCTTCAAGCTGCATACGCCCGGTGATGTCGGCGCATTGCTCATTCAGTGATGCCCTCGCCAGACCGTCCGCAAGAATGGCATGGACAACGGGCGAGCGTTCAAACAAGGTCATCCGACAACCCAGCGATGCCAGCACAAACGCATCCTGCCCAAGACCCGCCGTTGCATCGACAACATGGAGTGGCTGGCGGGTTTTTTTCAGCCCCACCGCTTTGGCAATAAGCTGGCCGGTTCCGCCGCCGTGCTCCCGCCGGTAACCCGCTTTACCGCTGACAAATTCCGCGCGCACCGGGCCTGGCGCGCCCTTGCCCGTCAG
>Ga0307931_1003209_pt1 | contig 10089 bp, 4 predicted proteins | sample OrgLakmetageno47_FD_201816 | JGI IMG/M metagenome (GOLD analysis project Ga0307931, IMG submission 201816) | Saline water microbial communities from Organic Lake, Antarctica - #47 | ecosystem: Environmental > Aquatic > Non-marine Saline and Alkaline > Saline | place: Antarctica: Organic Lake... | reverse complement strand
GTGGTGACGCACTTGGCGCTGAAGCAGTACCACGCCGGCTACCGAACCAACACCGCCCAGCAATTTGGGTGGATGCTCCTGACAGGGATACTAGTGACGGTGTTTGGCACGCCACTGCAGCTCTTAAGCGGCTATTTGATTGGGCTGGAAGTGACCCGGGACGCTTGGCACTGGTGGTCCTACGCCCTCCTGATCCCCGCGTTAATCCGGTCGGCGTACTACATTAGCGGAGCCGGCTTGCTGATTTTGCTCGACGGCGTCTTCGGCGCGCTCGCGCTCTGGTTCATGGTCAACCTGGGTTTGTGCTACGCCTTAGTTTCGAGGGTTCAAGCCGTGGAGGCCGCCATGCCCGCGGAGTACCTGACCCGGGTGGGCTACTTACGGTGGGGGGTGGCCTACGGCCAATTGAACGCGCACGACGACGACGGCGACGACGGCACGGGCATTCAAGCGGGCGTGCAAGACGCTGAGTCCCTGCCGTCGCAACGCCGCCCACGCAACCAACAGCAGCAGCAGCGGGAAGCACGCGAAAAAGCTGACAGCAGAAAAGGTGACCTGGAGATGCGCACTCGCGTTAGCTCCAACGGCAGAAACAACGGCAGTGGTGAACGCAATGGTAGCAGTAGCAATGGCGCTATACCTGCAGGAGCTGTGGCTCAGCCTCCTGCTGTGGCGCCTAAACCGGTGGCAACGCGTGACTCAGTGATGGCGAGGCTCAACGCTATGAAAGCAGCAAAAGCAAACGCGGAGGGCAAAGTGAGCGCATCATCGTCGCCCTCTACAGACGCCAACACAGCGACGAGTACGACACCATCAAGTGCGGTGACTGCTACCCAGCAATTGCCACCGCCGCCACGTGATTCAGACAGCAACAGCAGTGCAGTGGCAAATGGCAATGCGCACAAGAATCCTGGTGAAGTGCGGAACCCGATGGCAGCAACAGAAGGGCAGTTCGAATTCGACAACGATGACGATGAGATTGCTGTTCTATAAGATATTTTAAGGAAGCCGCTGAGAGGCATATAGATGCCATGAGCTAATGAGTGAGGTGCGCGTGAACTTGATTTAAAATGGCTCCGGAGTCGTGCCATGGAAATTTCTTAGTTCATAAATATTAGACATGGACTATCTTTCGATAAATGCGCAGATCCGTTATCTATCAGATTACTAGGACAGAAATTAAAAAAAAATGAAATGAAATTAATTTTTGGTTTTTGGTAATTCGATTCGGTTTTTGTTGAGCCTTGTCCTAAGTCCAACAGTAAGTATTAATTTCCAAATCCGGCCCCTACTCTCCTTGGGTTGGAGTAGAGAGAGGAGATAGGGAAATTGTTAGCACCCTTGAAGTTATGAAGTTGCTCTAGTTTTCGTATCCAAATAAGCAGGGGAAATCGCTGAGTGAGTGGGATAATTCGACTTTCCGCACGGAGGAGGCTCTACTGCTCTTAAAAAATCCAAAATTATGGGCGAGAGCTGAGATGACTAAGCAGATTCGTATCGCTATCACAACGGTGGTGGTACGGCGTCGTTATTGATGGTCCATAACCGCAAATTGGCACCTGCTGCCGCAACGAGCAGCTGACTATCAGCATGAAGTGCAAGGCTCACCACAGCATCGCTCTCGTGTGAGCCCTCGTCAATACTTGACCCGGTGCTGCTGCTGCTGCTGCTGCTTGCGGTGTCGAACAGGTGAGGCGCAGCCGCTGACGCTGAGGCCGGCCAGGCCCAGAGTGCCACCTGCCCACAACCCCCACTGCCAGCCGCTGCCACAAGAGCTCCACTGACCGCGAGGGACCACGGCACCGCCGGCATGCTGGGGCTCAAGGCAGGGAAGCGCACGGCGACGCGGCAATAGCCGCCCGGCACGGCGAGCTCGCGCACCATGCCGTCTCGTGACGCCACAAACAACTGCAAGCCTGCAGCGCTGCTGCTTCTCCTCCTGTTGTTGCTACTGCCACTATTGTCATTGCCGCCGCCGCCCCACGCCAGAGCGAGAGCAGCGTGAGGACCGTCAAAGCCGCCGTTGCTGCTGCCGCCGCCACTGCTCGAAGTGCTCGCTGTGGGGTGGTGACCGCCGCCGAGTTCACTCAATTCCACCGCACAGAGTGCTTCGCCTTGCTCTTCACCTTCACCACTTCCTCCACCTTCAGACTGCGCGCTGCCGAGCCCTGCCACATTAGAGACCACCACCCGCCCATCGTCTGCGCCGGAGGCCACGAAATCAGCGCCCGGCCCAAAGGCAACCGAAAGCACGGGCGACGTGTGGTCGAAGATTTCGGCGAGTGGAGTAGGCACGAGCCCCACAAACGGCAACGATGCGGCGCTCGAAGCAGCACCAGCAGGAGAATCAGTGGTGCTTCCACCTCGTGCGGCCCGAAGGCTAGGAGCGCTACTGCGCGCACGTTTGAAGCCCCACAGCTTTACGGTCGCGTCCCAACTGCCTGAGGCCACAAGGGCTCGGCTAGCGGAAGCATCTACGCAGCTCACCTGGCAACAAGAAAGAGGTATAATACAATAGAGGGCAAAATTGTCACATGAATTTTCGATATCGGTACAAAGATGCTATGTCCTATGAGGAAAAAACGAGCAAGCAAAGGCTAACTTGAGAAGCCAGATTTTCAAGTCGAAGCACAACCCACCGAGTCGTCGTGAGCCTGGCTAATCCGCGCACCAAGCACGCAAGCCGAGTTCACGGAGTACAGGAGCAAGCTGCTGTCCCACGACCCACACACCACCACCACGTCCGGTGGGGAGGAGGATGCCGCCGCTCCTGGAGCTGGTGCTGCCTCAGAAGAGTCGGAAGCGGTGGTGGGCTTTGGGGGCATCTCGACGAGGGCGCACGCTGACAGGCACAAGTCGGTGGCTTGAAACAACCGCCGCCTTCCGTGGCTCGCTGCGGTACCCGGAGCACTTGGAGGCAATGCACCTGCTACGGTAGCCGCTGAAGCAGTTGGTGCAGTTGTCGTTGTTGATGTTGTAGGTGCAGCTGCAGAGGCTTTGAGAGGCGCAAAGGCAGCGATTGGCGTGATTCGGAGCGCCCCGTCTTTCCCTGTAGACGCTGCGAGGGTGCCGTCGGCGCTGATTTTCACGCAAGTGGCCAGGTCGCGGTGGGCTCGAAGCGGCTGCGACGCTGGAGCTACGCGCGCTGTGGACCACAGTTGAAGGTGGCCGAGCATAGCCACGGGAACCCCGCTACTGGCGCTCCGTGTGCGCGCCTCAAGATCGCTGTTGCTGGTGGCATTGTTGTCCCGCGCAATAGAGTGGTCCAGACGTAAGGTTGGCGGCGTAGTGGCCGCCGGTAAAAACGGCGCGGATTTGGGCGACTTCGAGTCTGAGCCTTCGTCTTCGTCCGTCGACGAATCAATCACCCCTGGGGGGCCGTCGTCGTCGACGTCGTCGGAGTCGTTCGTCTTTGGCGCAGCAGTCAAGCGGTTCGGGTCCTTGTTTGACGGCGAGGGCGTGGCAGGCGTGGCCCATTCGGACATGTTCAGCAAACCTGGGTCCGGAGGGGTGGATGGTGCAAGCACAGGCGCAAGCGGCGGAGGAGCTGCGTGTGAAGTCGCTGTCGGCGGAGCAGCAGCAGGAGCAGCAGCTTCTGCGAAAGATCCAGTGGACAAGGGCGCTGCTTTGAGCGCTTCAGGCGGGCGCGAGTCCGTTGAGCTGCTCACACGTTGGAGGGATGGGGGCAAGGGCTCGCTACTGGGATCGCTGACACCATCCGTTGCCATGGCTGCTTTGATCGTGCTCTCGTTGTCAATAGACCCGCTGCCCGAGCCTGATCGATTCCTTTGAAAGAGGTTTTGCGCTAACTCGCTTCCCATGCTCAGCCCACTGCCCACTTTGCTGAGAAGAGACTCGCCCTTTGCGCGGAGGTGTAAGCCTGACAGCGATTCGCTTGGTGCAGCCGACGGCAAATCGCTGTTCTTCTGCCTCGGCGGTGGCGGTGGCTTCGGTTTGGGTGTAGCAGCCTGCGGAAGCACGGCAGGTGGGGACACCGGCCGCGGAGGCGGCGGCGGCTTAGGCAGGGCAGCCTTCGGTGCCGCCATTGGACGTTCAGGGATAGAAGCACCCTCAGAACTTGACGCAGCAGGTGCAGGTGCAGCAGTAGACGCAACTGCTGAGGATGGAGCGTCACTTCGCACGGATTTGCCTCCGTCGTGAGCAGGATGTGATGCAGACTCCAGATCAGGCGCGAGATTCAGAGCGTTCAATGAACTAGACGGCGCGTTGCGGCTTGGATGTGCGCTTCGAAACAGTTGCTTTGGGCACTGCCCAAACTCATTGATTTGAGACTCGTACGCGGCCCGTTTTCCAGGATCAGTAACGGCTTCCAAATCCACAGCCCCTTCGTAGGTTAAATAGTAAAACAAGTTGTGGTTTTTCACTGCTTCTTCCCCACGCTGCTTGTGCCCGAAAATCAAATCAATCCATAGGTGCAAATTGTTTGAAACGTGCTCCGACTCAAGTGCTTTGCGGCATTTCTTTACGAAGTCACGTGGACTCTTGGCCCAAGGTGGAAGCGCCACATCGCCCAAAGCAACGCCTTCTTGAGTGACGCCCAAGGGCAGATCCGACACATTGCGCAAGAAGCTTCCGTCGCCACTGTAAAATTCAGGGATCAGCTCTTTGACGTCCGACGGATTTTGAACTGACACTGACTGCCAAGTTGAATGAATGTTGGCGAAAAGGCGGTCAGGCGCGTCAAACTTGCCGTTCTGTAAACTCAGCATATGCTGTGGCGCAGCTCTTACCAGGTAATGCAATACAAAACCTGGTGTGGAGTAGTGCGACCCGTATAGAAACGGCGGTGGAGAACCGCAGGCAGGGTCTTCGGGCGGCATTGATTCGAATCGCTCGAGGAAATAGGAGAGCCTCGTCGGGTCAAGAGCACCCATGGGTTTGCTTAAATCGCGAAACGTAGCTGGATTGTCCAGGTCTAGTTGGGACGACTCGTAGTCTGCAATCACCCACGGGTACACCGGGTACTGCGTTAAGTCGTGCACTGATCGGTCCCCAACGGAATTCAGGAATGCTAAGTAGTCGAAGTTGCTCATTTCACGCTTTTGCCAAGCAGCTACAGCACGTCGCAAGTCGCGTTGTGCTACTGCGGCTGCTACTGCAGGCTGCGCGAGTAACACGTCGAAAACTGTATCCCGTTCTTTTGGGCTGCTGAAGTTAAAGAGCGCAGTAGCACCATCCGTTAAGCTCAATTCTAAGCCCGTGTGACGAAGCATGTGCCGCCGCTTCACAACTGCACAGACTTTACGAAGGGGGAAATGTTCCACATGGGCTCCGACGTTATTTACCGCTGAGGGCTGGAAGTACAGCTCGCGGTTGGTAACCGCTAGCAAGCCTGGGTTACGCACTAACGGCCGGACGCGGTCAACACGCGCAGTCGGCGTTAGCAGCTGCTCACTGAAGTCCACTAGGTGCCTTAGCTCAAAGCTCTGATCATCGCCTTCACCTAGCCGCTCCGCGATTAGCTTGGACATCCCTCCTGAGCCGGACCACGCTGACCGCGCCATCTCCGTTTGCTGAAGCTCGCCGGCTAGGGATAGAAACTCTTTCACCGTTGAGTGCTGCAATTGAAACACTACCATTTTGGGCTGTTCGAATTCGTGGGGAACGAAAGGTGCCACCCGGCCTTCGCGCTCAAGGTCTACACACTTGTTGCACGCAAGCGCAAACAAAGTCGAGGCGTCCACTCCAGAGGCTGCTGCCGATCCAGGCGCCAGCTCATAAGGTGCCAGTGGCGCTACCATGCCCTTGAATGGAAACCGCACGAGTGCTTGTCGCGGGTCTGAAGTGGGCTCGAATACTAGACCGCGTGTACAGAGCTTTAGCCGCCCACTAACCCGGCTGCTCACACTTCGCATCCACGTGTCGCTGCCAGTTGGCGCATCGTACTTATACACCGCTAGATCCTGAATGCACATTGAGTCGATGTTTAAATTATTTCATTGAAGAATCTAGGGAGGAAAGAACCCTTTTGCATGCTTAGGCTCATGACACCTGCTCAAACCTAGGGAAATGAAGGTATACCTGAAGCAAGTACTCGTTGTACTCCAGGAATAGCAGCGTAAACCGGCCATTCAGCCGATCTTTCGGCAGCTGAAGGAACGATGTTATTTCGGACATAGAGCAGCTTAAACCTCTCTAGAAGAATTGCGCTTCAGCTCGATGCTGTGGCCCGCTTCTCGCGTGGCCGACTGGACTGGGCACACGGGCACACTACTGCTACGCTGGGCACTGCACTGGGCTTCTTGAATGCTCTGAAGATGCTCTAATACAACATACTGGATTGGTGCACATTTTTTGTACTGCCTCTCATCCTCTCTCATCCTCTCATCCTCTCATCTTCTCACACAAGCATTTCGCCGATTCGCCGATCTGTCTCATCACTCATCACGGAATGAAGGCACTAGCGTTTAAAGAATCTCGAAACTCTCATACATTTTATCGAGAAAGCACGACGTCCTTCGAGCAGCTCACTATCTGTCTACTGTTCGAGGTAGCAGATGTTTAAAGGCATGAAAAAGGATAACAAGAAGCGCAAGAGTGGCCTGTCTGGAGGACAAGGCAAAATGGACAAGGCCGCCAAGAAGAAGGCACGGCCTTCTGGTCCCGATACTGCAGCATCAAGCGATTCGTGCTTTCCAATCTCGTCTAAAATTACCTCTGATAGTGGGCGTGCTTTCGTGGCCAGGTGTGCAGTAGCAAAGGGTGAAACCGTGCTCACCTGTGAGCCGGCAGCAGGTGTTCTGCTCCCACACTGCGTCGACTCCCACTGCGCTGCTTGCTTCCGCCCAATAGACGGTGGCGACGGCGTTGCAGCGCCCGAGGAACTAACGCCGTGCCCGAAGTGCTGCGCTGTGTCGTTTTGTCCAGGGTGTGCGAACCGCCACCGTCACCGGCTGCGCGCGGTGCGAGGAGGTGGAGGCACTGACAACGTGCTTGCGGGCCTCGACCATTCGCCGCGAGCTTGCACAGCTTTGCAGCAATTGTCGTGCTTGGTAGCAGATGGCACGGCAGCTCACGTGTTGAATCCTCACGACAGCAATAGCAGCAGCAGTTCAGGCGCAGCGCCACCTGAAGGCGGTGAAAGCGAGCTTGAAGACGGTCTGAACATGGCGCAGCTCGTGCTCCAGCTCCTTTGCCGCCGCCTTGAAGAGGGCAGTGTTGCAAAGAGTCAAGAAGGCAGCAGCAGTGGCGAAGACTTAGTAACTCTATGTACTACTTTATCGCGTCCAGTGGTACTCGACGTTTCGGCGCGCGCTGTAGATGAGCTCGAATCTCATTTCGACAAGTTCCCACAAGCTCGCCAGGATCATTTTCGCGGCGTGGCCACTCTCGTGGTTCGTGCTGTTTTTGCTGAGGGCCCAGCGGCATCTACAACTTCTAGTGGTATCAGCTCCAAGGAACGAGCGTCGTGGGAGACGTGGGCGGCCGAGACCTGTGCTCGAGTGGTTTGCAACGGGCACGGCGTTAGCCACGACGGTCAGTGGGCGATTCCAGAAGCGGCGCTCGCTTTGGGCAACCGCGCGGCGGCGGTGGCCCTCTACACCAGCGGCTCTCTGTTCAACCACGCCTGCGCGCCTACATGTGCTGTGGCCTTCGACCGCCGCGGCCGGCTCACTGTGCGCGCTTTGGTGGCGCTGCAACCTGGCGACGAGGCGACCCTGTCGTATGCTGCAGGCTTGGCGCCACGGGCGTCCCGCGCCGCTGACCTTGCTGGCACGTACTTTTTCACTTGCCAGTGTGCCAAATGCGCAGCTGTAGAAGCTGCTGGTGTAGCCATGGAGCAAATACGTTCCGGCGGTGGTAGCAGCAGCAGCAGCAACGTCGGAAGCGATGAGTCCGCGACACGAGTGTGGGGAGCTGAAGAAGACATGAATGACTGCATATGCCGCTGCGGTGGTGCGTTAGCGCCGCTCCCGCCCGGAGAAGACGGGAATAGCAGCAAAAAGAAAAAGAATAAAAAAAACAAGGACAGTGCTGAGGGTAGCGCCAGCAGCTCTAGTGGGAACCTTCAGGAAGCTGCGTGGGCTTGCATGGCATGTAGAAAAAAACAAGCGATAAACAAACATTTTGCTGCGCTCGGAATGTTACAGGAAGCTTTGGCACTTGTAGCCCAAGAGTTAGCTGGGGTTGAGGAAGAAGAAGATGAAGAAGAATTGAAGGATGGAAATGGCGAGGAATTCGACATTTATGAGAATGATGGAGAGGGAGAAGAAGTAAGCAGTGATGTTGAAGAAGATGAAGCCGAGGAGGAAGATGAAGAAAGCGACGGAGAGGTAGGAGAGGAGAATGCAGAAGCGGTGAGGATAGCTGACGGGGACTTGAAGGATGGAAAAGAGGTGGACGGCAGCAGTAGTGGCAGCTCCAACGACCCTGCTCAAGCATACAACGCCCTCCAACAAGCTCTGCAACAAGCAGCAGGCTTGCTTCACGACAAGCACGCGCTCATTTTCGCTGCCCATGTTGCTTTGCTGGGGTGTGCTGCTCTCATGACTTTTGACGGTAGCGCTGCGCCCTCCTTAGCCTCCGCTTCTGCTAGTGGCGCTTCTCAGAGCGACAGTGACGATGGGCGTGCAGGCACTGCGGCGCTCTGTGCCCGGCTCTCTACAGCTCCGCCCCACGTGAAAACGGCCGTAATTGGCCACGCGGAAACCAGCTTGAACTGTCTGAAAGTGGCACAGTACCGGGGAGAATTCAACAAAGCCGTCGCGCTCTTGCGCAAATTACGTGCTGCGTGCCTCTGAGCCTGAGTGTACTTCTGCGAGCTACTTCACATAAACCTGGCCCACATATACTGGGTCGGTTCAACCAGAGTCTATCGCAAATGTTCATTGCAGTTAGTAGCTCTCCGAAAATCCGAAATGGAATTACGTCCACAGTCCACAACTGGGTTTAAATGATTCCTGGTAACGTTTTATTTCGCATGTAGCTTATGCCCACTTTGACGCACGTCGTGGTCAAGTGTAAGCAAGGCTTATGTAAATTTGGCTTCCTAGAGGAGCAGGGAATATTCTAGGTCCTCGCCTAGTCTAATCCAGTCAAACACTCCAAATACGAAAAAGCACCCCTGTGACATATAACAACATAAAAGTGTAACCTTCAGAAGAAGTCTGACTTGGCTGAGTGTGGCTGAGTGCCCTTTTCGTGAAGTAATTGTAATCATTTGTTCTCGTAGTGCCCTTCCACTATTAGGCATCAATTGTTTTGAGAATGGAGTTTGTCAGCTCTCTCCACTTCAGCCTGTCCTTGGCAATGGCGATCTACCCACCGAACTTCTTGAAAATTAAAATGCCCTTATTTTTGAGCGTGAGCGCCTGGTTTGTGGATTGATTAATAAATAATAATTTATCCGAGTAGCGAGCTGACCCATTTCGCACTTCAGCGTCCAGGCTCACTTATATCGAGCATTCCTCTTGCTTAGAGTAGCCGCATTGCCATATCGTACTTTCGAGGCAATTGCAGTGTTGCAGGTAACTTAAAGAGCGGTGCTATAATTTCTCAAATATAGTATATACGAAAACAAGCCATTCCACTTCCACCATCGGCCATGTACGTACTGCACTGCACTCAACTCTCAACTCTGTAACATACTGGCGTCAACGGATTTCTTCAACCGTCACAGCAACGAACGCAGTTTTCATCAACCGTATCCTATAGAGGGACGCTGTAGCTCAGCGGGATGGCCCCTGTATCACTATAACGTCACTCCATCCACGATTCTACAACTACGATCCTCAGAAATATCGGCGATCTTAAAACTACCGTTTACACTAGTTACTCCCAACAAAGTCAGTTTTTTTCTCGAAATTACTGACTGACACCCAGTCTCAACCAACCTGATTATTGGGTTTTGAGTCCGATTATCGGGTTTTGTAAACCTGATAATCAGACTCAAAATATTTTGACGTGGAGGCCGATTCAAAACTTTCTGAAAATCGGACTGACAATCACATAAAATCAGGTTTCCACAGGAAATAACCTGGGTCCGACATGGTGCGCGCCTTGCCTCCCTTTATAGAGCCCCGTTTCGGATATGAACGCAACAGTGAATTCCTGTGATGCTAAGCAATT
>Ga0307931_1003208_pt1 | contig 10090 bp, 4 predicted proteins | sample OrgLakmetageno47_FD_201816 | JGI IMG/M metagenome (GOLD analysis project Ga0307931, IMG submission 201816) | Saline water microbial communities from Organic Lake, Antarctica - #47 | ecosystem: Environmental > Aquatic > Non-marine Saline and Alkaline > Saline | place: Antarctica: Organic Lake... | reverse complement strand
CCGGGTGAAAGCCGGCTATCCTAACCACCTAGACTAACTGGGAGCTACTTTATGACGAAAATTTTGACTTTTTCATCACTTCTGCAAGGTGCTGACTTGTACGTACCAAGAGGGTACTACTGTACTAGTACGTACAGTAAAGCTTTTGGCTGACGAGCTCTGAGCTCTGAGCTCGACGTTTTCGTATCGCAAGCTCAGGAAGGCAACATAATATTGGCCAGCTTTGGTCGAACTGAAAGCGCAGCTAGATCGAAGTGAGCCCATCGATTTGATGTCTGAACTGGCGGGCTTCGAAACGCTGTCTGATTTGAAGGCTCGCCACGCCAAAGAGTTGGGTGATGTCAAGTTTCAGGGACGGCAACGAGTGAAGGTATATTCACGACATACTTTTTAGGTGTAGCCCTAGTAACCCGACATTTTAAACCATTATTGCATGATTCTAGGCATAACTTTCTGTCTCAGATGGAAGCGAAAAATCTACGACCTTTCACTAGTGACCTATGGCACAGCATTGTCCTTATGCCTATTTGGTTGATTGCACCACTAGGCAGCGAAGGCAGTGGCAGGAAGCGAGCAAGCAAGCGCGATTGCCGCTGCAAAGGCAGAAAACGAGCAAGCCGAGGCTGAAGTCGAGTATCGGCACGCCCAAGAAGTAAATTGACCTTAGTATGCATATGAAGTTTTGGACGGACTTGGAAAATTGCAGTTGCGTGAGAGCAAAGGGAAAGGAGAGTGTGGCGTCTCATTTCACCTCCCTGAAAAGCCTCATTCAAGCTCATACAGCTCGAAGGTCATGTATCTCATTTGCTCTAATTACCCTATGCATTTGCCCCTTGTTCCTTTTTTCATTCCATGCGTGCACATCCACACATCCTTGTGAAGCTCGAGGCCCTCGAGGACGCCGATCCAGATGCTTTTGCCGCTGCGGAACAAGCACTTGTAGCCCAACGAGAGACTGAGAAAGCGGAAGGAGGAGGGTCATCTGCAGGCAAGGGAAGCAAGAAGAAAGGGGCGAAGAATGGCGGTGGTGGAGATGGCAGTGCTAGTGGTGACGCATCCCAAAGCAACCCGAATAGCAGCAACAGTGGTGGTGGTGGTGGTGAAGGCAAAAAGAGCAAAGCGGCGAAGAAGCGCGAAAAAGAGCTGGCGAAAGAGCGAGAGCGCGAAGCGAGAATTGCTGCCGAGAAAGCAGGTGGGCATTGATGATATAAGGATGGCAAGTGTTAGTGTAGCATGTAAACACAGCACACTTTATGAGTCCACCGCGCGGGTGTGTGCGTGCTCTGGATGCTCGAAAAATACAAAAACTGCGCGTTTTCAGCGACATCTTTCACATCCCACTAAATTCCCTCTCCTTCAAACCAGGCGCCGGTCCCACTCCCCGTGAGTTCGAGAGCGCCGCCATCGCCGAAAGGATTGGGCAAGGCTCGTCATCTTCATCATCTACATGTAGCAACGATGGCAGTTTACCGCCACCGTTCCCACCGCTGAAAGTGCACGAGGTAGGAGCGGGGTGTGTGTGAGGAACTGGTCGAATACTAGTAGCTACTTCTTGTATCCGAGTCTTTCGCTTCTGTATCCTCCTGCACATGCCATCGCTACTTCATCGATGAAGCACTAATGTTTTTTTTTTTTCGGTTCCGATCTTGAACTTTTGACTCTGCTGATAAGATCCTTATTTCAGCCTGCTTGCCTCTCTGCCTCTCTTTCAGGTGTTGTCCGATGGGCATTGCTTGTACCGTAGCGTAGCGCACCAACTCCTCCTGAGGGGGAGCAACAAACAGGGGGAAACTCTACCGCCCTCTTTCCAAGCTCTGAGGCGAGCTGCGGCGGAGGAAATGAGGCGCCACCGAGACGACTACGCGCCCTTCTTGGACCTCGAGCCGCTGGCTCAGCCAGGCGACAGCGACGAGGTCATTTACGAGCGGTGAGCAAAGACATTTAGAACTAGAGCACTTTCACACTGTTGATAACAGAAGCCTGCATCTTTCGTTGCATTCTTGGTGATCGCTCCTTCTTTGCTTTGCTATGATTAGACCTCTGACTCCTTCAACCTTCAGTTGGTTTCACACCTCCTCCTCTTCCTCCTCTCTACACGCACTCGTACATTGATATACTGCTACTCCTGCTACATATAGCTACTGTGCCCGGGTGGCTGAGAGCGCGGAATGGGGCGGCCACCCAGAGCTCTTGGCCCTCTCCAAAGCACTGCAGATGCCTCTGCGAGTGCACTCGGCCACGCAAAGTGCGGAGCAAGGTACAGGGTACATAAGTAGAGAGATGGGTGGGTGGTTGGGTTTTTGACAGGTTTTTAAGTTTGCACTTCGTCTTACCTGTTTGAAGTGACCAAGAAAGAAAGCCGATTGAGTGAAAATAGCGGCAAGGAGAGCGTTAATTGTGCACTGTATCCTCGTTCATTTGTGCCCTTTGATTTTCGATTTTCTGTATTGTACGAACAGGCCCTCTGGTGGTGGGCTGGGAGCAGTTCGGCGGCGGCGGCGCAGTGAAACCCCTTGAGCTCACCTACCACCGCCACTTCTACGCCCTCGGCGAGCACTACAACTCCACCGAGCCCGTATGATAATATCGGCGCCAGGAGATCGTGGCTAACAAGGGTGATGTGATATTTCAGAAGTCATTCAGAAGTGACCCCACTTTAGCTGCCGGTTGGTCTATAACTAATCTTAACCTTTTTGACACCTACTACCGTAATTGCCGTAATGCATTTAGAAAAGGTTGGCCAACATGAGCTATTTTCGGATATCTGACAAAAATAGGTTCTTTGATATCTTCCGAGATGTTGCTAGTAGTAAAGTTATTAAAAATTAAAGAAAAGGAGAGAATCAATGTATTCATATAAAATCAGACTCCTCAGGTCATTCTACGACGCAACATCAGCCTCAATCTGAGTCTGAGTCTGAAGTGCAAAGCCAATGGTCGAAAGTCAATAGTCAAGTCACCATTCCCCTTTGGGAGTTGAGCAAACCTTTGAAACTTGGCGTTTCGCGCTAGTCGCTAGAGCCGAGCCAGTTTTATTTTTTAACTTCCATGCTCTTGAAGTTTCTTTAGCGCTTCTGCATTTCCTTGGTCTGCTGCCTTTTTGTACCATCGCACTGCCTCCGCGTCGCTTTGCGTTATCCCATAGCCAATTTCAGAAAACAACCCCAGCATATATTGAGACCTCTCGTCCCCTTGCTCAGCTGCCTTTTTGAACCACCGCAATGATTCCACGATATCCATGACAACACCACGGCCTTCTGCATACATAGCTCCGAGATCACCTTGAGCATCCGCATCTCCTTGTTCAGCAGCTTTCTTGTACCATCGAGCCGTTTCTTTGTCGCTCTGCAACACACCTAAGCCCTGACTGTACATGGCCCCTATGGCGTACTGAGCCGTCGCATCCCCTTGGTCTGCTGCCTTCTTGAACAAACGCGCCGCTTCTACGACGTTCTTTCGTACACCACGGCCTTCCAAATACATAGCTCCCAACTCACCTTGTGCTTCAGTATGCCCTTGATTAGCTCCCTTTTTGAGCCACCGTACAGCTTCCAAATAGCTCTGTGCGACGCCGCGGCCATCCATAAACATAAATCCTAAACGACAATATGCCCTGGAGTCCCCCTGGCGAGCTGCTTTCTTGAACCATCGCGCTGCCTCCGCGTCGCTTTGTGCGACCCCACGACCGCCCTCGAACAACATGCCCAGGTTGAATTGCGACCACGCAAATCCCTTGTCAGCTGCAGCCCGCCATGCAGCAACAGTTGCGTCTACGTCTTGTTGAGCAGAGGCCGGGAGGTCAGACCACGACGCATCGCCTCGCTCCACCATCAGAGCAACCACCACAAAACGCCGAACAGTCTCCTCGTAACTCTTTTCAGGTCCAGGAAGAAGCGAGTTGCGACACAAGGGGCACGCTTGCTTCACCCCAAACTTCCGCAATTCTGCTACACATATGTTGTGAAATACGTGAGTGCATGGCAGAGTACACGTCGATGCATTCGACAACGAGTCGAGGCAAATGGCGCACATTTCGCCTGTAATTTTCCGACTTGAAGTAACATCCTCATGGATATCCGCGGACATCTGATGTCGCACCATCCTATCTGCCTTGGCGATGCAGTGCTGTTTGTGACCGGCTTTCCAGTGAGCCTTCTGGCAGTTCCTGCTGCAGTACAGCACGAGGCCACAGCGGGCGCAGGTCAAAAGCTTGGGCGCGCCATCGCTTCCTCCATGCGCCAGGCAATTGCTGCAAATCAAATCATTAGGAGCATGTCCCTTTTTGCCCTTCTCCGAGGTCGCCATTGTGGGTAGTCTACTTTAAGAGCAGTCGAGTCGCCAATTATAAGGTTTTGAAGTTTTGAAATTCAAATATGTACTTAGACTTACAGTAGTAAGCGCTCACACTCCTTATCGTTCGTAAACCTACGTTCCCAAGAATTCACGTCGGACACTTGGACAAAAACCACGAACCACGAACGAACCATCTTGTAATTGAGAGAGAGGACAAGTGCAGGTGCCCGTGCTATACACGACTCAGGGGCGCTATGCGTCCGCTGCGTAAACAGTAGGTGTGTGTTGTTGACATCTCGATTTGCGCCTTTCAAACGGTACCCGTGGCCCGTGGCATGTGGCCCGTGCTCCGTGCCCATGGCCCTCCGTCCCCGTTTGTACGCGGCTGCGTAGGCTCTGTAAAAACACCTCTCTTTGCAATATATAGGCAGGCGTATGTTTTGATACGGGTCCGTCCAAAAATAAACGCCGGACGCGACGTACGAACAAAAGTTAATTACCTCTAATGGGTTAGAAACGATCCCCCTTTAGTGCAATTTGACACCCGCCCCAATGAGCCGGAATTAGAAGACTAACAGGCACAAAAACAAGGCAAAAGCAGCTTATACTGGAGCCGATTAGTGGAGCCCTCCCCTCCGTGTTTTGAGAGTAATTCTCAAGAGAGGAGCTTCCGTCTGGTTTCTCTGAGGCAAGTTACGGCTGATAACCCTGTAGACTAAAAATGGCAACCCGCAGCGAGTAGGCACACGCGAAGAGGTTATCGCCGGCATCAAACGCCCAGCTTACCACTCGCCTGTATGAAACACAACCTTAAGCTTGAGCCTCGCGATCGAAGTTATTCTTTGCCTCCCAATGGTGCAATATACCATTTGCCAGTGCGTTGACGGACGGCCGACCGTTGTTGGGACCTTGGCAATGGCCAAACAAGCCTATTATGGGTCAAAAGGAATACATTTGAAGCACTTTTGCGTTGTCATAATCCTAAGCTTTGGTGCCAGCGCATCTGGCTAGCACGAGGGCTAAGTGGCGTCGCACGGGGCGATGGCATGAGAACCACGAGAAACGCAGCTCGCAGATAAGGCGAATGCGCCGAGGTAACTGCCATGCCAGCATCGAACGCTGAACTGCTTAATAATAATCATTTTAAATAGTACGAAGCGTAAGGGCCGCTAAAAGATTTCTCCTTGCCTTCCAAGAGGGCTAGAGAGCTATCGCCCAGAAGCTAAGTAGCTGGAGCGAGGTCTAAAAGAGCACTAAGAACACTTAGGAACACTTAGAAGTTTGCTTTAATACAACTATTAGCACAGAGCAGAACAGGGCGGTCAAATGGACCGCACGGCGCGCTCTCGCCAACTTTACCTTCTTAGGTAGTTAGAATGTTGTTGTGTGTTGTGCATCATCCGTTCAACAGAACGGAACAACAGAACGAAAGAACGAACGAATGATACGCAATTGTACTTTAGTATCTTTGTAGCGCTGCAGTGCCCGTCCAATAGGCGGACCTTGCTGTACTCCCCCGCACAAAGCGCGGGAGATAACTACCAGTCAGTGAGCAGCATCATGCTGTTCGTAGGATAGCAGTCGTCAATCCAATGTGACGATCCGATAGTAATGGTTTCGTGAGTAAATCTGCCAACTGAATGTCAGTCGGGCAATAAATGAACTCAATAGATTTTCGATTCACCAGATCTTGAAGAAACCTCAAGTAGCACAGAGCAGAACAGGGCGGTCAAATGGACCGCACGGCGCGCTCTCGCCAACTTTACCTTCTTAGGTAGTTAGAATGTTGTTGTGTGTTGTGCATCATCCGTTCAACAGAACGGAACAACAGAACGAAAGAACGAACGAATGATACGCAATTGTACTTTAGTATCTTTGTAGCGCTGCAGTGCCCGTCCAATAGGCGGACCTTGCTGTAGTAGCATCAGAAAGTAAGTTGAAAGTTTTACCAAGACCCTTGGGTTTACTTTTACTACAGTACCGTACAGTACAGGGGCCAGTTTAAAGTAACCATTTTATGTCATTTTTACTAGAAATAGTTACCGACTATCCCCACGAGGAGCATGAAGATCGCTTTTCATGCGCCCTTCCTGATAGAACAAGATAATTATGGTGTTATTAATTGCTCATGAAAAATTTCTGGCTGCGCTGCTTCGATTGTGATATGAAAAATGTGGCATCATTTCAACAGGCAAAATCGGTGTGTCCCTTGTGTAGTATGAGCACATTAAAATATATATTTGGATATCAAGCCCATTAGTGCACGCCCAGGTTCTTCGCGGACTGACAAATTCATCTGATTTGCCAAATAAGCTGACCTTTTTGGCCTCAAAAGATTCAAATTAACCCTCATGATGGTCATTTTAGTGTTGACAACAAAAATTCGCGTGGTGTCAAATTGTCCTTCGGGAGGGCACTTTTTTTCACTTGGGGTAAAAAATGAAGATGAAGGCCGTTTTTGATGCGCCTTTCGTGGTAGGACAAGAGAGTTCAAGTGTTACTTAATAAGCATGCGAAGTTTGAGGTCATTTCAGTCGAATCCCCAGGAGTTACAGCTCATTGCTCCACCCGGTGGTTACTTTAAACTGGCCCCTGTACAGGTTACACTACAGGGGGTTCGTTTCACTACTTACTTGTTGCGCAGGATGATACAGACGACTACTGTACAGTACAGTACTGAGCGAATTTCTAAATTCTGTATGCAAGCACTTTCGCTTGAAGTACTCGCGTAGCTACCCGAACATGTTCGGCAAATTCCGGGAATGGAAAGAAGTGTATCATAAGAGGATACTACGTACTACGGCTGCTAGCTTGCTGCTGCCTGCTGCTACTGCAGGACAGCACTTCCGACTTCCGACGCCTGTTACAACGCCGACGCCGGCAGTCTAGCAGTGCTGCAGTAGCACATTTCGTGCATTCCTCTAGCATTTTGCGCAAGTCACTACTGTAAGTGCTTTGCTGAATATACTGACTACAAACCAGGCTACTTTTTTCATGAGTCGTCGGTAATACGTCAGCTCCAGCTAGCCTGCCTCTTGATGCTCTTGATGCTCTTGATACTCTTGATATAAGATACAATTGGAGCTACTGTAGCTTCTGGTTTAAACACGCGCTTCTGAAAGAGGTATACTAGGAGGCAGCTCTCTTGTACATACGTGTCGAAGAAGGCTCTGCTCACTGTAACAATGGGCCAGTCATTGACTTCGTGCTTGGAGGAGGTAAACCCCCCAGAGATTGACTCGCAGTGGGACACTTCCTACCAACTTCCTCTCGGCGCGCCTCCGGCTGGCTCAACGCGTGAAGCGAATCCAATGGTGTTCTTCGACATCACCATCGGTGGGTCACGCAATTCATTTAGGTCCTTGTGTCGTTGTAGGCTATGATATCGGTGTGCGCCGCTCCTAATCTCGAGCGCCTCCTTACTAAAACAGCGAAGCCTAGCCAAGTATTATGGTGCCGTCTAATTGGTGTACATGTGTGTTTCTTTTACCGATGATGTGCTTTCTCAACAGGTGGGAAAACAATGGGCCGCATTATCATGGAGTTGCGAGCGGACGTGGTTCCCAAGGTGGGATTTATCATGGAGTTGAGGATTACATGAGAGAGTGAAACTAGGCTCATGAGCGCTCTAAGTAGGTGTTCATGGAGGAGCATCCCTGAGATTTTTTTTTGTTGTTCGTGACTTTCTACAAATACTTTTCTAAAAATGAAATAACGGATACGTTTGTCCATTTCCTAGACGGCCGAGAACTTTCGCTGCCTGTGCACCGGCGAAAAAGGCTTTGGATACGAAGGGTCAAAATTCCACCGCATCATCGCGAACTTCATGATTCAGGTAGTACTAGCTTGAGAAGGGTTCGTGGTTGCATCCTTGCTTGAATTGAAGGCTCTGTGTATGTTTTCGCTGCGACGACCGTTGTTTGTGTGCTGAATGTCCATCGGACTGCCGACTTTTTGTTGTTTTTATCGCCACTGAGCAAAGGAGGCAGCACCAAAAACATTCATTGGATAGCATGTATGTTCATCTAGATAACTGTTTCCACCATTTGCCCTCATGCTAACTTTCAATTCAGCCTTTTTTGTCGTTTGCCTGATTTTCATGAATTTGGCATCCTACATGTAGGGCGGCGACATCACGAATGGCAACGGCACCGGCGGACGGTGCGCTTTTATGAGTTCTCAAATATGCACACACTAGCATATTCACCATCCAACTCTTATACCTTCTTCCTCGTGTGCGCCCCTGTCAGGTCTATATACGACGGCAGCCAATTCGAAGACGAAAATTTCTCGTTAGCTCATGAAGGCCCCGGGATCTTGTCCATGGCCAACCGAGGGCCAGGTATTTAAAAATCCTCCCTGTAGTAGCATGAGGAGTAGGATTAGTAGCGTCAAAATTAGTGACCTGGTTCGCATGAGTAGCTTGCTTCAGAGAGGGCCCTCATCAGTGCATCATTCCAGATTATGGAACCTCGTTCTTTTTTTTTCACTCATCAATCAAATAACATTGAATCTCGTTTTCGTTCATTCGTTCACTCCACGCTTCGTTCGTTCTTCGTGTATGCGCCATTGCACGACTACTAGGCACGAATTCATCGCAGTTCTTCATTTGCACCAAAACCACCGACCACTTGAATGGCAAGCATGTGGTAAGAAGACACACTGCTCGCGTAGGTGATTGATTCTCGAACTGCAGCACCAAGGCGGACGCTTGCCTTCTTACTTGCGTTCAATTCTTTCTTTCTTCCTGCCGTGCTTCTTTCCACTTAAAATCTCTCATGATATCTTTCTCTTCTTCGTCTATTTTGTTTGGCCTCGTCAGGTGTTCGGTCAAGTTGTGCAAGGTTACGCAGTGGTGAAAGCAATGGAAAGCATGGGTGGATTCGGCGGACTTTCCACCAAACTTCCTGTCGTTGTAGCCGCCTCTGGGCAGCTCTAGAAAGCTCTTCATGTGAACATTAAAGAACAATATTCGATTAGAAAAGAGGATCACAAACCACACAAGAACACCGTGCGCTGTTCCTCTGCTTTGTGGTGATATAGAAAGAAAAAAATAGATCGGAGGTAAGTAGGGATGGGTGCTTCTGAAGTATGAGTCCCTCCAGGATGTCCAACTTTTACATATCACATAGGAACTAGCAATTACGAGTTTGACTTACGCGCAACGGAGGTGCGTGAACTTCTGCCCAAAGCATTGGCTTCTGTGTTATCTGGGTTTGTATTAATTCGAGTTCGAGTTCGCAAGGGACTAGGGATTCGCTTTTGTTCGCTTGTCGGATAATTTAACTTACCGCTGTGAAGGACGAATTTGATTCCATTTATATTATAAATTTATATAGTATATAGTTCCCATTCGGGCAAGTGAAGTAGCTCAGGCATTTAAGAAATTACTGGCGCCCGAAAATTCCTTATCTCATGTGCAAAACCTTCAGAACCTGCAAAGGGGAAGGCATCGATTCCGACCGAGCGTGCCACTTTTGGCTGCTGACGTCACTTGCATGGCCACTCGGGCATGTGCGCCTGATTAGTCACTCTTCTGGTATTGCAAGCCCTCAATGTATGAGCTGCTTTGCTTTGCACTTCTTTCTGCTGGTTTTCCAAGTCCGGCCCTTCGAGGCCTGTATCAAAAGGAACCGAGGGGGGCTTTTGTTCCACTCACGTATTTTCCGAGCCCCCCCCCCCCCCGGGATAACAGGATTTAGTAAGTAAAAGGCAGAGTGCCATCCGGTCGGCGTCTAAATAGTCTATCGAGCCAGACTGAAAGCCAGGCTCGAGGCGAACGTATTTTTGAAAAGCC
>Ga0307931_1003206_pt1 | contig 10092 bp, 9 predicted proteins | sample OrgLakmetageno47_FD_201816 | JGI IMG/M metagenome (GOLD analysis project Ga0307931, IMG submission 201816) | Saline water microbial communities from Organic Lake, Antarctica - #47 | ecosystem: Environmental > Aquatic > Non-marine Saline and Alkaline > Saline | place: Antarctica: Organic Lake... | reverse complement strand
TAAAATAATTGGAAAAAAAGAAAAGGATTTAAAGTCAAACAATTGCCGACGACGAAAAGGAGGTGAATCCTTTTGGTGGCACAAAACAAGTTTTTCAGGTGGCATTAAAGTGCTGTTGTCTGTTGTTTGTGTATTTCGGCTCTCATTCTCTCTCTGTGGCCTTTCAGATGACAGACGTTTCCAAATTTAGAGTGGAATCTGTGGTCAAAAGCGGCTGCAGTGCTGTTACAGTGCCTTACAAGCCCAAGTTCACGTTTTGGGCGTTGAAGTTGAAAGCACTGTTGCCCAGTGGGGCTACTGGCGGCGCAGGAGCAAAGTTGAACCCACCCATGGGCGCTGCTGGAGGCGCGCAGGACACGTCACCATTGCCCAGTGCGAGTGGAGTCGTTTTAGAAGTAGGGGGGAGGCCGAAGCCGAAGGTGTTGCCGTTGTTGCTGGGGGCCAAGTTCTCGCTCGCCTCGTCCCCGCTGTCTTCGCTCCCAAAGTACGCCTCGATGATGTGCACGCTCTTGGTGTACACTGCGTGGTTTTCGTGCTCCTGGAGCTGTTCCAGCTTCTCCAAACCGTCGCACTCGTCGACCAGGGACGGCACTTGCAAAAGGCCGGACGCTTTGGTGTCGCACTTCAAAAGCGCTTCCAGCGCGTCGAGGGCCACCTAATATATATATAGAATAAGAACAAAAGAAAGTGGAATAGACTGGTGAACGAAAGAAGTTGTGCAGGTAAAAGAATATGCACCTTTCTTACAGATGTCTCAATGCGCTAAGAGGAGAGAATGAGACGTTAAGAAACAAGGAACAGGCAGTCAGTTCCACCATCAGTCAACAACTTTGACACACCATGAGGAGTTTGCCGTCTTGCACATCCAGCAAGCTGCAGAGAGGCTCCACTGGCTTGTGGTTCTTGACCAGCGCGAAGACTTGCTCGTGGGAGCCGCCGGTGGCAACGTTGCTCACTACCCAGGCTGCTTCCTTCTTCACGTCCCATTCCCCCACAGTGAGCTATTGACAGGATAGGCGCATATGAAAAAGAAAGTAAAGCCTCAGGTGCGCAGACCAATAGTATGAACGAAAGAATTCACATGTAATTAAAAAGTAGGCCTCGTGTGGGATAATCTTGGCAAAAGCGTAAACCTCAAATGTATATATTCGTGTGTACTTTCGCTACAGGCATGCTTCTTCGTCCTACCTGGTGCAGCACCGCGTCCACCAAGTGCGTTTGCTCCAACAAGCTCGTGATTTGGCCTCGGGACCCCGCCGCAATGTTGCTCAGCATCCAGCACGCTTCCTTGCGGATGCCCTTCTTGACGTGGCTCAAGAGGGGGCCCACTGCCGCCAGGCCGCCGCCGTCCAGCACCGCCTGCGTTTGCGCGTCGTCACCGGACACCACATTCCCCAGCGTGCGCAAGGCGGGGGTAACCACGGAAGGCGACTCGTGGCTCAGGAGCGCAGCTAAACGAGGCACGATTCCCGAAGCCACCACGGAGGCCACGCGGTCGTTTTCGCCGTCGGACAAGTAGGAGAGCGCCCAGCATGCGTCCATCAAGGTCTCTTTGTCGTCGGTGGTGGTGAGCACTTGGGCTAGGACCGGCATCGCCGGCGCAACGGCAGCGAGGTTCGGCTGAGGCTTCCCGCGGCAAAAGTTGGAGAGGGACCAGACCTAAAGAGAGCCATTATAAAATATGAGAGGGGTGATAATCATGGTGGAAACCGATACAAAAAAAAAAGTATCGGAAGGGCGTGGTATTCGTAAATACATACAACAATCACTACAAAATGGAAGGTTAGACAATCATGAGCACTAAAAGGCAAATCTCTATTACTTAAAACAGCATTGTGTGTACATGTGTTCGTTTATTTTTGTTTGTAATTACCGCGTTGCGGAGCATCGAAATCGAAGCGGGTTGCAGCAGGTTTTGGAGCAGCGGCTGTAGGGCCCCCGCCTCCAGCACCATGTTCCGAAGTTCGGGCCCATCGCCCGCGACGTTTCCCAAGCACCAAGCGCACTGCTCCCGCACGTCAGCACTGGAGCTCAACAAGAGTTGGGCCATGGGAGCTATGGCACCCGCGTCGACCACCTAAGGAGCGATGAAATGTTTGTCAGGCAAGGCCAGATGAACATAATCATAGGGGTCGAATTAGAGGGGGGAAAGGTGGCTCTGAAGGTGCTCAAGAAGGAAGCCCGTGTTCTATCAAGAGAAAACAACGGTGTGCGGGGCTGAAGGGGAGTACGCAGTTCGAAGAAAAGCACAAGGCAGTGGTGGTAGAATCAGGAAATAGAAAAAGTAAGAATCCAGTGCAGACAAATGGAGCTAAATTTCAAACAAGAATAACTACGCCACTTCCCCTCGCACGATTCTCACAATGCACCTGGCGGGTCTGATCGGTGGACGCGATGTTGGTGAGGGCCCAAGCGGCTTCAAACTGCAGCTCTTGGTGATCATGGAAGCCCAAAAACTTGACCAGCGTTGGCATCACGTTGGCCGCCAGCACGTCGAGGACCGGAGGGCTCGGCTCAATGCTCAACACCCTGCAGTAGTGCATTAGTGTTGTAGTAGGTATAGAATCAAATTAGAAAGGGGGCCGATGAGATATAGGCACAAAGAAAGACCTAAGATAAATTCAATTGAAATAGAACACATAAGAGGGCAAAGCAGTAGGTCACGCAGAAAGTTATGCAAAGCAGTAAACTGTGTGGGTGCCAATAAAAAGCTGTGCTCATCGCCCATTTCAAACAAACCTGCGAAGGCCTTTCACCGATTGCAGCACCACTGCTGGGTCTGAACTTTGAATCCCCGCTGCCAGCGCTGGCACATCCGCCGCCGAATACTTCTTCGCTGGAACAATGGCCGTTTCCGTGGAAGTTGCAGGTGCACTGCCGTCAGCAGCAGTGGTGCCAGGCGCGAGAGTGTTGGGTGTAGCCTCTGGCACTTCCGCGAGTTGGCGACGTTTCGCGAGGCCTTCTTCGCGCTTGTTCTTGCGGACGCTCGTGCCACTCTCTTCGCGGCGGCGGCGCGACTCCACAGAATCCACGCCAGTTTTAAAGCGCTGTTGTTCAAAAAGAGGAGAGGAAGGGGAGCAGTGGAGAGGTTCGTGAAGGAGTAAAGACAGAAATGTGCCGGCGGAGTATCAGAAATACTTGCATTCAAAGTTTGTTGCTAGTGTGAGAATAAGCATTGGGCATTGAAGTCGACAGAATGCATAGATCAACTTGAGATGAGTTTGAAAAAAAAAGTATTTATTCAATGTCATCGCATGGCCGTGGAAAATAGGCACTCACGTTACGGCGGTCGGCGTTCGAGCTCATTGTTTGCGAAGGTTTTGGGAAAGTCTGAAAGAAATGGAGGATCAAGCAAAGAAATGAACTGGATTTTGGAATATGTCATCAAAAGTATCTGAGTTAGCGCCAGAGACTTTTATCGTTGGCAAGGGAGCGTGGCTTGAGCGCTGGTGCACATGGTGAAGCATGGACTCACATTTTTCGAGTTGGGAGCTTTGGAGTTTTGAGTTGTGTACTTTGTTTGTTTTGTAACGACTAGTTTAAAATAATTTGATAAATTTTATATTAGGGCTTAATTTTGCCTCGCACGTTGGTTGCACCCCACACGAGTACCCGCTGCACTCGCTGCTGTGCCCTGTCTGCCCGTAGACCGCTCACGCTTCCACTGCCTGCTATCCACAGCTGCACTGTTGCAACCTACAGGATCAAAGCATCAGGATTGGGATCTTGCGCTGCCGTCTCACTATTTTATCCCATGACAAATGCGAGCTGCAATTCAGCTGTAGAGAAATGGAATCTGAATTTGCGCAGGTCGGAAGATCTTTGCAAAGCTCACACATGACGCTAGAATTAAATGGAGCTTGCCGAAGCATATGTCGTTGCCATGAGGACGAGACACAGAGAACAGTTACATTCATGGTGTTTTTCGGGACAGAAGATTCGCAAGCCTTGCTTTAGTGCCAGTTGACAACTGCCTAAGTGGGAGATAGAATGGTTCACCCGGATGCCTACGACAGCGCTAGTCTCAGCCCCACTCAGTTGTCAGGTGGCGGAGGTACCCCATTTATTCTATGGCATTCTGCCGGTGCAAACTTAAAGGTGTTTGAAGCAAGTTTGACCTCATGTTGGCTTCAAATCTGACAAGAGAAGGCTTCAAATCTGACACTTGTTAGGCAAAAATTGTATTCAAAGACCGGAATCAAGTCATATGCCGGCGAATCCTATAGAAACGGCCCAGGGAAGAAAGGAAAGACGAGATTGTCTACATCAGGCGCATCCGCCTTGCATCGTGGGAGCTGGTATCGATGATTTGAGGGACAAAGTTTATTTCCAGAGGCGAGGATGAAAACCTCCCTTACCCTTTGTCTCATAGCTACGTACCATCTGGTGGGGAAAGTCTTCTCTAGTCTAGTCTAGTTAATACTCCCCGAAATACGAAGAAACTCTACTGTGGCATATAGCAACAGAAAATTTAACCTCCAGAACAATTCTGACTGGGCTGTGAGTGTCCTTTTGCGCAATGCAATTGTAATCATTTGCTCTCGAGGTGCCCTCTCAGCCATCAGGCATCAGGAGGTTTAGGTTTAGGAATGGAGTGAGTCAGCTGCCTCCACTTCGACCTGTCCTTGGCAATGGCGATCCACTCCTCGAAATCCTTCGAACTGCCTTTACTTTCGGGCACGTTCTCCAACGCCCTGCCCAAGTCATCTGTGGACAACCAATCGGTCGAGAATGATGCGATACCCAACCAGTCAGTAACTCAATAATGAAGATCGGCTGGCGCCCGGCGCCTGAGAAAAACATTGTGGCGGTGCCCTGCTGGGGCAAAAATAGCCCAGAGAATTGCCTCGTGGACCTGGGACGTGACACACGAACGAGCACTCAGTCACGCCGACTTGTTCGGAGGAAAGGCGCCATTTGGAGCCTTAATTGGCCTTCTGGAGCGAATTTGCTAGCGCATTTGCAGCTCAAGTGCATTCTTTATGTACCTCTGTGACTGCTGTGTACTTGCCTTTCTTTGTTTCTGGGAGAGTATTAACTAGACTAGACTAGATCAAGGGGACTGCTTGGAGTGCCTGAGTTGCGTCCCCATTTTGCCATGAATGAGCTTGCATGAGATGTATTCTCAGTTTTGTTTCTAACTTTCGATATAGACAGCGTGGCGATGGCGATGCTGTATCTTTTCTGAGTTAATGTTATGTGAAAGTAAAAAGGATAGGTGTGCCTGGTTAGCCGGTGTCAAAAAGGCTTACGTTTTACGTTATGTCGAATTCGGTTGGAATAAGGTAGCCTGGCGAACTAGTCGCGTAGTCGTAGTCCCGGAAAATTCGGCACAGAACCAGACTAAAAACTTGATGCTTTTATTTTGAAAACAAAGCGCGCACGAGCAGCAGGAATTTTGTCTGAAAACGTATATCGAACTCGAGGTTGTCACAGTGACAAAAGAAAGAGGTGAGAGGTGTGTAGAGAGGTGAGGTGACGTAGCATGCTCGTTTGAGTTAAAACGTTCAAGGCGGGGTTCAATGTTCAATTGAGCCCTCTGCCGAAGAACTGGTATCTGTACTTTACACATGCTTGTATTGGTGCTATTCCGAGTTTGAGTCGAAGGGGAATTATAGAACGCAAATATACTATACACAAGTACCAGAGAGAGGGGAAAAATGACTGCGTGGGACCATCGAAGTCAGTAATTGTGAAATAGTGATATCACTTTTGTGACTTGTAGTAAGGCATCTCAATTCTCGGCTCAATCAGCAGAAAGGTGGGAGGCATGCTTCAAGCCACCAAAGGTGCATTCACTCGGCGCACGATAAATTTCGGACGATGGGTAGAAAAGAAATCGCCATCGGCAAAATTCAGAAGCAATTTTGATGTCGTGTACCACTTCATCGAAATTGGAAAATTCCGACATCACTTTCCCATTGAGTGAGACCAAGAGCAACACATTAGAAGTGGTAAGGCTCAAAGGTGCTGGTGCGCCTGGAACATACTTGGGTAGCAGAAACTTCGACAGCTTCGTCTCCGTAGAATTTGCGGAGAAGCACGTTTGCGAAGATTTCGATAATGACATGCGAATTGAAGCAATGTCAACGGTCTGCCACGAAGGCGGTGGTAAATCTCCACGTGCGATGCGCAAACCATACACGCACGCACTTCGCTGCACTTCGCCTAAATTGATCATAAAGCCCTGCGTGGGATGGTTGTATAATACAACGTCCACGACTTCAACCTCGCGCTTCCCGAGTGTTGCACTTGAAGTCAGTGGCATACCACCACAGCCAGAGCATAGTATGCGCGGTGAGGCCTCAGCCGCCGCGTCACCTTGCAGTAGTCGCCGTAGATCCAGCAAACGTGCGTACCACGATCTCTTTGGTATGTTACCTGGTGTATCAATGTTGTGTTGTTTGATATCTCCATGCAGAATTGGGTCTAAATTTTGAAAGATTACTTCCCAAACTGGTGCATTTCTGTCTGCAGACAGGGCCCGCAAGGAAGTAAGAATGCCCCGCGAAACTGAGCCAAATATTGAGAGTTCAACGAGACTGCTGATTACAAAATTTGCGCAAATGTAGAGTAGATCGTCCGAAAGTGCACTAGCAAAAGAAAGACATTCACTGCCAATGCTTTTAGGCCTCAAAGGTGCAACGAATGGTTCTTCATTCATGATGAATGATCGTTTGAATAAAGTAGACTCCGTATAAGTGTTCTACAAGATATTTTTGTGGACCGGGATTAGGGATAAGAGACTGACTTCGACCGTTCGACGGTGCTTTCATTGAGATTCTTTTCGCACGACCACTTGAATTGAAAATATTGAAAATAGCGTTCGAAATAGCACCGCCAATTTGATTCTTTGGTACCCCACTGACGAAATGGTGCGTAAGATAGATGCATGACATAGCCTGCACTCCTTGATGTGTGTCAAATGTTGCAAATAACACAATCACACCCGCCTGTGATGACATACAAAATCTATTCATTTGCTTCTTTTCGTCGTGTCTCGTTCTATATTTTGGAATGGCCTACATTCCGAATACAAGAATAGGCAAGTACACAAGTAATCCACACACATTGTGTTAAAACAGGCTGATTCGGTGCATACACACCGTTCTTAAATCTGGTAATTAGATCTTAGCAACAAGCACTGTCGTGCGCCGTGCGTTTAGATCTTCACGCACACTTGCTATACGTTCTTATATTGTAATGATGTTCAATGGTGTAATCTGTTTCACCTGCTTCCCAATTTATTTGTTCAAAATAGGGTTTCATTGTTCGCAGTATGATGTACTTAAAACGACTCATAGCCGCCTCAGTTCTGTTCGCAGATGCAATTCAAGCTTTGAATTCTGGCGAGCTTGCCGACCTGGAGGCAGCTATTCTAGCTGATTTTGGCATGCAAAACAGCAGTTATGGTGTGCCCTGTGAACCTTGTGCTCAAGGTGACGCTGTGGGTGGCCTCGTCCGTCTGGCATTCCACGATGCTGCTGGTAGTGGTGGGCGCTCTAATGGCTGTATCGACCTCACAGCACCAGAAAATGGTGGACTTGCCCCTATTGTGGCACAACTGCAGCAAGCGTGGGAGCCATTTGCACGCATCGTTTCTTTTGCTGACGCAATCGTTATCGCCAGTAATCTCGCCATTCGTGTAGCGTCGACTCCTTCATTCGATGATATTGGTAGCTTCAACAATGGCGGTGGCGTTGGCCCACCGGAGGATAACGGGGGGGCTCTAATTCTTCCATTTCGCTCAGGACGGCCGGATGAAGATACTTGCAGCGATTCTGGCCTCTTTCCAGGCACTTCTTTTTCGTGGGAAAGCTCGCAGCAGCTTTTCGGGCAGCGATTCGGGCTGACAGCAACAGATATTATTGCGCTCTTCGGTGCTCATTCTATCGGGCGTGCAGAGGCAGCAAACAGTGGCATTGAAGGTGGCTGGACTTCATTTCAAAGTAGTTTCTCAACTAATTATTATAAAGAGCTCCTTTTTGGACCTTGGAACCGGCGTACGGTCTCTACTTGGCGCGGTGGAAATAATCATATGCAACTTACGAGTGACGTTGAGGCAGTGATTTCGCCGTCGGGTGGCTGTCAAAGCTTCAATGTGCGTGCTGGTCGAGTTGGCGGAGGAGGCTGCCCAACCAACAATGCCATCATCGAGACAGTCCAACAATTTGCGAACCCCGGTGGTACTGCAGCATATTATGCAGCGTTCTCAACGGCTTGGGCTAAGATGGTCGAAGCAGGTCACTACAACCTTGTTGATGTGGACGGTTCTCCGACACCATTGCCTTCAACGCTTGCACCTGAGACTTCAACATCACCGACACTGACGCCAACTCTAGCATCAACAACTTCTGTCGCTCCAACTCCAACACCATCGACTTATGTGTATCCGACTACTGAACCGCCAAGTTATGTTCCTCCAACCACTCTTCCGTCAACTCATCTACAGCCAACGACTGAACCATCAACTCATGTGCTGCCATCTACTCGACTACCAAGTTATGAGACGACACCATCTACCGAAGCGCCAACTGACGTGCCCCTAATTGCTGAAGCGCCAACAAGTGCGCCCACGCAATCGCCAGTCTCACCTTCTAGTGCCCCATCGGTGTCACCCAGCAGCCCAGAGTGTTCATTGCACGAGGATGGGAAATACCTCCAAGCAGTCAACTTGTGCACTGCTTATGTGCACTGCGATGGTCAAATCGTGGTTACCAGCCCGACTAATTGTAGTTCAGGAACACTCTTCAACAATGCACGCCAATACTGTGACTGGCCTGAGCATGTTGCGTGCGCAGCTCCACTAACTTCTGAACCAGTTCCACCAGCACCTACTTCGACGTGGCCACTTGTCTCTGCTGCGAGCCAGTGCTCATTGCATGAGGTAGGGAAGTATCTACAAGCAACCAACTTGTGCGCAGCTTATGTGCGATGTGATGGTCATATTGTAGTCAAAGAACCCGTAAGTTGCCGTTCTGGAACACTCTTCAACAACGCGCGTCAATACTGTGACTGGCCTGACGATGTTGTTTGTGATGAGCAACCAATGCAGCATGATGATAATGAAACAGACTTCAAGCACTCTATTCCAAAAAGCAGTAAAGATTTTAGCGATGGCAGCACCGGCAGCAAAGATGGTGCCAAAGGTGCAAAGAATTACCGCGGCGGGCATCGTGGGCACAAAAACGGGCGAAGAGCACGCACAGATCCTATTGGGTAGTTATCCAAGTTTGCTCTCGGCCAGTCCATTTCCTGTTTGTCCACACACTTACACGACAGCCGTCATGAATTATTGTAAAGATGAAGATCAAAGCGCATCATCATTTCAGCTCTCCTTGCGGTTCAAGTTTGTGTAAAAGCATCTACCAAGCAGCAAATGAAATCATAAATGGAGTGAGGCTTTTTTTGTAAGGATATAGGACAAAAGAACGATGTGGAAACAAAGGAGACTAAGCGCAAAGAACTCGTGAAGCCATTACCTTTTCTACACATAGCTCGAGGCCATTTCTTGTTTATTGAGCTGTTGATATCGGTGTCGAGGAACGAGGACCCGGGTTACGAAGCGGTTACTAGTTACTAGCAGGAGTCCTAATATGTATAACACTTAGTGCACTAATTTTGAGAGCACACCCCAGTGGAGCTTGAATCCATTTAGTGCTTTAAATAGCCAGCACTAAATTCCACCACCAAGACGCGGCCGGCCCAGGAAGCCCCGGGGGCTTAAATTTAGCGTTAAATTTAACGCTAAATTCAGCCAATTTAAGCCCACTAAATTGGCACGAAATTCCACCACCAAGACGCGGCCGGCCCAGGAAGCCCCGGGGGCTTACATTTAACGTTAAATTTAGCGTTAAATTTAACGTTAAATTCAGCCAATTTAAGCCCATTAAATTGGCACGAAATTCCACCACCAAGACGCGGCCGGCCCAGGAAGTTCCGGGGGCTTAAATTTAGCGTTAAATTTAACGTTAAATTCAGCCAATTTAAGCCCAATAAATTGGCACGAAATTCCACCACCAAGACGCGGCCGGCCCAGGAAGCCCCGGGGGCTTACATTTAACGTTAAATTTAGCGTTAAATTTAGATCGG
>Ga0307931_1003203_pt1 | contig 10098 bp, 7 predicted proteins | sample OrgLakmetageno47_FD_201816 | JGI IMG/M metagenome (GOLD analysis project Ga0307931, IMG submission 201816) | Saline water microbial communities from Organic Lake, Antarctica - #47 | ecosystem: Environmental > Aquatic > Non-marine Saline and Alkaline > Saline | place: Antarctica: Organic Lake... | reverse complement strand
ATGCCCCTCTCCCTCCTGAATCATTCCGCACTTGCTTTGTTTGCGCAACGCACGCGCATTCCCACTTCTGCCCGCAGCATTGGCTTCTGTGCCATTTGGGTTTGTATTAGTTCGAGTTCGAGTTCAATCACGCGGAAAGTTAAATTTTCACCAACCACCAATCAGACGCGATTTCCGTCACGGGAATCGGCTCAGAATAGAGTGTCGTCATCATGGCAAGGTTGCGATTCACGTACCCGCGGGAATCACGCCCGAGGTCTTAAAAATTCACTTCTCGCGGTATTTACGCGGTATTTACGTGGGAATCACGTGCGGTATATATACGGCATCGCCCTCAAATGTACGGTAAATACGGGGGATTCGGTGTTCTTTTTGGTGGTGGGGGGTCGTCGTGTCTTCAAGTTTCGTGTGTGGTGCGCTTGCCTTTCTCTTTATTCTTTCTTTCTCTCTTCGCGCCCTTTCCTCCCGCCTTGTGCGTGCGCCTTCAGCTGCAGTGTTCATCGCCATGGACCATGGTTGTGCGCATACAGACAAGTGCGAAATGTTACTGAAAATTTCGAGTAGATTCCATGATGACGTCACTCTATTCTGAGCCGATTCCCGTGACGGAAATCACGTCTGATTGGCGAAAATTTCACTTTCCGCGTGATTCCCGCGTAATTACGTGCGTGAATCTTAACCTAGCATCATGGAATCTCCTCGAAATTTTCAGTAACATTTCGCACTTGTCTTTGTCTGTATGCGCACAACCATGGTCCATGGCGATGAACACTGCAGCTGAAGGCGCACGCACAAGGCGGGAGGAAAGGGCGCGAAGAGAGAAAGAAAGAATAAAGAGAAAGGCAAGCGCACCACACACGAAACTTGAAGACACGACGACCCCCCACCACCAAAAAGAACACCGAATCCCCCGTATTTGCCGTATATTTGAGGATGCTGCCGAATATATATCGCACGTGATTCCCACGTAAATACCGCGTGAATACCGCGTGAAGTGAATTTTTAAGACCTCGCGCGTGATTCCCGCGGGTACGTGAATCGCAACCTTGCTTCGAACTTCGAACTATCCCCACCAAACATCCCACAAATTTATTTGGGTATGCGTAGTCGGTGGCAAAAGCAATTTCATTTGCGAGGCCCATTTGTTTGTGCGGTTACGATGCCAAGTACTTGCGAGTCTACTAACTACCAATCAAACGCCAGGAAGATAATTCGGCTGGTATTGGAACACCCAAGTACCGCCATTGCGCTCCCAGATTGCGATATATTTCAGATTAGACAAGAACCTGAGTTGAGAGTGATTCGTTTTCGTGAGCAACTACTTTAAGGAACCCTTCAGGCAGTTTCACAACCATTACGAAGTCCACATTCGATCCGCTGGCTCAAAATGGTTGTGTACTGTGTGCGTCCTGAACGTTCGTCCGACTGCCAGTTCTACTTCTTTCATGGAAGGATGTTGAATCGAAAAGAATCAGCAATCTGCCTCTTTAAAAGATACATGCTTTCTTAAATTATGGGGCGATTGAAGAACAATGGCGAGCCAAGATAAGCGATGTTACCATTTCCATGAGTCCAAGAGTTGCCAAAGGCCTTTCGAGTTGCATTGCCAAAAACCTTTTGAGTCGCGTCACTCTTGAGACGCCGAATATTGATTGTCGTTTATTCGAATGGCAGTTGTTGCGAAGATTTTGTGGTTTTATGGTATCTATTCTTATCATCATACGGTACAATATCTACCATAAGTGCAACAATCGAAGGAAGATTCGGTGACCTACATTCGGACATGATGGGACCGATTCTTCTTCGTTACTTTGTGACACCTTACAACACTTCGCCATATTCTGAAGATGACTTCGCCATATGAGGTCAGTCTATTTAGACTCTTGTTTCTTCGAAATCAATTTTCATTCGCTCCTATGCTCATCATGCTCAAATTCAGACGAGGAGCAAAAAAGTCAAAAGTGGGATTTCAGTAGTCGAGGAGTCTTGTGCGCCTGCATTGAGTGGTGCTCCGCGTTTGGCGCGAGCATTATCAGAGCCCGACGACACAAGCTTTGTCGTCAAGAACTTCGCGAATGCTGATAAAATATTCAATGTAACAGAGTTGATCACGGCGTAAGTTCAATAATGCGATGCTGTCAAGGGTCAAGGAACTATTAGGTCGTTCATTCTCACGCTCATACTTATATAAACCAGGTTCCGAAACAACTTGGGAACTGCAAAAGCCATGAAAGTATTCTTACAGCCAGGAGCAAACTGGGAAGTGAGTAAAAATGAGAGCAACAATCTATTTGAAACATTGATGGCTTAATAACGAGAAACATTCTGATTTATGTACTACATGTGATTTCAATTTCTTGAAGAAATGTTCGAAGCACCCAATTTCTTCCGAGGAGGCTGATGCGTTGCCATCGAACTGCCAAGCGCGGCACGTGGGTTTCGTGGACCAAGGCAAGCTTGCAATTGAGACTGGAGACGGGGAATCCATTATTTCTGAAGGAGAAGCTTACGTGCTTTTGCCTGGGCACAAGACCAAGGTGCTGGGTTTGATCCCTGTTGTTCTGTACGAGTTCGACTCCGTCATGGACAAGGTGGTTGTGCCTCGGCACCAAACGCAACAAGAGTCGGATTTTGATGGAGTTTTGGCAACGAGCGAAGAACCAGTGGTGTCCCACAAGTCCTTTGAATCTTTACCTCTGCAGTCTTCTTCGAAAGACAACTTCGCTACGTTCTCGACTCTCGAGTTTGAATCTGCCCGGATCAAGAAAACTGCAGCGAAACCTGGCTACAGCTGGAAAGAGCACGTACGGCCTGGATTGGAAGGACACGAAAGTGGCGACACATCGTGCATTGACCGCCACGTCGGCTTTCTGAAATCAGGGCAATTGCAGATTACTATGGACGACGATGGCAAGCAGCGGACACTTGTCCCCGGGGACTCGTTTGTGATCGAAGCCGGGCATCAAGCAGAAGTTCCATCGGGCTCGGACGACATGATGGTAATGCCATTATGACTATTTCTCAATGGAAGAATCAAACCACTCAGAACTAATGCGCATTATCCCTCGTTTAGGTAATGTACGAATTTATTACGGGCCTGTAGGTCGACTGAAATCTAAATGAGGAGCAGGGCCATATTCAGCCAACTCGATGCGCCGCTCGTGGAATTGCAGGGGCATTACAGAAAATCAGAATTCATGTAAGATATATAATAATTAAGTCCTTAGTACGGCTATTTCAAGAAGCAACAACGCGCAAAACGCGCGCGCGCTCCTGAGGCCTTTGAGGTGTAGTTAGTGAGGCATCTAAGTACTGAAAAGCTTATAGATAAGACTAGATTATACTCCCCATTTGCAAGAAAACAAAAACAAGCGGTATTAAGCTGCGTTATGATAAATCCTCCAGAACAAGTCTGAAAAGGCGCTACCAAGAAATAAGAACCATGCTCTACTGCCACATAGTTCTCGTCTAAAGTTCATAGCGCCATTTCGTGCGTCAAACACTTCATTTGTTTCGGGCTGTTCTCGACGTGCTTTGCGAACGAGACCGCGAAGTGCTGCTGCCACCGCCGCGAGAGGAGCCCCGGCGAGCCGATTTCATGCTGCCCCGCGACCGGCCACGCCCTTTTTTGGACTTTTTCTTGCCGTTTGGCCCGTCAACAGAGGCCGCGTTCTTGCGCGCCAGAGCCTCTCGTTCCGCGTGCGTCAAGCGTTTTGGCCGCTGGTAGGAAGATACTAGTGCTGTGATTGTGGGCCAATCGCGAGCGTCACTCATCTGATTACAAGAAGAAGAGGAGGTAAATATCATCGATGTTACAAGAGAGCATGGTCAAGAAGCATGTCCGTGAGAGCGAGAAGATGCGTAATAATAGTGATTCATCAAGAACTCAAGGTTATGAGAGTCAACATAATTGTCATTTGGAAGTAGCACAAAAATAGGGCAGAGTGAATCTATTGATAAAATAAGCATTTACCTCGCCGTTCAACGGATCTCCACTTTCGGCCGCCAACAGGGCCGCCAAGCAACCTTGAGACAAGAAGAAGAAAGGAAGTGGAAGGCATTTGAGAATACCAACAAACGACAAAAGGTGCAAGAGATCCAGTCCTTTCGAATAGGCGGCATGGTAGTTTTCTGAAAAAAAATGCTCCTTGTTGTACTTCAACTTCAACAATCCAACTCTCACTCAATTTAAACGAACTCACCGTCCGCGTTCCATTCTGCTTGCGCCAGTGGCACTCGGCTTCCCCTGAGGGGACATCCGAAGCTTTTTCCGACGTTGGCCAACAGCAAGTCGAAGGCATTCTGCAAGTTGTTGCGGTTTTTCTGGCTGGTGGCTACTGAGGAAGACGATTGCTGCGACGGCGCTAGCGACGACGACGAAGGAAGTTGTGGATCTTGTGGCTTCGCAGGAGTACTTCCTTCGGACAGTGACAGGGACAAAAGCGCTTGCTCGTGGGAAGCGTCTGAATCAGCACTGGCGCCGTAGAAATATACGGTACGATTCTAGAATAGAATTGAAGAGATGTAACAGGGGGAGTGATGGGGATAAGAGTTAAGGAGAGGTTGCAACTTAATTTACCAAGAAAAAAAAAGTGATAAATTCAAGAATAGTTTTAATCGCTTGCTTTAGACGCAGCATAAAGTTACTTCCTAATCCATAAATATGCAAACATGTATCTTCACCCAAACCCACTGATGAACGCATTCTCGTACCTGGCTGGGCACCGGAGCAGTGATTGGACGAGCTTTCTTGCGCCTAGGCCTTTGGGGCAGTTGTGCGGCGAGCACTGAAGCCGACGATGAGGAAGCGCCTTTCTTGCTTCGCGCCGTTCCTTGGCTGCGATACAGAGAAAGAAGGGAAAGAAAGAATTTGAGAGAGAAAAAAGTCAGGCTGTTTCGTAGGAAATGAAAGAAGTTTAAGAAAAGCAATGCCTGTATTGTGATATGTGAACGTTTTTAGAGTACTTCAGCAGCGAAACAAGCTGTAAATGTCAAAGCGGAAGTTGAAAAAAAAAATAACTCTCGTTTAAACAACGAATGCAAGAACTGCATAATGAAAAAAAAATCAAGCCCTTTCACCTGCGCCCTGTAGACAGGGCCTCTAATTCTTGCAGTTCTTGAGCAGCGCGCGCGGCAGCTGCCGCCAGCCACCCAGATTGTTTGTCGCCTCGGGCGGAGCGAGCCGTCATGAGTTCCTATGGACAGGGCAAGAGGAAGGGGAGAGAGGGGGGGTAAGGATGAGATAACGCGGTACAGGGTAAGCGAAGGATAAAAATAAACAAAATCAAACGAAAATGAAGCTTTGGACAAGTGTACACAGTACAGAAGATTTTCACGAAGCGAGGAAAAGGGACAAAGAAGGAAGGCGAGCAGAAGTGACAAGGAAGGTGAACCCAAGGATGGACTCAATACCGCGTCGTCATCCTCATCGTCATCCTCGTCCCACTCGCTGTGGTCGCTCCCGCCGCTTTTTAAGCTCCTCCCTGTGGCTGGCATCGACGCATCGCCGCCTCCTCCTCCTCTTGCTGTCGAATAGCCGCTGAAAGCGTTGGCATGAAATTTGCACAGCACAAATGCAGCAGATCGTCCGTTCGTAAAATCGACAAGACGAGAAAGGAATGACAGGAGTTCGGAAATGGCTGCTATTTAGAAAGTAGACTCCTTCTAAGAGCAATGTATTGCACACGATTCAAATGTCCCTATAAGCTTCTGCAGTATACAGAAAATGTATTATTATCAAATGTCCCTATAAGCTTCTACAGTATACAGAAAATGTGTTATTATCAAATGTCCCTATAAGCTTCTACAGTATACAGAAAACGTGTAATTATTAGAACACGATATTCGTGTAGTTCATTACGCACCTGCGCCTGGTGGTAAGAGCGCTGCTCATTCCACTGCTTCCGCCTCCTTGCCGGCTGCTGCTGTTTTGGCCGTCGGCACTCTCCTCGTTTTCCGGTTCGGATTCCGAGGACAAATCTTCGTCTTTACAGGGATCGGCGCGCAATACCAAGAGGTTCTCGAGGCGAACCTAAAAAGGAGAATTCAGAGAAAGAATCGAGATAGGTGCAAGGTGCAAGGTGCTAGGATCAGTTACAATTTGATTGCGTGCCGAATACGTATGCTTCGAAAGTAACCGACACGATTGAGGGAAGAAGTTCAAAGCACAATTTGTGCATTTTTTCTCACACGCACACCCTCTCTTCTTATGACAAAAACGCACCCACTTACCCAGGCGCGCTGTTGCATTTTCCGCAAGGCACTCGGCTCCTTCGCCATTGTCCACACGTGGCCACACCACCCACACGCTAATGGCAAACCCGCCTGTACGGCTTTTTGTGTGGATTGGCGGTGCTTTTGAGGGAAAGCCAAGAAGTCAATCACAATCCATTTCACCTATTGTAGGATGTTTGAATGAAAATGATTATGAAAGGGAAAAGGAAAGGAGTAGCAGAGAAAAGATAGAAGGGTAGAAAGATAGCAAAAAGAGAGGGCGTGAAAGAGAAAGGCATCAAAAGTGAAGTGTTTGAAAGTATACGATAAGATAGTTGAGCATAATTCAAACGTCGGAATGGAAGACAGACTAAAGTTGGGTGATAGCATGAACAGAAAGAATTCTTTTTTTAGAGGGTACGCAAAGAAAAAACACTTACTTCGTCATCTTTCGTAGGGGCGTTCTTGTGCTGCAAGCGCACTATTTCTTGCAATGCTCTTAGTTTGCTGTTTTGGAGGTCGTCTGGGTGACTCTCGTCCTCCTGTGTGTAAGTGACATGAGGAGGAAAATAAAATTAAGAACACGAGAAAGGAAAAATGCCCAAAGGCATTAAAAAAAAAGGCGAGAGAGAGAGCGAGAGAGCAAAAGAGACAAGAAGCGAGAATAAAGGATATGACAAAAAGATAATACTGGCATATATGATAACCTCATCCTCCGCAGCCAACCGCAGTGCCAAGTGATGCTGCCGCCGCTGCCGCCGCCTCTCTTCCTTGGCCGCTCGTACGATGGCAGCACTCAAGCCGCCGTGCCCAATGCTGACGCCAGCGCTTATGGTAGACCCCAGGGAGGCATTGTCGTCTTGATTTACACCGGCTTTATTGACATGATTCGAGGCAGAGGCCGCTGCATAAGACACGGGTTGAGTCGCCGCCGCGGCTGCAGCTCCTGCGGCGGCTGCCTGCATGCCCTTCATGGGGTTGTTCTGATGGCTGCGGCTGCCGCCGAGGCTGCTGTGACTGTCACCGTCTACTATTCCTAGGTTTGCGAGCGCCGTCAGTCTCTTCGCGCCGGCGCTGCCTGGCGCGGGTCCTGTGGCGGCCTCTTGCGCTGCCGCCGCGGCTGCTTCTGCCTCCGCTCTGACCTGGGCTGCAGCTGCGTCGGCTTGCTCTTGCGTTTCGTCGTTGGCTCTTTGGCGAGCAGCGCTGGCCGCTGAAAGGGCTTCTTTGAGGGCCAGCGCGCGCTCCTGATTCAGGTTTACGATCATAGAAGAAGATAAGAAGGGAGTAAATGAAGGAGATTAGAAGCAGAAAGGTCAGATCTAATCAATCGCCACACGCTCACACCTTTTGGCGGTTTTTCACGCGTTCGCCGATTGGGTCTGCGCGCTCCCACGAGTGCTGCACGAAGGCGACATGCTTGGCCTGTAAGGTAAGTGGGGTAGCATTTGTAAAGAAAAAAAAATAAAGAAATGAAATGAAACCCAGACCATGACGAATGAAGTAAAGCGAATATATGCGTGAGCAAACGAAAAAGAAAACATAATTGAAAAAAAAAAAAAAACAGGTTTTCGGCGCAACCACCTAGAAACACACGTCAAGACGAAAGCACATTGTGTACAGATATACACCAAGGACCTGCACGGGAAAGGACCCAAACTGCCCTGCTGGTTTTTCCAGCCACATTTCACGCGCTCGCAGGGGCACTATATCAGAGCCCCAGCCAAAGCCTTCCGCTCCAAAGCAGCCAAACGGCAGTGCTTTCTTGCCACTGGAAGAACCATCGTTGCCTCCTCCTGCTCCTCCAGCAGTTCCTGGAGTGATGCCTGCTGCAGCCGCTGCTGCTGCCGCTGCCGCCGCAATTGACGAGGAAGACGATTTCGACCGCCTCCTGAAAGTGCTTCGACTGCTGCCGCGGCGCGCAGAAGAACGAGAGCTACTCCGGCTCGTGTGTCGCCCGCTTTTCAACGCATGTCCCCCTTTGCGAGACCCGCCAGCGGCCGTGCTGGTGCGCCGTTCCCTCTGCTGCTGCTGCCCTCTATCGTTGTTGTTGTTGTTGTCATCTTCCCGGCTTCTGCTAGTGCTGCGATTTTCAGCGCTGTTATAACCGCCACCACCAATACCATCATCTAGACTTTTGCCTGCGCTTGTATTATTTGCAGCAGCACTTCCATTGTTTTGTGCTCGATCAATTTCCAAGGTATCTGCTGAGGCTGCTGCTGCACCGCCTCCGGATGCAACTTCAAGGGCTGGAGCTGAACTGAATGGAAAGTCATTCGCCAGAGCAGGAGCAACATTCGCCGCCGCTGCCTTTACCGCTTCTGCCTTCTCCCTTGCTTCATAGACTTGCGCAGACGCTGTGTCGATTTCTGTGGTAGTCGGAGGCGCAAGACGAGCTCTTAAGAGTAGAGGGTGCTTGTCTCCCTGTGACGCCATATCTGCGTATTGTTTCAACGTTTTTCCCTGTGACATAAGGTATAAGATATTGAGGGCAGCATAAGAGAGAACGAGAGTGAGGGAGAGAGGCATTTGGTAACCAAGGGCCTTGAAAGAAAAGAGAAATTCAAAAACAAGCACTCCGTTAAATTATAGGAAGAACCAAGGAAACAGGAATTTTGAAGGCCGCTGCCGTTTTGACATATTATTTTGTCCACAACCAACTCTTCGCTTTCTTCTACTGCTGCCCTGTCGAGGTAAATGATGCCCGCATACTATATTCGGGTACCTGCAGCCACCGCGGCGGCTTCCAGGCTTGGAATTGAGTGGCAGCACGCCGGGCAGCAGCCGCCGCCGCCGCGACATAAGCAGACGATGTCGAACGGCTGGCGACTTCGGCAGCTCGGGTAGCGGCAGCAACTGCTTCGGCCACTTGAGTGGTCATGGGTGCTAGGGCGAGTTCGTTCGGCGAAGGGGTCAAATGGCTGTAGTTTGACGTGCCGCCGAGAGCTGCACCTGTTGATGGGTGAGGAGGAGGAAGGGTAGAGAGAAGCGGTTGAAAATGAAACAAGAGGGCATACATGCACTACCTAGAATGACAGAAGGAAATGGCGACCCAAACTCTACCCCCAATATAATATAAAGACATACCCGAATGTTGGCCCGGCGGGTCGGTGCTTCCCTGTCGCCCCACGCCCGCGTGAGGCGCTGCCACCGCTGCCGCGGTTGTAGGAGCATGCCGCACAAAACGGGCCACCTAACGCAGTGAAGAAGTAGAAAATATGAAGAAACATGATGGATAGAAAGTAAGGTGTAAAACGTGAAACGTGAAAGGCGCACGGGACGAGATGAAATCAAACCCCTGGCAAAAATAACAAAAAACAGAAAGGCATCAACCCCTTGAAAAGCCATCATGAACGCTCAAAGACAAAACATATGCCTTGCTTAAAAATAACAATTTCTGAGCACACGCATATACGCGACCTGGCACACACACACACACATACGCCAACCTCTTCGTGGCTTGGAAACCGTCGCATCGCCAAGAGTAAGTCCACCGACACCGCATAGAACCGCGCATCCAGCGGCTGCAGAGGTTGACCCGGCTCGCCGTCTTCTTGCATCATTGCGGCAATGTCCTCCGCAGTATCCGCTGCGGCGCTCGCAGTCGCCACCTCCTGCGCGGCCTGCAATTCTGCGGCAATTTCTTCGAGTTCCATGGCGCGAAGTTCCAACTTCGACGGAGGTTTGTCCTCTTCCTCTTCTTGCGGTACAAACGGTGCCGAGAGCAACGTCGACGACGACGAGGACGAGGAGGAAGAAAATGCGGTGCCGTCTGCACTAACGAGGCTAGCCTGACTGGATGGCAAAGGTTTCGACGGTAGGTCCGTTTGAGATGACGTCTCGACTGCAACGTCGTCCTTGCCGTCCTCGGTGCCATTCTGTTCAGTG
>Ga0307931_1003197_pt1 | contig 10105 bp, 8 predicted proteins | sample OrgLakmetageno47_FD_201816 | JGI IMG/M metagenome (GOLD analysis project Ga0307931, IMG submission 201816) | Saline water microbial communities from Organic Lake, Antarctica - #47 | ecosystem: Environmental > Aquatic > Non-marine Saline and Alkaline > Saline | place: Antarctica: Organic Lake... | reverse complement strand
GAAGCCTGCAAGAAATGGCTTATTATCTGCCTCACTCAGAACAAAGTATGCTGCAAATTCATGGTGTAGGTAGCGCAAAGTTGCTTAAGTACGCCGAGCTATTTTTATCAATCATTGTCGACTTTTGTGTGCAGCATGACTTGCACGAGATTTCCAATATGCAAACGGCTAGCTCGCAGGTTAAAAAGGAAATAGCGAAATCGTCTAGCGCAGGCAGTAAAACAAAAGAGGTGGTGGAGCAATTTGAGAATGGTAGATCAGTGGCAGACTTGGCGCGTTTACTCAAGGTAAAAGACAATACCATCTATAGTCATTTATACAAATATGCCCAATTGGGAAATAAATTAGTAAAGCCTGAACGCTTGATAGAAGAAGCAAAGTTAACACAGGAACAAGTTCAAGAGGGTATTGCTGCATTTGAAGCACATGGCAGTGAACGTTTAAAGCCTGTGTTTGAGGCCTTAGGTGAAGATATCAAATATGAGCAATTGCATCTGCTTCGAGCTTTTTATCTGCATTGACAAATAAAGCCATGTGGAATGATACACTAAGTGCACTTGCGCATAACAAAGTGAAGGTGTGTGTTCTAATTTAGTGGGTATTTAGGCAAAAAAAGACCGACATAACTCGGTCATTTACATTTATTTGAATAGCTTTTCTCTATTTAACCTTCATGCCGGGTTGCGCGCCATCATGTGGCTCAAGAATAAATAAATCACCACCACCAGGCCCTGCAGCTAAAACCATACCTTCTGACATACCGAAACGCATTTTTCTGGGGGCTAAGTTGGCTACCACAACAGTCATTTTACCGACCAAATCCTCTGGCTTGTAAGCTGACTTAATGCCGGCAAACACTTGTTTTGTCTCACCACCTAAGTCCAGTTCTAAGCGCAGAAGTTTATCGGCTTTTTCAACATGTTCAGCTTTGGAAATGAGAGCAACCCGTAAATCGATTTTTGCGAAGTCATCAAAACTAATGGTCTCAGCAATAGGATCACGCTCTAAAGGTGTTAATCCATGGTCTTTTACAACGTTTGATTCTGTTGCTGTCGCGTTTTTCTTGCTGTCGATTTTAGGCTCGTCAATTTTTGGCAAACCCAAGCTCCCTCTTGAGTCTTCTATAATGGCACTCACTTTATCCATTTCAACTCTCTGCAACAAGGCTTTAAACTTATTAATAGAGTGTCCCAATTTAACTTCTTGTGCGCTATCCCAAGTAAACTTATCGTTGAGGAATGCTTGTGCTTGCTCTGACAGTTTGGGTATTACTGGGGTAAGATATATCACCAATATTCTAAATAGATGAATACCCATTGAGCACACATTGTGGGTCAGTGCCTGCTTGGATTGGTCTTTTACCGTTACCCAAGGCGCCTGCCTATCAATATATTGATTAGCTTTGTCAGCAAGCGCCATGATGTCACGTATTGCTTTGTTGTAGTGACGAGCTTCAATGTAATTAGCAATTGTCTCGCTGGCATTTTGAAACTCAGCTAACAATTCAGGAGCCTCGATGTTGTTAGCTAGTTTGCCATCGAAACGCTTGGTAATAAAACCTGCGCAGCGACTGGCAATATTGACCACTTTACCGACTAGGTCTGAATTAACTTTTAATACAAAGTCTTCAAAGTTTAAGTCGATGTCAGCCACTGAATCATTCAATTTTGATGCGAAGTAATAGCGTAAATATTCTGGATTTAAATGCTGTAAATAGGTTCGGGCTTTGATAAACGTGCCCGTCGATTTTGACATTTTCGCCCCGTTGACTGTTACGAAACCGTGAATGTTAACGCCGGTGGGTTTTCTAAAACCCGCACCATCGAGCATGGCAGGCCAAAATAAACAATGGAAGTAGGCAATGTCTTTACCAATAAAGTGATACAGCTCGGTGTCAGTGTCTTTTGCCCAAAAAGGAGTGTCATCGATACCGTTGGCGTTGCAGAAATTCTTGAAGCTAGCCATATAGCCGACAGGTGCATCTACCCAAACATAAAAAAACTTGCCTGGCGCATTTGGAATTTCAAAGCCAAAATAGGGCGCATCGCGGCTAATATCCCATTGCTTTAAACCTTTTTCAAACCATTCTTCTAGCTTATTTGCCATTTCGTTTTGAATAGCGCCAGAGCGGATCCAGCTTTTCAACATTTCTTCAAACTTGGGCAAATCAAAAAAATAATGCTCGGAATCTCTTAAAACAGGTGCAGCGCCTGATACTACCGAACGAGGATTTTTAACTTCAGTCGGGTTATAAGTTGCACCGCAAACATCACAGTTGTCGCCATTTTGGTTTTCAGCGCCACAGCTGGGGCAGTCACCTTTAATAAAGCGGTCAGGTAAAAACATTTCTTTTTCAGGATCGTACAACTGACTGATGATACGCTTGCTTATGTAACCTGCTTCATCCAATCGATTATATACTAATTCGCAAAGCTCCTTGTTTTCTGCTGAATGAGTCACATAATAATTATTGTAATCTACGTGAAAATCAGTCAAATCCTGGTAGTGTTCATTACTTGTTTGCGCTACCATTTGCTCTGGTGTAATACCCAGTTCTTGGGCTTTGAGCATTACAGGTGTACCATGCGCATCATCGGCACAGACACTGTAACACTCGTGACCTCGCATGCGCTGGAAACGGGTCCAAATGTCTGTTTGTATATGTTCTAAAAGATGACCCAAGTGAATAGAGCCATTAGCATATGGCAGGGCGCTAGTAGTCAGAATTCGACGCTTTGAAACAGGTTGTGCTGAAGTAGTAGGCATAGATGATTTTTAGTCAGTTTCACAAAATTAAAAATGTGCCAAGATGGTAGCCCAAACAACACCAATTTGCATTACGTAATTGGTTGCTTTGAGCAGTTTTAGTGCGTTTAAGGAGCAAAGAGTGTTTTTTTCGAAAAACAAGCGAGAAAGAATTCAAGATATTGAACAAGCGATAGCTGATTATTACGCAGTTGACCGCATATATGCGAAAACTGATGCGATAGTGGCTTTGGCTGATCCTGTAAAATACGCAGTAGGCAAAAAACAAACTATCGAAATCAGTTTAGGCTTTACTGTAAAGAGTACGCTTGAAGCATTAAAAAATGCGCTGCAGCAAAAATTGCCCAATATTGTTAATTGCAACATAGACATTTCATTTAATGTTCCAATTACCCAAGCCAAGGTTGCACCCATTCCTAATGTGAAAAATGTGATTGCTGTTTCCTCTGGTAAGGGAGGCGTAGGAAAATCGGCCACTAGCGTTAATTTAGCTTATGCATTACAAAAAGAGGGTGCTCGGGTCGGAATATTGGATGCCGATATTTATGGGCCTTCCGTTCCCATCATGCTGGGTAATCCCCAAGCGCACCCTGATAGTAAAGATAACCGCACCATGTATCCATTGATGGTTGAAGGAATTGCGGCTAATTCGATTGGTTACTTAGTGGAAAGTGAAAGTGCCTCAATTTGGCGTGGCCCGATGGCAACGAAAGCGCTAAAACAGCTGATTTACGAAACAAAATGGCCATTACTCGACTACTTGATTGTTGATTTACCCCCGGGCACAGGCGATATTCACATCACCTTGTCGCAGCAAGTGCCATTGTCGGCAGCGGTGATTGTGACCACACCGCAGACAATCGCTACGGCAGATGCCAAAAAAGGCATCGCGATGTTTAAAAAGTTGGAGATCCCGGTGCTTGGTATAGTTGAAAATATGAGCTACTTTGAATGTAAATGTGGCGAAAAGTCATATCCATTCTCCCAAGGTGGCTCAGTGCTCTTAGCCGAGCAGCATGACACTCAAGTATTAGGGGAGTTACCATTGAGCAATAACATTCGAGAACACGCTGATAATGGAAAACCGGTTGTTAATGCGTTGCCTGATAGTAATGTAACTTCAATTTATCAAAGCATTGCGCGTAAGTTATCGATAAAAATAGGTACGACTTTACAGCCACATCAGCTTGCTCGAGATAAAACTGCGGGAGAGGGTGAAAATGGCGTCAATATACAGGTTGTGAATAAAAGCTAGTTGCATGCATCAAGGCAGACAATAGTCTGTTGCAACCCACGCTAACTGTGATCATAATACGGCACTGTGATTGATAGCGTTCGACAATATAGCTTGGGGAAACAAAGCATGCGTTTATGTGACAAGGATATTTACCAGCATATTCAAGAAGGGAAAATTAAAATTGACCCGACACCTGACTATGATCAAATTAGCGGCCTAACGGTGGATGTTCGCTTGAGCAATAAATTTAGGGTGTTTCAAGACCATGCAGCCCCTTACATTGATTTGAGCGGTGAAAAAGGAAGCGTACAAAAAGCCCTTGACTCAGTAATGAGTGATGAAATAACCATCGGTGAAAACGATTCGTTTTATTTGCACCCAGGTGAACTCGCGATTGCTGTTACGCATGAATCTATTACTCTACCGGACAATATCGTGGGTTGGTTGGATGGACGTTCTTCGTTAGCGAGATTAGGCCTAATGATACACGTCACTGCGCATCGTATTGATCCGGGTTGGTCTGGCCAAATCGTGCTGGAATTCTTTAATAGTGGGAAATTGCCGTTAGCGCTGAAGCCGAAGATGAAAATAGGCGCTATTAGCTTTGAAGTTCTCAGTGGCCGTGCCGAAAAACCTTATAACGCCAGAGTTGACGCGAAGTACAAAGGCCAAACGGGTGCCATCGCCAGCCGTATCAGTTCTGACGATAGAACCGACAGAGACTAGGTTCTCAAATTTTCATGTACATAAATGGTATTTTTGATAGTCAGCTATATTTGGCACAAACTTAAGTCAGACGATAAACTCTTTGAACAGTCGCAATCTCAGTAGTGAAGTTATACACAGATGTTGTATTGAGAAGTTTATTTTAAGTATCTAACCAGCAATAACTTGTTCAGCAGCTAAGGCATAATAGAGACCTTTGCAGACCTTATGAACTTGCTAGGCATGTGATAAAACAGGGAACTGTAGCTTTTCATTATCAAATGAGCCCCTCCTATCATCGAGTATAAAAAGAGCATCTACTGGTATTAAAACATTTTCATCAAAGGAACCTTTGTCATTAGGGGTAAACCCTAACACAACCTTCCTAGTTTCTTTACTGGCCAACGCTGAAATGACTTTATCTAACGGTACTTCTGTTTCACAAAAGACATCTTTCAAGTATAAAGTATCCTGTTCGAAGTCGGCTACGACAACAGCGTCCAGCTCGTTAATGTAGTAGACATTGTCATCCTGGATCGCGCTATAGCAGAACATCACGAGAGAAGCATTATCTATCATTGATAATTGTGAAAAAGGAGCTGACTGATTAACTTTATTGAAAAGCAATTCTTTACTCTGGTTATCCAACATATTGAGTTTTGTTACTTCGGATTGACTAACCCGCAAGTTTGTTTCTTTTGAATATTGATATTCTTGTATACGGCTAAAACCAAACTTTGGATAAAAATTAAGCACACTATTATTGGCGAAAAGATAAATTAAATCACATTTCCCCCTCCATTCTCCTAATACCTTCTCCAACAAGAGCTTACTCAAACCTTGATTTCTATGTTCAGGATCTGTCATGACAGTCCCAATTTGGATATAGGTTCTCTTCTCGCCCTTAACTAAAAAGTCAATCACGTTTACACTGATATTAGAGACAATATGGTCTCCTTCTAATAATGAGTAAGGTCTATATCTATCACCCCAGTGACCACTTGTATGCCAACCCTCAAAATCGAAGCCATAAACTTTTTTAGTCAAACTATTGAAGCTTTTCCTTAACCTATCATCATTTTTGAAATCGACGACGTAACCGTAATCTTGACCATCTAGTTTTATAGTTTCCATACTAAGCCTCACAGCAATTGGACATTGGGGAAATAGGAGCATTCCTTTCCCTTAAAACTTAAGTGTTGGGGGAAATTAACTCGATTAGCCTGCAAACAACTGTCTAAATTTCTTTATGTAAAGTTATCACATGCCTTTTAAAAATCAAATATAGCTCATTCCACCATTGCTTAAGAGCGCTATAATGCTCAAAGTTGTCCTTTTGAACGTGACCCTGAATGATCCGGTCAGTAGCGACTTTTGCAAACAGTAATTGATTTTGTTGCTCAATCAGATGAGCCGGTGTTTGCAATTAATGAAGGTTGAAAACTTCCATATACAATATTTATGATTAAAAAACATACTTTCACAGGTGAAAGTTGGGTTTGACAATACTTAAATACAGCACAATCAAGATAAAAACAAAATAACGGTGGAATTATACAATGTAATCAATATAATACCCGCTTCGGTCGGTGTGTGGCGCAGCTTGGTAGCGCACTTCGCTGGGGGTGAAGGGGTCGTAGGTTCGAATCCTATCACACCGACCAATTAAGCTCTTCCTCAGATCCTATTCAAAGCAACAAATAATCAATAACATGTAACTACTTAGTAATGACTAAAAAGAGTGAAGTGTGGAATTTATTTTAAGCCCAAATGCGGTCGACATCATTCAATTAGCGTTAGCGCCTATTTTCCTCATTGTGGGCATAGGGACACTAGTTAATGTCGCCACAGGCCGGGTAGGAAGAGTGATTGACAGAGCACGCTGGTTTGAAGCTTTAGGCCGTCAACAACCGTCGTGCATTGATGGCGAAGCTCGACTCGAAATTCGGATACTAAACAAACGCTTGCGACTGGCGAATTGGTCCATTAACTTCCTTATTGCGTCTGCCCTTGTGATTTGTTTAGATATTATTTTGTTGATGATTAATGGTTTAATTAGTACCAGCCTCGACACCACCATATTATTCACGTTTATGATTAGCATTGTATTATTGACTGGGGGACTCATCGCATTTTTCTTTGAAGTTAGCTTAGCAACCGCATCGCTAAAAATAAATGTCTTAAAGATACAAAAGCTGACTAAAGATAAATAATTAAACTGCCAATTTTTAAGTTTAAAAACGCCTCAGGCAACCTGCTATTAAGCCAAAATAGCCACCGACTTTATTTGGGCCCAAATTTTCATTCCTACCATTAAGAATAAATCATCAATAGATTTACGGGTCACTTGAGCGACAATTTCTGAATTCATTAAGTCTATAGTAACCAGAGCTGTGGCGCCTTGTTGATCTATTTCAATACCGCCAATACGTCCTTCTAGTCGATTTAAAATAGTACTTTCTTTTTCATCCTGTAATGACAAGCTGACATCGCTCGCAATAATTCGCAGTCTGACAGTTTTGCCTATCGCTTGATTGTGATCTTGTAGCCAAAGCGTGTCGCCGTCAAATTCCGCTTTTACCAAATGCCAGCGTTCATCTTTTTGAATGATTTTGGCTTTAATCAGAGTGCTAGTTTCTTGCTTATAAATGTGTGGCAATTGAGCACTGGCAAATACGTCATTGATGCTGCCCTGAGTAACGACTTTGCCTTGGTGAAGCACAATGACATGGTCGGCTAACCGACACACTTCATCGGTTGAGTGACTTACATAGAGCATCGGCAAATGAAACATATTTTGCAATGCGGCTAAATAGGGCAATACGTCCTGTTTGCGCGCATTGTCCAGAGAAGCGAGTGGTTCATCCATGATCAGCATTTTTGGTTTCACTAACAAGGCACGAGCAATAGCAACGCGTTGTTTTTCACCACCCGATAATTGATCTGGCTTATGCTGCATTAAATGTCCAATGTCTAATGCATTAACCACCTCCGCATAAAATGCTTTTTGAACTTTTTCATGGCTGCGTTTTATTGCAAATTGTAAATTTCCTTGCACATTTAAGTGTTCAAATAATCGTGCATCTTGAAACACATATCCAATTTCACGCTCATAAGTAGGGACACAATGCTTATCATCAAGCCACGTTGTTTCACCTACTTTTAATAGACCTTGGGCACTTTTCTCAAGTCCTGCAATGCATCTGAGTAATGTTGTTTTACCGCTACCCGATTCACCTAAAATTGCGGTGATACCAGTACTCGGAAATTCGCTATTTACGGTCAGTTCGAATACTTGAGAACCGCTATGTAAAGTGGTCTGCAAATTAGCAATGATAGTGGACGACTTACTGTTAATTTGGGTCATAATCAACGTCCAATTCTAAACTTGGTAGCAATACCGCGCTTTTGGAAACTATACAGCAGCAAAAGGGCGATAAATGAAAAGCCGAGCATAATAGCCGATAGACGATGCGCACCAGCGTACTCTAATGCTTCAACTTGATCATAAATCTGGATAGAAACGACTTTGGTTTCTGCGGGTATATTGCCACCTATCATCAGTACAATGCCAAACTCACCTACCGTGTGCGCAAAGCCTAATATAGCCGCACTAATAAAGCCTGGCCTAGCAAGTGGCAAGATGACGTGAAAAAACGTATCCATAGGCTTAGAGTGCAGTGTGGCAGCAGCTTCTAATGGTTTTTTGCCAATAGCCTCTACGGCATTTTGAATCGGTTGTACGACAAACGGTAACGAATAAAACAATGAGGCAATAACTAAGCCCCAAAAGGTAAAAGGCAGCAGTCCTAAGCCAAGGTGCTCAGTAAGTTGACCGATAGGACCATCCGGTCCCATTGCAATTAATAGATAAAAACCTAAAACAGTTGGTGGCAATACTAATGGCAATGCAACGATTGCATTTATTGGCCCGCGCAGCCAAGACTTTGTTTTGGCCAACCAAACAGCTATAGGTGTACCTACAATCAATAGAATGATGGTGACGGTAAACGCTAGCTTTATGGTTAGCCAAATAGCATTAATGTCAGAATCGGTGAGTCCCATGCAAGTTCCTTGTTAGCAATACGTCGCTATTTTATTATTGCGAAAATCAATCAACTGTATAATGATGTGATTGTATGATGTTTTTCGCGTCATTGCTTTTCAAAAATTCAAAGAAAGCCAATGCCGCTGGATTTTGCTCTGCGTTATCCAATAAAATAGCATCTTGTTTTATTGGATTGTAATAAGATTTAGGGATCAGCCAATATGAACCGTGCTCTGGTTTTTGTGAAAAAGAGATGAATCCGATGTCCGCATTGCCGGTGGCAACAAATTGATAGGTTTGAGAAATACTTTCCCCCATTACCCATTTTGGCTTGCTCTGTTCAACTATTGACAGGTATTTTAAAACATCAACCGCTGCTTGACCGTAGGGTGCAAATTTAGGATTGGCAAGGGCTACTTTTCTGAACTGGTTATTGTATAAAACATCGGGAGAGTTATTAACTAATGCCGCATTGGAAGACCACAAAATGAGTGTTCCTTGTGCATAAGTAAAGCGTCCACGGGCACTCGCTTTTCCTCGCTTAATGAGTTCGTCAGGCTTCACTTGATCAGCGGAAAGAAACAAATCGTAGGGCGCGCCATTCACGATTTGGGCAAAAAACTTTCCCGATGAACTGTATGAAACGCGTATTTTATACGGTGTTTTTAGTTCGAACTGTGCCTTGATCTGTTGCATCGGTTTAATAAAATTCGAGGCAACGGCCACATTTGCATGCTGCGCTTCTATATTAACTGAAGGTGAGTTTGCAGAAGCTGGTTGATTCAAGTCAACGGCATTGCTTGGCTTTAATGGATACAGAAATAAGCAAATACAAACCATGCTTAATAGTAGAGCGAATGTTACATTAAATTTCATAGTTGGGTTTTTTTAGACTCGACGAGATGCAACATGACAGTGCAATAGGATACCAGTAATGTTGCTTTAATGTCTAAAATTTAAGATTGCTTTTTGGCTGATTCGGTATGAATATTTAGCCTCTTGTTGGCGTAACTAGTATTAATAGCTAGTCGAGTTAAACTACCTAAAAGCAGAAATAACGAGAGTGGATAAAAGGGGACAGTTTTATCGTATCTTGTTTTATGTCAAACTCAGTCCGTTGTAATCGTGTACATTAGGCAACAAAGAAAAACCAAATTTTGAAAAAACAAACAATTAAAAATCATTCAAAAATATACAGATGGAAAAAATTAAATGAAAAACTTTTTTAGACTAAGCGTGTTTACTTTAGCTGTATCCTTGGTCGCTTGCTCTCCAGTTGAGGAAGCCCCTTCGCTTAATACCGAGAGCATGCTTAGTCAAAATGTGCAGATTGATATGGCAACCAGTTC
>Ga0307931_1003192_pt1 | contig 10110 bp, 9 predicted proteins | sample OrgLakmetageno47_FD_201816 | JGI IMG/M metagenome (GOLD analysis project Ga0307931, IMG submission 201816) | Saline water microbial communities from Organic Lake, Antarctica - #47 | ecosystem: Environmental > Aquatic > Non-marine Saline and Alkaline > Saline | place: Antarctica: Organic Lake... | reverse complement strand
ACCTACTGCTTCCTCTTCCTTGTTTTCATCTTCAGCTCCTCCTCTTCCTGCCTAATATCTGTGTGTTCAGGCGCTCTCGGCACGTTGCTGGGTGCTTTAGCAGGCTACGCCTTGTGTGGAGAAGCCCTCGCGTCCGGTCTCTTTGTAGCGTCGGATGCCCCTAAACTAGCGGCCGCGCTGTGCGCGAAGAACATCGGCGGAGGCGTCAACTTCGTGGCGGTACGTGAAACACACTTGAACGTTTTTTTTTACATGCGTGCGTGTGCAAGCGCATATACGTCACACTATTGTTGTTGTCTTCATCTGTGCCAACTCAAAAGAAATTTTGCTATTCGTTGGTGGAGTAGGAAATGTTTGCATCGTGCATTTTACCAACGAATGCCCTCCAAGAACAATGAATGAAGTTTAATGCAGGTGCTTGCCTCTCCTCAGCTTACTTGCTCGCACATGTATACTCAGTGTATGCACTGTATGTGTTTTTTTTTCTTCTTCCTTCTATCAGGTCAGCGCGGCCTTGAACTTAAGCCCTGCCGCAGCTGCCGCAGGTCTCACGGCGGACAACGCCATGGCCTTACTGTACTTCCCCCTGTGCAATTACTTGGGCAAAAACGTGGAGGCTACTGGGACGAATACGAACGAGGTGGTTAAGCAGACACATGCTAGTATTCTGAAGGATGTGCAGGTTTTTGGCACTCCTTCTACTGCAAGTAGCGTAGGTGCTTCTGCTGTACCACCACCAGGACCACCACCAGTAGTAGAGCAAAAGGAAGCTGCGAACGACGAAGGCATTTTATTAAAGGCCTTAGCCGCCGCGGCTGTTCTGGTGAGATAGGTAGATTCTCTAAGTGTATTGATGTTTTGTTTATGGTGATCTTTGTCCATATTTGATGCTGATGATGATTGACATTGTTGCGTTTTTCATGCGTACGTTAACTTAACGCATGTTTCTTTAATTTCCGATGCACATATGGCACTCTTTGCTTCCAACCCACAATTATTCCAACCCATCCGCTCACACTCTCGAGTGCACCATCGTTGATTCTCACCCACAAACATGCCCACTCGCACACACACACACAAGAGTGCATGTGTGTTCACATGTTAATGACAATCCTCACCATCGCCATTACTACGTACTAGGTGGCCTTGGGCGAAGGCTTGTGCCCAAAATGGAGCATTGTAGCAACTTCAGGTTTCACCGTTGCAGCGGCTACTCTGCTGCCCAAAGTGTTCGGAAGATTGGATCAAGCAGGCAACCTGGTGAGTGACAGAGGATGGTGGAGTCAAGGTTACAGAGTGGAAGAGAATATAAAATGAAAATAGCAAACGTGCATGTACTGATATTGAGTGAAAATTGAGTGCCGGAAACAGATAAATTTTGATGCGGTGACTGGTAAATTTGACAGTCAAGACTTTGTTTCATTTATATACCATTGAAATTGATTTCTGCTGGCGTGCATGCTCTTCTCTTCTTTCACTTTTCTGCTCGTTTCCTTTTGCGTGAACAGATGGGTACCGTGCTTTTGTACTTGTTTTTCGCAACCGCGGGCGCCTCTGGCACTGGCGTGGCAACGACTTTGGTTGGAGCTGGCGTGCCACTGCTGGGATTCTTGAGCATCGTGTATGCCGTGCACTTTGGAGTGGTAAGGAATGCTGTAATTCGTAGTAAGTGCTACCATAGAACTGTAGTAGCTCAATGATGAAAACTTGATGTTGACCAAGAGCACTTATCTCCTTTGCTTTCTTGCTTCTATATATAACACAAGTGTTGCCTTTTCACTATAGTGCACCCCATTCACCCATTCTTCAAAACACCCACTCTGCATCTTACACATATCAGGTCCTCAGCCTCGGCCCTCTCTTCGGCTTAGATCGTGCTTCCCTATTGGTGGCGTCCAACTGCAACATCGGTGGTCCTGCCACGGCGGCTTCTCTCTGTGTGGGGAGGCAATGGCCGCACCTAGTGGCGCCAGCCCTGCTGGTCGGGAATTTCGGGTACGCCGTGGCCAATGGGGGCGCGCTCGCGCTGCATGCGCTGTGGACGAATGCGTTGTGGACCCGGTGATGATCAAAAAGAAGACATGGGCCAAGAACCAAGAAAGATGTACATTAAGAAAAAAGAGGCAGGAAGCAGAAAGATTCTGCCTATACATGTGCGAGATATGAACCCACATAGTTATCTAAAACGCATAAAATTAATGAACACCGCCTCCGCTATGTGCCTTGTCCTATACCTATATAGATAAAACCATTCCAATAGATCACTACTCATCAATTTTGATTCCTAAATCGACTTCGGTGCTCTTAACTCTTAACCTTAACCCGCTATCTGTAATGACTCTGTTCTTCGTGAAATTTCTTAATTATCCGTTACTAGTCATTAGGTATAGGTATGCTTATTGATGATTGGTAACCAGCAAAGCAAATTTGGCTGGCCTCTTGTCATCCAAGCGAAGTAGCCGGGCGTAGTCCTCTTATTCTATTTCATTATACATCGAATTCAACAGCGCGGTAGCTCCTTACTCCGTCAAGCTCTTTCTTCTTTCTCTATTCTTTCGGCCCGCCAGTTTCCCACGCTGCGGTATTCCACTCGCCACAGCACGTTCCTCCGAATGGTGATGATGCCGCCTCGCCTCGAAAGCAAATTGCCCCAGGCTGGGGTCGCAAAGAGCAACGTTTCTCCGGGTGGAAGCTGTGCAGAAAGGTTATGAGCCGGAAGGATTCATGAACGCAGTAATTTACAAGGGGGAAAGCTCTTCAAATATGCAGCTTTATAAACAAAGGCAAGGCAAGGTATAAACACCTACCCATCCACCCTCCCATATCCAATCCACACCGCCAAACCTGGAGTGTGCCAAAGTCGAGCCCTTCCGGCAGAGTGGCAAAGAACCGTAAACTGCCGTCCTTTGGATTGGACCCTACGCGGCGCCACCCTTTGGGCTCAAACCGCAAGCGAGGGAAATTGCGCACCTTTATATTACACACAAAAAAATGAAACCCCATCGAGTAGATTGGCACGGCACGAAATTTTGAGTTGCTCTTAAGAGTACTGGACAAGAGTAGACTGGCTCACAACACAACAATGAATAGATAAATTCATGAAGGTTGAGATGATAATACTGCTTTGAACTTTTTTTATAGAAAAGCGCGCACCTTGGCCATGCCTCCGGGTAATTTCGCAGCGCAAGCAGGGCCTCCCGAGATCTATCACCGACAAAATGATGATACACCATACAGTAAGAAAGACGAGGAAAAACTAATACAGACACAAAGAAGGCAAAATGCCACGCGCACGCACCGAGCAAATAGAAACTACGCCGAAAAGAAAGAAGAAATGAATACACGAATGCTGTATGCTCACCTTCTTGGCGCCCATTTGCGAACCGCGGTTCTTTGCACCGGTGGTCAGGAAGTTCACCCCCACTGTTTCCTGATCACGAAGCGCTTTGTCGGAGCTTGATCTAGCCGGCATGCAAAAATCAAAGGGTGGAACAATAAAAGAGACAAACCAAAAGCAAATGATAATCTTAGTAGAGCATTGATATCGCTCGTGTGAAAAGACCTTGAGGTTACATTGATAGATATAGTTACAGAGGTTGCTCTGAATTTTTCAATACATAAGTCCTGCGACGGTTGGAAGTCAGAATATTTGCTCGAGAAATGGCGACATTATGGCCCAAAGGTAGGCATCTAGACCGAGAGCTGAAGCTCATATCCACACGCGCTTACTCGTTAGGAAGCCACGGCTCGTCCGCGAATTCTAGCCCGTCGAGTGTGCAGACGAAACGTTCGCCGTCATAGCCCCATCTAATAATGTCAGACAAGAAACGCAATGCACCGAGGAAGAAAGGTATGAAGACAAGCATGATTAGAAGAAGCTGCAAACAATCATGCATGGTCAAAGCCAGAGGTCTAGTGCAGCACGCACCTAGGTTCCATCCAAGTGCCTTTCTCGCGGCCGAAGTCGACTTCGCAGCGCCATTTCGTGCCACCGAGGAGTTCGCCGCTGCTGCCGCCACTACTACTCGATGGCTCCGCTGCTAGGGCTCCACATGTAGCCCTAGGCCGCCTACACTTACTTCGCGTGCACTGTTGCTGATGGCCCAGGAATCCGTGGATTGGAGCTGCCGTCGCAACGAAAACGAATATTATCAAAGTTCTCGACATTTTCTCACGCCGGATGTTTGTCTCTTCGTCTCCCTCTCCCTCTCTTCACCCTCTCACCCTCTCACACACAGATAACGCCCCTGCGGGGTGGCTCGACCAAAAATTTTGCCGATTTCTTTTTCCTGCTGCCGCATGCTCCGATATCAAAGTCCTATTTCGACTTCCTGCGGAGGTCTCCATACCTGCTAGCGGAGGTGAACGCTCAGAATTCGCGAGTGTCCTTCGAATTCAACGAACGTCTTTTAAAGGCTAAGACAATTCAGAAATTGTTTCATGTTTCAAGTTTTAATTATCTTTGAAGTCATAATCTGCCAAGCTAAAGATTAAGTATGCTTCATAACAACAGTCGGCAGCTACTCAGAACCCATAAAAAAATTGCTGCTGCTATCTTTTCCTCGGTGCTCTACAGTTCAGCAATAAACGCTTCGTCTTCGTCGTCATCGTCATCGATACCCTTATAGCCCGCAGCTCCCCTGCTACTGCCACCACTGCTGCTGCCGCCTCCTCCCATGCCAGAACCCCCCTGCACACCACCACTCAATCCGCTACTGGGGCTGTGATCGATGTCGGCAAAAGGGCTGCTCTTGGAACTGCCGCTGCTCATCATCCCGTTCCCGCCAGTGAGAGGGGAGCCAGAAGAGCTCAAACTTGCGCTGCCGCCGCCGGCGCGCGCTTCTTGGCCGCGGTCGTTCACCACCCAGTACCTAAGAGGGAAGGGAAACAAACTTTTAAAAAAATAGACGAAAAATAGGGAAAAAGAATAACAAAAAAAGAAATGTGTTCGGAAGGACGCAAGTGGACTAGCACGAGTAGCAACTAATAGTTCTTCAATTCTTCCAATACCCTTCTCGTACTCCCCCACTACCTCTCATAAGTTTCTCCGTAAGTTTATTTCGCCACCTCCATTTACTCACCAGCGCTCGGCGAGGCCCCGTACCATCACTCCAGACGCGCACCACAGCCCGGCGAAAAGGGCGCAATACACGCGAAAGCTAGAGGAGGTGCCGACCCAAGCGCCAAACGCATAGGTGGCCGCGACCTAATATTGTAGTAGTGGTGGGGGGGGGGGGGGATTTTCGAAGGAAAGTGAAAATGAATACGAACGAATGAACTTGCACTCAAGCATACTCGCATTTCCTATCCCTCTAATATAGTACCACGAGGTGCGCGATTGGCGCGAGCCGGAAACGGTTGGCCAGCTTGAGCGCGTACCTAGTATACGTAAGAGCGAGAAGAGAGAAGACACGAGGTTGAAAGGGAATCATATCTCCTGCAGAAGAAAAATCAAACAAGAGTACAACGAACGAACACGCACAAAAAGCAGCGACTACAAGAAGAATGTTCAAAGTGTATAGAGCACGCACGACGGAAGACATTCAGAGAATCCCTTCAAAAGTATTCTTGCCATTCAGACCACTGCCCAATGTCCTCCTCCATCCCACCATTATTTTACCCCTCACCCCCCCCCCCCTCCCCCCTATTCTCACTACGCTTACATGTCGTCAACTTCTCGGCTGGAGAGCCACCCATAAGCATTCGCTGCGAAAGTGCCCGCGAAGCAAAACAGGCCCAAGTCCAATCCGCCCTTGCAAGTAAAGAGGAGGTGGTTGTTATAAACGATGAACAAGAGGGCGAGATAATTGGGAGGTTTGGGAAAAAAAATTGCGCATGTTAAGATTGATTGAGAGAAGAATGTTCAATAAGAAAAACGATGCTGCCCCTCCACACCCTTTTCTCTCTCCTCTCTCTTCTCCTCCTAGCATCTCTTCACCTTGGTGGCCATGTTCTGCGCGGCCCACGCCCAAAACAGCACCGAAATCCCGCACGTGCCCAGAGTGCTCGCCGCCACCGTGCGCTGCGCGAATATAGTGTGGTTGGTACGTAGCGTATGGTTAACAAAGGCACACTTCAGCACAAGTACATTCTTGCATGAGATGCTAGTGCACGATTTGGAATGGGCGCCACAAATGAAAGATACGTGAGTGTGGAATGTGGGCAAAGAGGGCTCCATAGAGGAGACAGGGTTTCAATGACTAGTAGTGCCTGCACGAGTCTAGGCGCAAGCTGTTCTGCGGGTTTAATGATAGATGGCTAACACGACAATGTCTAGGAGGAAGGCAGGGGGAGGCGCATGCGGTAGCAGCGGTAGCAATCCTAGCTGACAACAATACCTGAACTAAGTCTCGAGGCGGCTCCGACCCATGCAACTGCCCCGAGTAGACTCTGTTGATTAAACGATAGAACAACAATATTTTGAGTGTGATGGGACTCCAAAAGAGTATAAGGGGAACTGAGAGATAGCGAGTGCAATGTCGCTCGGCAAGCTTTCCCTCCGACTAGCCCATCATAGGGACAAAGACCGACACAAACTACACTATTATCACTGATAAGTATTGTGATATCAAGAGTTAAGTATGTGCTTTCGTGTGGGCATTGAGCAAGTGGCAGATCTGCATGCGCTATTCTATTGAAAGATCTAATGATGCAACGGTTCTGTTTTCCCTTGAGCTCTTACTTCCACATGCGAGAGAAGCCCTGAGAGTTGAGGTCGAGGTCGTCGTTGTCGTCGATGGAAATAAGGCCACCGCCTGCTTTGTTGAAGCCATCCTTGGACAGGCCAACGTCGCCCAAAAGCCCGCTACTCGAACTCATAATGATTGACACAAGGAGCGGAGGCACGACTCTACTCGGATGACATTCGAGCACACGAGCATACGAGCACACAAAAAAAGGGCACACGACGAACGACAGTCCGATTACAGGGAGACAAGTTTGTTTAGGTGCCCGCGCGGTGCGCGGCTTCGGAGCAATGTGTTTGCTGCGGAGGAGTAGGTGCGTGTTCTTAGCACCTCAGTGCACGGCCTTGAGATGCCCGTGGGTGAGTGCCCTCGTATTGCCCGTGGTGCGTGTCTCTTCATGTGCCCGTGGTCCGCCTGGTGTTTTGTTTACTGCACATCTGTACATGTACAACAAATCTGTACTACAGTACTGTATAGGTACAAAAAAACGACGACCACCACGAACAGACCCCGAACGAAATTCCATTTAATATAAAGGATGAGGCAGTAAGAACAACGTCCAGCGTCTTCCCCACTACCTATCGTTCTTTAGGTAGGTTTACGAACGATAGGGAGTGCGTCTTCCCTTGTTCTTCCTCTCGTCTCTCGTCTTCTCGCCTTCTCGTTTCTCGTATGATATCGCACTTCGCTCGTCGCCCTTTCTCACTTCTTAACTCCGAGACAAACCCTCCAGGAACACCCGTTTGACAGAAGCGACGAATTATACTAGCGCCTACTACTAGACTACTAGTGGCAAGTTTTAACTTTGTAAGTTTATTTTATTTTTTTAGATGGTGGGGTTCAGACCCCAAATGGCAAGCTTAAAAATTATGCACATGGAAAAAAAAATGTCCGAGATCACTTGGCCTGTCACGTTCCTGTGCCATTCAAGCGCAGCTACCTTGCTCTTTGATGAACCTTCCAGAACAAGTCTGGCGGGGCTGAGTGTCCTTTTGCGTAATGCAATGCTCATCTTTACTCTCATGAACCCTGTAGAATCAATTCTCGGAAGGAGGCATAGGTTTCGATTACGTCCACGATCTCCACTTCGATCTATCCTCTGCTATGGCACGCCATTCCTTGAAGTTGACCGGTAGCCCATTGCACTTTAGGGCCTTTTTTAATGTCCGCCCAATGCCATATCAGGGCATCCATTCGGCCTTGAGTGTGCTACCCAGCCAGTGAGCAACTACCGCGGCGCCCAAGTTATAGGCATCCGAGAAACGTGGCCAGCACAACGAACAACGAGAAATGCGATTGCGATGGTAGATAGCAGCTATCAACTATCAAGATCTCCATGTCTCATGGCATTGGGCCTTTGAAGAGGAGTGGCTGAACTAATATGGCGATGAAAGGCATGATGAAAGCCAACATGGTGCAACACGGAACATGCTACGGACACGTCGCTCATGAAAATTCGGAGTCACAAGCACCGAACCCCACACCCATAAACCATGAACCATAAAGAGAAGTAGACAAAACAAGGGCATTATAAACTTCTCCTTTGAGGTGATTAGAAACGTGTTTACTTCGAAGCACATTACTCAAAGCGCCAGTAGGGATTTTCAAATCCTATATTGGTCATGGATTACACTGGATGTTACACAATTCCCTGGCCAAAAGCTGCCTTTTTGTTTTATTTAATGGCTCCCAGTTGCCGCTGCGCATCCACGTCTCCTTGCATAGCGGCCTGCTGCCATAACTTCACCGCTTCCTTGTCGCTCTGCGCAACACCAGATCCCTCCTTGTACAAGACTCCTAAGAAATACTGAGCCCTTGCATACCCTTGATTCGCCGCCTTTCTCAAACATCGCGCGGCCTCCACATCGCTCGGTTTCACGCCGCCTCGGCCCGACTTGTAAGCGATTCCCAAGTTCAGCAGGGCATTAGGCAACCCTTGATCCGCGGCCTTCTTGAACCACCGCAACGCTTCTGCATCGTTCTGTGCCACGCCGCGGCCCTCGGCAATTTGCGTGCCAAGATGAAACTGCGCCTCCTTATGCCCCTGTTCAGCGGCCTTTCTCCACCACCGAACCGTCTCAGCATCACTCTGCGCCACGCCGTGGCCTTCTATATACATCGCGCCCAAATGATACTGCCCATCCGCGTCCCCTTGTTCAGCGGCCTTACGATACCAACGCAGCGCCTTTGCATCACTCTGCGGCACGCCTCGGCCCTTTTTGAACCGCATCCCCATGTAGTTCTGCGCCTCCGCGTGCCCTCGCTCCGCTGCCTTCATGAACCATTGTATTGCTTCTTTGTCATTTTGAGCCACGCCCTCGCCGTGAAGGGAGATGCGCCCTAGAAAGTTCTGAGCCTCTGCAAACCCTTGGTCCGCCGCAGACCGCAAGCTAATTACGACTGCGTCTAATTCATGCTTTTTTCCTGACCAAGATGCTTTACCATGCTTCACCAGCCGATGAAGAGACACAAACTGTAGCACGGCCTCTTCGTAGAGCTTCTCTGGACCTGGAGGGAGCGGAGTGCGGCACAAAGGGCACATTTGTTTGATTCCGAACTTCCGCAACTCTGCCACGCAAGCGCCATGGAACTCATGACCGCACGACAAGATGCAGGACGACGCTTCGCTCAGCGAATCTAGACAGATGCTGCATTCCTTTCCCGCCACTGCCGTTGCTCTTGGCGCAGCGTCTTCGTGAGTCAAGGACGAAGAAGACTGGCGTGGTGGCGCCCGTTCGGACTTAGAAATACAGTGCTGCTTATGGCTGGCCTTCCAGTGAGCCTTCTGGCAGTCTCTGCTGCAGTACACCACAAGGCCGCACCGGGCGCAGGCTGACAGCTTGGGAGTATTCGCACTCCCTTCCGGCGAACGGCAGTTGCCACAGACCTTCCTTGACGGACAACTCTTACTCTTTTTCTCGGCCATATTCAAAGCTCTTAGCTAACAACTATGGCCGTGGCGATCAGGGCAGGGTGCAGGGCAGGGCAGCGGGGAGGAAGGACTCGCTTCACGCTTCACGCCACGCCGCCGCGCCGCCTGTTGTGTTGTGCGTTGTAGGGTTCGTAAAAATAAGTAACAGGTTTGACCCAAATAAGTAAATAATTAAGTAAATACGGTATATACGGTGATTTATACCGTATATTAAGGTGAGAAAGTACCATTTTTAGAATTCCGGTTTTTAAAAGTTTTACTTATCGGAAAAAGTGGAAAATCTGTTATTTATTTACCTATAAATTTACTTATTTGGCCACAAAAATTTGCATATATAAGTAATACTTATTTTTATCAACCCTAGTGCGACGGAACTCTGACACCGGAGCTCATGGCTGTGAATCCAGAATCGCTTTGTAGGACTTCAAAAGTGGCGACAATATCCCACGGTCCGTCTGTGAGACACAGTCATGCACGGTGGGCATCAGGGGA
>Ga0307931_1003190_pt1 | contig 10118 bp, 11 predicted proteins | sample OrgLakmetageno47_FD_201816 | JGI IMG/M metagenome (GOLD analysis project Ga0307931, IMG submission 201816) | Saline water microbial communities from Organic Lake, Antarctica - #47 | ecosystem: Environmental > Aquatic > Non-marine Saline and Alkaline > Saline | place: Antarctica: Organic Lake... | reverse complement strand
GACTCAGCCGTGAGGCACCACGATTCGCACCCATACAGCAGCACCGCCAGAACACCACCAGTGTAAATCTTTCCTTTGAGCCGCTCAGACACATCGCGAGTACTGAAGAAATGATCACGTAGCGCATGGGACCCTTCACTATCCTTTAACCTTTATGACCCTCTTCGTATAAGATCGGTCCGAGCTCTAGTGTAGAGTTGTACAGCCCGAAAATGGGGAATATCCTAGGATGGACGGGGAGTAAGACGCCGTCAGCAAGTTAATCATGGGCAAATTTATACATCTTCCGGAACTACAATTTTTTTCTCGGGCGACGCTGTCTTCATGCTGAACTTCAGCATCTAGTCGTTGTTCTCGACGCTGCCAGAAGACACCAAGATTTACAGCACCTTCCTGATGCCCTTAAAAAATCTAAGAACAGCAATGGAAAGAGAAGACTCGAATTACTCTACTAAACTATATTCAGATTTTCTTTGGAGTGCCCAGAAGGTGTCGAACTCGACATTCACAACTTTTTTGCGTTCAACGATTTCGACAGATTTTCGTAGCTTCGTAGTGCTAGAATTAAACGTTTTGCGCCATAGATTCTGACCATCGAGGCTGATGCAGCTCTAGTTTGGACCATGATCGGATGCATGTTGCTCCTCATCAATTGTTTGCTGATAGCAACCTTGTATCTGTCCACCCAGAGAAAGTTGGAATTTTCCGACTGTACAAATCCCGGACCGATCTTATACGAAGTGGGTCTTAACTCGTGAACTTCCGCGGGTGCTGCTACTCACATGAAATAGAATTCAATTATAGTCTCCGAAAATTCCGGATGCTGCTTTTGGCTCTTGGTTGGGCTAGACACAAGACTAGACTAGGATAAGGGATCGTACATCACCTTCAGCTGCCGTCTTCTACAAGGGCAGCTAAAACACAAAGGGCAACCGCGCGTTGAAACTAGTGTAATCATGGAATGAGAACTAGAACTTGGCTAATAAGCAGCTAGGAAATGGGTAGTCTTGTGGTTGAATTAAGCACCGTCAGCACCTCTTTCGGTGCGGCCGAGGTCGAGCCACCACTTCGGCACGTCTTCTTCTCGGCTGGCCGTCTTGGCCGGGTTGTTCAGAACCTTGTTGGAGAACCAACCAAGTGCCCGAAACACCTGGCTGGTGGCACCAGGAATAGGGATGTTTGCCACGCGGATCAGACCAAGCGCAGCGCCCACGCCTCCCGTGTTGCCTTCGAAACGATCAGCGACATAGCCTACTGTGAGCTGTTTCACACGCTGGTCGTCGTCAAAGAGAATCGAGAAAGTCTCTGGAGCTCCATCTACCTTGTTTCCACTAGGTGGTGCAGTGATACCGAAGCCTAACCCTAACGAACCCGTGTTTGTGCCTGTATTGCGCACGAGAAACCACACTTTGCGATCGTTGACTGGGTCGACGCTAAAGCCCCATGCATTCGGGGATATGTCTGGGAACGCCTCGTAAATCTTAAACGTTTCCATGGTCTCTAAGTAATCTTTCTTGTTCAATGGTCCTACCACTGGCCCACGGAACACAAACTGCTCGCTGAGCATTTCCGGCCTTGGCGAGCTGTAAAATCCACTGCCAGTGTGAAGAAATTCATTTGCTAGGTCGAGCGTTGTTTTGTCTCCGGTCTCCGGAATTGGTGGGACAAATTTCGAAGGACTTCCTGCCACTGAAGATCTTACTAAAGCATTTCGCTTAATGCCGGCAGTACTCTTGACGAATAGTGATGTCACTGGTGCCACGAAGAGCGCTAGAGAGCAGAACATCCATGGCGCCATTTTCTCGATTTTCCTTTGGTCTCTCTTCATTCATCGCGTCATCGCGTCATCATGTCATCATCGCATACGTAAGAATCGTGTGATTTACGGTAAAATCAGTGAGCTAACTGAAACCAAGATCCACTTTCCGTTCCACTTCCTGTCTTCTTGATTTGATACAGGAAATCTACGAGCAGTTTGGGCTGGCGATTGCAGACATGCATCTCTTTCCTTAACGCTAGAGATGTTGTTCACAGAGAAAACATAACTTTGCATTTTTCGCGCGAAGTGTGCCGCTGGATGCAATATCACGAGTTGGAAGCGCAGTAGCTTAGAAAACCTCACCTTCAAGTAGTCGACCTTGAATCTTGACACCATGATGACTTCAGCATTTGGCCGCCTTACCAGGCTATTGTTGCTAGGCTCTTCGCTGGCATGGGCTCCTGGGCCAAGTATGCACCCTCACTATTCAATAATTCGTACTTTAAGGCCTCTAAATCCTATTCGTGCTACAACCATCGAGCAGCATGAGCCAGTAGGTGCTACGACGAAGGTGACACCTGCCTCCGCTCCAGCAATCTGCACCAACTCGAGTCAGCACGCATCAGATGCGTTCGATCTGCTACAACGTGCAGTGGCTGAGGCTAGAGGCTTTAGCTGCGCGCAGCAGCCGATGACCAAAACAGGATCTTCGTCTCCGTTGCCTCAAGGGCGCGCCGAGCAGCCGCCACACCTCTTGCGTGCCACGGCCCTGTTCTTGAGGGCACTCAAGCTCGAGGTTGACGGAGAAGAAAAAGGAATAAAATCGGCTTCTGAAGCATTGAATACCGTCAAAGTAATTGACAAGGTTGCGCTTGACTGTGACGGACAAAAGCCAGCGTCGCGCTTTGTAGGGGTCCAGTGGGACGTCCGAAGAGGACAATGGCGCGTGTCTATCCGCCTGCGCAACCGCCAAACCACGTCGTTAGGCTTCTTTGACGACGAAACCCGCGCTGCAGAGGCTTATGATGTACAGGCTCGTAGCCTAGGCAAGCCTGTGAATTTCCCAGCTCAAGGAACGGACGAACAGCAGGCCTCAAAAAGTGGCACCCCACCTCAGTCCGCCGCCAAATCGGCGGTGGGGGCTGCAGGCGATGCGGCAGTAAGAGGGCGGTGCGCCACCGTTATGCAGTGCAACCAACTGATCGTGGCCCTGGCAGACTCGCCAGGAAGCAGCACTGCTCAAAGCTCGGGCGCCACCAATGCCCTTGGCGAGTCGAGCAGCCGACGCCGAAGCGGCACGGAGCACCAGGAGGACGAATTCAGCGACTACAAGGCGAGCCTGTCAGAGTGGACCGGCCTGGACCTAGCACTGATAGTCTACGAGCAAATGCACAAGCACGGTACATACAACAAAAGCAAGAAAAATAGTCCGGGTAGTAGGGTAAACAGCAAGGGCACCAGCAGAAGCTTGGACAGTGATGCTAGGAAGAGCAACATTCCTCGGCCTGATGTCGTGACTTACGGAGCCTTAGTGGCGCGGCTAGGCGCAGCAGGGCGGCTCAGTCGCGCTCTTCAGGTGAGCTTCACAGCTAATACTAACCAAAAAGTGTTATTTCGAAACACCGTAACAAACGATCAAAGAGTAACATTGTCATGTACTACATCTCCTACTTCTTAAGGTTTGGGCGAATATGGAACAAGATCCGCGAGTATTCCCAGATGTACCCGCTACCAATGCTCTTCTGAATGCCTACGCAAAGGTGGTGCTATCACAAAATCATAAAACAAACACGTCTTCTTTCCTCATCACGAATACATTCCAGGCAAATAATTAGGAACAAAGAAAGTACTTGCTCAAATGCTCTCATGGTGATGCTATTTCTTTTGTCTAGGGCGGTGGTGGCAGTAGTGCTGGCAGCGCCCATGCAGAAGCTGCAAGCAAGGTGTTGAAACGCATGCCATTGGGCGGCTTACAGCCCAATGCGATTTCCTACAACTCTGTCCTGGACGCGCACGCTCGCTGCGGCGATTTAACCAGCTGCGCATCTCTGTTGCGTGCAATGGTGGGTGCTACGACTGGCTCATCATCTAGGAGAAGCAGCAGCTCGTTGTTGGCTGTGTCTACAGACCCTACTGTGTCAGCTAATGCCCCTTTTGGTGATGTCATGCCGAACGCGCGCACCTACAGCATTCTGATGCGGGCTTGCGTGGAAGCGCAGCGCCCGAATGATGCAGCCAAGCTTCTTGCGCACCTTCAAATCGTTGAAAGCAGGCAAAACCACCAAATGAATGGTGCGAGCTTGGGTGGAAGCGCAGAGGTCAACAAAGAGAACAAAAGTAGTAGCAACAGTGGCACTAGGAGAAAAAACAACAGCAGTAACAGCAACGGCCGTAAGAAGAACATCAGCAGTAGCAAGGGCAGTGGTAGTGGTGAAAGAAGCGCACTCATGGCAAACGCCGTGCATTACACCACCTTAATCGACGGGTTTGGGTCTGCTGGGCAACTCGACTCGGCGTTTGAATGCTTGCGCGACATGGAAGCGCGGGGTTTGAATGCCAATGTCTACACGTGGACGTCGCTCATTGACGCGTGCGTGAAAGCGGCCGCGCGAGCGCCCCATGCGTCGGTATGGCGGGACGCTGAACTGGCGATTGCAGCTGCCAAAAGTGCAGAAGCCGCCGCTGCCGCAGCGGAATCGGCTTTGATGGAAGAGGAAATGGCAACAATGGCGTCGTATCCTACTCTTGAAGAATTGGAGGCAGATCTGAGAAGCAGCAGCAGCAGTACCAGAAGCAGTACCAGCAGCAGTACCAACAGCGGTGTCAGCAGCGGTGCCAGCAGCGGTAGCAGTGGTCGAGGGTCGTTTGCGCGATTGCAAGCAGCGCGGTTGCGGAAAGAAGCAAATGCGTTGAAAGACCGTGCTAACACTTTAACTGCTTCTTTACAGCCGCGGAGCCTGCTCGACAAGTTACGGGGCACTCCTTCTCAGGTTGGGTACAGCAAGGCTAGCTCAGGTGCCACTACCCGCAGCAATAGAAACAGCGAGAGCGAGGATCAAGCAGTCGCACAAATTATCGCTGATTTGAACCTGGCCTTCGGAAGTGGAGAGTCAAGAAATGCCGTTGAAATATTAGAAGATAGCAGCGTTGAGCTGTCTCAAGATGCACAACCGCCTCACGATCTGACGGTTGCGGCACTGAATGATGACTCAGCAGCAACGGGAACAACACCAGTGCCCGAAACAGCAGGCTCTGGGAGCACGCGCAGCCGTGAAACGCTGTTGAGGCTTGCGCTGTCGCTGTTTCAAGCCATGTTGCAGAGCGGTGTTCGGCCGAACAAGGTAATAGGCCCTCCCTATTTACCACGTGATATATACCTTTCATGCACCATACTTGCGTAAATTTAATATGTTTACTTTTTGGAAGTTTGAAAGGTCGTCCAATTCTTCATTCTTCGCTTGAATAGACACCCCTTCAAAGTGTAAAACAATCGCATTCTTTGCCGTGGCGTACAGAAGTATAAAAAATCGGTGCGCTAAACCTTCACCGCCTGCATTGTGTGTGCCTACTGCTTGCAGGTGACGTGCACAGCTTTGATGGACGGTTTGCTGAAGTGCGGCGAATTGGACGCTGCGCTCGAGCTCGTGGAGTTCATGCGACACGCGGGGCTGGCGCCGTCTGCGGTGAGTGTTTGTAGAAATATGTGGGAGTAAAAAAAAACAGGGAAGCTGTGCACCCTGCATCAATGTGACATTTTTGTGTGACAATTTTTTTGCCTTCTTTGAAAGCATAAGTCTACTTCATCAGCCATTCAACCATACAAAACGTTTACTAACTTTGTCATTGTGTCTACTTACACCTAACAATAGGTGACCTTCACAGCCCTTTTAACAGAATGTGCCCGTCGCCCTGGCCATGCCAAAGCTGCGGCTCGCCTCCTCCGCGCCTTAGATGACGACGATGCGGCTGCTGCCACATCTTCGACTTCGATTGCTGCTCGTGCCAATGCTGCGAGCCAGTCCGTCGCCAGTATCGTTGCCGCAAACCTCATTCAAGCAGCGCCGTCGTCGTCTTCGCTACGAAAGGTGCCACAGCCTTCATCCGGAGGAACGAGAGCAGCACCAGCACCAGCGGCAGCAACAGATGGTGCTACCACAGCAGCAGTATTACCTACTGTAGGTGCAGCGCCGGAGTCAACTAGCATGTCATTGGGTGCAGTCCTTGTGTCACTCTTTGGAGAAGCGAGTCGAGTCGAAGACGCGTTTTTCGTGGTGCAAAAGATTGCTGGCCTTGCCGCTGAAGCATCCAGCAGCAGTGATAGTGGTAGCAGTACTACTATTGCCACTTCTCCTGCTGCCACTGCTACAGCTGCTTCTGCTGCCGACAGTGCGTCTGCTAGCCCAGGCGCTCTTGATTCGAGCGCTGCAGCCGCAACCACTCTAGGTGACGACGCTTTTCAAGCTGCCTTGTCGACTGCTTTCAGTGCGGTTGACACTGCGAAACGGCTAGATGATGCGGTTGAGCTTCTGGACTTGCTCAGGGCCAAAAACATGGACCAATCAGCGTCTCGCCGGTTTCAAGACGAGGATGAAGCATCAGGAGGTGCCAGTGGGAATGCAGATGGTGTCGAAGGCTTTCGAGTCAACGAAGTGACGTACGCTGCGCTGTTGGGTGCGTGCGGGCGGGTGAAGCGACTCGCGACGGCGTTTGCCGTCTTTCAGGTACATGTGCCCACTTGAGTCGTAGTGATCGAATGCATATTCTTGCTTTTTCGCTTTCTGCTTTACAATTACTCTCCTTTAAAGATGCATGGTCAATGACACTGTGAATTTAATCGAATAACCACCTTTGTTGAAAACACCAGCGCGCCAAAGAGCAACTTCTGGCAAGGCACCAAGCCAAGCGTCGGGCGCTCCTTTGGAATGCAGATGCTACCGAGTCCTTGACTGCCGGAACTGACGAGGTCTATGCAACGGCACCATCAGCAGCACCTTCATCAGTACCATCATCATCAGCAGCAGCTTCTCCTGCGGCGATTGCGTCAGCGACTGCTGCATTGGACTTGGAGCTCACCAGTAAGCTCGGGCGCCTGTACGGCTCTCTCGTCGACGCCTGCTCTGCTGCTGGGGACGCACAGGCTGCTATTCAAGTGAGTTGCAGTTCTTGAAAGAAGATGAGGAACATACTTCCTTTGTTCCTTTAAACTATTTTCTTACACTTCACCGCACATCTAAAACTTGGGAACTCTTTTCTTCTTGCCGTCCTCTTCGCTTCCTTTTCCAGGTTTTTGACGCCATGGCCGAAGACGAAGTCGCTCCTGGTGTCGGCGCCTACACCTCCCTCTTGCAAGCTCTGGCCAAAGACAATGACAACGCTCGGGTGCCATCGCCAATCACTCGTGCTTCGCAAGACAAAGACAACGCGCAGGTTTTTAAAGCTCCTGCCCTTTAGCCTATCTTTTATTCTTCGAACCTCTTTCTCTGTCTCAAATTTTATTTAATTCCAATTTATTCCCTTCTCCTTCTCCTTCAGATAATTTTTCAGAAGCAATTTACGAAATCAAAGCTACAGCCAGCACCAACAGCACCGACATTGACTGTGCGGCCAGAACGAGGCGTGTTAGGACTGGGCAGGTTTCTGAGAGACACCGCAGAGCCAAGCAGCAGCAAATCTCTTGCTTCAGCTGCGGCCACTGCTGCTGCTGCCACTGCTGGTATTCCCTCCACAGGTTCAGACCAGACTATAGCTAACGACAAATACCGAGAGGGTCTGTCAGCTCCCAGTACAAGAGAGGGCACGTCAGAAGACCGTTCAGCCGAGTCCGAAATGGCAACTTCAAGAGGATCCACGACACGTGCTACGGCACCACCAGCACCGGTGCCACAAGAGGTGAGACAGAAGTGTGATTATTTTTCTCACACATTCATTTCCTCTTGAAGGCCTTTGCTTCTTGCTTCGTGCTTCTCTTTCCCCCTTCTCTCAATTTCTTTTCATCTAATTTTCTGAATTGTGGTTAGCATCAGTGTCTTTTCATTCTGTATGTATTTGAATTTCAATCAAAGCAACCGTCCTTTCTTACCAATCCCACATCTGCCTTCGGAATTTCACATTTTATTTTTATTTTATTTTTCTAACAAGGTGGAGGCGCACTTAGTGCAAGTCTTTCTGCTCTTCGGTGAGATGCGCGCCCGGGGAGTAGAACCCGACCGAGCGGCCTACAACGCTTTGATGGAAGCGTGTGCGCGAGCGGGGGCCGTGGACAAGTGCGCTGGTGTGCTCAACGACTTGGTAAGTAGGAGTGTGTGAGCTCTTTCGAACCGATGAAATCAAATGGCATCTTATGTTGTGTGTTTTCATTGAGAGTACTACCTCATTGATTTTGAAAAAAAAAAGTTCCCTATCTCGAGTCTAAATGTCTCCTTTTCTTGTTGTCGCGTGGCATGCTTCACTCGTTTCGTTTCACTCGGTATGCCACCACCTACCACCCTGTTGCTTCAGGTGGACAGCGGCTTGCGGCCCGACGTGATTTCCTACACCGTCATGATCAAAGCCTTGGGAGCTGGAGGCCGCGTGGACGCTGCGGAAGAGCTTTTTCTTTCCATGCAAGCCAAGGCCAACCACTTCAGCGATCCGGTGAAGAAGTTAGCAAGCAACAGAAGAGCCCTATACCATGCATGACACATGTTTTTTCCCTTGCGCTTCTACTTTGAATTCACATGGGTCTTTCCACTAAAATCGAAGTTACGAATACCATTACCTCTGTAACCTACTCTTGGCTCATTTCCGAAGGAGCCTGCCAACTTTTACCTTGCACTTCTTCTTTTACCTGTGCGCATGTAGGTGGAGCCAAACGAGCGCACTTTTCGGGCCCTGATGCACGCCAATCTCCTCGCAGGCAGGCCTCACCGCACCCTGGCTCTCTTCGACCGATGCAACACGGTACTTGCGCTCAAGCAAAGCCCTTCCTCCTCCTTTTCTTCATCTTCCGCGGCTGCAACAACAACAGCAACAACGAGCGCCGGCAATTCCTTTGAAGCTTCTACGCCAAGCGCTACTGCAACAGCTGCACCTCGAGTGGTGACTGCCGAGGGACCGGCATCAGCAGCGGTGGCAGCTGCGTCTGCGGCCTCAGTAATGGCAGCAGCTAGCGAGGGCGAGGCACCGTCTTCGTCTCCAGGAGGATACAATGGAAGGCCTTACATGTGCTCGTCGAGCGTTACCTACCGACGAGTCCTCGAGGTGAGAGTGCTACTGCACGGCACGCCAAGAAAGGATGGTGGCACAGAGGCAAATTGCACTATGAGGAGACACATCGGTCTTCAGTTGCAGCACTGATTTCGTCTTTATTTTTCGGGTCATCTCCTTCGATACTTTCCTTCTTACGTGTCGAAACTTTCTGCGCTTCATTCTACTTTTTCCTTTTTCTGTGTGTGCAGGCCTGTGAACAAGTCGGCGACTGGCAGCGGGCCCTTGAAGTGTGTGCCGGCATGGCATCTGCTGGTGTCCGGCTCGACAACAAGGGTTTGCTAGCCACCACACGCTTGCTAGATGCCCATGGCCAAACTAGCGCGGCAGCTCGCGTGCGCCGGCAGCGTTACGACCCGAGCGGGGTGTGATTCATGAAGAATGCGACTCGGTTCTCGGTTCGATGCGATTCAGCCGGCTCAGTCAGCCTAAAACATACAAATGGAACTGGAGATAGCTGGAATCATTTTCTGGTGTACTTGCTGGTCAAAAGAGCAAAATGAAATGCCACTTTATGAAGAGTGTTATTGTTTTTTCTTTGCTGTCACCGCCGTTTATACTGTACTGCCCTCCCCTTCCTGTTTCACTTCACAACGAGGCCCATTCACATTTCCCCTGCTTTCGGAAATGGGAAGGAAATCCAGCTAGGTCTTAGCCATAGATATATCTCCTTGTGACATATAGCACGCAGCCCCTCGTTGCAAACTCCGCACTCGTACTCCGCACACCAAGAAGTTCGTTTAAATTCTTAAAAATGCGCATTGGTTCGCACGGGCAGCGAAAAGTGTTGTTTCTGGCTAGACCCTACAATGAAACATTTGACGTATTTTCTCCAGAATATAAGGCAAGTACGTCGCGTCGTATCCAATTCTCTGCTGGCGTCATCGTCGACACGTCATCAAATATACGCCCACATACGGCGTTTGCCATGCGTTTAGTGGGAATCTGCCCTAATATAACGTAATTTACGGTATTGGCGTATTGATTGTCGAAACCTATGCCTCCTTCCGAGAATTGATCCTACGGGGTTCATGAGAGTAAAGATGAATATTGCATTGCGCAAAAGGACACTCAGCCCAGTCAGACTTGTTCTGGAGGATTCATCAAAACGCAG
>Ga0307931_1003188_pt1 | contig 10121 bp, 18 predicted proteins | sample OrgLakmetageno47_FD_201816 | JGI IMG/M metagenome (GOLD analysis project Ga0307931, IMG submission 201816) | Saline water microbial communities from Organic Lake, Antarctica - #47 | ecosystem: Environmental > Aquatic > Non-marine Saline and Alkaline > Saline | place: Antarctica: Organic Lake... | reverse complement strand
ACTATAACGAGGAAAGATTCGTTATCTCTCTCCCCCCCCCCTTCTACACATCTTCAAAATAGCACAATCGCATTTGACTTCCAATTGATTAATTTCATTCCTTTGGGTTGACCATCTACTTTACCTGAATCTCGAGTTCGGGGGCAATTTCGGTGCGACTCAGGTCCAGCGAAGTGCCGTCCGCGCGGACCACGCCAATTTCACCATCCTGGGGGGGAGGGTAGAAATAAAGGGACGGGGATTTTGAACATTCGAGAAAAATTCGAGGAATAACGTATTGTGCGCTGTCCATTGTGCAGAGGCAAACATGCAGCAATATCAGAGACTAGTGGGAGGCGATCAAAACACAACTCTCAAAGATGGTACGCTCTCTTTTCCCCGTGCCTACGCTATTACTCGTCACCTGCATGGCGATAAAGTTCTTGGTGTACTTGTTGAAGGCCGCGGGCTCCGACGCAATGTAAGTGCGGCCCGCTCCGAGGCCAATGGCAATCGGAGAACCGTTGCACGCCACCACTATCTCGTCTAGTTGTAGATGGGGGGAGTTTAAGAGAAGAAAGTAATATAAGGGTCGGGGTAAGTGAAAAAGAGAGACCAAATACAAACGGTGCTCCAGCGTCATCACCAAACCACGTATACCCCTACACCCTCGAGCGTACCCGGGTTGTCCTTGGACATGACGGCTACGCCCCAGGTCCCGTCGCAAAGACTTAGCGCTTTCGCCGTGGCGTCCTTCACGGTGAGAGGGGCGCTGCCCGTCTGTATACATTAGGGGAAGGAGAGAAGAGGTTTGGTGAGACATTAACATAGACATAGGCACAAGTGGACAAAAGAAAGCCGAGAAAAAAAATAAGAAGAGATATACTTGGGATAGAAATGAAAATGAAAAAGTGTGTAAGCAATACAACAGGATACATGGAACGTAAAACGAGTTAAGGCGCAAACCGCGCGCTCACTAATATAATACTATAAAGTACCTTGTCGGCCTCTGCGAGGAGCCAGCCAATTAGCTGCGCAATGACTTCGGTGTCCGTCTCGGAGGTGAACTTGATGCCCTTGGCCTGTGTATGGTATGAAGGGATGCAAGTGAGAGGGGGGGGGGGACGTGAGAACACGCACGGTGACAAGCAGAAATCAAATCGAGCAAAACTCCTACAGATAGCAGATGTAAAAATAAGCAAAAGAAAGAGAGAGAGAGATGGAAATAGAGGGCAACGAAGAAGAAGAGAAGAACGAGAAGAAGAAGACGAAGAATTCGTAGAAAAAGAAAAAAAACAGTTCACAGTACCTCGAGGCCGCGGCGAAGGTCGTGCGCATTGTTGATGGTTCCGTTGTGCACCAACGCGATCCGCCCTGCCATGTCGCAATGAGGGTGCGCGTTCTGGTCCGTCTTGCCGCCGTGGGTCGCCCAGCGGGTGTGCGCGATGCCCACTTGGTGGCCCGTGTGCTCGCTCGATTTCTGGCGCAGCAACTCGATGGAGTCGGCGGAGTTGCCGCGGCTCGCGTACTTGGAGACGGCAATGTCGTGCGTGGCGCTGAGAGTCGCCAAGCCAGCCGAGTCGTAGCCGCGGTTGCGGAGCACCTGGATCCAACCAAGCACAGCACAAAGAGATGGAGAGAGAAAAAAACAAGAAGTGTGCGCACTTATAACGTGTTCGTGAATTTGAAAAATATGGAATAAAGGAACAGTTGGCTCAAGCAGAGGAACTTTCAAGAGCTCTTAACACGCACACTCAAAACCCGCAATGCATATGATGAGCCCACACAAGTAGCTTTACGCAGAAAGGGAATGGCAAGCATGTGGCAAAAACAGGTCCAAAACTAGTGAGCAAAATTAAATACTGCGCACAATGGAATCGAGGTCATTCCCCTTCTTGTAAAGCGGTTGAAAGCAATGAACGGCAATTCAGGCAGGATTGTATGACGTGGCTGAACGATTGAGTGTTCACAGCCACGCGGGAAGTGGTGTCAGAGTAGAAATGGACTCCTAACCACCAAACTAGATGAGAATGCTTGTGTTTTGTGCGCTGGATGCGGCCTCAGTTGGGAATGCTAGTCCTCTTCCTCAGTTGAGTGGGTCAATTTTTGATACCTGTAGACCTTCGAGCAAGAAACCGCGCGCATCGTCTTTCATTTCATCTGGCTTGCCCACCACGCCCACAATCCCACAGGATTCGGCTGGGGAATTCCTGTTCCAGATGCCAAGAGACGCCGCCGAGGCGAGCGCAGCTCCAGGAAGGTTGGACCTAACCCATGAGAAGAAGGTTCTTTTGGTGAATGCATTCGCAGTTGATCTATAATGATGAAATCAACAAGATTGGCTCGAGATAGGGGAAGGGAGAGGCATCACCTTGAAAGAAACCGCAACATATTGACTTTGGGTTATTAGTGAGGTTGTCTAGCCAAAGTAATAGACGACAACCGCCACGGGTCCTAAAGTCGTCTACACTTTTTTTTTAACTTTTTTCACGCGAGCTGTTCACCAAAACTTTCTCCAGCACCTTTCGTACTATTCTAATATAATACATAGAAAATAATACTTTTCCACAGTACTCGAACGTTTTTCGTATACTAAATCTGTAACCGCTAACGCACAAGCAATGTAGCAGCGCCGTGGACTCGAATAAAAAAGGGGCTTTAAACTAAGGGATATGAACAGCAGAGTTGAAATGGCCCGCTGGCCTATATGTAGCCTCAAAGCAACCGCGCTCTACGGAGCTTCGGCAGCGGCCAGGAGCTCGCCCACGGCTTCAACAAATTGTGTTGCTGCCTCTGGGGGTTTGCTTAAGTTGTGGTTAGCTTCTTCTAGTGGCAAAGACATCACGTCGCCTGATGGGAGTTCGCCTTCGTGGTGCCCAATAGCCTTGGTCAAACGGTCGACCAGCGAAGGGCGATCGACCGTAGCAGGCACGTGCCTGAGCAAGTCACAACGGATGGTGGTTGGAAATACAGCAGCATTACGAACGAAAGACACGTGTGTGAGCATACGAAACATCAAACGGCCACAACCCTTCTTCTTTGCAACATTTCTCTCCATTTCCCACTCCCCTGAGAGCATATACTGGGCATATACATCCAAGCCACGTACTCGTCTGCCATGCTGAACGCCAGGAGCGTTTTCAAGCCTGGGTGCGCCTCCGACCCTGCTAGCGCGCGCTGTCCACCGCTGCTCATGTGCCCAAGCCGCGCGACAAGCTCTTCGTCACTGCATAGCGCATGAAAACAACAATGAAAGCATCAAAGATCAGTAGCAAATCGAGACCAACACAGTAGCACATACACCATTCCATTGATGCAAGAATCATAGAGGACTAAGTACTTTTCCATCAATGTAAACATTATTATGCTTGCCTGTGGCCACATTTAAAGAAGCACACATACATGAAAGCACTCTTTTACTGAACGTTACCTGAAGTCCGACGAAAAGAGGTCGTCAGCCCCCCCGCGGCCATACAGGGAGACAGCGCGCCCCGCCGTCAGCGGCACGAAGCCATATTGCATGCCCACGATCTCGTTGCTTTCTCCTTTGGACGCCATACCCTGGGCTTTCGCCAAGAGGGCTGCGTTGGTGCTAGCGTCAGGCTCCATGGTAGAAGCTTCGCGGTCGCTGACCTGGCATTGATTCACAATTCCCCCACACAGCCCAGCCGCATGAAAGAAATATGCGAAATCATTGAAGTAAACCATGGTTGAGTGAGTTCGAACATACGCCTCGATTAGGAAAGGAAAAGATAATCTACGAGCTAGGAGATGCGTAAAAGAGTGAAAGTTTAAGAAGGTGAAAAAATAACCAAGCCGTCGTGCAGATTTTACTCATTCAACAAAAGCAAAGTTACGTCAAATCAAAGGCCGCCAGTACTACACTACTTCGTAGTTCTATCACGCTCTTTACCGGCGCTTGCAGTGCAGCTGCCACTACACGCAGCCGAGCTTTTGCAGGGGCATGTTTCATGAAATGCACCGAGTTCTGACACCCCGTGCTGTGCCCGCAGAGCGCTGCCCGCTCCATTCCACGCTCCGACGCCAAAAACTCCATGAGCTCTGTCAACTAATGCAGTAAAGTACATGTGTAACAGTTATGGAGGTTACACGGATCAGGGAGCGGTGAAGAAAGGAAAAACAGATGAGGCCGAAAGACAGCGTGGCAGAATCGGGGCGAGCACAAGGTTTAGCATTTTATCAATCATCGCACAGGTCTACAGTATTCTGCTACCGCTGCTGTAACAACGACACAATACAAAGTACAGCTCTTGAAGCGAGCATAGAAATGTACTATGATTCACTTCGAGTCATCAAGAGAAGCACCTCTTCAGTATCACGGTCGAGCGATCCAGTTCCATAGCCCGCATAGCTGCTGGAGAGCACCGGCTGTACGAGGGCCCAGCCGCGAGCGTGGCACACTTCACCGAGAGCTTCGACGTAAGGGCATGCGAGCAAACCATCCGTTAGGCCGCCCAGGTACACCATGAAATTCTGGGGTTGTCAAAACAAGGACAGCAGCGACGAAGAAGGTAGAATGCTCAGGCAAATTTGCATTTGAGTATTCCGGAGCTTTCAACTCATGGCTCAAGTCTAGGTTAAAGAAGTGAGGCTATAGACGCTAGACTTTTAATGTAATCCAAGCAAATCAAATCAAAGCTGGCATATACAAGGTTTGACGTTGGCACCACCCCATCAAGCATTGAATAAAGTTGGCACGCCACTTGATATTAAACCTAGTATCCAGATTTACTAGCATTGTGATCACCTTGAAGTCGTGGTTGACTGGACTTTCGAAGGCTTGCAAGCTGCCAGGTTTAGTGCGGTAACGGTACAGGCGTCCCTCCATCCCTAGTGCCCTTGCTGACATTGCGAGTGACGCAGCGATAATTGAAATGAAAAGCAGGTTGATAGACTATAGCCGCACTCGCGCGACTCAAATGGTTATTCTGGCAAGCTAAACGATAGCTCTTAGTTTCTCTATAGTCGCTTTGTTCCTAAGTACTAAGAAACGCACTATATGTATCTACTAGTATGCACAGAGATGCACACTATAGCTAGCTAGACAGATTACAGTACTTTTACACAGCCCAAACAGATGAGGTCGTATATAAGTACTACTGTACAGATTAACTGTACTGTAGTAGTTCCGTACTACAGTACAGCCTGTCTTCGTGACTGATCAGCGTCCGCGGTCGGCGGTGGCTAGGGCGCCCGAAGCTAAGGGAGGCTAATGAGCATATCTAGGCAAAATTCATTAGAAATAAATATTATAGCCCGAAATAGCGCAGTCATTGCATACTCATAACTTTACACTTCATCTAGCTAGCATTAGACTACTGAAGGTGTGGAAAGCAAACGAAATAGTAGCGTTCCATGTCTAGCTAGTTGGTATACCTGCACACTAGGTTCCTAGCATTTGAATAACAGGCTGATAGCAATAATGAGAGCACTATTGGGCACACTTTTTGCTCTTTCGATTGCGAAAGCTGCAATATCTCTTTGGGAGTTTCGTGGGCAGAGCGGCACGTTTTTGTTTGCTCACCTTCGTGGCCATGGAAATGAAGCTAGCGTCTATTCTCCTCATTCAAAGCCCGCTCCCGCAGCTACCGATTCAACGCCCTCAGAAGAAAACCCCTCCAAGGAACGAAGTTTAAGAGGAATAAAAGCCGTGGGTACGTTTCTATTTCGTTCCCAGCTCATATTACCTGATATAGGATGAATTCATCAGACTTTCGTGGATGCTTTTGGCATTGCTTCGCATTTGCCCTTCCTTATTTCATTTCAACATTGAAATGAACCTCATGAGGCGAGCTCGATCAAAATATCTCAAACGGCAGGTGATCCTAGCGGTTGGTGCCACGGTGGCTTAATTGGCGGCTACACTTGCTGCCCCGCGAGCTGTGGCGCCTGTGGGGGAGATGATTGCGCGAACCGTCCGGTATTCTTTTAAATAAAAATATTGCTTCTTGGAGCATCTTTCTACTGCCAAGTAAATACGAAAGCGCGTTTCTAAACTGTTTCTTCGAGCTTTGAGAAATCTGGTTTCTATCTATCCGTATTGATTTGTTGCTTTGCATGGCGTGCACTCGTTTCGACTTTTCTTTTGTGTATAGGGTGGGAAGGCCTGTTGCACGGATGTAGTTCTGAAATTGTGCCAAACGCCAAATGACACGTCTGGTTGTGCGGTAAGCAACAAATAGTAGCATGCACGAGCAAGCACATCCAATAATCTTGCAATCTTCATGGATCCTTTTCTCATCAATCATCTATGTGAGATACTAGGGCGAAGTAATGAATATTCCGTTCATGTTTTTTTATGACACACAGATCCTTCAATCATTGCCAGTAAATTGTTGATTCTTTTTGTCATAACGATTGTGCAACCTTTTATGCATTATTGGTTATAGGTGGCTCACCTAGCGTATGCTCACTACGAGGCCGCAGGCATCTTGTGGCGGCAAGAGGCTATGATCCATGCTGCTTCTGCGGACGCTGGGGCTGCGACTGCTCGCAACCGTATCAATCTTACCCATGAAGTACTTGAGCTTGATCACGACAGTGCCAACTTCGCTCCGCATCGAAGCTTGTTGAGCGATGAAAGCTTTGGCAGAAGCAACATTTATAGCAGTAGCACTGGGACAATCAACAGGGCTACCTCAAGCAGCAGTATGAGAAGCAGCACTAGCAGCAGCAAAAGTGCTGAAAGTAGCCAGGACGGCCATGACGACGGATGTGGGGCTTTGCCCAATGCAGGGGAAGCACTCGCAGCGCGCGTGCAGGTTTAAGCTTTAGATTTACGTTACCTCCCGTTAAAAAGGATCCTGGCAGGAGCTCAAGCTTTTTCTTTTGCGTAAACTCCTTCCTCAGCTCCTCCTTCTTGTCCTCTTTTGTCACGGCTTTTACTTTGTCTTGATGGCAACCCTATTGATATTATCACCATTCTTTTCGTTCCTTTTGGCGGATCTACCTGCAACATCTTCTTTTAGGCTGCTAGCAAAGGCTGCGGTATCGTAGTTTTCTCCACCGTCAATTACCCTCTTGGTAAGACGACGCATGGATACTACACTTTTGCTTGCATATACTCCTAAATTGTAAAAGGAGGAGAGGATACTTTCAATTGGTCTGTTTGAATTACGTGTATAAAACGCTAATTCACCTGGATGCACAGGCACTCGATTGCCTGATCCGCGCGAAATGCTGGACTTTGGCAAGGAGTCTTTTTTGGTTGGCTTGAACAACGGCACCTTCCTTGAGGATTGGCGTACCTGCTTCGTGCTCGTGGTGCGTTTGTGTGGTTGGGGACGTGCATGATAAGCATCAAATCAATTACAGCGAACACAGTGAATAGTGTATCAATACGTAAGTAAGAACTCGCCTATAAAAGAGTATGGTACCTCGTTTTATCTCCATTTATGTATTTCCTTGAAAGGTTGGTGCAGCGTCTGCTGTAGACCTGAAGCAGCGGCACGGATCTGACATGTCCCCATGGATATTGGTTCTGGACCATATCGATGAAGACGACGAAAAAGGTCATTTCATAAAACGAGACAAGCCATTATCAGAGACACTCGAAAGTGCAAGAAGAAGAAGAAGAAGAAGGCTGCATGAAGTTGACAGTCTCGTTCACAGCGGCAATAGCAACGATAGCCTTTTGAATGTCGACATCAGTGCCACAATCAACAACTCTAGTACTTCTGCAAGGAATGACGACACTCGTAGCAACAGCAGCAGCAGCAGCAAGAAAGGAGACAAAGAAGAGAATCTCGATGAAAACAGCGGGCGCCGTGCCTCTCGTCTTCTCAAAATCATGCCGCATCGTTTCTTTCCCCATGCGAAGGTGGTGTTGATGGTGTGCATGCTTGTGAAACTTGGTGCAATATGCACTCGACACCAACTCGATGATTCTTGTGACGTTTCTAACCATATCTTCATTATTCTAACATTTGTGCGTTGTGTGTTGGTGCTTTATACTGGACGATCCCAGGCGACGGTGTTTGTAGATTGGAAACTTAAGATAATGCAACACCCAGCTCTCTTGGTGTGGCGTACCCTGACTGCCCACGGAGGCGAGGTATCAATTTAGAACAAAAGGAGTTAGAAAGAAAGATGAAATAGATAGTTAGTACTCAGAAAACGTAGTTAAACAACAATCGACGATATTGATATCATCTTATTCTGTAGCCACAACCTCACTTGATCTTTCTTTATCTATTTTCTCATCAGCTCCTTTCACGCTTCCGCTGTCTCGTCCTTTTTCTCCGATCATTATGTTTTTGCGCACCTTGTCAAATGATTCCACCAACACATTGAGGTGGGCTTCGCAACTTTTCGCCATCCGTGCACTACTGCCTACACTACAAACCCCCTCTGCAGTCCGCAGTGGGCTACTCCAGCAAAGCTGAAGGTAAATATAACAGCAGCAAGATTAGCACTGCTGAAAGCAAATTTTAGCGACCAAGAACAATCTAAAATAGAAGAAGGAATCGGATCAGGGGGAGATAGGCGTGGAAGAGGTGTAGAAGACAGATCCCATGGAGATATGCATCATCAGCACCGTCAACACCGCAGACAGCACCGGCCTCACCGCCGCTATCAGCATCGAGTGCAGCGGTACTGGGACCAAGAACATCAAGAGCAACAACAGCAAAGTCGGCGCCAACTTCAGTCCAGATTTTTTGGCACTAAAGATGCTGCTCGCGGCATTTCGAACGATCCATGGTTTAACGCTTGGGGCAACGAGGAGGTGCGTGAGTAGGTGGCGATGAGTTTCCGAGCGCAGAAGGCACCTTTTCTTTTTCTTTGTTTCAGCTGATATAACCTCGAACGTTTCTGTCTTCAATATCATTGTATTTCTTTTGCTGCCATGTCTTTCTTCTCCTTTCCCTCGTAATCTCAACCCTCGATAGGATTTCACCTACGAAGACGACCTCGTCGATTTACCGGACTTATCAAGACAAGATGAAGTGAAAGCAGAGCACTTAGACGCAAGGAGATGGTGGCGCCGGGAACTTCGACTCGTTTTAGATAGCAACAAAGTTAGTGCGCTGCTACCTCAATTTTTGTCTTATTCTTCATTGTCTTCTTCATAATATTATTCCTCCTTTGCCACTTCCCTTCGCACTCTTCCTTTTGTACTTATCTTACTCCACCTACACAAATGTTTTCTTCTTTTTATTTTCACAGTTTGAAAGCTATTGTGTTCGCATTGAAGCTATTTTGCACAGATTGAAAGCTCTTTTTCTCGAACCCTTTTTCTTACATATTTTCTCTAACCTTTGTTACTTTCGTCACAGACCTCCAATGTCGAGGCAGTGCGCGCTCAGCAAGCACGGTACCGCCAAGAAGGGCTCGATTTGAGGCACTACGCGGAAGGAGGTCTAGTCATAACCGCGCCTCAGGCGAAACATGCACAAGCGCTGGCCTGCCGATGGTAAAGCATAAACATGAGTAGAAAGAGAGAAGTAGCCCGCATGCAGGAAGAGTTGATTGAAAGAAGTACGTACGAAATCAGATGTGCCTTTCAAATTGATTTATACCCATAGATTGCACACTTTGCCTCTTCCTTGTTGGTTTGATCTCTGTTTACGACATGATCATCACATATCATATTAGGTGGAAGGAGTACAGCCGGCGCGATTCGTGCGATCGAGACCAACCCGCCTTGGCTGCTGCTCTGGCTTACACGTTGAACCCGCGAGGTACTGACTATCTGCCTTAGTAGTTGGGTTGATGACCTTTACGCATGGTCCCTGCACTCCGTTTCCTCTTGTGTCTACGCACGCGCTGTTTTCATCCATAACCTGTTTTCATCAATGCGAACACTAATTTTGGGCCCAGGCTCTAAGCACCACGGCCTAAAGAATCACGGCCACGCGCGTGCTCATTCCATGGAATCGAAGCACAAGATCAAGGATCATTCACGCTCGCGTAACGAAGACGCCCTCCTCGATAACCCAAGCAGGGACACTACTAGACGTGCTGCCAACCACAGTAAAACGAGCAGCGATGGTAGCCATAGCGCTTTGCTGAGCTATCACACCAGCATCAGTGGTAGTCCTCTGGTCTCTTTTGGGCCTCCCTCGGTACAATGAATCAAAAACACAACCACCACGAGAGTTTTTTTTCAATTTCGCTCGTAT
>Ga0307931_1003187_pt1 | contig 10123 bp, 9 predicted proteins | sample OrgLakmetageno47_FD_201816 | JGI IMG/M metagenome (GOLD analysis project Ga0307931, IMG submission 201816) | Saline water microbial communities from Organic Lake, Antarctica - #47 | ecosystem: Environmental > Aquatic > Non-marine Saline and Alkaline > Saline | place: Antarctica: Organic Lake... | reverse complement strand
ACGGAGTTAATTTAAATGTGTTAGCGGAAAGGCGTGCCGCGTTACACTTCAAGGCGACGCGACTACAAGCCCGTGCGGTGGATGCTGCGTCAAGAATTGACGCCTCGAACGTGATGAAGAGGTGAATATTGCACGACGGGTCGTAAACGACCGGCGATACTCTAAACACCTTAACTCACTAAGTTTGAGATCCCGGTTGCACTCGAAGCGTTTATAGCTTCGAAGGAGGTGCTGGTCCGCCGCCCAGCACCTCCCGGCATTCGCCCATTTTTGGAAATAAACGGTCAGTACAGCGGCCATTCGGGGCCGGTATGAATTGTATAGGAGAGCGGTTTTCTTTTCTGTATTGCCATACTTCGCACACGCAACTGATGTCTAGGTGGAAGATCTAGCGGTGGACCTTAATTCCCCGCTTGGGGGAGTCCTCTCCTGAGCTCCTGCGACGGGCTTGGATTCCCAAAACTACCGGGAATTCCCGGGAATCCATGGGAATTCCCGGGAATCTTGGGAATTCCCAAGGCCAATTTATAAAACCGGGAATTCCCCTCCACTAAGCTACAGATACAGTAGTTGATACAGTACAGCAGTAGTATACATTTCTGTACACACGATGGCCACATGACCACATGACTGAGACACTGAGACTGACGACAACTGGAAGCCTGTATAGCCCGTGGCATTCTATTTTTGTATAGCCCGTGGCCCGTTGCTGGAAAAACAGACTACTTCCAAACCTAGCTACAACAGAAAGCTAGACATGTTGCATTAGCGATTGGCTTCTGGCTTCTGAACTTCCCTAGAACAGTGAGCTTGACCAGAGGGAGCAATCGCCTCCGCCCCTGAGCAGTGTTGTGCGGTTGCGCGCCTCACGAATCCCTTCTTTCATTAGAGTTCTGTAGGAGGGTTTAAAGTGGTATCAGCTGCCCAGCAGCAGGTGCAGTTGTAACAGTAACAATCACTGTGTAACCTAGTTAGCCACCGACGCTTCCCTCCAAGATGGCGAAGTATTCATCGTTCAATGAGGACTCAATCAACGAAGATCTCATTCCTATCCGAGGGCTCATTGGTGAGCGGGCTTCGGTGGTGTTATTTGGTGATAGCTTGACTCAGCGGGGCTGGGGTGAAGGCGGCTGGTGCAGCAGCGTTGCACACTTGTTCCAGCGGCGAGCCGACGTCTACAACCGTGGATATGGGGGCTATAACTCACGTTGGGCGCGTTACCTCCTGCCGCACTTGTTCCCGCTCGCAGCTGACAACCTTACGAACAAACACTTCCTCATTGTGGTGTGGTTCGGTGCGAACGACGCGGCACTGCCGTCAGAGAACCCGCATGTGCCGCTTGAAGAGTACGCCGAGAACGTTCGTGCCATCCTAGCACATGTTCAGAAGGTTCGTCGCTGCCTGAGGCTTATTTGGTTGGACTGGTAGTAGACGGGCCTTCTTTTCTTCTCATCCTTTCCGTTTAAGCTTCCTCATAGGGTGCATACCGGTGAAGTGATGTTTTTCGTTTTATGTTTCATGCCAAGCACCTCGTCGTCTTCAGCGATTGCGCTTTTATTCATTTCATTTTGTAAGTTAATCTTCTCTCATGTGTGCAGGTGGCCCTTCACGTGGTGGCATTGACCCCACCGCCGGTGCACGCGGCCTCGCGCTTGCGCTACCAGCGTGCGGAGTATGGAGCGTCGGCCACGGGCATTCTGGAGCGCTCCACGGCGCGGGCGGGGGCCTACGGCGCTGCCCTGAAAGCCGAAGCCGAGGCCCTTGGCGTGGCTTGCCTGGACGTGCACAGCGCGATGCTCGCCGCGGATGATGGAGAAGCATGGCCGGTGTTTTTGGGCGCAAATGACTTGAAGGTAAACGCGCAGCAGGGTTGAAGTGTGTCTACTCATCTGATTGGCTTGAAGGAATGTACTACACCTACCTACTGTCGCTTTTGTCTTGAATCTCCTCAGAGCTGTTGCTTTTCTTGGATCAATTGACCAAGAAAAGCTCGCTATACCATCAATAAATGACACACACTTCTGTTTGAATGGAGCATAAAGATGATGGAATATTTTATTCAACTTTCCCTCGCCCTTCACTTTCCCGCAGGAGGGCGACGGTCTCCATTTTGCGCCCGAAGGCCAGCGCTTCGTTGGCGCTCAGTTAGTGGAGCTCTTGACACGCCTCGGCGCTGGCCCTGATGAGCTCCCCATGGAACTGCCGCGTTCCGCTGGAGTTGACGGCAAGGACTTCGTGCATTCGTTCTTGACCCACCAGCAGGCTGCTCGCCGCGTTGCTGTCGGAAACGGCCGCCATGTAGCATCGCCAGCGCCACCAAAGGACAAAACCCCGGGCGAACGTGAGCACATGGCAGCGGTGGCTGGAGGCGCCTTCTTGGCAGGTTTGTGTGTTGCAGGTCTAGCCTTCATGGCATGGCGGAGTAGGGGCCGGGCGCTGGTCAGGTCGGATTAGATTTGGCTGTTCACACGAAGTTCAGGTTGTTCAGGTCAAATGAATTCAAAGCCGCGTTAGCCCGGGGGATTATGTTCGTTCATTGGCTTCGTTCTAATGAGTAACCAGTCACTTTTCACACATCGCTCATTGGGACTTCTGATGACTGAGTAGGTTAGGTTAGATTAGATTATAACCCCAGTGCAAAGAAAGACAAGGGAAAAAATAGCACGCCCTCGGAGTACCCTCAGCCTCAGAGGTGAATCTTTTATTGACTTGTTGTTTGGTCGTTCGTGGTTCGTTCGTTGGTGTCCGACGTATATTTTTCGATAGACCTGGACCCTGGACCTGTATATGGGATATGGGGATGGGGAGAGAAGTGTCTTTGCTCGGTCGCTCGTCGCACACCAACGGAAAGGAAGACCCAAATCGAGGCGGTTACGGTTACAACACACACATACTTCGTGCCGTAGCACACTTATTGCGCCCATAAACCGCGCATCGCGTGGGCACCTGAACTTGCTAATTCGTTAAAGTAAAAGCGAAGTCGGCGAAGTCGTTATCTATCCGATATTTCGCGTGCTTAAGCTTAAGGTAGAGGCCGTAGCTTCGCTGAACGATAGTACCTCATACCTCATTATTCTTATCTCGTAATGATCATTGATCGTAATGAGTGAATGACATAAACCAATAACTAATAAACCCCGAGAGCAATTACAATTTAAATGTCCATATGCAAAAAAAAATCCATCTGGGTCCGGGTCCGGGATCCGGGGTCTACACCGCGCCGCTCGGCGCTCGGAACTCAGAAGAAAAGAATAATCCTTGGGATAAGCCCGAGGAAAAGGGCTTTGATTCAACGCGCAGAGGAAGCTCTGGTTGCTCGGCTCAGGATCGCACCTCAAAAAGAGCGACCTGTTATCCATAAATCTAATTTCTAATTTATTTTTTGCTTTTCACTTTTACGTTTCACAAGTTTCACTTCGACTGAAACTTTCAAGTCTTCGCTCGGCCGCATTATACAATTCGAACCGCAAAGATTTTCAGTCTATAAATGTAGTCCTCTTGTACTGCTGAGAATCGCAGATGCTTACATGGACATCAGAGTAAAAGTTTGGGTCTCGACTTGTGTGATGCCTGGCACTTCCGACACTTCCTTCAGGAACTTGGACTCTGGCTCGAAGCCATTCTCTTCCCAAGCGCCAAATTTGTCTACTTCCAGCGAAGTAATGATCTGCGAAAGGAGGCATAAATGATGATTATATACGAAAGCAGGAGGCTACTAAAACCTCCAATTAAAGAAAAATGGCCTTGATCTTGACCACTTCGAGCTACGTAAGCTACCGTACCTTGTAGTCCAGGCAGCCACCACAGACGACACGCTGAACTGACTTCACGCCGTCCAAACCCTTAAGGTCCCCCAGCGTCGTGTCCACAATAGCTTGGACCTTTTTCGGCATATTTGTAATCAAGTGAGCAAAAGCTACTGCGATTGCGTAACTCTGTGCATAATATTTTATATAGGTACATGTAGTAGATTAATCATACCTTAGCCAGCGAAGCCTTGTCGTCGTCCCCAGACCACTTCATGCGCCACTCGCGGGCCACGGTGTCAAACTAAAAGTAAAAAAATATGAACATCTCAGTTCACGACTAGATTCGATTAACCTCTTTCTAATCTAGTCTACTGCTTTCGTCTAAGAATCTAGAACTTCAATACCAGAAACGGCGTGCTTACCTCGACACCTTTCGTGATCTCCACGTTCGCCCGCACATTGCGCAGAGCGCGAGGAGCAAACTTTGGCGCGAACGCTGAAGCCGAAGCTACGAGGAAAGCAAGCACTGCGATGCGGAACATGACGAGTATTGGCAACGTAAGTAGGCAGAGATGATACTGTGTTTTTAAGAGACGATCTGACTGACGAAGGCAGGAAGGCAGGCTGAGGGCGGGCTGACGAGATCAGAAATCAGAAACGGAAACGGGACAAACGAGGTAACCAAACGCTAATGTGATATATTATAGACTACTGCAACTCAGAAACTCATCCCAGCGAATCAGCGAATACTGTCAATCACGCAACGACAACAACAAGACCAGCTTATTCTTCAACGAGATGGTGCAGCGATACGCAGCGCTACTCCTGGCCCTAATTGTCTCTCAATCGTATGGATTCTCCCCGCGAGCAGTAATACCACGGCGGCAGGTGCAGCAGTGTGCCAAAAAGGCCGTGTCAAAGAAGCCTGCGGCGGTAGGCGGGTTTGGATCGAAATCAAGCTCGGCGTCAACTCCTTTAGCAACCCCGAAGCAGCTTCTAGCCCGGAGCGAAAAGAACTTCGAGGATTATGAAAGGTAAGCCAGGAATATCTTGCTTGTTGGCAGCTGAAGCATTGCGTGACAATTTGCCCATGGCTCAAAAACTTTTAGGTGGTATGCCGTCCAGAGTGAGAAAGAGCGCAAGAAGGCTGGCTTAGAAGAAGACGAGGAAATCGAGTGCGAGTCCCGCCTACAATACTTCATCGTTTCGGCCCGACTGCAGGGCGAAGAAAACCGACGAGCAGCGACGGGCGCCAACACTGCCCTGAGAGACTGGGTGCCTATCGCGCAATTGCTTGTTCTAGGAGAACGCACTCAAGTGGTCAACGAGGAGTTTCTATGCGTTACGATGGCGACGCTCTGCCGCGAAGCCCACTGCGCTCTCACCAACAACGTAGTTTCTCTCAAGTCGCTTGCTGCCCCGCTTCTGGAATACGCTGCAGAGCCCTTGAACGACTTCGAAAAACATGTTTATCCCATGTTTGATGCCAGCTTTGGCTCTAGCGGCCAATCACGCATGACTCGAAAGGAAGCTTTCACCATCCTGTTCGACGACCCTGAAAGCACTGCAGACGGTGCTGAAATCAAGCGGCAGTACCGCAAGTTATCTATGAAGTACCACCCGGACCGGGCTGCGAGTGACGGTGCGTCAGAAGAGGAAGTTGCGTCGAACCAAGCTCTGTTTGGCAAAGTTCAAGCAGCCTACGAAACGGTTGGGGCCGAAACCCACAGCAGCGGGCTCTCGTGGTACGAATCGATCGGAGGCAACGGGCGCATTGAGTTTAAGGGCCCACTCGACTTGTCACTCGGCAAAATTGGTGTCCCCGCGAAAGGCGCTCTATTAGGGCACGAGAACCCCATGGGCTATTCTCAGGCGGTTCAGGCGCTCAACGCCGACATCACACAGTTTTTCGCAAGCCGGAATTCAATGTCAACAGCTTAAGACCAAAAGAGTTTAGTAGTAGTCTGTAGTCAATTCAGAGGCGGCAGTTGTAGCGTATTCAATTTAGCTTCACGTATTTTTGTGGGTTAGACCACGAAAGTTTTTCTCTCGCTCAACCACGTACAAATCTCAAGCCTTCGCAAAGATGGTAAATGTAAATGGAAGCTCGCAATACCGGAAATATGTCTTTGCGCTGTTTGGACTTGAAGTCGCTTTGCAATTCGCGATTCGGTTTATTTATATCACATATTGGCCTTGAACTCTGAACTCTAGCTCTCTTAGTGTATCGGTATGAAATCGATAAGCGAGCCTAAGGTTTCAAATTTCAAACTAGATACAAAGTACAAAGAAGTGCAGAGTACAGAGTTCGATTTTCAATTTCAAAGAAATTTCGAGTCATACCCTGAACCCTAACATGCCCTTCTTTGTCTGAAAGAAATGCATGCTACTGCCTCCTGGTTAAAGACTTGTTCGCTATTATTTCTTTTTGTTCCACTTCGGAGTTATAGCAGTTGCGTAGGGAATTCAAAGGTCATCAGCAATATGCACATTTGACCTAAACTAGATCTATAAGTCTATAAGTTCTGAGGTCCATCGGAGCTCTTTTATTAGCACCCCTCAATCCCCAATAGGTCATGAGCCGTAACTTTACGGGCGCATTCAGTACTTAGGGCCAATAAATTCGCATTGTAAAATCTTTAATTGCGAAATGAATACATTAAAGAGCTGCCCCTGAGATCAGGACCTCGTCCAAAGTTTTCTTTTCTTGCTGAAGCCGCTGCGCGAAGTCTCCCGCTAGAGACCGCCCAAGCAAATGACCCACTTTTCCGCTGTGGTTGCTGTGCTCGTACCCTACTGCTGTGTGCCGGTAAAAGACCTCTCCTGAATTTTGGCTACCGCTATTACTATCCTCGTCTCTTCTCCTGGCGTCATCTCGTGTCAAGCCATCCTCCTCATCGTGACTGCCTCCTTCGGAAGACCTGTCGTGGCCGTTGCTCACAGCGGTTGCTTCGAACCGGTAGTGAAGCGGAGTCGCGCGAGGCAGGGCAAGGCGTGACACGTCCTCCAAACTCAACGCTTCAATGCGCTGGAGCAAGCTCCGAAGTGCGTTGCCGTGCGCGACAATCACTACGCGTGGGGGGTCATCCCGCGCTAGCTTCGGCACTACAGCACTGGTCCAAAAGCCTGCCACTCTTAAGCCAAGGTCAGCAAACGACTCAGTGCCACCTTTGAGCTCTTCGTACCTGAAGTGTTATGTGTACATCAAGAGCATCAAGCTGTTAATTTGAACTTTCGTCGACGCGTCCCAGATGAGTAAAGTTGAAAATGCAACCGAAGTGTTAAATTGACAATAAAAATTACTCAAATCTGCATTCACTCACTCAGCTTCCTCGATGTCACACGCAAGAGCCCGATTGCCGTGATTGCACCCACTGCGTGTCGCTGTAAAAGCCCATTGAGCGCCGCTAAGCTTTGCGGGCGGAGCTTCGGCCCAACCACGGCGCCATCGCTGCACTTGCGCAAACCCAAAGTCGGTCATCGCTTGGCGCTTGTTCAAACCCGTCAAGGCCCCGTACATTTGCTCGTTGAGCCGCCAGTCATGAATGACGTCATTGGGGTCTTGCCCAAGCGCTTCTGCGAGCACCTCAGCCGTGCGCGAGGCTCGCTGCAAACGCGACGCAAAAATGAGCACCGGTCGGCAGGCGTGGCGAGGATCGTTGAAATGGGGGTCTTGAAGCAGCATTTCGGCCGCAGCGTAAGCTTCTTCTTCACCCTATGATATGAACATATATATACTGAAATATTAAGCAGTATTCAGTGGAAACAACGTAGACGACTGTGGCACACGGTACACGCTAGCAGTAACACGAATGTGTCGTGCACAATAGGCATCATACGAATAAAACCTAGCACGCTATTTTTCCTGCGTCTTTAGAAATCTAGAAATCAAAAGATTTCAGATTCAAATCACGAATATAGAATGCAGATGGGTAGATTGATCAAAATGAAATGTAGTGATAGTTTCCTAGATTGAAGTGTATCAGTAGCATTAACTGAAGTCCACCTTTGGAGTTAAGGGTGCGTCAGCCCATCCGCAAAACCGATTCATGGCGTTGAAGGTTGACTCGCCATGCCGCATCAAATAGACTTCTGCTACTCGAGGGGGCGAACTAAGGCTTAGACTACTGATGAATGGTATGAGATGCGCTAGCACGAGGATGCCCAGCATGTTAGCGCTCATTCGAGCAAAGTGAACGAACATGCCTTATTTTGTTCCTTTGAACGTGAACAAACCACCATATCAAACCAAGGAAAATCCGAATTCCTGATGAAAAAAAGCCATTTCCGGATTCCTTTTCCTTACAAAAAACAGGCTATTTCCTGGAAATTTCCTGATATAATACGCCGTTTTACGGTAAATAACGTTATTTTTTCCTACCAAAACTCAAATTTTGTACATCTTTCTCACTTAAAATCTAAGATTATTCAAGCGAGTGGGCAGTGCGCCGTGTACAATGGAACACTTTTTTAATCGACTGCCCTCGTATATCCGATGTCGCTTTGGCAAAATCTCCTCATGTTTGATCTCAGCTGTTTCGTTGAATTCTTCCGGTGTCTTTTTGTTCGAAACTGTATTCATTCAGATAATGTCTGCCGAGTAGGAGGCCATTAATGGCATGTCGGAGCTTCACCTTGGTGCTGCACTTCAGGCCTGCTCAGAGCAAGTGGCTCGTATGAAGGCAGCTCAAGTGCTCAACCCCATCTTTTGGAACGAGTCGTTTTTGGTTCGTGCTCAGAACAAGTGGCGCGTATGAAGGCAGCTCAAGTGCTCAACCCCATCTTTTGTGCCATCAACGACGTCACCGCTAAGGACGTGGACGAGATTAAGCGCCTCTGCCGCTTCCTTTCTGTACCGGCGTACGAAGGACTTGAAATTGCTATGAAAGAGGAGCTGCACTTGTACAAGGCCCGTATCGCCCAAATCCGGCCTATTAAGGAACGTCTCGACGAAGATGGCCAGGACACGTTTGATATTCAGTCGTGGCTGAGGGAAAGCAAGGCAGCTTTGCCTGCATGGTCGAAGGCACTGCGTGCTGTGCTGTGCCACGCACCGAACTCAGCGCCACCTGGGCGTGCCTTCGGTATTCTAAACAATGCCATCGGCGATCAGCAGGTCCGTGCACGGGCAGATCACATAAAGGCGATCATGCAGCTCCAGTTCCGGGAATACTAAGCGCATCGAAAGAAGAAATGGAAGGGGGGGGGAGCTCGGGAGGGGATCTTTGCGTATATTTTGAACTGTGGGCGCATGCAGTAACCAAGAAAACCGCGGGTTTTCCGGGTTTTTACCCACTTCGGCTCAGCAGAAGATCCGGTGATTACTAATAACGCTGAAGGAAAACATAAGGTAAACCCAGTGGCCTCGTGGGTTTTCTTGGTTACTGGACGCATGTGACCTGACATCAGCCGATATCTAGTCTAGTCATGAACAAAGAAAGACAAGTACACAGCAGTCACAGAGGCACATAAAGAATGCACTTATGCTCTAATCCATATCTCCTAAGTGCTATTTCTGTAGTTGTAGTTCCCTGGTTGTAATTTTTTGCGGCTGAAACGGCCTACGAAAAGGTCGAACTATTGAAATGAGGGCAAGGATATCTACAAACCCTTGATGAGGGGGTGGCAGGTCATCTCCACGGGGGTAATTTCCTGAAAGATTCCTGATTCAGGAATTGATTCCTGGTGAACCCATCATTTCCTGAATTCCTTGCACCAGGAATTCGGATTTTCCTTGTATCAAACCATAAATATACAAGTTCAGGTGCCCGCGCAATGCGCGGCTTCGGAACAGTGTGTTTGCTGCGGAGGAGTAGGTGCGTGTTCTTAGCACCTCAGTCCGCGGCCTTGAGGTGCCCGTGGATGAGTGCCCTTCTTGTGCCCGTGGTGCGTGTCCCTTTTGTGCCCGTGGTCCGCCTTGTGTATTGGTTTATTGCACATGCACAACAGAACTGTACTGTAGTACGGTACAGTACTGTAGGTACATAAAAAACGACGACCACCACGAACGAACGAACCACGGTCGAAATTCCATTTAAGATAAAGGATATGTGGGCAGCCCCTCTAGAAAACCGGCATTCCTAGAGACAAACTGTTTTCGAGATAATCAACACCTTTTAGTGTACAATGTCCGAACTCGGTATGGCCCAACCACCACAAGATGCCGCAGAACAATTGATCTGAGCGTTTCTGTGCCTGCCTTTGATCAAACGAGAGTCCCACGGATAATTCAAGTACCAAGCGGTGCTGCAGGCACAATGGAGGATTGATTTATTTTGGCAGCAGCTACAAGCATTGTCAGCACGATCTTGCCGATCACTAGCGCGGAACCTGCACTCTTCGGGGTATACGCAGTCGACTTGCTCTCGAGGTGG
>Ga0307931_1003185_pt1 | contig 10124 bp, 10 predicted proteins | sample OrgLakmetageno47_FD_201816 | JGI IMG/M metagenome (GOLD analysis project Ga0307931, IMG submission 201816) | Saline water microbial communities from Organic Lake, Antarctica - #47 | ecosystem: Environmental > Aquatic > Non-marine Saline and Alkaline > Saline | place: Antarctica: Organic Lake... | reverse complement strand
TGGTAAGATGGTGGCTTCCAATTGTTTTTGTGGTCGGGACTAACAATGGACGAGCATTTGTCGACGAAAAAATGCGTAGAAGTGTAAGCAGAGAAGAGCAGCGAGAGGCATTCAATGTTGCCTCTGAAACTACAGCACGCCGGGTAGCCAGGGCCCAGCCGAAGCCTCCAGCGCATTGTTGGACTTGCGCGGTTGCGAAGACGGCAGAGAAGGGGAAGGAACTGCTGCTGCAGTGGCAGCGGCGGCGGCTGAAGGGCTACCGGCGTTGCTGCCACTGTTGCCGTTGCTGCCACAGTGGCCGTTGCCATTGTTGTTGTTGTTGGGATCTTGGGCGTCCACCAAATGCGCGCCGCAGCACTCGGAGAGCACCTGGCCCGTGGGGTTCAAGTAACTCGGCGCTTCCACCGCCACTTGCCGCACTTCGTAGCTCCCTGGAATGTCCCCGTTGGCCACCCGCCGCACGAAGCTTCCGTTGGCCTTGTCTTCCCGCAGCTCTTGGTACGTGAACGACGGGCTGCTCGGCTGCAAGCCCCCTCCTACCGTGGTGGTCGTGGCCGTGGACGTCACCGGGGGCGGCGCCAGGCTCGCCTTGATGTGCTCCCACAGGGCGCAGGCTGCCGCAACCGCTTGGGCTTGGTCCAAGAACACGGCCACTACGCGCCGCTCTTGGCTGGTGATGGCGCCGTTGCCGCTGTTGCTGCCGTCGCCCCCCACCGGGCAGGTCTCGCAGAGCCGCGTTTCTAGGACCACCCAGCATGGCATGCCCCCCTGCAGCGACAGACTGCCTGCCGGTGAAGGTATCGTCAGCGCATTGGGTGAGAAAGCTCCTCCTCCTGTGGCAACAGTCGTGAGGTGAGGCGGCCCCCGCCTGCCCGTGAGGCCGCTGAGGCCACCCCCGTTGGGGGTGCCGTAATTGGCGTCGTTGCGGCCTCGGCCCGGGAAGGCGGCGAGGCCCGCGACCGCGGCGCCGTGACTGTTGGTGGGGTAGGGGGCATAGGGCGACACCATGCCTACCGCAGCCCCATTACCTGTGCCGTTGGCCCGCGGGTCCATTTCACTCCCACCACCGCCGCCCCGGAGCCGCACGTTCATGGCCCGCAGGCCCGACGCTCGCACCGGCTTCTTGGACGGCTCCACGGTCACCAGGCCGTGGTTCGAGGGTGAGCGGCTCCGGAGGCGCTCCTGCTTGGCCGCCGCTACTGCGCGCACTACGGCTTCGGTGCTGCCCAAGTCCACAAAAGCAATGCCCCGGTCGAGGTAGGGGACGATGAGCACGCCGTCGCCTTCGTCGCAGAACGGCAGAAACAAGTCTTCGATTTCTTCCGTCGTCAGGTCGGCCGACAGGTTCTTCACGTACACGGCGGTGGACGGCACTGCTGGCGCCTTCGGCCGAGGTGCCCGCGGCGGCATATGTTGCTGGATATAAGCAAGTTTGAAAAAAAATGGCGGGGGCACGGCAACCAGCAAAAGAGATCATTGTGTTAGTAATAGTGACGGGAAGGGCATAGAGGTTTGCACCTCGCTTGTCTAGTAGAGTAACATTCAAGCAGCTGCACATATTTGTGAGCTGAAACATTAGATCCAATGTATGCATGCTAGCAAGGATCGCATAATCGCGGTGGGTAGAACATGAAGCATCGCCGGAAGGGGGTACAGGTGGGGAGAAGGTGGGGTCTACAGAGGTTCAATTTGGCTCACGACAACATCAAGCATTGCGATGCAGCTTACCTCAGAGGGTGGCGGAAATAAACCCTGATAGTCTGGCACATTCAAACCGGCTGGGTGCCAAGATGGGAAATGGCTCAGAAGTCCAGCTATCCCTAAACAAGCACGAAACAAGCAACGCATTGGGGTTGAGTTTATAGCAGCAGAATTGCAAATCCCAACCATTCAATGTTGACTACCGAGAGCGTCGCGAGAATGAAGGCAACTCACCTCTACCATAATCAGTCGCATTGTGATGTAACTGAGCACTGCCAGCGGGACTGTATCCGCTCCACCCGGTGCCAACATGAACCTGCAGAGGTACAAAGGTAATACTCGGTCATGCTTCAATATGTTTAAAGCCGAAGTGACCCACGGAATTCCGCAACATGCTGCACGAATGATGGGGAACGCAATTCAAGTAGGCATCATGGCATACATTACTATCGGACAGCGGCGTCATGCTGCTGTAGAAGTCGCCTTGCTCCGAGAGAAAACCCATGTTGTCAAGTCGTTCGGAGATGCCGTCCTGGATCAATGTGAAAGGACACAGAATTAGCACAATAAAGAGCACTACGAATATGAACATAATCTCTCACAGCTCCAATTTACCATGCACAGAATAGCTTAGAGCTGGAGCCGTGTTGGAAAATCTTGGGGCGCCCAGCTCCCACTGCTCTAGGTTCCGATGAGCTACCTACGCGAACAAAGTAATTATTATGACGATGGCATGCGGATCTCTTGAAAGACTTGACACACCTTGACCTGTAAACCTGTCTCCGAGCTGCCCCAATATATTATTCCGTCGTCTCTTTAGTAATTTTCCGCAGTCGTTTGTCGTTTGTCGCCACAACTGAGCCGAAATCGAGGAGAGAGCTTGGCTAAAAAGCATCGATCGAAGCCTTTGTGGATTAGGTATACTGACTCGAAATTAGTGCCCCCCAAGGCTAGCATAATATTTTCCTCGTGGATTTGGCGAACTATCTAGTGCTCGCGCAATGTCGTACCTCATTCCGCACCTCGAAACGGGCTGGGCAGTGGATCAGGCTATTTTGAACGAGGAAAACCGTGTAGTAGTGGTGCGGTTTGGGCACGATTACGACCCCGTGTGCATGCAAATGGACGAAGTATTATGCGAGCTCATGGACGATGTCAAGAACTTTGCAGTGGTGTACGTGGTAGACATCTCTGAAGTTCCTGACTTCAACACCATGTATGAGCTGTACGACCCTTGCACGGTTATGTTCTTCTTCCGCAACAAGCACATCATGATCGATTTAGGCACAGGTAACAACAACAAAATCAATTGGGCGCTGAACAGCAAGCAAGAAATGATCGACATTATTGAGACGATCTACCGTGGTGCGCGGAAGGGGCGCGGCCTGGTCGTGAGTCCAAAGGACTACTCAACCAAGTACCGGTATTGAGAGGCAACAAGGTGCTGCTACTTAGGGTGCAGATTGGAGGAATTTATCAATTAGGAGAGCTGCAGTCTAATCCAGAAGGCTGAAATGGTTGAGCTCGAGAATACGGCCTCCTCGCCATTAGTGTAACTTTGAGTTTCCTAACTAGAATGCACCTGCGAGGAACATGGTTCAATGTCGAAGTCAGAGTTGTGCGACGGCGACCTGGCGATATACTTGTTGCTAGGGCGGCTCATGTTTTTTGACCCATTTCCAAGATTTCCTTGAGTACTATAGTAGCTGTGGTTCGAAAAATGAAACGTATAATTATAAAACAAACGAATGATGAACAACTAATAGTTCATAGTTCATAGCTGCATTTTAATTGTTTAAGTTGGAGATGGGAATACAGAGTTCAGGGAGAGTAGGGAATTAAATTTCGTGATTTCGTTGTAGGGTTATTGCGCCTGAAAAAAATCATAACCGATGAGAATTGCTGCGTTGGGTCTCTATCGAAGCAGTGAACGAATAGGGCCAGGCCTAAGGCCTAAAGTGAAAAGGCGAAATCTTGTCCTTAATTATCCGTCTGAAACAATTATAAGACCTAGCCATCAGCCGCACCTTTAAAGTCTTCAGGAAATTTAAGAAGCAGGAAACTATAAGAAAGAATTTTATATCAGACGAGGAGCCTATTAGGCACTCACGCGCGGGATTCCATCTCACGAACTCACGAACACGAAGCTAGCTCGCAGCCCATTGGCACCGACAGCACCTGGCAATTGGCCAATAGAAAAGGCGAAGTGGCAAGTTGTTATTGGGTAGTAGCATTTACCTAGTCCAGCCCCCCGCAAGCCAGTTATGTGCCAATGTACCTGAGCTTCCACGACACCGGGGATGTACATTGTACTTCGCTACCGGCAGTGAAATGAAGTTCCCCTGTAGCTAGCCAACCGTTGGATTGTGCGAAGAAGTTGTTCAAAATGGAGGTTGCCAAGAGAACTCCGTTGACAAGTGAACTCGGCGAGCTCGCACACGCTATTGAGCAGCTCGATAATCAAACCCTTTCCTCATCTGCTAAGGGTTCTTCGGTAACATCTCCAACACCATCGCAAGGAACTCTTGAATCTGGGTACGTCTTGAACTATACAGATGTCTGAAGTACTCAGGAAACAGACATAACATTCGAGGATTCAATCACCTGAATACGCCCATATTTCTTTGCCCTCCCTCGCAGACCCTTACCAGAATTTACATCTTCACCTATCGATGCAGTAAGTCTCGGAAGCGGCAATGCTACATCCTCGGATAATGCAACAGCAGCGACCTCCGTGGCAGCCGCAGCCGAACAGTGCGCGGAAGAGTCATCAGCGCAGCCGCACGTAGTCTCACTCGCACAGCCCCCGGGTCTAACTCCGCAGTTACTCGGCGGAGATACTTCGAATAAAAGTGAGGATGTATATGCCAGCGGCAGGTCTTGGGCTAACCGAGCCTCGACCTCAGGAGGAGGCATTACTGGGCAGTATCCAGAGCTTCTGCAGCAAGAGAAAGGTGTCTTCCTGTCCAATGACTATAACCAGGCCCCACCGGGGAGCATCGTAGACGGAGAAACATTCTGGGCTCCAGCTGGGGAAATATCGTGTAGCACATTAGTGGCCGGTGCCGACAGAAGAGGCAACGGTGGAGGCTACAGTACTGAAGCTGTTGGAGGAGCAGTGGTCACGTCAGCTGCAGATTACTGGATGGCGCAGCCACAGAGGCAACAACGACAGCAGCAGCCAGTGGGCCGCAGCAGCGCTGCATCAACAAAAGCAGTGCTCTCCGCTCTACAAAGCTTGCAACAGAAGCTGAAAAGCCTCGAGGCTGAGAGTGTAGCGGCACAAGATCACGCGGACCGCTTGCGCACTTCCATCGTTGAGGTTGAGACCAACGCAGCAGCAAAGCTAGAGGCGACATTTGCGCAAGCGCGGGCTCAGGCTGCTGCCACTGCACAGCAGGTATGAGCTCTTCTTGAAATGTAAACTTGGATGGTGCTTTCATTCGTGACTTTACCTAAATTTATTGAATGCTTGAGTCGACAGCGTAACAATTCATTGTTCTTTTACTCCGAATGTTTTTTTTTTCTCGCGCAGGTGGACCGCCTGACAGGTGACAAGTCTGAGCTCGAGCTGGAATTAGTTCGCCTGGCAGAAGCCAAGCAACGAGTCGAGGCAAAAGTAGCTGCGTCACGCACTCGCACTGATGACCTCGAGCTGAGCCGCCGCGCCTCGGATGCCAAAGCCACGAGCCATCTGGATCGAGCGAAACGCCTTCACGAAGAAGCGGAGGTAAGCAGCTCAGCCAACGAATCGTGCGCTATTTGTAGTATTTACAAGATTCGTAAAGGTATCGTTTAGTGTTTGTTGTTGCGCGTATGCCCTCCTTGGACGAGTCGTTTCTTACACTAAAAACATGAACGCAGGTAACAGCTACTCAGGCAGCGGAGCTTGCGGCTAGGAACCTAGAGCAGCTAGGCGCCGAGGCAGTCGTGGTGGCTGCCCTAGAACAGCGATTGTTGAACGCAGAAGCAGGTGCCGAGCAACAACGCCATGCGTCACAGCAGCTCCATATCAAATCAAACCATTCGGAGGAGATGCTGGTCTCAGTGCTGGGCATTGTAGATCATTTGGTGCATCAAAAGGGCAGCAGTAAGAAAATTAGTAGTAATGGCAGCAGAAACGGTAGAAATAGCTGTGGAGGAACGGCTTCGCCTCCAAGGCGGCGCGTGCAAGTGAAGATTCCGGAGCCGCAGTTCTGGTTGTCCGCAATTCACTCTGTAGTCGCCTCAAGAAGAGCTGCCTCGGGGACAAGACCCGGTGCTACCTCAGCGAATGCCATGGAGCGTGCGGAGTGGATGGCGGGTGACGACGACAATATCGACGACGACGACGAAGGCGACCCTCACTACACTATTCCTACCTATGCGAGTAAAGTGAGCTGTGCTGCGAACAGGAAGAAGGCGCAGCAGCTGCAGGCGAAACCGAAGTCGAAGAGCGGCGCCAAAGGCTGTCATTACCGCCACCATAGCACGGCTGGCATGATTGGTGGCAAAGAAAACAACCGCGCAGCCTACGGCGGCCAGGCTGATTGCCACCAACATGCTGAGGTTAATTATCACCCTTCAGTGAGCCAGCAGCACCCATGCGCGACTGCCCCGTGCGTTTCTGCCTGTCTATCTTCTCTTTTTTATTTCTTTGTTTCATCCTTTTGTTTCCTTCTTTGCCCCCCCCCCCCCCCCTTGACAACATTGCATGCCTTTGGAATTATCCACCTCCAAAGGCTCAATCCCCCACTTTTGTTTTGTTCCGTTTTTACAATCAACACTTTGCTTCAGTAGTTCTTACAAAACTGCATCTCTTGTGTTATTTCCCTTCTTCTCTACCTTCGAATGACAGGTGCCGTTCTTGCCGACGTCATCAAAGCCAGATGCGTCATCTCACAACCTGTTAGCACTGATTTCCAACGCTCAGCGGCGCGAATTGAATCCACACAAGGCAAGTGACCAATTTGTTTCAATCTTTTAATCTCTTGAAGAATCTGCGCCAGAGCTAACTTTTTATTGTTTTTTTAAATTCGATTTCAGGAAGAAGGGACGTGGTCGAGCCTGAGTGAACTCATCTCAGAATGCGACGATCCGTGCGATTGAATAGCTTTTTCCCTGAGCTGATTAAATGGGCCTTCGCTAAAAGGATGAAATTTTGTTGTATAATCGTCAGTATCCCCCAGTTTTTAGCTAAATGCTGCTCCGTGAAAATCAATACCGGCATTACAATACAATGCCAATGCGCCAATGCCAATGTAAAATATATACCAATTTCCAATGCGCTGGTACAGCAATTGCGGTCCTGCTGGTCCCGTAGTCAAATAATACCTAGGCCCTGGCAACTGGTATGTGAATTCCTTCGCATAAAGCGTTCTAAATACGATTAAATATTTGCCAACGCCGACATCGACTCATAATTATGCAGATTCAGCTAGACCACCACAACAAGAAATCAATCCCTTCGCACATTTCAATCCCAGCGACCGCCTCCAGCACTCGGCGAGCGGCGCTGCAGGCCCAAAGCACTTGCCCAGTCGCCGCCCACGTCATCATCCTTTCGCTGCTGCTGCTGCCACGCGGCTTGTCTGTGATACTCCGCGCTGTTGTACGGTTCTCGCTTCGGCCGCCCCCCTGCCCACAGCCGCTGCGACTCGTGAAAGGCTTTGCGCTGGGCATCAAAGTGGACCTTTGGGTTACCGGAGACAGCAGCACTAGGAGCAGGAGAGCGAGAAACAGAGGAAGCGCGAGCAGCAGTAGCGGCAGTGGACAGGCGTGGAGCGATCCCTCGTTTGGCAACCGCTTGTCATGGCAGGGGTTCGTTGTGGTCCCCTAACCGTGACGCGTGCACGAAGGCATCGGTGCCGTAGCCCTCCATTGACATCATCGACAAGTCTCCACCGAAATAGCGCGCGTCTAGAAATGGAATTGTTGGGAAGGATAAGAGTGTAACAGAGTGAGAGAAATGATGACAAATGAAGGAAATTCAAGCCAAATTGACAAGCAGCAAATAACTGTGCACTCGCTCTAGCCTTCCATTCATGCGGCATTTACTATGAGGACAACATATCATACATCATGCAGACAGACAGCCAAGGTAAACAACTTACAGGCCCGCGAGATGGGCAAGCCGTAACCGAGGCCCGCCAGTGGAGACGCCGTGTCGAAATCCGACGCCCCACCGCTGTTGCCGCCGCTGCGGGCATCTTCGTCCCCGACGGTGGCCTGCTGCACGTTGGGGTCGGCGGTGGTGAACAGGTAGGACCAAATCCTCGACATGTTGGTGCGCTTGATGCCGCCGCCTTCGTCCGAGACTTTGATGACCACGTCTTCGTTGCCTTCGCCGTCGGCCACCACCACTCGAATTGGTGGCGGGTTCTCATCACCGTGAAACTCAATGGTGGCCCGCATCGAGTTCTTCAACAGCTCCAGCAAGATGTAGTGCAAGTGGGTCGGCACGTACGAAAAGGTTAAGTCCAGCCGCCCGTGCATGGTCACTTCAGGCGCGGCGCCGTACCTTGAAAGAAGTTACAACAAGGCAAGATTCCATCGGACGAAAAAGAAAAGGTTCAGGATCCTAAGAGTACAATTTTGAGCGAACAAACATTCAATAGTAATAAAATTAGTGGACTGCGCCAAAGGTCTCGTTATAACGACGGCAAACATTAAAAAAAACATGCACTTCAAAGCGCACCCTCATAACAAGTGTGTTGTTTGTTACCGTTTGCGGCACATGAACTTGGCGTCTTCCATGGCTGCCATGCAGATTTCTTTGGGGCTGGTGTGCTGGCAAACGAGGCCCACGTAGCCGGAGCCCACCGACTCTTCGCGCAAGCTCAGGTACTGGCCAATCAACATGCGAATCCCGATGCGGCTCATGTAGAAACCGTCCAAAAAGTTGTGAATTTGCTCTTGGTCCGCAAATTCAACGTCCTGGGAGTGCCAAGAGGCACGAATACGTCGAAATACAAAACACAAGATGCTAAGGAAAGGTGATAACTAATAATTCATAGACTAGGATGGTGGTCATATATCAATTCAGGTTGTTCCTTGAGAGCGCTTGTATTCCGACCGCAGAAAAGAATCGGCCTTAGACTCTTTAAAACCTCGCTATAGCAATCTCGAGCTCTACCTTCATGCGGTCCCGGAGTTCGTAAGCAGACCTTGCCATCATAAGAAGCACGGAGGAGTGACGCGCGTAGATCGACTGGCAAAGCTCCGCAAAGTAGCGTTCCCGTGGTACCGTGCTGTGTAACCGCACGCACAGATTAAGGAAAGCGAATAATGTTGAAGAAAGTTGAGATTCTATTGGGCCCGCGAGAGAACTAGTAATCATTGAATAAATGTGTTCTCACTTGGGTGTAGGCGCCGCACGAATTTCTTCGAACGATCTTGCGTACATCGTTCGTACAGCTTTAGTCCCGGCCAGCCCGCTGAGGTGAGGAATCGAATCCAAATCTCGAACCCGGTGCGCCAGCCGAATCGGCAACTCCCGGTGCAAAAACATGGCTACTTGCATCAGCATCTTCTGAGTTTTAGCAGCGTCGTCGGCATCATTTCCTAGGCCCATGACGAACTCGCCTTTGCCGGTTTGTGTGATAGTACGTAAGCTCACACCAGTTTGTTCCATTGCGCTGAAGTGCCGGATGTCATCACCGAGTAAGTCTAGGTCTGACGCGCCAACCTGAGAAGCAATTGAGTTTGCGAAAATAAACATTCGAATTGCATGATAATTGGCTGTAGGTAATGGAATGAAACATCGCTACTTCATATTATGCTTGAGTTAGAGAGGCCGAATAAAACCGAACCGATTCAGCTCCATGGTCGCACAACTCACCTTACTGAAACTTCGTAGGACGCCTTGCGAAGTCGCTCGGGGAGTTGTGTAGAGTCTAGTAATCGGCCTTCTTGCAAGACGAAACATGTTAGCGTAGGTTAGGCTGTGTAAGCTCAGAGGCTCTTATACGCACTCGGTGTCACCAAACACTACGTCGAGAAACGAGGAGTCGTCTTCGTGTTGTGTTGTAAGTATTGTGTTGATCAGGCGGTGACGTCGTGACATCCTCGACATGATGTGACATGCTGACATGTGAGATGCGAGATGTGACCGAGGTCCAATACCATTCACCTACTTATCCCTGGAAATGCACATGGGCCATTTTTAGACCACGAGCACCAAAATCAAGGATAAATAGCACTTTCAGTTGGTTTAGTTCGTGTTTTCAGTGCGTTTTTTGCATCGATTTTGCTATTAGAGTCGAGTTTTTTTACCCAAAAACCGTAAAAACCGTATTTTTGGGGTGCAGGCGCTGTTAGTCTTACACTGCCCTTCGTCGCTCTTATCATCGCCATCGCTGCCCTCCACTGGTCCTTGAGCCCTATCTGCTGCTGCAATCCCTGTAGCCACTGCGACTTCCACGGCGGCTGCTTTTCTCACGGTA
>Ga0307931_1003182_pt1 | contig 10130 bp, 9 predicted proteins | sample OrgLakmetageno47_FD_201816 | JGI IMG/M metagenome (GOLD analysis project Ga0307931, IMG submission 201816) | Saline water microbial communities from Organic Lake, Antarctica - #47 | ecosystem: Environmental > Aquatic > Non-marine Saline and Alkaline > Saline | place: Antarctica: Organic Lake... | reverse complement strand
CCCTCTCCCTCCTGAATCATTCCGCACTTGCTTTGTTTGCGCAACGCACGCGCATTCCCACTTCTGCCCGCAGCATTGGCTTCTGTGCCATTTGGGTTTGTATTAGTTCGAGTTCGAGTTATGATTTGATTTACTTCTATTAATTGATGATCCCTGTCGCCGTCCAGTTATGCTATATATACAAGAACTTTCTTTGTATATATAGCATAACTGGACGGCGACATATGACAACGTGTCAGAACAAGCACGCAAGGGTTTTTTGTCGTTGTGATGTGACGGACTGACGGACACATTTCAGTGAGAGCACTTTTGAGATGCCGGTACTAAACATCAAACTACGTTGATCTATTAATTGCCCCATCCTAGCAATGAGCACGAAGTCTCATTCCAACCTTAGCAGCCTTATCGCAGTCTGAGATCGTCATATTCCGATCCTTTACAATAGTGATTCAAGGCTAGATCTAGGCAAGCATGGATCCGAGTGCAAAAGCGGCTTTTTTCGTCTCGCTGTCCTCAATCGCACAGGTTTTAACCATCTTAGCGATCGGCGCCCTGTCAACGCACAATGGACTCTTGACACCAGACGCGCGCTCCCTACTTGCTCGCTTTACTCTTAAGCTCAGCTACCCGTGCCTAGTCTTATCCGTTGCAGACGACTACAACTTTTCGGACCTAGTGCGGTGAGTGAAGAATTAAACATAGCTAGTCTTTGTTTTGAGCACATGCGAACCAGCAGCAAAGAATGGCGCCTTTCAGGGTTACAAATATTTCTAGAATATTTATACACGTAGATGATGCGTCATACCTTTAGGTAGTGTGCTTTTCACCATGTTCTTTTGCTCCCTACTTGTAGGTATTTTCCTCTTCTGGTAGCTTCGGTTTTACATGTGGCATTGGGAGCGTTCTTAGGGTGGGCTGCTGGTCGCTTGTTCGGTTTACGAAGCCCTGATCGCCACTTTTTGCTTCTCATGACAGCTTTCAACAATAATGGTGATAAAAAAGTGTATACAATTGACTTATGCCCAATACGCAGGGTCTTTACACCTTCTAGCTAGCTAGTTGTTGACCTCATGTTCGAGAATGCCCAGCATGCCTCCTTGCCCCGTCATTCCTAGCCCTTCTCGTTCACTTCGTTTGTCTTTGCTTCTCAGGTGGGCTACCCTTCATTTTGTTGGCTCCATTGTGTGCGAACTGGCAACCGGCTCTGGACGAAGGCCACCCTGCTGATGTGCTAGCAAGAGCGTATGCCATGGTATGTCATACACGCTACCCTCGCGCTAATTTTGATGGCATGATGACATGAACCCATTCCACGCTGCTTACATTTTCTGGTGTGTATGATTGTTCAATATCTTATTCCTATTTTTCCTCTATTGATCCATGGGGGGGGTGTCCTGCTTAGGTGGTCATTTATGGCCTGCCTTGGACAGTGCTGTTGTTTACTCTTGGCAAGAACGTCATCGTCGACTGCGGGCTTTACTCTGCAGATGGCAGCGGCGACCTATTGCCACAAGCGCTGCTGCACTCGTCTCACAATATACCAAAAAGAACTTCCTCACATGTGCAGCTCTTGCCAGCTTCAGAAGAACAGGCAACATTTGACGGTAGTGATGATGGGGAGGATGATATTGAGAAGGAGGACGCACTTGATTGCGGCGACGTAGAATTGGCTTCATCGTCATCAAGTTCAAGTCGAAATCGCATGTTTCGTTCTAAATGGGCACGTCTGGGTACTAATAGTAGCAGCAGCGATGGCAGCAACAGCAGTGGCAACTCAAGGCGCTTACCGGTTTCCACTACAGGGAAGGAATGGGTGATGTCCCCACTCGGGCACAACTGCGAAGAAGAAGAAGAAGAAGACGAGGAAGACGTCCCGTTGCCCGGCTGTCTGAATGGTGCGGTGATTGGGGCCAGTGATGAAGAGAGCGACAACGGCGATGCCAATATGGGCAGAGAATTGAGCAGAGGAAGCAAGAAGTACAGTAATGAAGCTGCTGCCGAAAGCTTTGCAAGCGACCTCGAATCTCCTCTGGCTGCTGCACCAGCCTCTTCGCGCACAAGAGGAGAGGTGAGAGCTGGCACTGGAGCTGGAGAGAGAAGTGGTGCCACGAGCTCCAGAACAGCTCGCCTAAAGCCTTCGCTTCAATCGCCGAAATCATCCCCGAAATCGCCAAATTCATCGCCAAATTCATCGCCAAATGCATCGCCGCCACCAACTCCAACTACCTGGCAGAGAGTATGGGCCGTGGCAACCCGTGAAATTACGATCACCGCATCGCTGACCAGTGTGCTGCTAGCCTGTAGTGGTCCAATCAAGCGGCCGTTCTATGCACCAGGCGCTTTGAGCTTTGTCGGCGGAGCAATCGCTGCAGTGGGTGCGCCCAGCCCAGTAGTGAGCACGCTGGTGCTGTCGTCAGGGCTATACAATTCTTTTGCAGCTTTGCTTCGCCGCCGATTGGACACTTCAACTGTAGACTTGACCTCCAGTACTGCTACTCACACTGCTGCCAATAGTGCTGCCAATACTACTGCTGCTATCGCTGCTGACTCGGTTGATCCTGAAAACGCTGCTGCTTCTTCTCCTGATGACATTGCCCATCCTGGCGTGCACACGTTTGACGCCAGACGAGCTATCGCGGCAAACAAGTCTCTCGAGTTGCCAACTCTTGACTCGTCAGCATTGCCACGATCCAACACGCAGTCCACTCCAACATTGACAAGAAGAACTACTTCTTTTGGCAGTAAAGTAGCAGCGGAGGGGGCGACAACAAGAGAAGACGACGATTCAGTGCCATCAACGCCACCGCCTTTGCCATATGCGCCGCCTCCTCCTTCGCTGGCTCTTCTCGCCGTGTGCTTGAAACTGGTGAGAAATGATTGCGATGTACTATGAAGTGACTTCTTCACAAGTTCGGCGGAGAAGTGTCTTGAATTTTGCCTCTTGCCTTGCCTTCCATGTCTTCCTTCTTTTACTGGCGCAATGCACTGATCATACAACAGGTGGTAATGCCCCTCCTTTGTTTTCCAATCACGCATTGGTGCGTGCAGCTTGGCCTCGTGAGTCCAAGCGACAAATTGCTGCACATGATCCTGTACCTGGAGTCCGCCGTGCCCTCAAGCCAGGTTATGAAACTGATATACTGTAACTCGTAGACATACAAGTGGATCAGTGTTGCAACAGCAAGCACCGATTTTGTCTCCCGCGCCTTGAAGTTGCATCGATCTACAACTTAAAGATACCTCTCTGCTGCATGTATTAATTATTTCTTTGCAATTGCTTTACAAATCTATATGCAGTCTGCAGTGGCGCTGATCCAGCTTTACGCAGGCACTGCTCACGTCAATCGCGCTTCGAGCTTGTAAATATTTTTCTGTGATAAACGATGTGCTGAATCATGATTTTTGGTGTAACTCATCCGAAACCCGAGATGCAACTCATACAATGCAAAATTGTACTGACGCATCTTCGCATGTAAGCTTCACCCTTTTCTTCTTTTGCATTTTCAGGTATTTGCCCATGTATTTGTCGGCAGCACCAACCCTCTCTGTCGCGGTCGCAATGGCCATCTGGATCATCGGCTAGACGAGGCGAGAGGCGCAAAGCTTAAAATAAAAGGCGAAGGCGCGTGCCTAGAAGAAATATAGGTGCCGTGGCGGCTTCGTAGAAATTCAGCTGCGCTAAACACTCAACACCCCGGCCTATTCTCACCGATTATCCGGTTATCCGTATTCCCTCCATGATGTGTCTCGCCGAGGGTGGCCTAGGGTGGGGGTCTCTTGTTCTACTTCTAACACGGATTTGAATTATAAATACCTCACTGCGGCTGTGTTTTAGGACCGTTCTGCGATAATTATAACATGTCCCAAGTCCCTACCCTCAGCCCCAGATCCCACATTTTTCACATTTGTCCACTGGTTCATCCTCAGTGCATTCGCTCTTGCCGATTAAGCTCAGACTAACTCCACTGAAAGGGAAAAAATCTTTGCACATAAATGATTAGCACACCCGCATAATTTAAAAGAAAATTCGCCTTCGACCGCGCCGAACGCTCATAGCTCATCGCTACGTAGTCTACTCGTGAATAGCAGGAGAAATGGCACCCGGACTACGTTGTCTGCTCATTTCCCCGGCTGGCCTGCACTGCTAAAGTTGATTTCTGCGAAGCGATATCCGACACGTTTGTTCAACTTCAATATTTTGTCAGCGCACTTCTTCACGCATTCAGCTTCCTCGCCGTCCATTTTCTTGGACCGAAACGTCTGTTCAGGACGCAAGAATTAGCTGGTTTAAACACTGCGAATTAAATAGGGCATAACGCTGGGCACGTATTATCAGGCAAACACACACGGAAATTTAAGTAGTCTGAAAATTCTCCAAGAGAAAAAACTAGTCACCTTTATGCAGTCCATGAAGCATGTTTCTACGATGGAGTTGTGCATCCTAGTTGAGGTAACAAAGGCAAAACCACAGAGATCGGCTGAACACGCCGGCTAATTAGCACCAAGAACCACAATGAAAATGAATAAAAAGCAAAAAATAATAATTCTAGGGCTCTTTCGAGCGCATCGCAGACCTAGGAACTCACCCCTGTCCTTGCTCTGTTAAAATGAGCTGCTTAGCCGCATGCAGCTCTGGCTTCTGGAACTCTGGAACATTCTGCGATTTACAACAGTATCGACATAATAGTTAGACAATGCATAGCAAATGTGATACGGAAGAGCGCTAGCAGTTTTGTGAAAGTAGTACCTCAACCGCGGGCGTATTCATTATGCGATATTGATATCAAGATGGGCTTTCGACGATAGGCTTTCTCGCTTGTACGTACATCTCGCAGCAGGAAAAGTGAAAGGGAGACCGAAAACGTCGTTGCTTGTCGACGGTCGACGAAGCACGAGGAGATTTTGCATCTTATACTATATGCGTGTACCAAATATCATATTGGGGGGATCTTTGCTTTACACGTAACTCTTCTTGCTCCACTCGTTGTCTTGTCGTCCTCTCGTCGCTAGTCCCTACAATAAAACATCTGACGTATTTTCGTCATCACAAACACGTCATCAAATATACGCCTATATAAGGCGTTTGCCATGCATATAGTGGGAATATGCCCTAATATAACGCAATTTACGGCATTGACGTATTGATTGACGTATTTGGGTCAAATATTTGACGTATTTTTGTAAGGCCTAATCGTCGCTCGCAAAAAAATAAGCTTCGAGATCCAACAAGGCGTCAACGAGGTGAGCTCCCACAATCCTGCACTAGTCCTCGTCCCTGACTCAAGGATTTGCCATAAAGCAACATATTCGTTTACCTCTTCAAATCGGAACAAATGTCGCTTTCAGCGGCCGCATTTCTAGTCCAGGCGATATCTTTTTGCCAACGGCCGTGTAATCAAAACTTCAACACATTTTCTGCTGACCTTGGCGTGCCACAGGTTCAAGCAATGACGGGGTTTTCACGAGCAGTAGTGCTAGCACTTTGTGCCATGAGCGCCAGTGGCTTCATGCCACAATCCTCTGGTGAGAAATGCCACTACATTCCGTCCCATTGCTGTGTGATTTGATTTTAGATTCGTTCTACCGATTGGCAGTCAAGCCCTGAGAGCACAGATATTCAACATGCTGTCATTTCCCGACATAGACGGCCAGAGTATGCAGGCATTGTATCAATTTATTCTTGTAGGGCTCGCCCGCTCGTTTATGGAATGATATTCCTCATCACACACCTCTTGACCTCGGTAGCAGCTCCAGAGCCCTTATTATTGAACATCTGTGTTTTTTGCTAACTGCCTACGCTCGGCACCCTTTTGTTTCGTTATGTGGTTTGCAGTAATGCCAAAGGCTGGCGTGCGGATGATGGCTGCTAACTCACCGAAGCAGGTGCGGTGATGGCTTCGTCCGTATCTTTCAATGCTTTTGAAACACACTATTGGCATGCTTTTTAGTAACGACCAAATACTACTGCTGCCTCCTCTGTACTCTGTCTGCCGTCTTCTTTTCTCGGCGTATTTTGTATATGCATGTCTGCGCTTTGCTCGATCCTCTTGCCCACTTCTTCCACGCCATTTCACTGGCATTTTCTTTCCACGTTTGTTGCGTGTGTTCACCTCTCTCCTCTCTCCTTTCCCTCTCAGGTGACCTTCAAGGAAGACGCTCGCGCGAAACTGGTGGCCGGCATCAACAAAGTGGCCAACGCCGTCAAGGTGAGCGACTAGAACAAAACTTTAGAATTGTTTGCATTCAGTTGCATCATGGGTGTATCGCGTAGCTTGCGCCCTCAGCAGAGGGTTGACACGCGGGTCGCAGTCGTTAGAGCTGGAGAGCACTCCGAAATCATGAGAAACTCTGCTAGATCAGGGCCACGATAAGAAGAAATGGCGCGTCCTACTCTCCTTGATTTTAGCTCCTTTCACAATGTTTTATCTTGTCTTTCTTCTGCCAGGTTACCCTGGGCCCCAAGGGCCGCAACGTGGTGCTAGAGCGCGAGTACGGGGCTCCAGAAATCGTGAACGACGGCGTCACCATTGCCCGGGACATTTCTCTGCCGGACTTCGAGGAAAACGTGGGGGTGCGCCTGATTCAAGAAGTGGCCTCCAAGTCCGACTCCAAAGCCGGCGACGGCACCACTACTTCCACGCTCATGACGCAGGTCCGTGTTTTTTCTCTTCTTTTTACTTTGAAACTAATCGAGGCAAGGGAAGTAATACGCGGTCTGCAGTGTGTCGGCTTATAGTCCTGAACGCACATGTTGTATACCTGAAAACCTCGTGCGCTCTTTCTTGTTTGAACTTCTACCACCACGCCATTTCTTTCTTGGTCCTTCCTTGTGGCCCCGTACTCTAACTCCTCACTTCTCCTCACTCCTCGCTCCTCGTCCTCTTCTTCCCACATGTAGATCATGGTGAACCGGGGCATGCGCACGGTGTCGGCGGGCGCCAACCCGGTGGCTTTGCGCCTCGGCATGATCGACGCGGTCAACGAGCTGGTGGTCAAAATCAAGGAGGTACTGTGTGTATTACATTAGTCCTCCTTGGTATCATATATCAATGCATGTGCGCCGACCTACGCAAGAAAAAGCGAAGGCGACTGTTTCTTTTTGTTATTCTTTTTCTGTTTTGTCCACTGAGCATTTTGCGCTTTCCTTCTATCTCCTTCCTCGTCGCCTCTACACACCTCATCTCTTTCACTCCAGGTAGCAAAGCCCATTGACGGCATCAAAGATTTGCGGAGCATCGCCACCGTGTCCACCTCAGGCAACGTGGCCATGGGCAATCTCATTGCCAAAGCGTTCGAGAAGGTATGTAGTAGGCTTGATGAATCATATTTCAATTATGCTAGAATTGATAGACTGCCTTCATCCAGCGCTTTCTTTTGTGGTCACGGGTTATGTGTGCATCGTCGACTTTTGGATTTCCTTGTCAAACACAATATTTTCTGCTCATCTTTCGGTGTTCTTACTTCCTCAATGTCTCGTGGCATAAGGTGGGGGAAACCGGTAGCACGGTCGTGGAAGAGTCGCAAACGCTGCTGGACGAAATTGAGTTCACCGAGGGCTACACGATTGACCGTGGGTTTGTGTCGCCGTATTTCGTGAAAGACCAGGAGAGGCAAGCGTGCGAACAGCTGAACCCGCGGGTGCTGGTCACCGACAAGAAGTTGGACAACGTGCAGGAAATCGTGCCGCTCTTAGAAGCCATGGTGAAGTCGAAAGAGCCTCTGTTCATGGTCTGCGAAGACATTGTTGGAGAAGCGCTGTCCGCTCTCGTCGTCAACAAGGTGTGCTGTCGTTTGCAATTCTGCAAGTGCATACGCAGGAGAGGCTAAGAAATTGCTTCTTATTTGTCTTCTTTTTTTTCCCCTTTTTTTTTTAAAAAATTCAAATCTAATCTATGCTTCATTCATACGATAACCCGCTTAATTTCTCTGTCCCTGACTTCCTTCCAATTACCTTGTCGTTTCTCTGTATCGTTATTTCTGCGCTCTTGCTTTTCCATAGATGCGCGGAGTGTTGGACGTCGTGGCCATCAAAGCGCCTGGGTTTGGCACTCGCCGCAAGGACATGCTGCAGGACATTGCCGTTGCCACGGGCGCCACTTACGTCGCGGAAGAGGTGAGGTGTGGATGGTTGTGGTGGGGCAACTTTGGTGGGTCTTTGCCGGTGAAGCATTTTTTATCCGTACGTATGGGCGCAACGCATACGTGCGTGCGTACGCGTTGTGCGTGGGTTTTGTGCATGATACTTTCTTGCCTTTCTATCGATGGCAAATTCAATCCCTTCAACAATTAAAATGCGTTACTCTTTTTTTTTCCGTGGAATCTCTGCAACATCATCATCCACCACCACCCACTAAAGGTGGGCGTGACGCTGGAGTCGGTGACCATGGACATGCTGGGCACTTGCGAAAGGGTGGTGGTAGGCAAAGAGTCCACCACCATTGTCACAGACGGCCAACAGTCGGAAGCCATTGCCAAACGCATCGCGCAAATCCGGTGAGATCTCCCTTTCTTCGTAGCTTTTACTTCGTTGACGTGATTTGGAGTTGAGATTACTAGCAACAACGTTGATGCGTTTTTTGTTGACGTTAAGTCATTTCAGTGGTTTCAATTCTCAAAGTCCTGTTGATTTTTTTCTTGGTTGATTTCGTACCCAAACTCAACACACTTTTACACACGTTTGTATTTCCAGGCGAGAAATGGAACTCACGGATTCTCAATTCGACCAGGAGAAAGGCGACGAGCGTGTTGCGGCTCTGGGCGGAGGCATTGCGCGCATCAAAGTCGGCGCAGCCACCGAGACGGAGCTTAAAGACAAGAAACTCCGGTAAGACTAGCCTAAACAAGCGAAGAAATATGACAAAAGAGCGAGAGAGAGAGAGAGAAAGGGGGGATGATAAGAAAGATTCGAAAGCCTTTCTCCCATGTACTACACTTTTTCCCCCGCTACTTGCTGCCTCATTCAGTTTCGTTGGCTCAACCCACGTACAGGTATGAAGACGCTCTCAACTCGGTGAAATCAGCGATGGAAATGGGCGTCGTGCCCGGCGGCGGCTCGATCATGGTCCACTTGCTCAAGTTCGAAACCGAAATCCGCAAGAAACTCACCGATGCCAACGCCGCCACCCAGGTTCGCGCGCCTTTACACAAGTCTGTTTATGTGTGCGTGTTCGTTTTGTGTATGTGTGTGTGTGTGCGTGTGTTGTTGTTGTTGTTGTTGTTTTCAGTTGAAGAGAAATTGAAGAGAAAGATTTTTTTTTTGCAAAGGGCTGTAAATGTTAACGAGACGCAAAAAAATGTCGGTCTTTTTGTTGGCTTAAATTACCTTACCTCTTTTTTTTTGTATGTGCGTGCATTTTTATCATGGGACTAATGCGATTCCACAGACTTCCGGGGAAGCCGATGAAGATTACGTCGCGGGTTTGGATGTGGTTTTCAAGTCCCTTACCGCGCCCATGATGCAAATTGCGGCGAACGCGGGCATTGACGGAGAGGTGAGAAAAGGCGTACCTCGATTATTTTATGCGCCTTTGCATGGTTGTGATTTGTTGTGTCTGCTGTGGTTTCTTCATCTCGAATCATCTTTCGTTCCTTCAATGCCTCCAGGATTTTTTTTTCTGCACAATTATTTCAAATCTGGCTCCGTTCTTTTTTCTTCTTTCTCAGGTCGTGGTGATGAAGAGCTTGGAAAACGATGCCTTCGGCTGGGGCTACAACGCCGCCACCGACACCTACGAAAACTTGTTCGAAGCTGGCATTTTGGACCCCGCTAAGGTAATATCTTGGGCACATGTAGCACATGGAACTTGCCCTGCATCAATTTTGGAATATCTCAAGACTTCGCTTTCTTGCCACGTAAACTTTCACACCGGATACACGTATGGAAGTCCATGAAGACAGGCCCTTTTTGTAGTTCTATTGACGCGGCCTCAAATGCCTCGAATGCTCTTTCCTTGTGTCTTCTTCGACACCTTGCTTGCGGCAGGTGACGGTCAATGCGCTCGAAAACAGCGTGTCCGTAGCGTCCTTGGTGCTCACCACCGAAGCGCTGGTCACGGAAATGCCCAAAAAACTGTCCGAAAAAGCCATGCAAGAAGCATGGGACAAACAGGGCGGCCTCGGCAGCACCGACG
>Ga0307931_1003179_pt1 | contig 10137 bp, 14 predicted proteins | sample OrgLakmetageno47_FD_201816 | JGI IMG/M metagenome (GOLD analysis project Ga0307931, IMG submission 201816) | Saline water microbial communities from Organic Lake, Antarctica - #47 | ecosystem: Environmental > Aquatic > Non-marine Saline and Alkaline > Saline | place: Antarctica: Organic Lake... | reverse complement strand
TGCTGGTTATGGTTGGTTATGGATAGTTATGCTAGATCATTGAGACTTTGAGAATGTACTCTGAAGTTTCCTTACCATTTATGCTCTGCTCTGCTCTAATGTGGTAGTCCACCTGAGCGACCATAACCCTGTTATGGTCGCTCAGGTGGACTACCACAGGTCTTGGTATAGAATTATACAACCGCCAAGAAGACCCAACCTTAATAAGTCCAGTAGCAACCACAGATGAAAATACAACAGCGGAGGTTGTATATAGATATGACTTTCCAGCAATAGATACTTATGATTTAGCGTTTGTTGGTGAAAATAGTATAAGTAATATTGTGAATGATACTTATGGAACATTAGAAGTAAATGATTTTAGTAATCCAGTTAGTATAAATAATGATCTATCCGTTCGTGGTGTAGATATAACAGGTGATTTAGTAGTTGGAACTACCAATATCATCACAGAAATAGAAACGAAACAAGATGAAATAACATTAACAACAGATTTAACCTCTAATTCCATCACAACCATAGGAGGCGGAACAATAGGAGGTAATAATGATAGAGGATATAATTCAAGCACAGGTGAATATACAATAAGAACAGCAGGTAATTGGTAATTTTATTATAGTTTCCAAAGTAATGGTGTAGCATTTCATGTTCAAATACAACAAAATGGAGCAATTAGAGACCAAGTCAGCACAGATACAACACCAACCATAAACGCGGATTTAGGTTGTAAAGGAATGGTAATTATACCTTGTTTTGTTTATGATGTGATTAGAGTGGAAAATGCTTCAGGGTCAGTTAGAGTGGAAAATGCTGACGAGTTTCATTCTTTTGGTGGGTTTTTGATTGGATAAAAATATACCTACTATATGGAAAAACACTCAATCCAAATGATTATCAACGACTTACGAAGCAGAAGAGACGCACTGAGTTTGGCACACGAAAATCTAAAAATAGAAAATGATAATTGGAACAAATGTGTCATCGTCACTTCTTTATTGACTGGTATGTTTGAATCCATTAAACTACGCATGGGTTGGAACTCCAACGTGGTGATTTAGTCCCTATTGCGTTGTCATCTATCATTGCTTGTATATCTGCTTTAATCAAGTTCAAAGCGTTTCCTCAGCAGATGGAAATATTATTACAATCACAATTACTTTTAACTCATACACTCACTAATGCAAGAAACGAAGATAAAATAACACCCTCACTAATGAAAGAATACCATGAATCTTTAGAAAAATTAGAAGTATCTTTATATCCTGACATACGAAAGAAATTCCTTGTTCAATCTCATAAAAACCTCATATCTATTATGAAACAGGAACAGAGATATTTCAACAACATAAAATCAATCAACGAAGGGAATTACTTGCCATCAAGTGATAGTTCTACTGAATCAGGTGAAATATAATTGAAAACAAGAACTGATAATATTTAGATGAATACAATTATTATGTTAATATGATATAAGTATGCCCCCTAAAAAAGATGTAGTCAATAAACACGGCATGGTGGATTATTATAAAGTGATGCCAAAGAAATTCTTACCGAAGAGTCATAACCCAAATTATAAAGACCATAAATTAAATTTACCTTTCAGAATGCTTATCATTGGAGGAAGTGGTGCTGGTAAAACTCAAACGCTTGTGAATTTGATTCGTGTAATGAATGGAACATTCAACATCATCCATATTTTTACCAAGAACAAGGAAGAACCTTTGTACGATTACCTTGAAAGCAAAGTGGATAATGGATTATCCATTACCGAAGGAATTGATTCTGCACCCAATTTAGATGAATTTGACAAAAAGGAACAAACTTTGATAGTCATGGATGATTTGGTGTTGGAGAAAAATCAAAAACAATTAGAACAATATTTCATACGTGGTAGAAAATTAAATTGCAGTTTGGTGTATTTGTCTCAATCGTATTTTGTTGAACACATTGCAAGATTTGTTTCGCATGATGAGAGAATACAGTTTAGGTGTTTCTAAAGATGTATTGGCGGACTTGTATCAACATTCTATTCAAGACAACAAACAAGATTTCTTACTGGTGGATTTAGAACCCAAGGACCGTTTTAGGTTTAACTTTTTAGATGTATATGACCTAAATGGTATTTAAAGAAAAGAAATATAAATAAAATAATGTTGGACATAACTAAATTTATGCATGAATTAAAGACAAAGAATCCGAAAATTTATGCAGAATTAATAAAAATTCATTATATTAAAGAATTATAAAATCCTTTTTTTTTTTCTTTGGATATATTATAATGTTTGTGGGCAATTTTACGAGTGTAGCAGACGAAAGAGCAAAGAAAAAAACCAACAAGATGTATTGAAATTGATGATTCAGAACGAGGCACTCAAAGAGCGGAAAGTAAAAGATTATCAAAATCCATTTAACCCACCTGAAGTTCCTCCTCAATACAAATCACGTGCAGAACGACGAGGAGATACCGCAAAACAAGAACAAGAAGCGATTACCAATTTACAATCATTGTTTGACTTTGATGTAAGAGGTATCAACCAAATCATGAGTTAAATACGCAAAGTAAGAAACGAAGATGGTCTCATCATATTCAATGCATTGTTCCCACAAATCCGTAATCGTATTGTGAATCAAACCAATCCCAATTTATTGACTCCAGAGTTCGTCAGTGATATTATTCGTGAATTCATCATCCGTGCAGAAGATACAAATCCATTGACAAGAGTGGAAGGTGACATTGTGAGTAATGCTTTTGATGATATAGAGGTAGAATACAATGTAGGTATAATTAGTGATTTAATTGATAAATCCATAGATATAGGTGTAGATGTGGATAACTTAACAGAAATGAGAGACCTTATGTATCAAATGGATTCTACGATTAAAGACATGAAATCCAATGCCTCTTTAACTTCCACGGATATTGACGAACTATCCAAACGCATACTAAAACTTTACAAAAAAATGGGTGTGCCTTCATTAGGACAACTACATAAATTAGAAACCTCCAAAGATGTGGAAAAAGACATTGACAGAATCAATGTCAGAGTTAACCCAGACGCACAAGCATTTGATAGTGTAAGAGCATCCATTATTAGAGATATACGAGCAGGTGATGTAGAACAACGATTGAAACAAGCAGAATCAGATGAATTGAGTTCTAATGCATCCATGCAAGATATTATAGCAAATGCGATTGATGCTCATAGAACACAAGAACAAATGCAGATGCCAGAGGCAGAACATATTGAAGAAGAAGAATCATCCAGTTCATCTTCATCATTATCCAGTGAAGAATCACATTCCCAAGAAATGATGTCTTTAGATGTTGGTGACATAGCTGAGATAGCAAAAATAATGACAGAAGGAGTAGAATATAGAACGAACGAAGGACTTACGCTAATGAATGCAGACAAAATTAGAAATTTATTTGTGAAAGAATTGAGGAAACTATTGAAAAATAGTGATGAATTTGAAGATGCTTTTGTTGGTCAATTTAGGTCTGCTTCAGTCATGAAGGTTTCACTTACCAATTTATCCACAGGAAAAGAACCACTTATGCGAACTGCAACAGAAGTGCTTGAAAAATATGTCCAAGCAAAAGAACGAAGTGGGTTGGACAAAACCATTAACTTATCGGGATATGGACAAACCAAAGTGGGTAATGATTTATTTCCAGCGTTAGATTATCCTGAAGTCATGAAACGAGGTTTCGGTATGAGACAATATAAGCATAATGATGAATTAGAAGCACAAGCACAGTTGAATTCCAAGCCTCGTGTAGAATTTCAAGTGAAAAGAAAGGGACGACCTCCAGTAAAAATTGGTAAAGGAATTGATGTTGCAATTCCACAAGATACGTACAAAACCTTTGGTAAACATTTAATTCATTATCCTTCTTTAAGGGACGATTACAAGTTATCTATCAAATACCCTTCTCGTTCTAAGAATGTGGGTAAAGTGAAAGTGGTTTTACCTGAATATCGTGAATTGTTGATGGACATGCTAGAGCGTGGAGTACTGTCTGACAGGATGTATGACAAATTAATGAATGAAGAAAAAGAACACTTCAACCAAGCAGTAAAAGCATCAGGACTTATGGAAACTATTAAATTGAAACCAATAGACGAAGACAAAATAGATTTAGTGGAACGGTTCAAAGTTTTAAGAGGACAGTTCATCGCTGGTAACAACGCACCTACGCACCTACACTTATCAAAGAATTACGCTCTGTGATTTTGCATTTCATGGAGAAGGGACAAATACAAAAACAAGATGGTTATGATTTACTAAAAGAATTGTCTGCTGTTGAAAAATAATTTCTATGAATATAGTATAATGGGAAAAACAATCATATTAACATCTGCTAATATAGAAGAAAATTCAAACAACACTAAATTAGTATATAACTTTCCCAGTGGTGGTTATACATTTAAGAACGATATGATTGCACTCCAATCTGTGTATCAATATTTTAGCATTTTCAATATCACCAGTGATTACGGCAACAATACTTTTAGTTATACATGGTTTGATGGGGTTGAATACTCCATCACGATTCCAGATGGATATTATGAAATTAGCGATTTGAATTCCTACTTTCAATCTATTATGATTGCCAACACTCATTACATGACGAATTCCGCAGGTCAATTTATTTACTTTTTGGAGTTTCTAGTCAATACTTCAAGGTATGCCGTTCAGATTAATGCATATCCTTTAGACACAACCATTCAAAGTTCAAATGGTTGTATATTACCAAGCGGTGCAACATGGTCAGTTCCTGCGACTTCCATTCTATCACAATTGAATGTAAACACATCAGGGTTTGGTGAAGTTTTAGGATATGAAATTGGTTCGTATCCAACATCCCAAGTAGGTTCAACCACAAGCAGTTTCTTGAGTAGCAAAGCACCATAGATTACCCCATATAGTTCCATATTGGTTTCATGTAATTTAGTCAACAACAGAGCAGTCATTCCATCAAATATTTTAAGTAGTTATACTCCTTTAGGAACAAGCATTGGTAGTTTATTCACTTTTGAACCTAATTATTTACAATTTACAGATGTGGAAGACGGACAATACACCCAATTGGTTTTAGAGTTAAGAGATCAATTAAGTCGTAGTATTGTCATTAGAGACCCTAACATGTTAATTACTCTATATACAGAAAAAATAAAAATGTCTAAATATATATATATGCCGTGTTGCTATCATAGTAAACGCAAAAGAGGTAGGGGAGTCATAATTAAGAAGGGTAAAAGCAGTAGCGGTATCAAGCGAATGTTTAGAGATGGTCTTGCAGGTCTGGGAAAAGATTCTGAAAAAGTAAAAGATGATGTTGCCCCTAGAATGAAAAAAGCAACCGAAGCATTTAAGAAATTTGATGGTTTACAAATAGATACTTCAAAAGGAAAACCTAAAAAATATATCTCGTTGAATTTCTGATATTGTATTAATTTTTTTTCTGTGGATATACTATAATGGATAATCTTGTGTTTGTGAATGACAACAACGCACAGAATTATTCGTCTCAAGTCGTCATTGATTCTACACCACTTTCCAATGCTGGTGGTTATGTGAACTGGAGTGAAGGTTACATTCTAATGCCTTTAGTAGTAGAAGCAACTGCCACTGCTGGTTTAGACGATGCTGATAGTCATAATATGATGGGATTTAAGAACGGATACTGGAAAATGATTAATTCTATGAGCGTGGAATTCAATAATCAGACGATAGTCCAGTCCACTCCATTTTTGAATGTATTCCGTTCATTTAAAGCACACACTTCGTTTAGCGAAAGCGATGTCATCAGCCATGGCAATGAATTGGGTTATGCCCTTGATACTCCTTCTTCATGGGGTTTTGATACTACTGAAAACTTGCGAAATTTAATTCAATAAATATACATGTAAATAATATACATTATTCATTATACATAACCTATTCACTACCCGATTTTTTTACATTTTTGCCCTCTCGCTTTAGTTCCGAAGTACACTTTGTTTAGCTCTTTCTTCTTTTGCTGGCTTGGTCCTGCCCTTTAGATTTTAAGCTCTGGCTGTGTGTCATGAAGGCGAATTGGTTTGAGTTTGAGATTTGAGATCTGGCGCCTCGCACTTAGTTTTAGTTAACTAAATTTCCTATTATTTGAATTTGCCTTTTCAATTTCTTGCCTTTAGAAATTTCGATACGCGCGCTCCACTTGAGCTAAGAAATCGGCCCGTTGTGCTGGGGTTATCATGTCCAACTCGTACAGCGCGTTCCACCGAAGGCAGCAGCCGGGCGCAAACAGCGGGCGCAAGCCTTGAGACCACATGCGGCGGCCGTTGTCGCCCGCCCCAAACACCACTCCCGCCGACGCGCCATAGGTGGACACCACGCCCACACGGCCAATGTTGGTGAGCAGCGGCTGCAAGCCGGTCTCGGTGGGGCCGGTGTCGCCTTCGAGCATGTTTTTCGGGAGGCGAAAGGCCACGTGGGGCAAAAAGGTGCGGTCTAGGAACCCTTTGAGGGTGCCTGGCACGTTGAACCACCACGTAGGGTACACCAAAACGAGGGCCTGACGGTACACAAAAGTGCCAGTTGAGGGCAATCAGGACGAGGTACCCAACAAATAGCATGCACGAACAAGATATGAAGGTAACTAGGAATCTTCTCTGGTTCTTAAGACAGGGGCACCCTTTAGACGGTGCACTTCCGGCAGGTGAATAAGGAAAGAACGGCACTAACATCCCATATGTTCTGAACTCCTTAAATCTGTTTGCTTTGAAATGTTGCCATCCAGCAATGACAAAATTATAACGCATGGAAGCGTGGGCGCACTGTATCAAAATGGTGGAGCACAAACCTGAGCCCATCGAAGGTCAGCAACAGCGTCTTGGACTTCAGGCGCGAGTTGCTCCGGTTTTGCAGCAATGCTGTGGTATTCTCGCCGCTCGTTGGCGGTGAGAGCAGGTGGGAAGTCTCGCCCATTATAAGCCTAGTCGTGAGAAGTAGGTTGATCTTACAGGTGTTTATAAAATATGCCTGACTGCATCATCAAAAGAAGTTTCTGAAGCAACGTGTCTCGAAGTTGAGGTAGGAAAGGGAGCTCGTAGAGAGCTAAGATAAATACCTGTCCGAGTTCCCCGTTATTATCGTAGTACAGTGTCCGAACGCGTACGTCGTGGCCTGCTTCTCGGAGGCCCTTTGCAGCAGCCTTGGCACAAGCTGCACTGAAAGAATCCTAATTGTTTGAAAAGTTCAAGTTAGCTCTAAAACTTATGGCTAGCTAGGTAGGTTTTATGACTAGTCCGCCAAAAAAAGAGTTGACACAGTCTCAACCCACCCAATTACTAGCTAATACTACCAACACGCGAGTCAACTTACTCCGAGAGGGTGGCATTGAACGAGAAGGACTCGCGTTGGTGATCCCAATGGAGAAATGCCAAATTGCCAGTAGCTCGTAGCGCGGTTGATCCAACCACAAACCAAGTCCATCGATAGTAGACTGCGGATTGTGCTTCACAGTACCAACCTATGCAGAAACGGCGCTTATCGGAATCGGTAGCTTCAGGTAATTTTAGACTAGCTTCAAGGCTAGCTTATCGGAGATTAGAATATTATTAGTCGAAGCGTCGAAGCTACCGTGCTACCGTGCTACCGTAGACCGTCGTATTATCATGCGTGGATTCGGGTGGGGAGTGGGCAGTGTTTACAAAAAAGTGTACCATATTAGCGAAAATTATCTCAACTCGTTTCATGCTTTGTGGTAGCTTTGTTGGTGCACCGAGTATTTTTAGCGGTGGTAGACAATAGACAATGGCTTCGACGTTACGAATCTGCCTCGCACTTGCGCTGCTTGAATGTGCGACAGCTTTCCTAGCTCCGCCAATTACAACAAATGCAGTTTTGACTCGAATCCGCCGTACTTCGACGCTGACACCTGAAGCGAGCGTGGAAGCAACGAGCCAGAAGGGTGAGTTTCGAGAAGGAAGCATTACCTGTCACGAATTTGTAGAGAACGCCGATTAGACAAGGCGAGCGAGTGAAAATAATGATGTCTCTTCAACTGGTTACTCTATTGTATTTGATGGGCAGCTTTTGACAACGTGGTGATGAAAACCTACGGGCGCTTTCCGATTACCATGGTTCGCGGGAAAGGCGCTACTTTGACCGACTCCACGGGCAAGGTAAGAAATGTGTAATCTACCTTATCTGCCCACTGTTTCGGTGCTTATCGGCTAAGAAGAAGTTGTTTTCAGGACTATTCGCTGCCTTTAGTGCCTTGGCTTGCTTGTACAAATGACTTTTGTTTGATGTGTGATGTCTTCTTTTCACTTCATCTTGCTTCCTCAGAACTACCTCGACTTTGTAGCGGGCATTGCCACGTGCTGTCTCGGGCACGCGCACAAGGTGAGAATAAAGCAAGTAAAGTGGTTCAAAGATATTCGGAAGGGTGCTCATTCTAGAAGAAAATAATACCGCGGGATCTGGCTTCGAAACGATTTTATGGAGAGTGAAAAAGTGGGGAGACTAATCTGCGGCCCATTTTCTGCGTATGGGTTGTGCATGTACAGGGCCTGATTGAAGCGGTGACGAAGCAAATTGAAACACTGCACCACGTGAGCAACTTGTACTACATCCCGAACCAGGGAGACCTCGCGGGGTGGCTGGTGCAGAATTCCCCCGCGGACCGGGCGTTTTTCTGCAACAGCGGGGCCGAAGCCAACGAGGCCGCCATCAAGCTGGCCCGGAAGCACGCCAAAGTGAAGCTGGGCCTGGACGAACCCGTAATAATTACGGCGCTGGACAGCTTCCACGGCCGCACCATGGCGACCATCACGGCGACGGGCCAACCCAAGTACCAGAAGGACTTCGGCCCTCTTTTGCCGTGCTTTGAGTACGTGCCGTACAACGACCCAGAAGCCCTCAAGGTGGGTAGGGATGGGTTCATTTTTGTGAATAAGAGGTGGAAGATTTCAGATCTTAGGATGTTGCGCTAAGGCATCGTTTTGACTTCTGCGAAGCTCCTTTTCTTCCATACCTCTAATTTTGCCCTTCATTCTACGGTGAACACCTTCATCGATGTTCTCTTTCTGCCTTTCCTTTCTCCTTCCAGGCAGCGGTAGCTCGCATCAACAAGCCTCCCTCGCTGCGCCGCCGCCTCGTGTCGCGTTTGCAAGGCAAAGCAGCCCCAAAGCGGGGTGTCGCTGCCATTTTCTTGGAGTCGTTACAGGGTGAAGGTGGGGTGAAGCCCGGCAACCAAGAATTCTTCCAAACGGCGCGCGACGTTTGTGACGAGAGCGGCGCGCTCTTGATGTGCGACGAGGTAATTACAGGGGAGCTGCCTAGGTGTGCGTGGTGCCCGTTTGATATCTCTTAATTAGAATGCTGGATTCCGTGCATTCCAGCAAATAAATGGAGGTTGCACACGCTTCTTGGCACACAGCAGTTATGTTGCTGTGCCGTACTAGAGTTCCATGACTTGCGTGCAGTTTTTTTGATGTCGTTGTTTTGCTTGCCTTTGACGTTGACGTTGTTGTTGTTGGTATGCGCGCGCATAATTTAGGTGCAAACGGGGGTGGGGCGCACCGGCAAATTGTGGGGTTTCCAGCACTTGAACGTGGAGCCTGACGTGTTCACCTGCGCCAAAGCCCTCGGTGGGGGGGTGCCCATCGGCGCCATGCTCTGCAAAGAACGCGCCAACGTGTTTGGGCCCGGGGACCACGCGTCCACTTACGGCGGGAACCCGCTGGCGTGCGCGGCCGGCATGGCGGTGACGAGGGCCTTCGACGAAGACGGCTTGCTGGAAAACGTGCAGGCCCGCGGGGCGCAGCTCAGATCGGGCCTGGAAATGTTCAAGGTGAAACTTTACTACCTTAGAATGTGTATCTTCGCGAGCATAAATCTCGAAATAGATTTCTTTTCAGGATCACGTTTTATGCAATGTGGCCTCTATCTCTCTTCTTTTTCGCTAGAATTGTATCTTTTTCCTCTGCTCTTTTTGTTTTTTTACCATGGATGCAACGACCAGGCCGATAGTCGATTCGCAGGGCTCATTTCCGAGATTCGCGGAGAAGGCCTCCTTCTTGGCCTCGTGCTGAACTCGAGCAGCGGTGAAGAACAAGACAAGTTTCCGACCGCAGGGGAGGT
>Ga0307931_1003177_pt1 | contig 10151 bp, 8 predicted proteins | sample OrgLakmetageno47_FD_201816 | JGI IMG/M metagenome (GOLD analysis project Ga0307931, IMG submission 201816) | Saline water microbial communities from Organic Lake, Antarctica - #47 | ecosystem: Environmental > Aquatic > Non-marine Saline and Alkaline > Saline | place: Antarctica: Organic Lake... | reverse complement strand
CCATTAAACCTGGCCCCCCCCCCCCCCCCCCCCCCCCAATAGCATAGCCACTTATAAAAATGTACATTGCCCGTGTCGCAGGCATTTACAACGACATCCATGACAACTGAAGCAAGCGCTTAGAACATGATGCTTTAAGCTACAACTGCAGAAAGTAGGACGTCGTCACGACGTCATAGCATTACTGTGAAGCCTAGCAGCCCGGCAGCTCATACACGCAGACATACACGCTCAATCAACGCACTCCTCATCATTCGTAAACCTACGTACCAAGATTACTTCGGATATAATATCCGAAGTAATCTTGGTACGTAGGTTTACGAATGATATCCGAAGTAATCTTGGTACGTAGGTTTACGAATGATGAGGAGTGCAATCAACGCTCATCAACCGGTGCCCCCGAAATACCTATAAACATCAATCAAAAAGTCGAGCTCGGCTTTGAGCATAATCGACCATGCAAAGTCAATGTTGACTTAACATGGTCGATGTAAGTCAACATTGACTTACATAAAACTTTTTAAGTCAATTCTGAGTTATCATTTTCATAATAACTCAGGGCAGAGTTGTACTAATCATACAAACCTCAATGCAGACTTTGAGTAACCGTAATAACTCAATATTGACTTACATCAAACATAGTAAGTCAATGCAGAGTTATACTACGTACACACACCTCAATGCAGACTTTGAGTAACCGCAATAACTCAATATTGACTTACATCAAACATAGTAAGTCAATGCAGAGTTATACTACGTACACAAACCTCAATGCAGACTTTGAGTAACCGTAATAACTCAACATTGACTTACATCAAACATAGTAAGTCAATGCAGAGTTATACTACGTACATAAACCCCAATGCAGACTTTGAGTAACCGTGATAACTCAACATTGACTACCTCTAAAAATGGGTTTCTGCTTGTACCTGGTTCGACTCAAGGCCACTCCGATTTCCTGATCAAAGTCCATGGTTTTCCCGATGTGCTTTCCTGGTCCTTTCCTGGTGGCGTTTCCGGGCTGTGATTGGTCAATAATTACCGAAAGACGTCACTATCATCCCGAAGTGGGGAATTCCCTTCGAAAGACCTCTATTCTAGGAGCAATTCTAGAAGAGGAAATCACTGGAGAACAGGTGGATGCCCAGGAAACTCCTGATATTCTTGTATTTCCTTGCGCGTCCTGATTGGCGAAAAGGCTATGGCTTTCCTGTTTGTTTTCCTGCAGGAAATCGGAGTGGCCTTGGTTCGACTGTATCTGTATTGCTTGATCATGCCGACTACGCTTACGTTGCTCACCCAGATTATCCAGAAAGGAAGCTTTTGGTATCAGACATTTATCAGTGCCGTGCTCTCGACCTCGCTGCTACAGGCACCAAACCCGCTAGAAAGGCAACTCCGAATGGGCCTAGGAAAGTCAACAAGACTTGGCTGCCCGCTCCTTTGCCTTCCGGTTGGTATATCAATCCCGGGACTTTAAAGTACGAAGAACGTGATGCAAATGGGCTGGTGATGACGACCATGTTGGCCCAACCCTTACCTCCTACGACTGCTATTATCAAAAGAATGGTAATTGTACAGCGACTTCGCCGGGATTACGCGCCTAGCATTCTTCAGCCGGCTGGCAAAGGTGATTCGTACAGCTATTTGAGCTATGTGGTAGTGAAGCAGCGCGACATTGCTTTCAACGAAATATTTGGAATCGAGAGCAATCACGGCTGGCTTGCTATTTCCAAGGACGTGCCAGAGAATGCCCACGTAGAAGAAGGCGACGACGGCGTATTCGCCGCTTGGGAGTTGGCCGATGCTCCTAAGTTTGGATTGGAGACCGGCACTCACTCACGCAAGTGTCTTAGCCCGCCCGATGGTTTTATCGTCAGCGCCGTGGGCGTTGAGATGCTGAGCCTCGCGAGGTAAGGAAGCGATTTATTGAACTCAGGGCTGCGCTGCTGGGGCTCGTCAGAATCTGTTTTAAGATTATGCAATTGACTTGAAGTCCGTGTTGAGTTATTACAATTGATCAAACTCTGCATTGAGTTACTACGTTTGATGTAAGTCAACGTTGAGTTATTACGCTTACTCAAAGTCTGCATTGAGGTTTGTTTACGTAGTATAACTCTGCATTGACTTACTATGTTTGATGTAAGTCAATGTTGAGTTATTACGGTTACTCAAAGTCTGCATTGAGGTTTGTATGATTAGTACAACTCTGCCCTGAGTTATTATGAAAATGATAACTCAGAATTGACTTAAAAAGTTTTATGTAAGTCAATGTTGACTTACATCGACCATGTTAAGTCAACATTGACTTTGCATGGTCGATTATGCTCAAAGCCGAGCTCGACTTTTTGATTGATGTTTATAGGTATTTCGGGGGCACCGCTCATCAACAGGCAGGTAGGGTTCGCAAAAATAAGTAACAGTTTTGACCCAAATAAGTAAATAACTGCAGCGGCGCGCGCGCCGCCGCGCCACGATCGACGTAGTTCGTAGTTGATTTTAGTGACGTGACAAGGTGTCAGAACATGGTTGATGTCAGTGACGTGACAACGTGTCAGAACAAGCACGCAAGGTTTTTTTGTGTCTGTGATGTGACGGACGGACGGACGGACGGACGGACAAAAATCCTTGGTAGGCACTTTTTGATCTGGTCAGTAAAACATCAATCTACGTTGATCTATTAAGTAAATACGGTATATGCGGTGATTTATACCGTATATGAGGGCGTGAAAGTACCATTTTTAGAATTCCAGTTTTTAGAAGTCCCATTTATGCGAAAAAGTGGAAAAAGCTGTTACTTATTTACCTTTAAAATTACTTATTTGGCCACAAAAATTTGCATATATAAGTAATACTTATTTTTATCAACCCTACAGGCAGGTCCGATTGCTCGATTGAAAACATAAATTTCCTGATTCCCGAAACCGGAAAAAAGCAGGTGAATTCCGGTTGGTAGGGTCTATTGGCAATTGGTGTACGCTCCCTCGTCGCTGCTCTCAAGGCCGCCGTGGGAGTTCTCTCCTTAGGGGTGCTTAAGGCCCACACTTGTTGAATTCCTTGGTGCTAGCCTTCTAATTCTGGCCCTTCGGGGCCTTATCAAAAAAGCAGGTCATTTCCTGGTAAATTCCCGGTGTATTTAGCCGTTTTGCGGTGAAATCAGGCACTGGTCTGCACAGAGGGGGACCAAAAAGAGAAATAATTCGCAAATTTACGACAGCGGGAATGGACAAGTTTTTTTTTTTTCGGTTCAGAAGCCGAACTAGACAAGGCTGATCGGCGATTTCGGCCCTATAACTGACTATTTCCCGGAATATTCTCGAATCGATTCCCGATTCTTGTTGGACTGCGATTAAGCAGACGACAAACCAACTGAGCCAAGTGCGTTGGTTTGTCGTCTGCTGCTTAATCGCAGTCCAACAATTCTCGATGAACCTATAATTTCCCGGAATCTTGGCACCAAGAATTCGGACCTGGCCTCCTCATCAACTTACAGGCAAAGTAAAATCAATGGCAAAATTCTGAGAATAGGACTGGCCTATTCCAAGATCCCAATTCCAAGACCAGATTGGGAGAATTCTCGCCTCCTTCAATTGGCCTCATAAATTCTAGCCCCGTGTATAGAAAGGTGAGTAATTAAGCCTATGAAACAAATCCTCTTTGTAATTTTACTTAAAATGCATGGAATTCGGGTGCACTTCTGTCCGAAGCACCCGCCATATTATTATGGTTCGAGTAGTAAACCGAATACGCACTTAAAACAATATCGTCTTTTCGGAAGCCAAAGCCATGCTCAGGGAGAAGCTTCCACGCAGATGAGTCACGCAATTGCGTGGGGTGGGTGACGTGTCCTGGATTTCAAGCGATAATTTATAGGAGAACTCGAACTCGAACTAATACAAACCCAAATGACACAGAAGCCAATGCTGCGGGCGGAAGTGGGAATGCGCGTGCGTTGCGCAAACAAGTCATGTGCGGAATGATTCAAGAGGGAAAAGGGCATTGGCCAATTTCCTCGGAAAATTTTCAAAAAAAAAGCGAGGAATTTGTGGGTGTTGCGCACTCCGCAGAACAATAAAGAGGAAGGCGCGCGAGCAAAGAAGCTCGTGACATGCGGAACACGAGGTCCACTCGGCAGAGAGGTCAAAGTGTGCCTTTCAGCGCGCAAGGCGCTTATTGATCTGCCCCTGAGCCAGAGGAGGCTTTGACGGGACAGGAACTCCTTCCTCATCCGCGGAGTGGCGGTGAATAGAAAAGCCCGCCCTCAAAAATACACACAACGACATGCAAGCGGGCCGCTTGTGGCCTAGCGGTCCCTCCCTATCATAGATCTAAACCAATATATCTTCCATCAAACGCCCCGGTCGCTACTCGTGGTCGTCCTCCAGCGTTTTTCGAAACCCTCGCAAGGCCCTCCACCGTGAGAGCAAGTCGACTGCGTATACCCCGAAGAGTGCAGGTCCGCGCTAGTGATCGGTAAAATAGTGCTGATAATGCTTGTAGCTGCCGCCAAATTAAATCAATCCTCCATTGTGTCTGCCTTTGATCAAACGAGAGTCCCACGGATAATTCAAGTACCAGGCGGTGCCGTAAATTCATAACGGAAGGGTTCATCATCTGTCGGTGGCCCGAAGTTCCTAGGAATCCGTTCCCTCCCCTGATGCCCACCGTGCATGACTGTGTCTCACAGACGGACCGTGGAATATTATCTCCACCTTAAAGTCCTGCAATACGATTCTGGATTCACAGCCATGAGCTCCGGTGTTTAGAGTTCCGTCGGAGTTTACAGTCCATACCCCCCTCGAAATTATCCTGGACAACCACTCACAGAAAAAGACTCATAAACGGAGTTAATATAAACGTGTCAGCGGAAAGGCATGCCGCGTTACACTTCAAGGCAACGCGACTACAAGCCCGTGCGGTGGATGCTTCGCCAAGAATTGGCGCCTCGAACGTGATAAAGAGGTGAAAATTGCACGACGGGTACTCTAAACACCTTACCTCACTAAGTTTGAGATCCTGGTTGCACTCGAAGCGTTTATAGCTTCGAAGGAGGTGCTGGTCCGCCGCCCAGCACCTCCCGGCATTCGCCCATTTCAGAAAATAAACGGTCATTACAGTAGACCCCCTCCTCGATGGTTGGAACTCTTCTGTTGTTGAGTAGCACTACCAGAGCACGGACGAGATCGTGCCACTATGGACCGCTATTATCACTTCCATGACCACTCGGGAATGTGTGACTGATTGGTTTTCTTCCAGTATTGGCCTCTTTGTATACCCCGCTTTGCTTTTTATTTTTGCTTCTTAGTCTTCTAATTTCGGCCCTTCGCGGCCTGTGCCAGAAAAAGCCCCGAACGCCCCCCGGGACCGAGGCCAACCCCATGCTCCCATGCTTGCTATGGTTACAACGAAGAGGCCATTTGAGAAGAGAAAGAGATTGTTATAAGAAGTCCCAGCCTGGCTTTTAGTATGGCCCAGGAAACTCTTAAGACACCGACTAGATGGAACCCTGCCTGTTTGGTAGCAAACCCACCCCCCCTCAGTGGGAGGCTCACCAGTTTTATCTCCTCGGGAGGCTCAAAAAACAAATCATGAGACATATGCGCCATGCGCCACGAAGCATCTCGGCTTCACTTTCAGTCCAGCCCGTTGGAATATAGAAAAAAGCGATTCAAATTTGGCGATGTCCTCTCCTGGTGTGCTGCTTACTGGAGCAAGAGGTGATGAAATAGCACCTCGCTCACGCTCACAACCCCAGGGATTATTTTCTGGAGTAATCTTCCATTTGTAACAATTGTTTCTTCGTCGATACGTCTTTTGCTGTTAGTGAATGAATTCAAAGGCATCTTCCCGCTTGATGATGGCCTGTAGCTATTGGGGAGTAATAGGTATGCTTTCACGCAAATGGGGTCACGAAATGGCTCGGGGATGGGCGACTCTTTTTCTGGATCGCCTATGGCTACTCGGGCACGTGTGCCTAATAGCTCACTGTTTTGAGACAGGCCCCGAAGGGCCGGAATTAGAAGGCTAACAGGTAGAGAAGAAAAGCAAAGCAGCGCAAACTAAACTTAAGAAGCTAATCAGGCGCACATGCCCGAGTGGCCATGGAAGTGATGGTAGCGGTCCAAAGTGGCATGCCCCTCTATGCTCAGAGAGTGCAGCTCAAAAGAAGAGTTTCCGCCCGCAGAGGAGGGGACTACAACGAAGTCCCTCAGGCGATCGAGAAGAAGAGACGCCCATCCCCGAGGAATTTCGTGACCCCATTTGCGTGCAAGCTTCTGTCTGAACAAGGCTTTGGCTTCTGAAAAGCCAATGCTGTAGAATGCCGAGTGTTTGCAGGCCGTCTCTCGAGCGACGAGGTCCAAAAATGAGGCTGAGTCAGAGGAAGCACCCCCGCTTCGGCCAATGACTGGGGCAAGAACTCGGCCGCTGTGGCCGTACTCATTAAGTTCGCTCTCTATTGGGCCCCTTTGATCTTGTTGCGTGCCGTGCAGCTCCGAGTCGAGCTTCCTTGTACGATCGTGGTGCTCTTTGCTGACAGCCTTTTGCCTTAGTTTTTGCGTTGCTTTGATTTTTATCTCTACCTGGTAGCCTCCTAATTCCGGCCCCTCGGGGCCTGTGTCGACAGTTATGCAACCCAGTCGGATGCAACAAAAAGGCGCCTCTTGTAAGAATAAAGAATAAAATCGATCTAAAACCTCCATAATCAGGGTTTTTGTGTTATTTATCCTTCTCCTTCTGGGAAGCGGAATAGAAGAAAGGCTCCAAGAACAACAAGTCTCAGCTGGAAGCAAGAGAAGAAAGAACCACGTCGCGTCCACAAGAATAACCAAATTCACGAAGAAAAGAAAACAGTCGGGTTGCCTAAGGGGGTTCATTTTGAATTAAAATTCTTAGAGGTCGCAAGTGATGTTTGCATCGTTCGACGATGAAGCCAACATACAAAAAAACTATTTCGCCAGTTTTAGAGGGCAGACGAAAGGTCAGCTCAGTCTCAAGCTGTGCCTATGGACGTGCCAATTTCTTTTTCACAGACAAGCCTAGCTTCTTCCATTTCCAGGAACTGCACTAAATTTCGACACACAGCCGCGCGTTCATCTTGTGGTAGCTGCGCTATGGCAGGTCCAATCAGTTGAACTAGTTCAAGTACCGCCTGTAGAACAAACGAAACATGATAGATCAGGCATCGGAATATAGAAACAACTGCAGCGTTGACTCGTGCGCAAAGTATATGATAGCACGAATGAAACGGGGGAATATAGTAAAACAAAAATGTAATTGTGAATGGAAAGAAATATTCCCTTAGTTGCTAAAAACTTGAAGCCAGGAATTACACCCCCTAACGCAGTAATACTTTAACACGTTCCATGGCTAGCATAACGAGGAACAATGCAATAAGCTCTGTCAAATCAAAGTTTCTATAGCTCATGCTTACATTCTCTACTGCAATTTGCTCGTAATTTCCTTGCAGTCGTAACAAAGAGGCCAATGCTGAAGCCGCACTACTCGCAGCGTCTGCGCTAACTTTTCGGTCAGCTAATGTAGCCGCAACGCACTAACATGTGTCGTAAGTCGTACAAAGTATACGTCGTAAGAGTTCAATGCGAAGACGTGAACGAGAGGCTAAGGAGACACTAGGAACGTTCAGACATTTTAGGCAGTAATCTATTTAAAGTTTATGATGTTACTACAGTAAAAGCGCCCAGTACATGTGTGCCCTGGAAATACCGGGTCTGCTCTGGGAAAAAATGGTATAGCGCGTTGATCGACTAGGTCAAAAGTGGCCGCTGTCCCAGCGAGAACAATTAGGGGCGATAAAGCCGATGCCTCAGCCTCGGATCGTGTACTGAAAGGGTTAGGCATTTCGTTCACCTAAACGCACGCCAAATAAAACATGATACAAAATCAATTCTTAGGATGTCCGCGAACCATGGAAACATAGACCCATACTCTATAGAGTCGTGGAGGACACAAGAGCACATAGATGTATACCTACTAGCTAGCTTTGCATCCATTCGACAACGCTGAGCCAAAAATATATTCATCCGAAATCATGGCTTACATTGCTTGTACCGCGGACATCAACAACTTCCATAAGAATTGAAATTAGCGCTAAGAGCTAGAGACTCGATACTTCTTGCCACCTATCACTTAGCTACTGTAGTATCCTGCTGCTGCTGCTGCTGCTGAAATGGAGGATGAAAAAATGGATCGAAAAGTTCGAGTATATTTTTTTCGTTCGTTTCGTCGTCGCTGCTCATTTTATCCACAAATATGATAGATTGGGCGAGCAAGATTGCGATCAAGGTGAAGGGTTTATGCGCAGCTCAGGTTTCCAGAGTCAGGGCGAAAGCTATCGCCTGACATGTCAGTGGCATTTTTCATTCATTCTACTCTTGTCCATATGTTTCACCAAATTTTCAACTTTTCCCAAATTTGATGAGATTGGACCTGTGTCGAAGCTGCAACGTAGGGTGAAGGGTGAAGAGTTCGTGAAGAGCTCAAGATTCCAAAGTCTTCGTAAAAATTGCCGCCCGTTGGTGACATTTTTCATTTCCATTGTCATCCATATATTTCCTCGATTCTCAATTCGTTCCCCAACTCGATGAAATTGAAGTAGTAAAGCTGCAAGAAAGGATGAAGTATGAAGGTTTCAGAGCTGTTCATGGTATCCATTCTTCGGGTGAGTTGAATTGCATGCAAGCTCTGAATCGTTATGATTGAATGTAGTCGAGAATAGTCTGCTCTACTTACGAAGTTGAACGTGTTCACGAGGCGCTCTCGTGCTGGAGTGGAGCAGCACAGCAAATAAATTTGAGTCATTGCAAAGTAGCCAAAGACGTGTCTCTTGGTCTTATGAGCATCCGAGCCTATTCACAAATTCTATCATCATAATTTTAATTCGGTCGTGAATGAATTGCAACGAGAGTGCCTTTTCCAGGAAATCGTCTGCGATGCCCGTGTCGAGGGTAATAGACGCTTGACCCACTTCTGTGCATCCATCCAATCCATGATACAGTTTTGTCGACAAATATGTTTAGATGAGATAAGAGATATTTTCTCATATCAGCTAACGGCGCTAGTTGTGCATATTTTCCTGCTCGTGCGCGCGAGAGTTGTGCATCGGTTAGCAATATTAAGTTTCATCAGAGAGAATTAGGGCATCATTCAGCAACCTCCGTGACATTGAACTAACTTCAAATCGTTTTCACAAACGCAATAAACGAAGGGCCTTTGATTTGAGCGAGGGTGACCGCTTCAGCAGTCACTCTAATGATGCATTTGTTGACGCGAGACTCCGAGCTCCGAAGGAACATCTTTCTGTGGCTTGAAAATACTACGAAGTGCGGGTCGAATACGTGTTCCAAAAGTCCAAAAGTCGGTCCTTCGGGGCCTGTCTCAAAAACATTGGAATCTCAGCGTGTACTGTATATTTGGACAAAACGAAATTTTTGCACTTGGGGCAGACTTGGGGATTATTCTTCACTCATTGCTCACTTAAATATTTCAAAAAAAAAAAAAGGGTAGAATTTGATCCTGTCGTTCCAAAATTGACAAGATTTGATCCTATCGTTCCTTAATTGAAATTAAATCTGATCCTGTCGTTCTAAATTCAAAAAAGTTGATCCTGTCGTTCCAAATTCAAAAAAGTTGATTCTGTCGTTCCTTAATTGAAATTAAATCTGATCCTGTTGTTCCAAATTCAAAAAAGTTGATCCTGTCGTTCCCAAATTGAAATTAAATCTGATCCTGCTGTTACCAAATTCAAAAAAGTTGATCTTGTCGTTCCAAATTCAAAAAAGTTGATTCTGTCGTTCCCAAATTGAAATTAAATCTGATCCTGTCGTTCCGAAATTGAAAATATTTGATCCTGCCGTTCGAAATTCAAAAAATTGATCCTGCCGTTCCCAAATTGAAAGGTGCCAACCAAGACCGCGGAACTTCTTGGAAAAGTTCCCGACTCAAAGCAGTACCCCGTGGCGGCGCCCTAGGGAATCGCCGGCGCCTATTCGAGCTCCCCCTCAGAGAGTTGGAATCATGCGGCACTTTCCAAGTCGATCCTTGATGGCGACAGCGCACGGTTTATGCGCAACAAGGAAGCTGCGTTGGGCTGTGAAGCGACACTTCCACCACGTGTCAACGAAGCCCAAGTT
>Ga0307931_1003176_pt1 | contig 10151 bp, 9 predicted proteins | sample OrgLakmetageno47_FD_201816 | JGI IMG/M metagenome (GOLD analysis project Ga0307931, IMG submission 201816) | Saline water microbial communities from Organic Lake, Antarctica - #47 | ecosystem: Environmental > Aquatic > Non-marine Saline and Alkaline > Saline | place: Antarctica: Organic Lake... | reverse complement strand
CGCCAGGCAGTGCTAGCGCTGTTGCTTCTGTGCCTCTATTTTCACCTCCTGGCACCTGTACCTGCCCAATCTCTTCGGTCGCCACACGCGGCGGTGCACTTTCGGCTGCCACTCTTAAGTCACTCAAATCAGCCGGCGGCGGTGGTGGATCGGCCAAGAACGGAAGCATGTCCGTGGCCATCACTCCCCAATCCCCGTCTGAAGGGGGCTCATTCCCAAACTTACCCTCGACCACTGAGCTTTCTCCGCTAGGCTCAGTCGCCGTTTGTCCGCTAGGCTCAGTCGCCGTTTGTCCGCTAGGCTCCTCGTCTAGGACAAGACCACGGCGCGTGTTGATCTCATGCGCAAGTTGCCAAAGTTCGCGTGGATTCAAAGGCCACACGTCTTTCAACAAAAGCTCGAGCCCCCCCAGTAAGTGGTCCCCCAGACGACGGTCCCCTTTGGTGCGAAACACGCCGCAGTAGCGCGTTACTTTCGGGAGGTCCCAAGCAATGTGATCCCATGCACCCGCGAGAGCGCCACCGTTTCCTTCTGCGGGTGCTGCTGCTGCGGGTGCTGCTGCTGCTACTGCTGCTGCTGCTGTTGCTTCTCCTGCTACCGGAGTTGCACTTGTGTCGTGCGATGGCGTTGGGGAGGCGTATTGGTATACGGCAAGAGGTTCGTTGCCACACGGCAAGCCATGAGAGCGGAGAATGGTAGCGACCTGTGACACGGTTGATGTGCAAAATATTCTAATTGGTGAGGGGGGGGGGTAGAGAGATAGAGAAAAAAAGAAGTTTTGTTTGAGAGAAGTGGAGGAAAACTTTCAGTATAGAAAGCATGCCAGGCAGAAACGTAATACCAAAAGGTTGCGGACATAGCTCTAGTAAAAGTTTAAAAGTCAACAGGGGGAGGAGGGCACAGGGGAAAAATTGTTGGCAGGCCACCTGATAGGTCAAGCACGCTTCGCGCTGGGCGGTTTGTTGGAACACGCAGCCGCGCACGCTCTTGGTGGGTTCGCCTGTCGAGGGATGCGCTCCCATGGTCTCTACCGGAAAGCCCTATTTTAGAACAAAAAAAAGAGATGGTACGAATAACGGGTGATATTCGATTTCAATTATTAAATCTGCGCGCCTCAAATCGTGCCTTCACTACCATTTCCAGCAATAAAAACAGAGCAACTGTTGGTGCACTACTATGTTGATGCTGGCACTAACCTGCGCGTGGTTGCCACATCCTTTGAGCCGATACCAAATGCCACCACCGGACCCTTTCACACGAACCTGCGTGGTCATCACATACAATAAGACAAGGCAATGAACATGCATGCCAAGTAATGCAAGGTAGATAAACGATTCTTTGAAGGGTCCAATGAGAGCGTTCTTTGACTTTCTCACCACGGCCGATCGCGCGCCTGAGGCAACGCCTTCTAGACTCGACGGCCACGCACGAGCAGCAGCAAAGGGCAACTTGAGCATGGGCAAGGATCCTAAAGCTGGTGGCAAATTCTTCGCAGCGGCAGCAGCAGCCAATGCATCTGCGGCAGCGGCAGCAGCAGCCAATGCATCTGCGGCAGCGGCAGCGGTACTGGTGGTAGTCGCACTTGACGATGATTCACAATCTTCCGCATCGTTTAACAATTCATTACCACGTTTTTTCAACATCGTGCTGCAGCCCTTGCCACTTTCCTTGTTTTTCATCTTTTCTCCATCATCGCAACAACTGCTCATCTTCGCATCATCTTCTTCTTTATTATCATCGTCCACAATCGGGTCGATTGGCGTTGCGCACAAGCCTGGAATCACCACGTTCGCGTAGGCTTCCCCGTAAACCGCCGCGCTCCAGGGCTCACATTCAGCCGCTGCCCGCGCCACCGACTCGGCCCGTTCTCCTTTTCCTCTTCGTCCTATATTAGAGCAGTTTCCATCCTCTTCACCGATTCCCTCATTCTCATCCTCTGAGGGTGGTGGGGGTGGTTCTCGCCACCCGTGTTTGGGAGGCACACGCTGCACAGATCCAGGCGCTGGAACTAGCCACACTGGCGCAGTGCCAAAATAGAGCTGGTCTAGGGCCTAGTGTAGCAGGAAGAAAAAGAGGGGAAGAGAGGGGAAGGCAGAGAGAAAAAGAAGGAGAGAGAGAAAGAGATCGAGACAGAGAGGTAAAATCGTGTGAGAGTTTTGTGGACCAGGGCGATAGGTGTAGAAAGCGTACGATTTTTGGGTTAACAAAGAGCATTTGTTTTCGCTTTTAAAACATACACACCTAGAATCTCACCTTGAGCTGTCTGGCCGCGGCGCACGGTGCACAGTTCGGATTTGAAGGCTCGCGGCAGCCAGGGAGAACATCTGGCCCTGCTAATGTTGATGCGTCGCACACATCGGCGCCTGCACCACCACCGCCACTGCTGCATGTGCCGTGTTTGAGGTCGAGCGTCACTGTCCGCGCAGGCGACCTCAAAGCCCCCGCACCAGGCTCTACGGGCGCGGTCAAGAGGGATGTCCATTGCGACACCATGAGGGCTAGCAAGAGGGCAACGAAGGAGTTGGAAATTCAAACGAAGGTAAAGGTGGGTGATTGTTCTAGCGATCTCAATAGCGTCATAAGAAGTCTTAAAAAGAAGCAAGAGTATTCGAAAACTAGAAGATTGAAGCTACCACGAACCATATGAGATGAGAGAAACAAAGAAAATCCCCTCAAACAAGGATTCGTTAAACCTACGTAGACTACACATTTACATGTGGCACAATGAACTCTCCTCTGCAATGCCTCGGATATAATACATACAAATGCTGTCTCTCTCTCTCTCTTGCTCACCGCCCGTGAGTAAAGTCGGGCACACCCAGGACCCTGCTAGCCTCGTGTCGATCGGTTTCGGGCGCGGGATCAGGCTGAGGTCAGGCAAAGAACCCACATTACCCGGCATGAGCGCTTTGAGCACCTGTGGATAATACGTCATTGAATTATTGAATTGTGAAGCAATGATGCAGAAAAGGAGGAACGAGAGCTATTAAATTGAGACGATTTTAATGCCATACAGTTCATAACGAAGTGTGATTGACTTCATTCTTTTATTAAAAGAAAAACATAGAGTAGAGTACATTTCCGTACCACTTCTCGATATGCTACCAGAAATTCTTCAGCTGCAGCTGGATTTACTTCATAAGGATTAGAGATAGATCCTGATTCTGATACTGCAGCAGCTGCACTTCCACTAGCTGTATCATGACGGCGTGTCGTCACAAATTGGGGCACTTTGGTCATGGCTGCTCGCACTGCTGCTAAAGCACTTGGAGGTGGGTACCTTGAGAAACACTCAGGCAACCCATGGCCGAGGCGAAATGCTGGGTCGGAGCAAAGAAAGGAAGCTATCGCAACACTGGCGTCAGCGTAATAATCGTCGTCATCTTCTTTCAACATTTCATTATCTCTGTACGAAGAGGAAGAAGAAGATGAAGAAGAAGAGGAAGAAGACGATGACGATGATGGTGATGATGATGATGATGATGACGATAAAAGCCAAGCCTGCAAGCGGCTAAGGAAGGCAGAGCCACGGCCACCGATAGTGCTAGTCTTGCCGCTGCCGTGAATGTGAGTCTTTGCCGGTGAAACGAGGCCGAAGAGCGATTTAGGTGGAGGCCCCAAATCGCATTCTGCGCAATGAGACCCAGCGCAGCCCGAATAAAGCTCAGCGCTGGATGGGTGGGTGGGAGAGAGAGAGGAAAAGCAACAGGAGAGAAGGCTTGAAATTATGTTTTAGAATATGAGGTAAACCAATCAATATATAAGAGCGCGCCTCAGAAAAAGTTTGCAAGTAGCCATTAACCAACGAGGTATGGAAGAACATTTGACCCCAAGAACAGTATGGCCTAGTGTGTGCTGCTGGCGTATGTGCATCTTACCACGCAGTCCATGCGAACGACTGCCCTTGCACCTGTAGATGTAGTATAGTAGTCCCACGCACCCCAATGAAATAAGAGGAGGACACGAAAGGGGATGGGGTATTAACATGATCAATGCCAAAATGAAAAAGACGATAGGTGTCATTTTATAAATACAATAACATACATACACAGACAAATACACGGACATATATACGTATATACGTACCAGAGGAATGCCCAGCTCGAGCGACAAGCCATTTAAAGCGGCGTCAAAGAGGGCACCCATGTCGATGCCATTGAAAATGACGTCACTCTGCTTGGCGAGGGCCACCACTGCTTGCCACTCATGCACCTGAGGAAGAGTAGTCACGGAATAGAAACGATACATGTGTAAGTAAAGTAAAACAGTCTATGGGAAAAGCTTTTAAGAAAAACAGAAGTAGCAAAATAAGCAAAGTCGCAACATAAGCAACTTCTATTGTTACAGAGAATAGACTTTTTCGCATTTCTTATTTCATTGAAAAGTTTCGTTCAAGGAATCGAAAAGAACATAGCCAACACGCACGCACACGTACAAATATACACACATACCGCGTCCAAATGATGAGCTTCCACGGCAGACCTTAGACTGAAACCTTGGTCTCTCAGCGTAGCAGCCGCCGCATCGACTTTACGCTGGCCCACCTAAAACATACATCGAAATATAATTTTTTTCAAAAATGCATTGAATGACTCAGTAACACATTTTCAAATCAATGTAGTGTTACAAGCAGATAATGACATTATTTACGAAGTGCGAGAAATTTTGATTCTTAAAAGAGGCTTAAAACGTTCTTCCAGGATTTACGATGAAATTGCTCGGTGTGATTATGCTATAAACCTGGTCTCGGGTGCTGAGGCATTGGCGGGACAGATTCGAAGCTTCCACGCAGTCGTTGTCCGCTAATATAATACGTGCAACGCCCAGCCGCCCCAGCGCAAGCGCTACATCTACCTCAATTGAATAGCAAAGCGAAAGGTACATAAATTACCAAAATAAACTCACGACAAAAAATATAACTTCACGAGCAAGAAAGTTCGAGCGTGAGGACGGCCTAGTGCTAGGTTGAGCTACAATAGCTCCACAATTGCAATTGCAGGCATACCGAAGAAGCGTTTGCAAAAAAAGTTAATAGCACCCCATGTATAGGGGGACAAGAAGGCGACCATCTCTTACTTTGCCCGACGCCTCCTGCTCCCAGCACGAGGCACACCTGCCGCTCAATGAGCCCTTGGTCAAAGCCACAAATCGCCCGCTGCCGGTCGAACATATCGCCTGGCCTCTCTCGTAGGGGAGGCTTCTTCCTATTCTCAACCGCATTGCCAGCCTATTTTTATTGCGTTCATCAAATTTGGAAGTAAGAACGTCAGTTAGATAGCTTCCCTGTTCAAAGCTCAATGGAAGGATGATGTGAATGCACAGAAGAGATACTCAAAAACTCTTCGCCATAGGACCTTGTATTCAGCCGAGTCCTCAGGCCAGTATTCATCTTGGCGAACGTAGCCTAGCGGAAGCTTTGGGGAAAACATTGAAGCGACGACGCTCCGATGTTTGAAGTAAAGGTATGTTCTTGCAGAGCTTTTCAAACTGGATGTTGTATCCTGTACTTCTGGAGATTGACTGGCTAGCGACTATCGTATAGTTCGGGCGTCACTTCGAATAACAATGACGCTCTCAATAGACTGTTCTATATGGCTTCAAGCTTGCTTTATTTAGTGCGAAATGTTCCTCGTATCGGAGACTGGAGAGCAAGAGAGCAAACACTCCTTAGCTATAGATCTGTACAGTAGACGATGCTTACTGATCTCAGATCTCAGATCTAGCTAGCTAGCACGGAAGTGGCTGATTTTTCTCGGACGTTTCTGGCTTCTGGCGTTCTGGCTCCTGGCTCCTGGCAGAACTGAGAACTCTAAGAACTGCCAGTTGCCAGTACACTCCGAAGTGCGTAGTGGCTGCGATAGCTAAGCCTGTGCTAGCTGGCCCTGGGTGCTAAGGTATATACTGCACACAGTGCGTTCGCAGCTAGATTATTGTATCATGGAAGACGACGATGCGCCGCCTCAAGTCAGCGCTGTTACAAGCACGGCTGAGACAGCGCCACGATTCAGCCTTCTACGCCGCCCGAAGCGCCGGCCCGCAGAAGACAGTAGCGAGCCCTCGCAACATGACGTGAGACCTACCATGCCCTGCCTTGCTAATTCAATAGAATTTGCTGATAATGATAGCTAATAGTGGCAGCGCGACTTGAATTTAGCAATTTAGTTTAGCGTATTCTATTGCTATGAAAAAATTTGGCAGTCGTTTTCGCAATAATGTTTCTGTCATAATTGGCATGGCACATTTAATGTTTGGGTCAGGTGGTATCAGACTCCTTGAAACGATTTCGGATTTCAATACAACCAGGCGAGATCCGGCTGCGTCATGACTTGGTGTGTATGGCGTGATATTCTCGCTGCTCTACATAATTATGTCTATCTGCATGCTCTATCTTTAGCGCTGGATAATAATCAATTGAATTTCATGGCTTTAGCAATATACCCCCTCCTCGTCAACGGGTTTATTTGCTTGTGGTTGTAGGAAGAGCCAGCGTTCTTGGCAATGGCGCGACAGCATAATATTGCTCATGTCGTCACCGGTCATTCTCCGCTGCACATTCAGGCATGCAGCATTTACCAATTAAACTCCTGAGCTTGGGATCTCAAGCTACCTACTCAATTTCTTAGGCCCGCTTATGAGAGCCTTCTCGTGTGTAATTTTGCAGGTTCAAATTGGCCGTTTGTTCCCAGCTGCTGGTGCTCATGCTGCTGCTGCTGCAGCTACAACTACGACTTCCTCGTCTGACCCGCTGGTGCCAGGGCATTTCATTCTCCATGTGCCTCGCTACTATCCCCATGAACCACCTCTCGTTCATGCGAGTACTCCTTGGTGCGTATTCCACTGTCTGAAAGCTCTTCTATGCAGTTGAAATATATTGCACGATTTCAAGGCTGATCATTCATTCTTAAACCACCCATTGCCGTTGTTACAACACTTTTGCGAGTATGCGTACTACAATTGTACGGCTAATACCTGTCTGGATCTCGCAGGCCAGCGCCGTGGTCGTCCTTCATTGACCCTACCTCCGGGCGTTTTGCGCACCCGTACTTGCTTCCGTCCTGGAATGCGACGCAATCCTTCGGTTCCTGCGTGCACAGCTTAGTGCTTGCCTGCCAACAAATCATCAGCGGCCCGCCCCTTTTGCCGCAACAAATGCCACCACAAACGCAGCACGGCGGCGCTCCTGTTGTTCCTGCGAGTGGTCTTGTTTCACCTCCTTCTGTTGCTGCTGCTGAAGGACAAAGCACCGCTGCAGACCTCCGCGTTCCAAGCCGCTCAGGAGGCGGCGCAGAATTTGGCTTGGGCATGACGGGTAGCAGTTGGAGGAGTGGGAAATTATCGCTGGCTTCGTTGCATTCGGCTTCCGAGTTGTCGAATAGTGCTTTGGCGGCAGCGCAAACACAGCCAGTGAGAGTCGAATCTTCAGTGGGGTATGAAGAACATGCAAGTGGGCCACCGCAGGACTGGGTTGACCCTCGGTTAAGAGTGGCATCCCCCGTGGGGGGAGGGGTGGTGCTGGGCTTGTCGTCGTTGGATAGTTCTGGGAGCGATCGTCCAATGGGCGATTCCCATGAGAGAACCACAACTGTTCCAGCAGGGTTAGGTGAAGGCGGCGGCAGCTTCAGTGCGAGCGAGGGTGTTGAATACGTTGGGGGCAGTTTTTACGACGAGCCTGATGAACGCGATATTCGCAGACGGCTGACTGCAGCCAGAGGATTTAGTGGAGACGAATTCGGACACAGCACCGCCACCGGTAGAAGAAGTTTCGAGGGCGCCGTCCACCATGTCTTACCGAACGTCGCTTCCTTCGATTCGGAGCTGCAGCTGCTGCCCGTGGAAGACATCGATGAGATGGCGAACTCTGACACTGAAGACGACGGAGGAGCTGAAGGAGGCTTCAGTAGTAGGCAAATCAGAAGTGGCAACGAGCCGTGTTTGATGCCACCGCCTGGGTTGCTATGGTAAAAACTGATACGCCGCTATATTCTATAATTTTTTTGCTATCCCGTTTTAAAGGATTCGCCATCGAATATCGAATATGCTATAATCAATTGTTGAAAAGAATTCCATTTTGGAGTAACCAAGGCAAAATTTAGTGGGTTTTGAGAGGTTCTGCTGTGTTTGTGTTGGGTGGCCATGCCCCATGTCCCTCTCCAAGTCCGGGACATCTGTGAGCTGTGAGCTGTGAGCATTTCTCGCCCTCGAATTCCTCATTTTAACTTTCAATAACACTACAGTTTGAAGTACGCGATTTCCCATTTCCCTGGACTTCCTAGCGAAAAGGAATCAAATCAGAAGCAGCCCTCTTGAGCACACAGGGTTACACTTAACTATTTTGATCGCAATTAAAGTTCAAGATAGTGAACGGATCTTAACTTTAATCGCAGAGCGGCATTGAATTATAGGGCTCCTCTTTGAGGATAACGATCTCGAACCAGTGGGCCGCTTTCGGCGTAGCGGATCCACCAAATCCAAATCATAGAGATGTAGTGCGTGTCTCTGATCTCTCGTTCAGTAAGAAGATAAAATCCTGCTTTCCCGCAGTATGAGCTTCGGTGTCATTTGATATTGCGTTTGTATTTGTTTTTATTAGTGTACGTTCGAGGTCATTCGACGAGAAATGTGGGCTGATCCTTTTGGTGGAATATATGGATTTTGGGTACACGTATGGCCATTCCACTTCCAAGATGGTGGAGGCGCGCGCTTCACGATGCTTCGATTCTCAAGTTCAAACAGCCGAACAAGTCTCTATATGGGCGAATTTTCAAATTCTTCCGAGTTTTCAAGCACCCGAGAACCGATGAAACTTTAGGGCTTCCGCTGTGACCAATTAGAGCCGCCGTGCGCGACAATGCGGAACCGGAGATGACGAGCGCGTCGGCGTTGAAAATTCGGTACAATGCATAGAGAAGGTCGGAATTTCCAAATACACGCACATTCGTTGAATTGTTTAATTCGGAGTACAGATTCTCAAGTGCATCATCTGAGTAAATCCAAAACACAGCATCAGGGTGATCTTTTTGAAGCGCACGCATCACATTGTTCATGAAGGGGCCTCTCATGGCCCGGTATTTCGAATTCCTTCTTCTCGCATGGATAACTACGTTGAATGATGAAGTGATGTTCCTGAAACCAGTGTCAGGCTTGGGTGTAGACCAATACGCACGTTGCAATCGAGGATATACTTCGTTATGAAATTGGGAGACTGCGGCAAGATCTTCACAGAATGCATTGCAGCAGTTGTCAAACCTTAATAGCAAACAGAATGGGCATCAAGGGTATTTAGAAAAAAAGGTCAACTTTTAAAGTTAAAAAAATAATCACATATTACCCACCCCAGTGCTCGGCATGAAGACTTGTCCTTCCGTTCTTCTGCTTTAAGCCCCGCGTGCACATCGCGTCTGACGAGAACCCCCGGGATCTTAGCATCGTTCAATTGGAATTCATTGGCCATTCCAAAGAATTTTTCATACATTGCGGTGTCGTTGGCGACAGCAATGTGCTCCATTTTAGTGATGGGCACGTAGACGCAATCAACTCCTGAAAATTTGGGCTGCTACGCCCATGCAAGTCAGTTTAGCCTCCATCTGCTGTCCCAAGCCGTCTACGCTGTTGCTTGATACGTAGCATGGATCGATAAATATGGTGATGGGATGCTGCTGGGCTTAAAGATGTCGCCCCTCGAGACTCCTTTGAAAATGATGAACCCAGGTGAGCTTTGAATGTAGAGTGATATGTGGAAGACTACTGATTTGTCGACTCGTAATATGAGCCTAAGCTCTGGCCAGGCAATGAGATGGAGGGCAGAAATTTGTTTCGTATTGATGTTCCCAATTGTTTCGATGCTGTTGCGTGGGCCACAACGCAATCAATTGCGAACGTACAAACCAACAGAAGTAGCGTAATGGTCAGGACTTCAACGCAAGAGTGAAAGCGTGATCGCGTTGTGGCCATTATAGATTGCTCCGACATTAAAATTGAAGCCGTGCGAGATAACTGATGCGAATTCATATACTCAAAGGCATAGTACTACAATCTGCTGCAAGCACACAGAATTAGAAGCGGAGCGTAACATATCTGCGCAGCAGCATGCGGAGGAGCCCAACCTGCAGGCGGCAGCTGCACCAGCGTGGGGCTGGCGGCAGCTCTCCAGC
>Ga0307931_1003174_pt1 | contig 10163 bp, 7 predicted proteins | sample OrgLakmetageno47_FD_201816 | JGI IMG/M metagenome (GOLD analysis project Ga0307931, IMG submission 201816) | Saline water microbial communities from Organic Lake, Antarctica - #47 | ecosystem: Environmental > Aquatic > Non-marine Saline and Alkaline > Saline | place: Antarctica: Organic Lake... | reverse complement strand
GTGTTGTGAATTGCTTTCAAAATTGTATTTTTAGTGATGATTCACAGGGTATAAGCTGTAAAAGGCTGATATCCTGTTTTTTATGCTGTAAATAGACTAGGTAAAATGATGCTTTTTAATATTATAGGGAATGAACAGTAGCTTTAAAACAATTCTAATTGTTGAGATGGGGAGTCTATATTAGCTTCTTTTTTGCCGTGAAACAATTCTATCATCCCAAATTGTTTATCGGTGATTTGCATAATCCCTACTTTCCCTTTTTTTGGCAGTGACTTTTGAACTCTGTTAATATGTACTTGCATATTTTCTCGGCTGGCACAAAATCGCGTATAGATGGAAAATTGAAACATCCTAAATCCATCATCTAGCAATGATTTTCTAAACCTTGTGGCTGCGCTTCGCTCCACTTTGGTTTCTGTAGGTAAATCAAAAAATACCATTACCCACATAACTCTATATTGATTTAATCTCGATAGTTTGTTTTCCACGTTCCATCATTATTTGGTTATGAATTAAATTCAGGATATAAGAGCCGTCTTGAACTTCCCTCAAGACAGAAAAATAAACTAGTAGTGGTTCTGCTTAAAGCATTCATCAAAGGACTTCTTTGTCCTTCAATAGTAACGTCTAAGACTGGAATTTGTAATAGCTTCATTTTAAGTTCAGTATTCATTTCAATATCTGGATCATCTAAATCTTTAATAATATCATAGACCAGATCATCGACGTAAATGCGATAGGGTTCCATCAAATCATCAGCTAGACAATAAGCATTGTATTTATTTCGATGAAAAATACCCAGATTGGGCAGTAAACCACTCGCTATTATTGCTCTTGCTGTTGAAGCTCTTAAAATGGCATAGCCATAATTTAATAAATGATTTGGTGAAATCCCTTTAGGAGTTCTATTAAAGTTGGGAATATCAAATAAGTGTTGCCAGTAATAAGCCGCAGAAACCCCTTCATGATTTTCAAGATCACCACTTTTTACTTGCTTACTCCAGTTAATCAATTTAAGTCCGTTCTTTTCTCTTTTTTTTAGATGATGGGCTTGATTCCTTATTTTAAAGGTAATGGTTTGTTGCCATAAATTCTTTTTTAAAGGAATACTGGCATCTATTTGATACCGGATGCGTTCCATCTGTTCACTATGCCCATTGAGGGGTTGTAATAAACTGATGGGTAAATGGAACTGATCGCAATTGACAATAGCCGTTTTGTTTTGAATGAGTTTGGTAATTAAGCCATTGGTTAGTGTTATTTGTTGATTCTCTAAAATGAGCATTCCAATATCTTCAATAGGAACTGTTTTGTCTTCTTTATGGTCTTCGGGAAAACGAATATATAATTGTTGGTGTTTGGTACTGAGATAGGCTGGGTTTGAAAAAAATAGAGTGCGTTTAATCATGGTTCGTTGGTTTACATAAGCTTATAAATAAATGTGTTTTTCTATACCTGTTAAAGTAGGTGGGTGCTGGTGGCAGTATATGAAGTTATCTAAATCATCAAACCAACTGATTACGTCTGCTCTTTTAAGTTGTGAAGTTTGCTTAGATAGGAAGCTTTTATAAGATGAAAATTTCCAATATTCAGGATTTTTAGCAAGACCTGCCTCAACAGAATTGTAATGAATGTAGTGTACAAGCTTTTTTAAATACTGCTCATCTGTAACTTGTTTGCGTTTAAAAGGTCTTATAAAAAGACTTCCCTTTCTGTTTTGTTGCTTGTTGAAGGCTTTTGAATAAGCATTAAATAAATTACTAAATTGCAAAGAAACAAGACCTGACAGGTTTTTAAAACCTGTCAGGTCTTGTTTCTTGTCTTTTCTGATTTTATCTTTGAGATTTTCCGTTAAATCATTTTCTCCCTTAATCTTAACCAAAAAATGAAAATGATTGTGCATCAAACAATAGCAGTATGTATCTGCAATAAGGGAGATATAGGAGTCATATTTTTGAAAAAAATAGCGGTAATTATCTTCTGTTTTAAAAAGGAGTTCATTACCATTTGCCCTATTGTAAATGTGGTAGAAACGGTCTGAGCTTAAAATTGCTTTTGTATTTGACATTTTTTTGTTTTTAACACTCCTTTACTATTTCAAATATCCATAAGGATTATTATTTCTACACCTGACAGGTTTTTAAAACCCGTCAGGTGTTCAACGCTTAAAATAAAAACAAAAAACTCTTCTCTTCCTTATACAAAATATCACTTCCATTAGCTCGGTTGTAGATATGTTCTGGAAACATAGGAGAAGCAGTTTCTTTCATTTTTTAACTTATTTATACCTGCAAGGTCTTTGAGACGTTGCAGGTATAGCATTTATAATTTTCACCGATAAATTACTAAATTGGCAAGAAACCAGACCATACAGGTTTTCAAAACCTGTATGGTCTTTATGGTTGTCTTTTCTAATTTTATCTTTGAAATTTTCCGTTAAATCATTTTCTCTCTTAATCCTAACCAAAAAATGAAAATGATTGGGCATCAAACAATAGCAGTATGTTTCTGCAATTAGGGAAATATAGGAATCATACTTTTGAAGAAAATAGTGGTAATAATCTTTTGTTTTAAAAAGAAGTTCATTACCATTTGCCCTGATGTAAATGTGATAGATGCTGTCTGTGCTTAAAATTGCTTTTGTACTTGCCATTTTTTTGTTTTTAACACTCCTTTACTATTTCAAATATCCATAAGGATTATTACTTAAACACCTGACAGGTTTATAAAACCTGACAGGTGTTTAACGCTTTAAATAAAAACGAAAAACTCTTCTCTTCTTATACAAAACATACCTTCCATTAGCTCGGTTGTAGATATGATAGATGTGTTCTGGAAACATAGGAGAAGCAGTGTCTGTCATTTTTTTTAATTTATTTATACCTGCAAGGTCTTTGAGACGTTGCAGGTATAGCATTTATAATTTCCACCGACTTTTAACTCTTTAAGGGTTGATAAGCATTGAAGAGTTTTTCAGTTCGGATAACGTATTTCTAGTTTAAACTAGGCTTTTGAAATGTTCCCTAATCTGTCTATTTTGAGTTTAATGCATTTTTCTTTTATCATAACATCATCAATTGATTTTTGATTTTTAGATTGAGGACTTCCTAAGCCAAACTCATTTTGAATAATAAAATCAACATCTAATTTTTTTTGCTCCTTTTTTTTTAAATTAAATATCAATTTTGATACTTGAAATGGTATAAAATTACAAGTTTTATCACTTGAGTCAGTGAATTTGTAAATTCTACTTATTTGTTCGACATTCAAATTCCCCAAATTAAATAAATAACGATTTTCAAGTTCCTCATTATTAGGTACATAAACTAAATCATTAGGAGAAAGGGTGAATAAGAATGTGCCTTTTTGAGAATCAGGTTGTACAGATAATCTTTCAGATTTAGGAAAACCTGCTACTTGTTTTTGATGGGTGATTACTTCATTAAGCGGAATGGTCTCATAGTTCCGTTTTTTATTCTCCTCATCCAAATAAATAGCAAAGAACAAGTTGGTGCCTTTTGCAGCTTCTACATATTTCTTACTTTTTGCAGAGTTTTCATCCTCTGAAATTGAAAACTTACTGCCTACTTCAAATATTTTCACTCTATAAATAGGTTGATGTTTTTTTCCTTCGTTTAAAGTCGTAATTTTTTTGTTTAAATCTTCAATACCCCCTTGGCTAAATGCTTCACTAAAATTTGCTTCCCCTTTATTGTTTAGGTAATGCTTTAGATGATTAGGTAGAATCGTTTCTCTAATACGTAAATCGGTTATTTTTGCTAAATGTTTTTCATTTTTGATTTCTGTTAATAAAGTCCTTACTGAAGTTGCAATTTTATTTTTTGGCGCATTAATATTATAAATTCCCGATACAGTTTCTTTATGCAAAGGTTTGCGAATCGCCCAGTTATAACCTTTGGTCTGTTTGCGAAGTTTCTTCTTAGGTTTTCCATCTTTTCCAAGGTTTAGATTTCCGTTTTCATCTTTGTAAGACCAAAATTTATTATTGGTTTTGTTAATAACACGCAGGTTCTTTTTAAAGCTTACAACCGTTTTTTCTAAGTTGTTTTTAGCTTCTATTGTAAAACCTTGCCACGGTATTTGAAAGGTCTTAGTATAGTCACCGTTCTCATTTTTGATTACAAGTTTGTCACGCAAGCTGTAATTTTTATTTTCGGCATTTAATGCACTCAAGTAATGTGTATGATTTCTTGAAGTACAAGCTACCACCAAGGCATCTAAGGCATGGTGGCGATGGTCTATTCTTTTTTTGCTAAAACCTTTGATAAGACTATCTGGAACCTGAATTCTAAAGGCGTTAATGTCATTATCCCAAAAACCAAAATCATTTGAATTTGTGAGTTTATTTAATCGCTTAAAACGAGGAGCAATGATTTCATTCCATTTATCATTAAGCCCCCAATCTTGTTTTAGTTTTGAGGTGACTACACCAGTTACTGGAATAAGGTTTTTTGATGTTGCTTCTTGTTCCCCATTTTCTCGTACAATATTACTCAATAGTCCTTTTACCAGCTTACTGATGTATCTACTATCATTAAGTTGTCGGTTAATAAAACCTTCAGGGATATCTTCGCTTAATAAATTTTTTAGTTTTGTTTTATTTTTTTTGAAATATTTGTTCACGTGAGCTTCATATTCGTCCAAATTGAGAAGCTTATGCCCAAAAACAATACTTCCTTTTTCAACCTTTAAATATTCATAAGCTGTTTTATTATCCTTATCTTCATTGACTTCGCTTTCGCAGATGATTTTATTTCCTAGAGAATTATCATAATACCTAGATTGTGGTATGATATGTTCAATTTGATATTCGTGAGTAAACAGTTTTGTTAAGGGAATAATCTTTCCTGTATAAGGTGAGATATATCCTTGTTCTAACCATAGTTTGTAGCGTTGTATCTCTTTTTGAGTAGGATTATTCTTTTTGCGTATTTTTAGTATTTCATCTTCATCAACTTTTAAATAATTGGTGTTGGGATTTTGGTAAATGCCCTCCTCATAAAGTTTAAGAATCTCCTGCTGGCTCGGAGAATAATCGCGTACACCACCTTCAACAGAGGCATCATTCATCAATTCTTTTAAAACTTCCCGGATACGATGATTAGTGTTTTCATTTTCGGTATTTCTTTGTGATAATTTTTCTCGTTTACCAGCAGGGCTTTTCATCTCTCTGCCTAATTCCACATGGATTTCCTTAAAGAAGTCTTTTTCATTATTACCATAATGCTCCCAAATGTCCCTCACAACACGCAAGGTTTCCATAACCACTTGCTCTACAATAGGATTGCGTAGGGAATGCTGTTTGAAATTATTTAAATACCTGTCAATATCCTCAGGTGTTTTCCAATGTTGTATATCTCCAGTTTCTGAGTGTCTACCATATACTAAATAATTGGCTTGGTATGTATTTAAGCCCTTTAATGGGTTTTTGTCTTTAAAAGAAATAAAACTTTTTATTAATTGCTTCGGTATATCATCGTCACTTACTCTTGAAAGCAAATCAGCTAAATCTTTGTCAGAGTAACCTTCTTTTAAGGGTAAGACTTTTACTCTTTCCATAATTGATAAGGAACGCTCTTTCACTTGGGTTGGAACGGCGCTTTCACTCCAATATTTACCCATGCGCATAATTGGTAATAGTTTTGATATAGCTTTCTTAGAGTAGCTGGCATAATCGCTAACAAATGGAGGAAATTTTTTGAAGTTTTTTAAAAAGGAGTCCTTTTCTAAGTTGTGTTTTTCTGCAAATTTTTCGAGTGCTTTTTCATACTCTTTTAGATCAGAAACCGAATATATGATGTGCCATAATTGCTCTATTCGTTTAATAAATGGACTATTTTCTTTGCTTCCTACTTGCGTATTTTTATTTAAAAAATCTTCAGTATTTTTTATTCCTTTAACTTTGGCTAAGCGTGATAAAAATTGGGCTCTGGTTTCAGAAAAAGGATATTTTTTATCTTCTACAAAGTTCCAACGAAAATGCTCTTTTTCTTTTTTATCTATTAATTTCTTTTTTACAAAATACTCGATAAATTGCTTTTGCTCAAGTTCTTTTTTAGTGTTCAAAAAATCAAATAAGGTAACATAGGCCTCATTATTAGGTAATAGTTGAGTTGTTACATCTTCTAACTTTCCGTTTTCTATTTTTTCTTTATTATAGATTTTAAGATTTTGTAACCATTGCCAAATTCTAAATTCCTGAAATAAGGGATGTGATCTGGAAATGGTTTTTATAGGTTCTTTTATTAATTCAAGCTTACCTGTTTTTTTATTTTTTTGCTTATAAATTTTATGCTCAAATTGACAACCAGAAATATTAGATTTTTGACTTTTAAGTGGTCTTTGATAAAAGATAATATCCTCCGTAAATAAATACTCAAAACCCTTGTTTTTTATATTACTTTGATGATTTTCATTTCTAGGGTATAATTCTTTAATACAAGCTTTGTACAGTGACTCATTAAATAGTTCAGGTTGTAATTCAATTTGTTTAGAAAGTAGCTTTTCAAATTCCTCTTTATAAAATTTTCGTTCTATAGTTTTAACCAATTTCCCTCTTATTTTTTGAGAAGGATTGTCTAATAGAGATTCGTAAATATATTCGCCTACTGTTTTATTTGCTTTATTAATGTCTTGTTCAGTTTTAGCTTTGATCGCAGCCCAATCTATTTCCGAGTCTACAGCTTTATATGTTCTTTTAATATTACCATTTTTCAGTGTTTTAGTGGTAATAATAAATTCCTTTGTCCTTCCTTCCCATTCATCCTTATTGACAATTTGTTTTTCATATTTCCACCCATTATCAAAAATTACATTATACAATACTTTTCCTTTCACTTTTGCACCAGAATCAATCAAATTGTTGACTTTAAGTTGCATGTATTTCTTGTTCTTGTCCTCATCTATGTCTTCTCCACGTAATTGATAATAGCCTCGTTTTTGATTGAAATTTAAAATTAACCAGGCTAGTTCTTCTTTAGTAATTTGTTGAGTTAAGGCTTTTTTACGGAGATAGTATAATGTCCAGTCATATGGTATTTTTGTTTCTTCTCCATTACCTTTATTGTAAAAAAGCTCTGGTTGGGCATTTTTGAATTCACTTACCATTTCAATAAATGAATTCATAAAAACAAATTCGTGCTTATTTTTCTCATTTTTGCGATAATTGAGTTTAACCTCTTGTTTAGGTTTGAATTGACCTACTTTATCCTGAAAGTCAATGCTTTCGCTATAATGCTTTGGAAGAAAGTCTAAAATTTTTAACACTCTATGTAGACGTTCTCTTCGAAGATTGTCTCTTTGATACAATCGTCTAACGCCTCTATATTTTGTTCTATCTGCGGTTTGAGAGATTGATTGCCCAGCATCAAATTTACCTAGTATCTCTTGACTCATAGGAATTATACGAACACCTAATCCTTCAATTTGTCCTTGCTTATTTTTAAAATCATGTTCAATTAGACTCCACCCAATCGAGTTTGTTCCTAAATCTAACCCTAAAATTCTTTTCATAATATGTTGGTTGTCTTATAATATTAATATATTTGATACACAATTTTGAAGCAATTCACAATAAGGATTATTCCGTTGTGAAAACATTTAAAGCGGCCTTTACGGGTCGCTTTCTTTTTTAAAGAACTTAAATCTAATAATTTCTTTACAAACTCACAACATCTAACGCGAGGGATATAAAATTAAATTATTACTCTTTTGGTTTCTAGCATATTAAAAAAGCAACCTATTTACCTTTCCCAAATTTTTAACTTCTACCCCGATCAAGAGTCTAAAATTATCTAAATTCAAACAAGGGATTGATTTAGTAATAAAAAAATATCGCACCATTTCTGGTAAATAAATACTTTAAAGATTCACTAAAATATTCAATACTCCTTCTTCCCCGGAATTACCCCTCTAACACCTCCAGCAGGATTTTCAACATCACCTTTATAACGCAGAATAATATGAATATGAACATGTGGAATAGTTTGACCACCAGCTTCATTAACATTAATACCAATATTATACCCATCTGGATTGAATTTGTTTTGTAAATCTTTTTTAATCAGATTCACTAAAAACCAGCATGCAGATTGCTCTCTAAAACTAAGTTCAAAATAATCGGAGACTTTTCTTTTAGGAATTACCAGTGTGTGACCTTCTGAAACAGGAAATTTGTCACGAAAAGCAAAACAACTCGCCAATTCGCCCGCTTGATCTTTAGGTTCAAGTCTTTCAAAAAAAGGACTAGCTTCAGAATTATTTTGATTTAAAAAACAATGATGTTGGTATTCGTAGATTTCAACATTATCATTTTTAAAAACTGTTTTGAAGGGAAGTATAACATTGGTCTGGAAAGTCTTAACCTTGTGGATAAAATGAGTTCTAAATCCTGCATTTTTAACATCTCTCCTTACGCTGAAATAGGCTTTTCCTCCAAACTTTAGAAGTTTGGAAATTTCAAATAGAACTTTTGCTTGGTCTTGACTTTGGATAACATTTAGAACATAATGACACAGTATAGTATCATAAGTTTTGGTGGGGTAGTGGGGAAAATATTCAGGATCGTAACCAGAAATATTCAGACCTCTTTTTTTTAATTCTTCAACGTCTTTCCCAAAGCCACACCCAAAATCGAGAGTATCGCCTACAATCAATTTTTTATCCAATAAAAGCTTGCTAGGAAAAGACATCTTATCTCTTTCTTTGGCTGTGCAATGAGAAAATTGATTTTTGGATGCCATAACTTAATTTAAATATTCAAATCCATTATTGTGAGCAACAGTGATAAGCGGACTTATAACGTCTTTGTATTGGCTATAATTTATTTGCTCATTATCTTCAAAATTAGGGAAAACTGATAAATATTCTTCTTTAAAATTTTTTGGCATCGATTTTCCAAATACTTGTATAGCATCATTTTGTAACTTATAAAAGCTATCAAAATATTTTTTAACTAATGGAAGTTTATTGCTTTTAGAGGTATTAAAATTTGAATTTATGGGAATTAAGTTCCAAATCAAATCATGAGAGACAAATGAATAAGGCACAAAATGGTCAACGTGATAGTTTTTCGGGTTCAATGGCTCATTGGTGAAAATGCATTTAGTCTCAGGTCTTTTTTCAAGATAAATATTCCAAAATTTGTTTCGCTGTTTGGTTAAACTATTTCGTTTAGCTGGCTTTATCAGTTTATTAATAACATCTGGGGTACTAGGGTTTCTAGCTTGAATAAATAAAGCCAAATTCCAATAAATAAAGTCTTTGATTACTTTGGCATTTAAGCGAATATAGTCGAACCAATTATCATTGACTATAATACGATTTTTAAAAAGGTGATAAATTGAATTTTGAAAATCTAGTTGTGAGGATTCGTAAATTGTCTTTTTAGATCCTTTAAACCAAGGGCTTAGAAACTTATGTGGAACATTTTTATCGAGGTGATAAAGCTTATTTAAAATAGTGATGTCTTTAGTTTCAATTAAGCACTTTCTTATCTCTGCTTTATCATCACTAACTTTTATAGAGGTAGAATTAAAGAAATCGTTTATGAGTTGAGAAATGTGGTCTTGACTTCCGAATGATAATCTAAAATACTTTACTGGATACCAAGCATTCGAAATCATACGTGCAAATAATCTATCCTTCTGAATTTCTTTATTACCACTTTCAACTTCCTCGACGATAGCTAAAAACCAATAAAACTTATAAGTTGCTGAAGTACTATTAAAAATACTAGCCAATGCATTGTTATTGATATCAGGAGAAAATGGTAATTGATTCATTTTTTATCTTTTGTAATCAAATATAGTGGAAGTCAGTTTATTTTGAGACATAACTCTTCAATAGCTATGCAAACTGGACTAAAAAATAAGAGGACCCCAAATTTTTAACTTCTACCCCAATTAAGAGTCTAAAAATTATCTAAATTCACAGTGGTATCATTAAACCCCATAACCCATGCGATATTTTATTATAGTTCTATTGGTTAGTGCTAGCTTAAGTGCACAGACCTATACAGGCTTTACGCCAGCCTCTGCCGAAACTCAAGCTCAACAGGAAATCGATTTTTTAAATCAGGTGAAGCCGGCTGACTTTAAAACCCATCTTAAAACCTTAACCCAAGAGCCCCACATCGCTGGGAC
>Ga0307931_1003170_pt1 | contig 10166 bp, 8 predicted proteins | sample OrgLakmetageno47_FD_201816 | JGI IMG/M metagenome (GOLD analysis project Ga0307931, IMG submission 201816) | Saline water microbial communities from Organic Lake, Antarctica - #47 | ecosystem: Environmental > Aquatic > Non-marine Saline and Alkaline > Saline | place: Antarctica: Organic Lake... | reverse complement strand
CATCATCATCATCATCATCATCATCATCAGCGCCAGCAGCATCATCTTCTTCTCAGGATGTAGCAACCAGAGTGTGGTTGTTGTCGGAAGCTTTCGCTGAGCGGCTGGAAGCTTTAGTAGTCAACCAATTGGTGCTGGCCACCAGTGGTGTGTCTAATTTGCGTGTCCTGCGAAGAGCAGCGGTGGAGCTGTGCGATGCTTTGGTGGCGCAACACCCAGAGCTCAAGGGTGCAGCGCACAACGTTGGCGGACAAGGAGGAAGCGTTGGCGTGTTTGACAAGAGTAGTTCATCTGTGTTAACATCACCTTCCTCTTCTTCGGCAGCATCGATGCCGTCGTCAACAGTGGCCACCGCATCCTCCGAGGAAATTGCCGCGATCATTCGACCACTCCTCAAGCAGCTGTTGCCGCGCGCGCTCGATGAAATGCACAACGCAGACTTCTCACTCGCTGTAGCGGCACCAACGCCGCGCCCAAAGTCCTATGCAACACGCCCTTCAAATGCATCCACCAGAGTAATTGCTCCTCCCGTGCCATCGCAACGGTCGTCAGTCGCCAAATCGCTCACGGCGAGTTTGCCCGCTCGCCAACGGCTACTATTGGTGGCTGCCTTTGTCGCCAGCCACAGCCCCGCAGACCAAGACCGCGAGAAGTTTACCCCCGCTCAAAAAGGCCGCAAGAGGCAAAAAGGTGCAAAGTATGCCAACCAAACCGGTTTAGCAGGAGTGATGGGTGGCAATACCAAATCCGCTCCTGCTCCCGTTGACCTTGCGCGCCTCCTCGCCATTTACGAAGTGTTTTGGGGCCAATTTGGGGGTGGCGACGGCAGCAAAAGCAGCAATAGTTCTCCTTCTGGCCGCGGCTTAGACCTTGACTTAGATCCTGAGAAATGGGTCGAGTGGCAGTGGCAAGGCGGTGGCGGTGGGGCGTCCAATGCCGGCAGTGCAGCTGTTCTTGGCCATCTGACGTCTCTCGTGCGCAGCGGCCTTGTGGAGCTTGTAGCCGCGCCCAAATCCAGCAGTGCAATCGAGGCCAAGGACAGCAGCGCTGGCAGTGGGCGCAAGGGTAAGAATAGTAGCTCAGAAGCAAAAGAGTTAGCAGATGGCGCAGCCGCAGCTACTACGCTAGGAGCATTGGACTTAGGCCGTGCGCGTTACCGATGCGTAGTGGGGAAATTCTTGGTTGAGCAGCTCGCGACGGCGTTTGGTATTCCTCTTGACCGCTACTTGACCAGTTCACACGCTTAATAGCGATATGCAATAATCACACGGGCCATTTTTCAATTCAGGTATCGAAACGTCTCACTAGCGAGCACTACAAGGCAGGGAGCATCATATGACTCACATTCAGTGGCAGGTAGCAGCAATGCATATGGATTGGGGGATAAGGAGATGTCTTCTAAAACTGCAGTTCGGTATTTCTCTATACTATTACTTTCGCTTGCGTTATGCAGTGCCCATTACGCATAACAGGTAATTTAGACTTCGCATAGCAACACCTTAAACCTACACTTCCGCTTTGTGTGTTGAGACATTAAATTTTAAGAGTTTGGGAAAATACCCCTCCTTGTGCAAACAAATGGGGGTGGTGGAAGTAAAGAGAGACGCCGAAAATACCTCATGAATCTCTGATATCCCCATGGCGGCTATTTGGCCTACGGGCCCTTAATCACCCAGATAGAAGATGCTTCGCCAGAAAATAGGCTCTGGCGTATCACTGTCTCTCTCTTTAACTCAATTTGTTTGTGTCTGTAGTCTGTACTCCTTGTAAATTCGGCATCCCGATCGAATTTAATCGTGAGATCATGCTTTCGCAACGAAATCTTGGTCTTGTAATCCTTGCGAGCAATGTACCATTCCTCAAACCCGGTAGTCAGGATTGCAGCGCAGCGTAATGACGCGATCTCCAGTGACAAGGACTGTTGAAGGATCTGGGTTGGTGCACATGTAAGGCATGGAGCTGCCTTTCGTACCCGAAGGGCGGTATAAGCCAAGCGCGACACTAGAACCATGCGTCGCCAGATGCTCTAACAAATACCCGTAAGTGTTGCCGATCAAATGCTTAGCCAATTGAATTTCAGCAAGTTGCAATGGTTTCGTAGAAAAGGACACCAATTCGGCGAGAGAATGGTCGAAATTGCTGCTGTTGTCTTCGTAAGGTTTATGTTGGACGCTCTGCCTGCGCCCTATTTCCGTGCCATAGCGGTGCTCCTGCAAATGCACAAATCGAGTGAAACCAAGATGGAAGATAACTTTTAAGTACCAGGAAAAGGGAGAGGATCAGGTAACAAGGCAAACTCAAGCATAAAGCACCTTGTCAAAGTCTTCAATGCCTAAGAGAGCCTCCCAGAAGGAAATCTCTGTGGGGTTAAAGTAAGCTTGGGCCAGGAGCAGTTCCATTAAACTTTCCGTGTAGACTCGCCCCGCTGCAAAAACGGGGTAATTGAACAATGCATCGGACCGAAGCCTGTCCATGCGTTTTCCGTTGAGCCCTCCAGTTGCTTCGTTTACTTCTTCGTCACCGTCGTCGTCATCGCCGTAGTCCACCTCATTACCACTCATACTCCCTTCACTGGCTGACTCGGAGGCTTCCAATGGAACAGCTGCTGAAGACCCATCGTCGTTGTTGTCGTCTGAAGACGAAGTTTTTTTACGTTCATAGAGTTCTGCTGCTGCCAAAGCAAACTTCGATACAGGTGCAGCGAGCTTGGCTTTCCTGAAGTTGGGCACCTCGGTAGATTGGCTCAAGAACGCAATGGTTTGGTCGCTGTACATTTGGTGCACTACATGCAAATCAAAATACTCTGCAGTGCCGTCGCCGCTGCTGCTGCTGCCTCGGCGTTTGAAGCATTGAAGGGAGGCCACACTCCTGCGGGAGCCCCTGCGAAGATTGCTTTGTGGCGAGTTTGCATCTCCCGAGTGTGCGTCTTCAAAGGATGACTCTGCAGATGAGGAGGACTTTTCGGACACAGCATGGTGCTGGAGCAAGGCGTGACAAACGGCTGATGCTTTCACCATCATGTGGTTGTCTGCTTCACCACGCTGCCACATCTCCGTTTCTGCGTTGCCGCCACGCATCATGATTAAGCTTACAGCGGCGCTCACGCGTGCTTCAAGCAAAGCATCCTTAGAAATTTAACATTACAACCAGGACGTCAACAAAGGACAGTTGAATTCACTGAAGGAGCGCGGGTTAGGGATGGCAGGGATTGTCCAATTAAAAAGATGCTCGTAATTTCTGAAACAATTTCAACCATGAAGCGGGTTTCAAGAATCAAATATTTGAGCATGTGTGACACACCTTATTCAAATCCTTGTGGGCAGTCACAAGATAAACGTTCTGTGCAATGGCGCGGCCGCTGATAACACCATACTTGGACTCGTGCAGAGACCGCAGCCGCTGTCGCACTCGCTCGTGTTGCTCCACTGATGTGGAACTCAGTACAATGACCACATCGAGATCGGTGAGCCGTCGAATGGTCACCTGAAGAGTCCACATAATTGCGATTTTACCATGAAGTTGGATTCAATGCTGAAGAAATTTTGTTATCATTTCCGTACACTCTTGTCTGCAGTAAAATAAATGGGAGCTATATAAGCTTAAAAATCAAAGTTTTGTTGCATGTATGTGCATTATATCCAGCCTTACGCACCAGAACTGCCATAATACTACGCAAGGACGCATGGCAGGCATCTATGACAATGTGCCCGTCGAAATCGGCCTGCCCACCAGCGTGAGACCCCATCGCTGAAGACTTGCTAACGCCACTGTCTACACTAATGCTGCTCGCCCGCCGCTGGCCCCAAGCGTCGCCCGGTGCTTCCTGTGGAGGCCGATGCGGAAGTGCGCTTACTGCTGCGGTCGCTGCCGCCAGCATTGCTTCGGCCGACGCGACTAAGCCCACAGAGCCCGCACCCGCACTCGCGAGCCCACCGCCGTGGAGTTGTAAAGAAGGAGAAGAAGACTGCGCCTGCCCACAGTCAAAAGTGCTGCCGCGGACATCGTCACTGGCGCCTACGCTAGCGACTTGCGTCTGCACTGCCTGCCGTAAAGCCGCGACAGCGGTATTTGTATCCTTCAAATGCTGCAGCACAATTGCAGCGGCGTGCTCTACACGGCCCGAGCCGTTGCTACCATCGTGCTGAGCGTCAGAATCAACTTCACTACGTTGATTTTCTTCCATGGACGCAAGAGTGGCGCCACGAACATGGCTAGCAGCAGGGTTCACAAACCACGGCAAGTCGGACTGCAGGTGGCTCAAAGTTCGCTTGAAGCCTGGTTTGTTCTTTTTACTTCCCTTTTCTGCGACAGTTATGCGCTTATTCACTGGTTCGTCGGGCTCTTGCGTCGGCGAATCCATGACCTCGCTCAACGAAGCAACCAGAACTGGTACGTCAGCTTTGGGTGAAATTGGCGTAAATATCGTTGGATGGCCCTCACGTTTGGCTCCGTCCTGCAGGAATGATGATGACCCTCCTGAATTCTCCTTGAACCTCGAAGTGTTTTCACGAGAAGAGGCAGCTCGGCGGTGGTAACGGGGTAATGCACTCAAGGCTGCGTCTACAGCGGTCTTTGAAGTGCCCAGCACGTAGAGACGTTGAAGGTTTTGAGCGTCTTGCAGAACCAGGCTACCTGGGTTCAAAATCACTTGAGACTGTTGGCCATGCGTGTTTGACGGGTTGGCTATGCCGACGCCGAGCAGTACGCAACCGCTGGACCGCTGCCTCAAATAACGCACAGCGTCCGCGAAAGTGAGCCCTTCAAAGTTTTCTCCTGCAAAAGCATGCGGGCTCGTGTCGACAGCGTACACTTCATGGGTGGCACCAGCTGCATACTCTCTTTTCCATGCTGAGGTTGCTGTACCCGTAATTTGCGGATTCGAACGCAGGCAATTCCCAAAGAAGGCAACGAAGCCCGGCAAGAGGGCACCTGTAGCCGTGAGCGCATTCCGAAACTCTCGTGTGGAAACTACATTGAGTGGCATTCCAAGCTCAAGCAAATGGTCTTTCGTGGCTCTCTCTGAGACTTGAAAGCTGAGCTGCGGCAACACAAATTCAGAGTGCTTTTTCCGGAACAGCTTCCCCTTGGTGTCGCGCATCGCTTCTGAGAAAGACGAGTCAAGCTGGTTGCTTGACAGCCCTAGTCGTTGCCGGGTGGATGCCGCCCCAATGGCACCCTCGCTCAAGTCTTTCTGGCCTTTTCGACTCGCGCGGCGCTGTTGCTCAGCCTCCGCCGCGGCTTTCATGGCCTGCTCGTCATGGTGCAGCTTTTGAAAGAAGCGAAAGATGGAAATGGCTGCTAAGACGCAATTATCGTCGCCGTTTTCCATGCCGCTCAAAGTGCTACTGCCATCGCTGCTACTTCGGCCGCTCACCCGCACCATAATAGCTTGCGCTGTTCCAGCATGGGCTCGTTCCAAGTCATGCTGAAGCAGTACTGACCCGTCGATGTACTGCAAAGCGGGATAAAGCTGCCCAACGAGCAGTTGCATGGCTTCTGAAGGGTCCCCCGGTGACAAGACGCAGATTACAGGGGTGGGCTCATAAGCTTGCCGTTGGGTCTGCCAGGAAATAATTAAAAAGATCGAGAAAGAACGATGCATCATGAAAACTTGCTACCAAGGCATAATGAACGCGCAGTACTCGATCGAGAATTATGCAGAACAATGTGCACCAGAGATGTGTGCAACAAAAATCAGACTGAATACTTCTGAGAAGAGCTCCGCGAAGAATTTGAGGTAATAGCCTTCCGGCGCGCCAGCCATGATGATGTGCGGTTGCTTCTTTTGGGGCACATACCAGGTGCGCCAGGGGCTCGACCGCGCCATAGCGGCTGATATGCGACCCAGCAAGCTACCAACAGACGTGAAGGACACTAAAATCACCACCATGATAAACATGCGGCTTTCGTTGTTCGAGGGCCCAATGTCACCATACCTGCATACGAAAGAGCAAAGGATAAGAAATGAATCGATCAAGGTCAACTCGAATGCATCATATGCATTTTCAAAGAAATGGTGAATGTGAAGTACCCCACGGTGGTGAGCGTGACTACGGTGAAGTACAAAGCGTCATGCCATCTTAGCCGCTTGCCACAGTTCCCGCGCACGTCGTCGCAGCCAATGTACCACTGGTCTCTTTGGTCTTCTAAAATCAAAATAATGTCCACAGTGACAAATACTAACATAAAGAGTATAACGGCAGCATTCAGAATTTCTGCTTTGACTTCTTCGTTGCCAGAGCCTCCGCCAACTCCGTTCGACTCACGCCGCAGACGAGACAGCCGCGTAAGCCGACTTACTCTGGTTACTTTCAAAAATTTGAGGGTTCGAAGCATGGCAGCAGATTGCCCAATGCCCAAACTTTCGTCGAGCAACGCTATGGAGATCATCGAGATAGGAATGCCCGACATAAGGTCAGCAAAACCGTTCATTGGGGAAAGCAGGTACCAAGACAGCGAGTCGACACCAATAACGCTCAACACAAAGTCGAGCAAAAAGTTCACATTCGTGAACTGGTCAACGACTATGATGCATTTCACAATAACCGAAGAGCTCGCACTGGGCTGCCCTGATTTCAAGCTGGCCACATCCTCTGGGTCTTTGAGGTAGGTAGAGTATACGAAGATGGCGCACGACAATAGAGCGAGCACCACCATGTAAAGCTGAGCAGGCACGGACATCAAGTAATTTTGAGCGTGAGATCGCATCCAGCGTACACACGGCCATGTGTGCCAGTCAGATGTTGCTTTCGCTCTCTGCTTGACTTCCATATCTTCATGATGGGTGCCGCCGCTGGCCATAACATGGGCATTGGCATCGATGAGTTCCTTGCTGGAGAAGGAAGAGGACCTCATTGACGTTCGCTTCGAGCGAGCTTTAAATCGACTTCTATTCGTCGGCGAGAAGAGTCTCTCGTCAAGAGGCTGCCCCTCGGGGTTTACACGCGGTGTCTTCATCCGCTATTTTCAGCGAAAGCGGGGGGAGGGGGTTGACAGCGTGGGGGAAGTCGAAAAATAGATAGCTACGCTTGTCTTAATGCCTGGCTTCCTGGAGCACTAATCCGAGCGAAGCGTTTGTTTAACGGCCTTCATACAACGTGAAGGTAGGGTGATTGGTCATAACGCTATTTCAGGGTCAAACGAATCCTGCGAGGATGGCATTCATCAATAACGCTTCTAAAACAATTGGTCGGATGATGTCGGTATGTTTGCCAGAAAATATCAGCTGAACCTTTTTTGCATCTAAGCTCTGCAAATCCGCTCAACCAACCAGAACACCAGAACCAGAGACCAGAGAGACATAGGCTACTTACATCGCATCTTGCTTTGCAAAATGAAACCGTACGTTTATGCACAATTTTCTGCCGCTGACTGCGATATATGCTGGTCAGGAAGTGCGGGAAGAACCGGAAGACCGGAAGAAAGGACAAAAATGGAAAAAATGTGGTTCTCGCTACTCGGGCTATCGTTGATTCCATGTGTCGACGCTGCAATGTCATGTTGCAAGAATGCGGCTGGATTAGGTCCTACGGTTCCAGATCCTTATGCTGTCAAACCTATAGGCTGGGATGAAGATGATGACGGCAAGGTAATTACGAATGATTGGAAATAGATGTTATCGAATGGGAACGAAGGCTGTGGGGCACAATAGTTTCAACATCACCATTGAGTGCACAAACAACTTTTGTTTGTATTTTGATGTGTTTTCGTTCATCTTCTGTAGAATGTAATTTCATAGCATTTGTTCTGTTCTTCAACCTTCTACCCTCCTAAAAGTGGGAGCCAGATCTAGTGGCCGTCACGTCACTCCGGGGATCCTTTCGCTTCTGGTACGAAGTGAAAACAGTGGCCATGGACAGCGCGCCCTGGTTGCTAGCAGGATTACTGCTAGCGGGCATAGTGAAAGCACTGCAGCCGTCTGATGCTGCCGTTGCTCGCTTGTTGGGCGGCCGGGGTGCCTTCGGTGGCAGCGTGTGCGGCGCCGCCGCAGGCCTCTTGCTGCCGTGCTGCTCGTGCGGCGTGATGCCGGTGGCAGCTGGCGTGGTGGAGCAAGGCGCGTCAGCCGCTGCTGCCATTGCCATGATCTTCGTAGCCTCGGGCTCGGGCCTAGACTCCTTCTTCTATTATGCGGGTTTGGCGGGCCCCAAAGTAGCTTGCTGGCGCATGGCGAGCGTGGCCCTTCTAGGCATTGTTTCTTCCATTGCTGCGGTCGTTGCTGCCTCCAAAACGGTGTCTGCCAACACAAGTTCGCAACAATGCGATAGAAATGGCACCAAAGTACTCAAAGGCGCTTCATTGGGGGCTAGTTGTTGTGTTCAGGAAGCATCCACAACCTCTCCGAACGAAGGCTGCTGTGACAGCACGAACGAAGCAAAGCCTGCGTCAGCTCTTGCTGGAGTGGTGTCGAGGTTTAGCTCAGCCGTGTTGGCTGGGTTCGAAGAAGTGGTGCCATGGGTGGCCGTAGGAGTGTGCGCTACCGCTGCAGCGGCCGCGTCCGCACCCCCAAGCGGGACTTGGGGCTTGTTAGGGCACGCAGGCAGCCACAGCAGTAGCAGTAGCGGTGGCGACGGGGGAGGTGTAGCTACTAGTGGGAGTGATGCGCTCAGCCGTCTGGTGCTGTTTGCGGCTGCATTGCCAGTTCAGGTAATCATTCCATCAACCGTGGCCGTATGCTCGCAATGTGCATCTTTTTGGGTTTTCTATGGCTTCAATGACACGTGGTGCCTTCCTTTAATAAGCTTCATTTCAGCAGTGTTGCACGCCGCAGCCTTCGAAAGTTAACTTTTCTTCTCTGCGTGATGGCCTTGCTTATTTCATATTTTTTTGCCCCAGATGTGCGAGCACGCCATCGTGCATGTTGCTGCCGGCGCGCACCACAACTTGGGCGCGTCGCCTGGCACCGCTTTTGGCTTGCTCTGCTTCGCGCCAGCCACGTCGCTCGGCTGGCTGGCCCTGGTGGCGTCCAAGCTGGGGCCCCGAGCTGCGGCGGCCGCTGCCGTTACTGCTTGCCTCGGCGCGCTCGTGCTGAGCTTAGCCCTTGACGCGCTCGAGGTGAATAAACATCAAACTAGAACGAACACGCATGTCACTGTTAGTCACTCTTCACCAAGCGGGCTCGTGAACTTCAGAGTTTGAATGCAATGAAGTGCAACATTTGCTAGCGCTTATCACTCTCCTTCAAATGTGCATGCTTCAACGGTATTTCATGACCCCCTCACCAGGTGCCCGGTCATGTCCTCGTGCCCACCATCGGTGCCGGCGAAGCCTCTGGCCCTGCAGGCATCCTCCCGAGCTGGTTCATTGATTTCGCCCCCATTGCACTTGCTGGACTTGCCGCGCGAGCATTGTGCTTGAAAATATTTGACTTCTTAAAGGCTGACGCTTCGATGTCACCGAGAGAACTTGGCAGCTCAGCCGATTCCAAGAAAAAGAAAGCATAAAGCAGAACATATTTTATTGAACTCCACTGGAAGTTTCTTCGGTCTCAAGAGGACCACGGAATTATCTCAGATTTTTGCCTTAGTTCCCTAGGTTGGGAGGTATGGATACATCAAATTTTATGATGAATGATACATGATACATGATAATACCTTAGCCTTAGCCTCCTTCTTACTCCTTATTGCTTATTGAACCAGAACCAGAACTATTGAACTGTCCATACTTGTTATTCTCGCGACCAAACAGAAAAAAAATTGCGACAGCAACTTTACCGAAGCTTGAACAAAAGGCCCAACCTGTTGATGTTTTACTACACACACTACCACCACTGACACTGGTCGCTAACTAAGATATGGACGAACTCGCTATGAAAAACGTGTGATTAATACTGTGCCTGATCAGCGAGTGGATCAGGCATCAACGAAGACATACACAGATACATACCTCCCCTGTATTGACCGTTTGTTTTCTAAAAATGGGCGAATGCCGGGAGGTGCTGGGCGGCGGACCAGCACCTCCTTCGAAGCTTTAAACGCTTCGAGTGCAACCAGGATCCCAAACATAGTGAGGTGCATAGTTTAGAGCTTTGGCGGTGGTTTATGACCCGTCGAGCAATTTACTCCTCCTCATCACGTTGTGGGGCGCCATATTTTGGCGCAGCATCCACCGCACGGGCTTGTAGTCGCACCGCCATGAAGTGTAAAGCGGCATGCCTTTCCGTATATACT
>Ga0307931_1003167_pt1 | contig 10170 bp, 9 predicted proteins | sample OrgLakmetageno47_FD_201816 | JGI IMG/M metagenome (GOLD analysis project Ga0307931, IMG submission 201816) | Saline water microbial communities from Organic Lake, Antarctica - #47 | ecosystem: Environmental > Aquatic > Non-marine Saline and Alkaline > Saline | place: Antarctica: Organic Lake... | reverse complement strand
TATTAATATTATCAATCAACTTATTCAAATTCTTAGCCCAATCAAAATTTTCATTCATTTCTATAGACTTTTGAATTAACTCTTTTATAGAACCATTAGCCCTCTCAATCATTCCATTACTCTGCGGTTTTCCTGCTTCTCCTAATATTTGCTTTATGCTATTCTTCTCTAAATAATCTACAAATTTCTTGTTTATAAATTCGCTCCCGTTGTCGCTTCTAATCGCTTTTATTTTTGACTTATTATATATCTTCTTGAAACCATTGAGAACCTCGATGTCTGTTTTATTTTTCAATGCTACACTATATAAAAACCTCGAACTCATATCTATAGCGTTCAACAAATATTTATAGCCTTTTACCTGGAACTTTTCCATATTCACCAAGTCCATACCTAATATTTTATTAGGAGTTGTCATACTGCTCTTAATCGTTTTTCCTTTCCCTTTGGATGGTGTGTATATCTGGTTTATCTCTTGCTGTTTCAACCAATCCGCAATTTGCCTTCTGGATGGGCTTTTGTCTTCCCCGTATTTGTCCCTCAATAAGTTGAATAACTTGTCTCTTCCAAAGAAATTCAAATTTTCATAGAATTCTTTATTCAATATAGAAAGATGTTGTAAAGTCGGAGGCGGTGCCATATACTATAAACCAATAAAATAAAAGCTGGACGGAATGTTTATTTTTTTCTAAAGGTGGGTCTATGGTTCATCTTGGTTTAATTCTATAAAGATAATAGCTCATAGACCCACCTCTATTTTTGCTTCAATTGCTTCTTTCCTACTCAAATAATCATTCAGTAATTTACATTTTCCTATAGAATACACATTTATTTCTTTTGTTTTGTTTGTTTCTTTATCTTTGTATTTTTTCCTTTTAGAAGTAAATTCATAACCTAACTCTCTCAAGATATGAGTATTAACATTTTCAAATATCTTCTTATCACCTCCTCGCTTTGGATAAGTATTAAATAGTTGTTTGATGGATGGGTCTTTAAAGTAATCTTTGATTTTTTCTCTCAATCTATCAGCCTCAATGTATTCTACCTTGTCATCTTTATACCAATTTATGATTTTATTAATTTTTTCTACCTTGTGTTCCAACAAATCATTATTGAAATTCTTCTCTATTTTTTTCCCATCATTCATTTTCTTATAGTTGTCAATTATATGTTCCTTTCTAAAGTGTTCCTCTACAAATTTGCTATCTATTTTCTCCATATCTATTTTAAACTTCTTACTCATAAAATACTTATCTAATATATAGGTTTCTTCTGCTGTAAGTAATCCGTCTTTTTGTTTCTGTATCAGTTCCTTATATTCCCTTGTGTTTAATGTCTTGTCTTCATTCACTAATATTTCGGCTTGACTTATTCCCTGCTTCCTTGTCGTATAGTCATATTTCTCTACTTTTTCGGCTTTTTCGTGTTTGAGTATTTCCCATTCATAACCTTTCCTTTCAATGATATTGATGAAATCATTCAGTAAATAATGTTTAGTATTCAACTCTTCACATTTATTATATTTTTGTATATTTCCTAATCCTTCCTTAGTGTCATATCCATCGAATAAATTTTTATCTAAATTTTCTACATAGTTCAATATAACATTCTCACTGTAAAATAAGTTGCCTATGTATATCAATACCTCATCGCTTTCAAATTGTCTTACTCTATGAAGCATTTGACTAAAAGCTCTCGCACTTGTCGAACTATCGCTCATATATCCATATAACTTATTAAAATGTTTTATATCAAAATCTACTCCCGCTTCGATGGTTGGACTGTATATTAATAAGTCGGCTTTCATCCACTCTTCTTTATACTTTCTTAATTGCTCGTTGTTCTTTTCTATACCATTATGACAAACTACATTATATCCCATATCCTTATACTTGTTCTTGTATTCTTCTGTTGGATTACATAACATACTAGGAAGAACTATATTCTTCCCCTCTTTTAAATCCTTTGTCATCGCATCATTGAAATATTTCAAACTTCTTGTGAATTTTATCTTCTTCTTTGCTGGTTGATAATCATTTTTATAAAATTTAAATTCTTTTTTGATAGTATTCTGTAAATAGTCAAGGCTTCTATTAAATAAATCACCATCTAAACAAAATGTCTTCTTGGTATCCATAATAAGCCTTCTTAAGATGTTATATGTTTCTTCTTTTCCTTTCAATGTTTTAGCGTTGAAGTGGTTTAAAATTCCTTCCATTTCATCGACAACTATCAAATCATAATCTGGAATATAATTTTCAAGTGTTATATAATCTTGATAATTTAGCCTTTTCAAACTGTCTAATTGTATAATCAATCTTGTTGATTGTTGAATTCCTTCATTGGTTAATTCACTATAATTTTTAAAGCCTTCTTCACTCAATTCATCGTGTAAAGATTTAGCAAGTGATTGCCTGTAAGTTATAAACAATATCTTTTTAAAGTTTGGTATCAACTTTTTAAAGGTGTATGTCTTGCCTGTTCCATAGGGTGAGGATATGGCTAGAATTTCCTCATCTTTAGTTATGAATTCATCGAATATTTCTTTATTTTCTTCTGTATAAATATACTTTGAATTAAATGTTATACAATTCTTTAAAAACTTATTGCCGTGCAATATAGGGTCAATTTCTTTTATATACTTTTCTTTGCTTAGTTTCCTTGCATTGTATAATATGGCTAGTTCATTAAAATTCTTATCATATTGGTTCTTTTGAAAGAATTGTTTTTTTATGTCTTCTTCTGGTTCCTTCTCATATCCTTTAGCCATCCTTGAGTATTTCAAAAACAACTTAAACCCTTCATCACTATTATTCAGATGTCTCCCAACCCAAAGAACCCTTTTCCAGGTATCATACTTATTCATATACCCCTTGTCATAATATATCTTATATAAGCTATTCATTATGTCTAAGTTGAATAGTTCATTTACTTCTCTTTCAGTGTAATTAATGATACTACTTTTATCTGTTGTTGATTTTGGACTTTTATTCATCTTACAGTATATAAGTTTTTCACAATATTTATAAGCATACTCTGAAATGTCAATTAAACCTTCATTTTTAATTATTTCATAATTTCCTATTACTTCATTATACTCATTTCTATATTCCGGAACAAAGAATAAATTCGTATTGATATCCACTATTCCGCAGTTGCTTCTTGGTAAATCATTATGTTTGAATATAAAGTGAAAGCCGTTTTTAGTCTTATGTATTTGATTGCAATCTTTAAAGAGTTGTTCTAATATATCGCATTCTTCTGGAATATCTACATCTATAGATGAATAATTTGAACTCTCTTGTAAAAGAATTATACCATTTGGAATAATATCCTTTCCTTTAGACTTGAAAATTTCAATGGTTGGTTTTTCGACCTTATCATACCCTACAGGGAAGGTCGCTTTCTTTCTTGGTTTGCCGTCTGCTTTAAAGCCTTCTGTCTTTAGATGGATACCACAATATATGAATTTGTCTCCGAAGAGTTGCTTGAAGTCTTCTGCTTCTGCTTTCATTACTGGTTTAGCTACTTTTTTCTTCTTGATTATAATAGTCTTCTTCTTTTTTGGTTGCTCGTCGATAACTTTAATTTGAGAATTCATTATATTCTTATTATATATATGTATAGAAAATTATTTTTAAGTAATTTTAATTAAATTATATTTTATTTTTCTGATATATATATAAAGTAAATTATCCTTAATAATTAAATCAATTTTTTTTAAATTTTTTTTCTTCTTATATATATGTACGTATAGTAAATTATCCTTAAGTAATTTTAAATAAAATATATTTTCCTTATAACCACTTAAAGAAAATATTTTTGATTATCGATTTTAAAACCGGATCATACTAATTTGACATTCAATTTATGAATATCCTTAATATAATTAAAAGTTATGTCATTTTGAGTAAAATGTGATAAACCTTAATATAAAAAATTATTGCTGTCCCTTAAGTTTCTTCTTCTCTTCCATTCTTTGCTGATACCTTTCTTTCCCTACCCGCTGGTAATATTCTTGCTTCTTCTTCTTGTATTCTGCTTTCTTCTCTTCGTCATTCATTAGGCTGTCAAAATACTTTTTAGAGGATAAAACACATTTATCTCTATTCTCTTTCTGGTATTGGTTGTAATATTTCTTTCGATAAATAAAGTTCTTTAAGGCTTGTTGTTGTTGGGCTTCTGTCAATTCTTCCATAATGAAATTATTTAATATATATATATATATGACAAATTAATTTTAAGTAATTTTAATTAATTACATATTATTATGTTTAATTAAAAATTCGGGTCGAAAAACATCACTGCTATGGAAGAACTGTGTATTCATTGCTAATAATTTTTCATTTTGTTTCTTCTCGTCATTACTAATAAATTTCACATAATCGCCCTTATCATCTGTCCTCTTCTTCTTTTGTAATATGAAAGGGTCGATGTCTGGCTGCAGTTCGATTAGAAAGTATATATAACACTTGGTAATCTTTATAATCGTTATGGGATAATACTCTTCACTAATTCTAAAAGTTTCATCATCAAAGAAGAACATCTTATTGTAAAATTGCCCCAACTTGAAATTTTCTTTGGTTGGAAGGAATGAGAGTATATTTCCTTTCACTAATTCATCAAAATAAAATTGCTTCGGTTCCGTCATTGTTTCTGTCATCGCTATATATATATATAAGATAATCTTTATATGGTTTTCAATTTACTTATTGTATGTGTTATAATTCTTAAGTATAGTGTTTAAGGAATGTCCCTGGTTATGTTCTAACTCTTTGATTTTGTCGGCGTCTCCTTCGTGAATGGCTAAACTACTAATACATTTTCTCAAGTCATAAGGATTATGATTATCAAAGTTATTCTTAAACATCTTTGAAAAGGATGAACTACAAGTATAAATCTCGTTGTTATGGTTAGTTATGAGATATTTATTTAATCCTTTCCATAGAATACCATTTAATTTATTGTCAGTTATGTTTATTATCTTTGGTCCTTTTCTGTCATTCTTGTGATTGTTAATAACTATCTTTTTCGATACAACATTGATATAATTGATTTTATCATTTCCTTCATCTGTATCTGTTATCTTCATATCAATTATTTCACTTGGTCTAATCATTCCATAAGTCAAATATATCTTCAAAACGGCGTAAAGTTGAGCCGTCTTATCCCATCTATTCAATATGTCAGTACTTTTCTTAATTTTCTCTCCCATCAATTCCATTTCATTTTTAAAATAATTCACAATCTTTTCAGCTTCCTCAATTGTTTTTTTATCTATTGGATTTTCTTTTTCTTTATCCTCCTGTATAATGTTCTATCTTACTCTTTAAGACAATACTTTCAATATTTAACAACGAATAAACCTTGTAGATGCCACAAAGTTTATTCTTAATGGTAGAAAGCTTTTCATATTGTTTCTCAATGTATTCAATGATTTCATTCTCTTTCTTTAATAGTTCATAAATATCATTCTCCTTAAAGTTATCATATACCTGCTTTAATGTTCTGAAATATGTTTCCGCTGTGTTTGCTTTAGGGATTGTATCATAAATGATTTTCTTGACTTCTCCTATAGATAATTTTTTAGGCTCTTGAATTACTTCTTTTTCTTTTTGTTCTTCTGGTTCAATAACTTCTTCTACAACATCTTTAATAGTTTTCTCCTCAATTACTTCTTCAATAATTTCTTGATTATCCTTAATAATTCTTAATTTAAATGCGCGTTCGTGAAATTCAAAATTGATTTCCTTAATGTCATCGCCATCTATTTGGATGCTTTCAATAGTCTTTTGGGTAAAATTGATATTATTTATTTTAATCATTTTTTCAATATATATATATTAAGAAAATAATTCTTAAGTATTTTTAAATAAATAATTAATTAAAATTTAATTCTCCTTAAATATAATAAGGCTAAAAGGAGGGTCTATGGGTGCTTCGTCTTCTAGCGAAGACTGCCACCCCCTGGGGGGCTGTCATCTTCCTTTTATTCTCATAGACCCACCTCAATTTTTGATAGTATTAATGTCATAAAATAATTATCCTTAAAATACAATAAGGCTAAAAGTGGGTCTATGGTTCATCTTGGTTTTATTCTATAAAGATAAAGGCTCATAGACCCACCTCTCAATTATCACGCTATATTTCATACCTAACATTTTTTATCATCATTTGTCTTCCTACACCTCTTCCAATTACCATATTAGGATTAAGCCTATCTAAAATATCCACCTTGTGCTCTGTGATTGGATTGCCTGTTTTGTTTTCAATATTTACCATATGCTTTTTAGTCCATTGAGGATACAAAATAGAATTTAAAGCCTTTTTAGGAGCGGTTAATTTACTTACTACATCGCCTGTGCTTCTTATAATATATTCGTTGTTCTTTAAAGATGCGTTCTTGTATGCGGGGTTCAGAGATATACAATTTCTTACCTTATCACTACATAGATTATTGACGATTACTCCCGATTGTGAATGCCCTAATAATTCGAATTTATAACCCTGATATTTATTCATCGCTGATTTATACATTTTTAAAGCCGTTTGATACCTTGGAGTTAATTTATATCCTGGGTCTGACACAAGGAAAATTAGGTTGTTTATCCAGTCCGAACCTAGGGCTTCCATACCAGTGCCTCGAAAGGCTAACACTGCTTTTTTTAAATCGTGATTGACATAAACTTTACCATATAAATTTGAAAGTTTTTCATCTAATTCATAACCATTTATATTATTAGGTGAATATTTGTCATAACTAGCTTCAAGGAAATCTTTGATTTCTTGCGGTCTCAAGCTTCCGCCTTTCATATTGTATTATATACTTACATTTTTATTTCCCAATCATTTTTTTTAACTCTTCTGTTAAAGTCCTTCACACTTTCTTTTAAAGTTGGTTTATTCCATAACAGAAACATACTAAGAAATCCAGCCCGTCGATAATCATTCGTTTTTAAATCCTTTAAGTGTCGTTTAATATAATTCTTTTTTAATTCTTTGTCTTGATGGTCTAGAAACGTGCCCGTCTTAGGGTTTGTTTGTCCGAACTTAGTTATGGTTCCATCTTTGAAATAAGCTTTAAATCTCTTACTCTCATTCACTTCTTCTACACATTCTAACATTTATATATATGTTTAGAAATTTATTCTACAGTATAATAATTTAAAAAGTTGTGTCTATATCTTTCATTACCTGATTTGTCTAAATTTATTATAAATACATCGAATTTTTGTTTAGTTGCTTGTTGATACATATATAACAATTCATCTTTCGTTAAACCTATAGAACACTCTCTCAAAATTGAATTGACATCACGAGTTCCGCCGAGTTTCAAAATGACACAATAATTTATATTCTGTCTTATGACTTTCGGCGTATTATAATAAGACTGGCTCAAGAACATCAACGAACAGCCCCGCTTTCTCCCACGAATAAAGTATTCTGATATAATTGGATGTTTTTTAAGGTCATTAACCATATCATCGAAAATTATCAATGTCTGCTCGCTTGGTTTAAGTTCATTTAAGGCTGGTAATTTATCCAAGTTCTCGTGAATTTCAATCAATCCTTTTGACTTGTCGCCTAAGAACTGGTATAATGGTTCATCGCGGCTCTTGCAGAATATAAAGATACTATCGAATGTCCCTTTTCCTTTGCAGAAAAGGCTTATTAAGTTAGTTATGAAATTACTCTTCCCGCTCCCGCTGGGTGCTACTACAAGGCTTCGAAATGGTGTGTCAAAGTGATGAAGGTCATAATTGGGATTTTCAGTTTTCACAACATATTTTTTAACCTCTTTTTTATCATAGAAGTTCTGCATCGTAATTATAATAAAACAAGAAATTATAATTTAATTATATTTTTTAAATATCTATTTCTAACAATATATTTAGAACCTCGTTATATTCCTGTAAGGAAATCAATTTATTATTTTTCATTTTCAACAATACTATTTTAAATTTTCTTAGTAAATCTGGATTGTTATTCCCCGCCATCAATGAACCACGCAACAGAATGAACTCATCTTTTAGTTTGTCCTCATTGCTTTTCAGAGTGCTGGGTATGTCGAAGAGTTCGCTCACGTGTAGTTTCTTACCTATGGTGTATAATTGGTTCTTCTCCTGTTCGTTTAGTTTATCAACATCTTTAAAACTTATTGGTTCTTTCTTATTCAATTTTAAAAGAATGTCCTTAATATTGTTGGTTATGTTTTGACTTTTGAAGCCATAAACTTGGTTTTTGTTTGGGCTTCTTACTTGTAATTTACCACCTAACAAATTATTTTTATGAACCAAATATTTACCTATATTAATATAAGTATTATCATTATTCATTCCGTATCCTGTGCCTACTATTTCATCCTTGAATATTCCTCTGTTTTTCTTCTTAATGTCGTCTGGGATATAGATACTTTTAAAGAATACCTGTCTTATTCCTTCTTGAATTGCTATTCTCGCTGCTCGATGATTACTTTCTTTCTCTTTCGTGATGATTGGTGTCAATTCAGTTATGAAAGTTTCGTTAATTTTATTATCTTTGACATCATCGAAGCCTCCAATGTCATTATACATCAATTCACTTAGCAATGTTTTCTTAATATCTGGTCCTCGAATTGAACTTGTTTGTCCTCGAATTTTATAAACCGTATTCTGTAGAAAACTAATAAATTTTCTTACTTCCTCAGTAAATTTATCATCTGGTTCGTCGGGGTCTTCTGGCTCTTCTGCTGGTCCTTTGTCTGGCTCTTCCTCTGGTTCTAGTTCATCGGCTGGAATGCTTTCCTGTAAAATCTCGCCTGTTTCTTGTTGGTTGTCTCTTATAACTTCTTTATTTTTTTCTTGCTGTTGGGTTATGTTGTAATCTTTCTGTAAATTATTAAAGGAAGACATTAAAATATAATCATTGATATTATTATGATTATCATCAACATATTTAATAAAGTCATTTAAGTTCTTACTCAAAATTAAAACTTGATTACCATTCAATTTATTCACAAATTGAGTAGATAAAGATTTACTTATTTTAAGTCTGCTTTGTAATTGTTCTATCATAAAATTCTTAACAACTAATGTATCAACATAATTATTAAAAGCCCCTTTCAGTTGCTTGTTGTCTGCGTCTGGGTCGAATGAAAAACCGCTTTCGTCTATGATTTTCTTATTGGTCTTAATTACTTTCTTTTTCTTTAGAATTCCTAGAAGGTATTCATCGAATATCTTTTGACGATCGGCTTCTGTCTTGGCTTTATGAAACATTTATATAATATACATATATATTAAATTTATATGAAATTAATATTTTTTTAGTGTAAATATAATAATTGTTCTTAAAATGTTAAAATTATATCTTTCTTAATAACCATCATTTGTAAGACGTCATTCGTCTTCTGGTTCTTACCATTCTTATTTTTGTATTTCTCTTTTCGTTTCTGTTTTAAAATTTCCTTATTGTTTGAATAATAGTTCTTAGTATATTGTATTATTTCTTGTTTGTTTTCTTGGTAGTATTGCTTCTGGTAGGTTAATCGAATGTCTCTATGCTTTTGATAATAGTTCATATAAATTATACTAAGAAAAAAAATAATATAAAAATTAAAATGTATTGATAATTATATAATATAATGTCCTCCATAATCATCAACGCTAATAATATTACTGACACTACAACAAATTCAACCTTTCAAGTAGATTTCGACAGAACTATAAATTTGACTGATAAACACATATCTTTAACTTCTGCTTCCCTTTATTTCTCGTGGCGAAATATTACCACACAGAATAATAAATTTTTTTATACATGGATTGATGATATTGTATATTATGTAGAACTTCCTATAGGTTTGTATGAAATAGCTGACATAAAAAGTTATTTTCAGTTCGTTATGTCTCAAAATAATCACGTTATGACAAACACAGAAACGGGCTCAACCATTTATTTTATTGATTTTGTAGTTTCAAATACTGCTTACTCTATAGACATATTAACCTATCCCGTCCCTGCTTCTTTACCTACCGGTACTGGTTTTACTTCTTCCATAACCTTTACAAGTTCAGGTGCCCGCGCGATGCGCGGCTTCGGAGCAATGTCTTTGCTGCGGCTGCGGAGGAGTAGGTGCGTGTTCTTAGCACCTCCGTGCACGGCCTTGAGATGCCCGTGGGTGAGTGCCCT
>Ga0307931_1003165_pt1 | contig 10174 bp, 7 predicted proteins | sample OrgLakmetageno47_FD_201816 | JGI IMG/M metagenome (GOLD analysis project Ga0307931, IMG submission 201816) | Saline water microbial communities from Organic Lake, Antarctica - #47 | ecosystem: Environmental > Aquatic > Non-marine Saline and Alkaline > Saline | place: Antarctica: Organic Lake... | reverse complement strand
CCCCCAAATACCCAAACTTAGGTAGTAGGTAGTTAGGTAGAAGCGGTTATTGGCAGATGGTTATGTAGGCATCTAGTAGTTGATTAACTGATGTACTCTTGCCTCCTAAGTGACCGACCTACTTGTGCAGCTGAAGGCGCACGCACAAGGCGGGAGGAAAGGGCGCGAAGAGAGAAAGGGAGAATAATGAGAAAGGCAAGCGCACCACACACGAAACTTGAAGACACGACGACCCCCCACCACCAAAAAGAACACCGAATCCCCCGTATTTACCGTATATTTGAGGATGTTGCCGTATATATACCGCACGTGATTCCCAAGTAAATACCGCGGAAATACCGCGTGAAGTGAATTTTTAAGACCTCGCGCGTGATTCCCGCAGGTACGTGAATCGCAACCTTGGCCCTAAAAGAGGTATAAGTTTGATTCTCTTGGCTTTTATGAACTAGTAGCAAGGAACAATAACAAACAGCGCAAAGCCGCATGCTGATTTAACTTTGGGATAAACTAATTCAGCTTCCTTGATAATTATTAAAGTAGACGGAAAGGCCTATATTGATGATCTGGGAGGTTCACCAAAGCCTCCGCCAAAATCACTGCTGCTTTGAAGTGCGGCATTTACAGGCATGGGCACAAACCACGCACCCCAGGTGTCTTGAAACTGCACCGCATGCGCTGCTGCTGCAGGTGCACTACTGTGATGTGGGACGCCCTCAGTGGTCAAATCCAAACCAAATCCTCCGTATCCCTCTTCAATATCCAATCTGTCCATCGTTGGCTGTGCCGGAGCCCTATTCCACGCAGCTGGCAACAATGCAGCACTCTCCATGTATGGTGGATCCTCCTCCGTGTTCGCATTAGTTACTGTAAGAGCCTCAGATTGAGGCTGTGATGTCACTACTGCAACATCTGCCAATGCAAAAGGCTTGTCACCTCTCATCATATCTTCACAAGCAGCATCAAGCGTTGCTGAAGTAGTAGCAGCAACCGACGGCTCCTGATGCACTGCATTTGTTCCAGTTTGTGGCGCCGGTGGAGTCGACAACAATGAAACAAACGAATTTTCCACGGACTCAAGCCTCGTCGCTGAAGAAGAAGGATCATTCGAAGAGGGTGCTGGCACCACGTCAGGTCTTTCCGACGAGGAGGTTTCTTCTACGTCGTCTTCTTCCTCCTCATCCAAGTGCTGATGAAGGGCTGTTTGTACCATAGACGCCGAAGGGCGCTCCCGCGCTGAAGCACGCCAGCATTTTTCAAGCAACGCGCCAAGTTCAGCTTCAGCTCCTGACACAGCGACCGCAAGCGGCCTGTCTTGACGGGTCCGGGGTGATTCTGCGCCATGAGCTTTTACACGTCGACCGCTGCGATGATGGTATCTCCTTGTTGTCCCTGGTCGGTGAAGCGGTGCATGCTCCAAAGAAGTGAGCGCTGGCGCATCACTGAGACCCAAGGCAACGAGGTCAGGCTGCCAACCGCATGCATCCAGTAAACTTGGCACAACGAGGACTTCCTTATGGTTGTTATCAACGGTTTTTGCCATGTTCGCTGGTGTTTCTCTTGTTTTTGAATGGGGACGTTGAATGCGAGAATCGTGTGTTCGCGAAGGTGGTGGTGATTTCGCTGCACAGCGTGAACTGCGATGGCGATTGTGGCCGCGCCATATGTCAAGCAATGGCATGCTTGCTCGCAGTTCTGCAATAACCATCCCCAGTGCCCACACATCCGCCCCAAGCAACGACAATGGCTCGTTCTCCTCTGCACCTTCTCCATGCTTTTTTCGCCGCACAGGCCCACGCCGCACTACTTCCGGTGCTGCATAAAGCAACGTGCCGCGGCCGTGTGTACTATGCCTGCTGTTGCTGTCGTGGCGTGGTTTGCATTGACTTCCAACGAGCACTTCGTCGTCTTCACTGCCACTACTGGAGCCATCACTGCTGCTGCCACTACCTGTGCAACTACTACTATCACTGGTTGCGGTTACACTCGTGCCACTATCACTGCGGCTGCGGTTTCCGACAACGTTGTCGTAGTTCTCACTATCACTGCTGGCGCTACTGGTAGTCGTGCCAGCAGAGCTACTAGCACTTCTATTGCTGTTCTTGGTATCGCTACTGCCTGTGCTCAATGTTCGCCAATCTTCTTCGTGACTTGGCCGATTAATTCCGTTGCTGAGAACTTCGTGCGCTGTAATACGAGTGTTTTTTTCTCCCGTGAATGCATTTGGTTCAGAATTGCGGTCGTGGTGGCGCCGATGCTGGTGCTCGTACCGATGGTGGTGACGGTTGCTGAATTTTCTTTTGAAGACAAAGCGTGCTTCGCCGAAATCAGCGAGCTTGGCGTGCACGCCGCTTTCTTTTCCACTCACAGCAGTGTATCTATTGTCGGGGAAGAGGAGCACGTTGGCGGCTTTTACGTCGCCGTGCACTAAACCGTGCGCATGGCAGTGGGCTAACGCCGAAGCTACATCGATCGCTACTTGCGCGGCGCACGGCTCCAAGGCCGTGCCCTTTCTACCTGTTTTCGAAGGCGTGTTTCTTTCATCCACCCAATCGTTGAGTCGGCACTCATGGGTTTTGGTTCCGAAGCGAGCACTGCTCTTGTTATCATTGTAGGAAGTAGCCGTGACGAACGGAGGAGTTCCTAAGCGATCTCGCAGGCACCCTAACGGAGCCCACTCCAGCACCAGGCCTGCTCCCCAAAAGGGCGCATTGTCAGAAAACCAATGACTTGCGCTGAGACACTCCGCTGAAGCAGTCGTCGGCTCCACTTGCTTTGTCCCACTGTTATCGGCCCCATCTATTACCACCCCCAAGAGGGAAATTATGCGATGATGCGCGGGCAATCGCGTCAAGGCAGTGACCTCACGCCGCCAACCATGAAGAGCATTGCTTTGATAAGAGTTGCCGCTGCTGCTGCTGTTATCATCACCAGGAAGGTTAACACGTTTCACAGCAACAATTGTGCGCCAAGTCTTAGCATCTTGGCCGTCGTGATCATCTCCATTATGTGTGCTGTTTTCCACCACCTTAATTCCAAAGTGTCCTCCTCGCGATAGAGCAGCCAGCGTGAGGCGGCGGTGGCGGCGTGACTGCGGCTCATAAGTCGCCTCAAACACTGCCGCATGCGCGCCCCGTGCTGACGGTACTGCTCCCATTTCTGCTCCTGACACTCTTCCATTGACTCCTCCTCTTCTATCTGCTCCTACAGCGGTTGCCTCAAGCGATGTCCCTGCTGCTGCTCCTACCGCTGCACTAGGTTTGCAAAAGTTATGGTGACGAGGAACCAGTTCAGCAAGTGTCACTACAGGTGAGCCAATTCCTCGGCCTTCACGCCGCAGTGCGGAGCGTTCTGCGCTCTGAAGTTCTTTGGCCAAGGCTAAGCGTTGCGCAACCACTGCAGTTTTTGCTTTGAAAATTCCTGCTGCTGCTGCTGCACCTGCTGCACCTGCGTCACCATGGAAGTGGTTTTCGCTATTCTCGTGATTTAAAACCGCATTTTTGTTTGCTGCACCCTTCTCGTCGATTGTGAAAGATCGAGACTTGCACCTAGCTCCCCCTCTGTCGAATTCATTCGTATGGCCGCTTACAAAGTTATCGTTTGAGTTCCACGACAGATGCTGCGGCAGATGCAGCCAAGAATTCAGGCCATGCTGTTTACAAGCTCCATCTTCAGGGTGATCTTGGACATATTTGGCTCCTTCTTGAACTTTGCAAGCCTGCCATGCAGCGCTGAGGGCAAAGGAAGCGGCTAACATTACGACAACAACCACCAAGAGGAACTTCCACCCTCTTCCATGCCTTGCAGTATGACCATAGCCATCTCTTGGGCGGTTCATACCTACCCTTTGCGCTTCCAATCCATCCCACTGTGACGCTAAATCATCTTCTAAGAAAGCAGAACCAGGGTCCCAGCTGCTGCTGCTACTGCTAGCATCAACTCTGGAATCGCCCATCGCAAAGTCCGTGCCTACGGGAGCGAAATTGTCAGCAAAAGTAACTCGGCTCAGGGACACGACCGCACGGCCGAGGCCGTAGTCACTCCCGAGCAGCGGAGATGGCAACACTGGCAGTGGCGGTAGCAGCGGCAACGACAGTACCCACCGAGTCCAATTAGATATCCCACGAAAGAAGTTTTGCACGCGCTCTGACAGCCACATCAGACCTAACCCTGTTTCCAATCCATTGCCGGGCTGCTGCTGGTGCTGTTGCCATCCTGCTGCTGCTGCTCCTGTGGAGGAAGGCCCACTGCGAGCAACGAAAATGGCACCGCCTTCGCCGCTGCTGCTGCTGCACCCACTCAGCGTTGAATTTTCCACCAGTAACGAGCCACCTCGCGTGAAAATCGCGCCGCCGTCGCCGCTCGCACTGTGGTTGGTCAACAAGCAACCCTCCAGTGACACGTGGCCACCTTCGTTGCGCAACGCAGCGCCTCGCCCAGTGGTCACTCCGCCGTTCAACTCTATATTAGAGAGCTCCAGTCGCGCGCCGTGGCCCACCTAAAATAATGCCAGCGCAGAATTGTAAACCTCAGTGATCTTGCCAAGTCATAGACTTGTAGAATAATCTGCTCTCATCTCCATGACAGTACAATGTAAGAAGAAAAAAAGCACGATAATTCAATTAGAGAGAAGCCCCCTTCTCACTTCCATACCTCGATGAGGCGAGTGTCTCGTCCGCGGAGTGCAGCACGCCCCGACGGCGAATCTAACAATGCACCCGTAGATGCCAAGCGCACGTCTGCACCTGCTGGTACTACTAGAGGCGCAGACAGCTCAATGGGCTGTGCACTGTTGATCATGATGGTGGTGGCAGCAGAGTATCCCCACGCGTTAGGCACTGGTGCCAGTGCTGCCATTGGTCTGCTTGGGGAAGCCGTGTCTTCGTAGGACATGGCCTCGAAACCAAGGTCGCTCAATTCTAGGGGTGCAGCGAGACGGTGCGGTTGTAACGCTGCGCGCAATTCTTCGGCGTCATTGACGACCACGAGGCGCCGCCGTTGGGGCGTGGGCGTGGGAATCTTTGTTTCCAAAACTGTCACAGTAGGGGACAGTGACGGTGCCGGCGGCCGCGGGGACCCCTGCTTAGGTCGATCAGTCACAGGTGAAGCTTCGCTAGTGATGGATTTGGGTATGAAGGGTGGAGGATCAGCCACTGAGCGCAGATACGCGTGTCTTCGTGTCGCCTCGGCAGAGTCGAAGATCGCGACGGTGGACACAAAGACGCACAAGGCGACAAGGGGCAGCCACGTAGGCCTAATCCTAAGATTGATCATTCGGTTCATTCAGTTCCAATTAAGTTGCGCTAGATAGACCTAAGATTCACCCTCAATTATGTAAAGATAGCACGCCCACAGCCCAAAAAGAAGGCCCGTTCACCCGTCCGGAAATTTCACCACGTCCATTTTCACGGAGAAGTTGCGCCGAACACTCCGAAAGTTCGACCAGTAAACTCACGGTATTTTTTTGAAAATGTTGATGCCTCCTTTTTATCGTTTCCTCTGGGATACAATGAAGATGTTGCACTTTGCAGCAGTCGCCGTTCTCGCTGGGTTATCCGAAGCCTGGGTGCCCTCGATTACTCGAGTAGGCTTTCATACGAGGCCATCCCTTTCGCGCTTATATTCTAATCCACTTTCTGAAAACCTTCTGGGCATTGCGTTAGGCGACGAGGTAAGAAAGAATCGGCGATCTTGCGCAGTCTCGAGTTGTTGACAAATAGCCTTGGATAGTAATGATGAGCACTATTAACTGTACTTGGAATCAAGAGGATATTAAGATTACAAGTTCTACTATCGGTGTAACATCCGACATTCAATCCATCCTCTAGGGATCCATTCTGTCATGTAACGCTCTTCTCGGATCTTTCTTGCACCATATTTCTCGCTGACAGTTTGACGTGAGCATTCCAGCCGACTTTGACATCACCGATGCCAAAAAAGCATGGCCAAAGCGGCGGCGTAGCGCCTCACCACTGCTAGTGCATGTCTCCTTGTCCGAGGAGGCAGCCGTGCTAGGCGAAGGTGGAGGGGGTGTCACTACTCTTCTCCGCGTGGGCAAAGGCGAGTTGGAGAACTTACAGCTCGTCGCGGGCTCCAAACTGCGCGCTTACGTGGCTGAAGTGAAACCAGGTGGTGCTCCTGGCGCTAGCAGCTCGCCTAGCAGCAACGATGACGACGATGAGGAGGCCTCAGGCGCTACTCCTTCTACTCCACCGCCAGCATTGCAGGAAGAAGACCAGACCTCCGCCCAAGCCGCCACGCTCATATTGTCGTGCAGCCGCAGCTACGCCCGCGGGCGCGGCACTGCTCCTAACGCCAAGCCCGCAGCCTCCACTGCTTCAGCAGAAAACAGCGGCAGCAGCAGCAGCAGTACTAGCCGTGGCCGCGGTCCTGCGCCAGAAGGTGCCTTGCTGTTGTCGAGCCTATCCCCGGGAGACGCGCTCGAGCACTGCAAGGTCGTGAAGGTGCTGCCCTCAGGCGCGCTCTTCGCCAGCTGCGGGGTGGTGCGCCCCGGCAAAGGCGGAGCATGGACCCATGTAGATGGCTTCGTGTTTCCGGGGGACCTTGGAGACCGCGCGGTACGAATATATATAACCACACACTGTCTTGAACTGCCTTGCCTTTGGCCTTTTTTTTTCTTTTCGTTTTCATTTTTTTAAACAATAAATTCATTGGTGGGCCCTCAGAGTTTTCATGTTGCGGCATAGATTATTTTCGACTGATGTGAAGCTAAGATCACCTTGGTCACACGTCTCAACGCATCGCAGGTGGCGCCAGGCGCCGACGCGCTAGCATTTGAGCGCACTTTTGGGGCGGGCACCCTCGCGGCTGCGACCAAGCGAGCCAAAGCGAACCGGCAGAGAGCAGTGTCCGACGCGAAAGCTGAAGCTCGTTTACTGGCGGTGGAAGAGGCTCTGAAGCTAGCCAAGGAAAACGGGGAGCTTTCGAGCGACGACGAGGACGACGATGACCTGGAAGAGCTTGAAGATTTGCCCATGCCGCCGCCGCCTTCTGCGTCGTCTTCCTTGTCTTCCCGGAACGATGATTACGACGTCATGGCGCAGTTGCTGAACACGAACTTGCGCGACGCAGACTCTGCGCTGGGGGTCCTCAACGGGCCTTGGCGCAGCGTGATTGACTTGTGGCCGGGGTTTGACTCCACGGGTCTGAAAGGGGCTCGCAACTTGCAGCGCCTGCAGTCGACGTACCGTGGAGGGTCTGTGGAGTACTTTGACCATGTGGTCTCAAACATGCCCAAGGAGGACGTGGTGATCGACGAGGAGTCGGGGGATGCGTGGTTGTCGTTTGGCGATTTGCTGGCGGCTTTGGAGGAAGACTTCCCCGGCGTTCGGGTGCGCGATACTTTGCAGAAATAACATGGAATAGGATACACCCTTGTGTGTTGACGATCAAATATCTGACACTCACTACTTTGTTTTTCGAGCTCTTATTGTACACCCTTACCGGTGCGCTGATGTGTATGGTATTCCTTTTCCTTTTTGTGTTTCAACACATAATATTACAGGTGACTCTGAAAGCGGTTACAGGGGTGATGCGCCGCCGGGCCCCCCTCAAGGGCACCGTGCCGCAAGCGCCACCGGCCAAGCCCCCTCGGCAAGTGACCTTCGGCGGGTTCATCTTGGACAACGAGGATGCCAACGCAGAAGGCAATGATGACGGAGACGAAGAAGATGGAACTGACGTCGTCATGACAAACGACGACGGGGAAGAAATCAGCGACGGCCCCATGTTACTCTTCGAAGAGGCCTCCCTTTTACCTGGAGGCAGCAGTGGCAGCGCTGGTAGCAGCAGCGGTAGCGGCAGAGTCGCCAGTGGTTCCTTGGCCAAACGCCAGCGCGAAGCCACCCTCCTCAGCCCTCGCCCGCAAGCGAGGCGCATGCTGCAGCGTTTTGCGGCTCTGGTGCAAGCGTCTGGCGCGGCGGATTTGGCCGCGGCCAGTGGGGCGAGGGCGAAAGCCGAAGCTTTGGCCGACGACGCAGCTGCGCTGGCGCCTGCAGTCTTAGCCCGGGGAGCCATGCTGCCGGGAGCGCGCGTGAAAAGCTGCAGCAAGCAGTCAGGCAAGCTGGTTCTGGCTCTGGACTCATCTGACGGCAGCAGCGGAAGCAGCAGCAGCAGCGGGGCGAAAAGTGCAAGCCCAAGTGGCAGCAACAAGAACAGCAAAAAGGCAGGGGGGCGTAAAGTGAAAGTGGTCGAAGTAGGGCAGGCCGTCAAGGGCACTGTCACCAAGAGTGGCACCGTGCATTTGGGGCCTAGCCTCGAAGCAGACTTGTGGCTTGATTCCGAAGGAGACGCCCCCAAGGAGGGCTCCGTGGTGGACGTGGTAGTGTGCAGTGCTTCTGCTGCAGCTGCTGGCCAACAAACAGTGCGCGTGGCTCTCGCAGGAAGCGACAACGCCGTGGCCGCTTTGGAACAAGCAGGCAGCAGTGGCACTGTGGGTGGAGCAGCGTCAGATGCGCACGCTGAATTTGACGCCCTCTTGGCGGCTTCAGACGTTTCTGCCAGAGCCAAGTATGAGGGGGGAGACGAGGATGACGAAGAAGATGATAATGACGAGGACGAAGACGACGAGGACGACGACAATGCACCGATGACTGTTGACGACCTCTAAGATATCTATACACGCCCAAGGGCATTAAGGTCGCAGAGGAAGTGTTCATAGCTCAGTTAGGAAATCTCTGATGAAGAAATAATACTGACCGTGCCATTCGGCCTTGGGTGCTTAGGTGCAATTGCAATTAAAATTTTGGATACGAGGCGATGTGATAGAGGGAAGTGTTTTCGAAGTTTTTAACGCCACTTCCATTAGAATTCGAAATGCGTCTAGCGCCGAGTCAACGACGTACGGCGGGGCCTAAGAAATTATTAGTTGTACTTCTCTTTCCTCCTTCCTCCTTGTGTCCTTCGTCATTGTGGTCGGGGTCGGGGGTCTTGGCCTCGATGTTTGAATTTGGATCTCGTATCGCGATTTCGGTTTGCAGTTCGTCGCTTCCTGTCTCTGCTCTCTGCTGTCTCTGTCTCTGTACTATGACTATGCGCATGACCTGCACTTATGACTGCACGGTACTGTGCACTGTGCATCTGTGCACTGTAACAGCCACTGTACACTGTACGCTGCTTGCTGCTTGGTTGTTCTGGTGTTCTGATGACCGCACAACGACATCGATTTCCTTTGACATCCTTTCTATTAAATGGAATTTCGTTCGTGGTTCGTTCGTTCGTTCGTTCGTTCGTTGGTGTCCGCCCTTTCTTTTTTTTGGCAGTGCAGATTTTTTTTTGAAAATTATTTCCACCTTTGAAAGTGCTAAGGTTGATAGTGCTCTCGCACTCCTCCAAGTCGCGCTTTTAAATTTGAGATGCCTCGAACACTATTGCTGCTGTTTGTCGCATTAGATTCCTTTGCCTTTGCACTTTGAATGCCCCGAGGAAAAACGCCTGAGGCTGCAGAGAGAGACCGTGCACGGAAACGTCGGAGGCGTGCCGAACAGTCTGCAGAAGATCTTGCACGTATTAATGAGCAGCGTCGCGAGCGGTATGCTCAGAAAAGGGCTCTGCAAACACCAGCGATACGGGAGCAAAACAAAACGCGTCGCCGCGAGCAATATGCCCATGAGAGTGCTTAACAGCCTCCTGAGCAGCGGGAACAAACCAATACGCGTCGCCGCGAGCAATATGCTCATGAGAGTGCTCAACAGGCTCCTGAGCAGCGGGAACAAACCAATGCCCGTCGCCGCGAGCAATATGCTCATGAGAGTGCTCAACAGGCTCCTGAGCAGCGGGAACAAACCAATGCCCGTCGCCGCGAGCAATATGCTCATGAGAGTGCTCAACAGGCTCCTGAGCAGCGGGAACAAACCAATGCCCGTCGCCGAGACTTGCGTAATGATGTGAATGCTGAAGAGCACGAAAGAGTGAATACTCTTCGCCGCGACCAGTATGCTCAAGGGAGTGCTCAACAGCCTGCGGAAGAGCGCGCGCAAAATAACCACGGCCGCCGAGAGACCTATGCGGAGCGCCGTGCAAGGAACCTTACTTGGAAAAACTCGCAACAACTTCATTCGAGAACCTGAAGCCTCCCTGGATGACATCAAACTTCACTCTGTGGGGGAATTGTGCCTTACGTGCCGCAAATGTGATGCTCGGCTCTTCAAGGGTGAAA